>Ga0114997_10000117_pt1 | contig 56269 bp, 39 predicted proteins | sample ArcticOcean_MG_C_2_FD_87045 | JGI IMG/M metagenome (GOLD analysis project Ga0114997, IMG submission 87045) | Marine microbial communities from western Arctic Ocean - ArcticOcean_MG_CB4_136 | ecosystem: Environmental > Aquatic > Marine > Oceanic | place: Arctic Ocean: Canada Basin | collected... | reverse complement strand
TAGATTTCATGGCTATAGATTGTGGAAATTGCCATTATGTACAAGAACATATCAATCAAAATATTGAATCTTGGCAATCTCTAGAGGGAGAATATCCAATAGTTGTAGTTTCAATTGCCTCATGGTATGACTATGAGAGTTTTGAACAAATAAATTCTACTTTTGGAGACTCTGATTCTGATAAATACATGTATTGGCCACTTGTTAATGGAGGTAAAGATGTCATACTTCTGGAAAATGGTGAAAGAGGTGACATTGTAGAATATTATTCTGCTCAGTTAATACCCCTTGTACTAGTAATCGACCATGAAGGATATGTGATTTCAAAAGAAAATACTGGTACTCCACTTGATGGTTGGAGTTCTTTTGATAATGCTGTAGAAAAAGCAAATACAGGTAATGCTGAGGAGTTGAGATTTGGAATAGAAAAAACCGATCGTTCAACCCAAGGCGTATTCATGATTGGATTATTTTTAGGGGTATTAGTATATTTTAGCCCGTGTGCATTCCCAGTATTACCATCTTACATAACTTATACACTAAACCTAGGGATGAGAGAAGATGAACTCAGATTGAATGGGAAATTAATTGGAAAAATTCCAGGACCTTTGGCAATGGGCTCATATGCTGCCTTAGGTCAATTAACATTTTTTTCAGTGATTGGAATAATCATATTTGGATTATCAGAAATATTCAATCTTTCAGGATTCCTACATGATATTGCGATTGGAATCGCAGTCCTACTTGTGATTTTAGGAGGTTTGATGCTATTAGGATGGACATCTCACATACTTTCAGGTGTTCAAAATATTATAGACAAATATCAAACTAAAGAAGATAATGATGAATTATTCACACCAAGAAGAAATATGTATCTATGGGGAATTGGATATTCCGCTGCATCTGTAGATTGTACTGCTGCTGCTGTTTTTCCATTTATAGGGTGGCTTGCAGTCGTTGGAAAAACTGAGTTTTTATTTGGTCTCCTAGGACTAATGATTTCAGTTAGTTTTCTCATGATTGCTGTCACTGCATTGGTTAGTATGGGTAGACAAGCGATGATTGGTCACCTTAGAAGTTCAACCGGGTTAATCAAAGCAGTTGGTTCATGGATGATGATGTTTGCTGGATTAGGATTATTGATTTACTTGACACAACCAGAAATAGTATCATCAATTATTGCATAGTAATCATATACAGAGATAGGTGAAACTCAAAGCGTAGGTACTATTCGATGTATTATGGAGTCTGAAGAGAGTGTCCCTATAGATACAATTGTTATCGACTCTGAAATGAATTTTATAGAAAAAAAAGGCATTGATACAAACAAGTTAATATTATCTATTAACGCAATAGCATTAGTGGCAATATTAATAGTTGCTTCATTACAAATCTTTGTACTAGATGGTAGCAAAATTTCAGAAGAAAATAACAGTAATGATTCTAATTCGGTTTCGATTACATGGGGCGAAAGCCAGTATTTGCCAAGACACCCAGAGTGCGTAGATGATTCAAATGGGCAAGATCTCCCTGAATATGGAATAGGGTATGAACCTAGTATTTCGATAACAAGTAATGGAAACATGTTCATTACTGCTCATAAAGATTTGAGATGGGGGGGGGAAAGCAATCCATTTTTCCCGGTCTTGGGTGGAGAACCTGGGCCATGGTATGCTTGTCAGGATGGAGCACAAACAAGCTGGGATTACTGGGCATCTTGGTTCTGGTCATCCTATGACAATGGTACTACATGGGGTCACGGTGAGAATTTTGGTTCAACACCAGGGAATTCATTCACTGCAAATTACTTTGCTGGAGGCTCAGAATGCCTTGGAGACGAGGGTGACATATCTGTAGATGCTCAAGATACTGTTTACTACCTAGATACTACTTTGGAAGATAACTGGTGGCATACACTCTCAGATAATGGAACATCCTATGATACTGCATTATGTCAAAGAATGAATACGATGGCCGCAGATGATAGACCTTGGGTAGCAGCTCAAGGGGATGGGATAATCCATTACCTAGGGAATTCAGGGGCATCACCTCCTGAATGTACGGGTGATGTAGGGAGATATTGGTATTACCACTCAGAAGATGGTGGTTTGACATTTAGTCAATGCTATGCAGTCCCTGGTGGCTGGAGCACTATTGCTAGCCAAAGGCATGGATCATACGTCTATATTGCTCAAGAAGATGCAGATTCAACAACTGGTTCAGTAATTGTGCGTATAAGTGATGACTACGGAAGAGGAACCGGACTTACTGATGGGACTTGGGCAGCACCAATTGAAGTAGGACCTAGGGAAGGAAACTGTCCAGAAGGATACCCAGTAGTAAATACAAACGAAAAGGGAACAGTAGCGGTAGTCTGGGCAGATTGCCCTAATGGAGGAATTGGGCCTTGGGAATTAAGAATAGCCCTTTCATATGATTATGGAGTAAACTGGTCAACTTGGAACGTGTCACATATCAATGGAATTCAAATGTATCCATTTGTAAGTATTAGTGATGAAAATATAGTAACTTTAGCATTCTATGGGCTTGATTTTGATGATGGAGACTTAGATGGAGATTACGTTGAAGGAGAAGAATGGCATCTCTATGCGGGTGCTCTAATTGAACCTCAAGAAGGTGACCAATGGGATTTCAATATTGCTGATCCTGAACCACTGCATATAGTCACAGCATATGATGAAGCCAACAGTGATGTACACGCTTTGCATGATTTTTTTGAAACGGTAATTAGTGAAGATGGGGCATGGATTGGTATCGCATATCAGCAAAATATTGGACAACACCCTTTTGAAGAAAATGAAGAACAAAGATATATTAAATTCGTTCGTGGTGAAATAATTAAGTCGTAGTGAAGATATTAGTAAGATACTTCAATCGAATCTCTATGTGTTTGTATATTCATTAATATTTCAGCCATATTAATTGAATAGGCACAGATTCTCCTCAATGATTCTGAAACTCTATCTAAAAACAAAGCATCAGATATATGTATATCACTTGATCTGAGGACTTCTTCATATTGAAGTAAATCTTCTTGTGCAGATATTAATTGTGACTTGGCATCATGAATTTCAGAAAAATTTCTATTTCGCAAATTAGATACTAATAATTTTATAGATATTTGCCATATCGGAATTATGGATAGTGGTAAAGAATCCATGTTCAATAAATCGGGAACTTTATGCGACTTTGCTAAATCACATAATGCATAACTATGATCACCCATTCTTTCTAGTGTTCTAACTAATTTACATAACTCTGCTGCTTCCCATCTTGAAGTACCCAAAGAATCTTCTATACTTGCAGATTCTAAAACTTGTCCGGCTTGTCTTTCAAGAAGTAATCGTAAAGCATCTACTTCATTCTCAATTTCAGAAGAGTCATCCAAGATATCTATTCCACCACCCAAAAGTACTTCTGAAAAATCTCTTATTTGTCTAGATATAAGGAGATACATTCGATTTATACTAGAAAATAAAGGTATTTCAGAGGAATTAAGAAGGCTTATCATTTCTATTTCTCGGCCTTGATCATTAGTTATTTCGAGTCCTCTAGTTGATTTTATAAATTCACGTAATATTTTTCTTTGAACACGTGAAAGTTCAATGGGCGAAGAAATAATTATTCTGTGAGCTCCTGATAAGTAAGATGCTACTAAATGATCGAATATCATATGATCAGGGATTTCTTGGCAGTTTATCCGTACTTCTCTTTGTTTGACTACAGAAGATGCGTCCGCTATGACTCTCAATGTACCTGATGGACGCCATTCAATTCTTACTTCATCCCGAGCTCCTAAACCATGCTGAGTCACCCAACTTTTAGGAAGACTGACGATATAGGTCGAGCCACCAGTCAACTGTATCCTTCTAATTTCTGACTTGGCTCCGCTCTCAGAGTTCATGTTTATGCGAAGACCTACTAAGATATATAATTATATATGAAACTCAGTACAGCGTTTTTAAAAAAACTATATAGATTCTATATTTAAAAATTCATAAACTAAAGTGCACAGCAATAGCACATGGAACCAATCATGGTCGTAGTTCTGGCACTCGCTATTGCGGTTTGCGCCTACATGGCATGGAATATTGGAGCCAATGATGTTGCTAATGCAATGGGGACATCAGTAGGTTCCCGTGCACTCACATTGAAGCAAGCAGTAATTATAGCTGCAGTGTTCGAATTTTGTGGTGCATTCTTTGCTGGAGATGCGGTCACAGATACTGTAAGAAAAGGGATACTAAACATCAATCTCGCAGATGAAAATCTTGTTACAACTGCTTTTACTAATGATTTGATGTTTGGATTTATTGCTGCAATGATGGCTGCTGCAGTTTGGTTGACTATAGCAACACGTTTCGGATTACCAGTTTCAACTACTCACTCAATAATTGGAGGAATTGTAGGTGTAGGATTAGTATTAGAAGTTCAACATAATGCATCATTAATCGATTGGGAAGTAGTTGGAAAAGTAGTCATGTCATGGGTAGCAAGCCCTCTAATGGGTGGTATACTAGCATTTTTCACATTCTTCATAGTACGTTCAACCATATTGGAGGCAAAAGACCCCATTGCAAGATCAAGATGGTTGGCACCCATACTTGCACTACCAACATTTTTCACATTAGGGCTTGCATTACAATTCAAAGCTTTGAAAGGATTCATATCTAGAGCCGACTCGAATGGATGGATTGCAGATAAAAATGATTGGCTCCCTTACAAAGAGTCAGATGGAGTATTTAATCCAATGGCAGATAATGCTTGGTTTCCGATTAATTCGTTAATGGTTTCATTCACAATTGGCTGTATCGCATCATTAATACTTTGGTCAGTATTAAGAAATTATGATTTTAAGAAACAAAGAGAGGGATTCCAGGGTGTTGAAAAAATATTTGTTTGGTTACAGATTATAACTGCTGCTTATGTTGCATTTGCTCATGGAGCAAATGATCGATCTAATGCAATAGGACCTATGGCTGCAGTATACGATATCCTTGCCAATGATGGTATTTTAGCAGATCAAGTCGATGTCCCACTATGGTTAGTTCTTCTAGGTTCAGCTGGTATTGCAGTAGGTGTAGTCACTTGGGGCTGGAGAGTTATGGAGACAATAGGGACTAAAATCACAGATATTACACCCACAAGAGGATTTGCAGCAGAATTTGGGGCTGCTACAACAATTCTGATATTCTCCATGCCATTCTTGGCAGTACCTGTATCTACTACTCATACATTAGTCGGTTCAGTAGTAGGTGTAGGGTTAGCTGGAGGGGCAAAAAACGTAGATTTCAGAGTCTTTGGAAAAATTGCTGCTTCATGGGTTGCGAGTCTTCCAGCAGCAGGATTTGGAGCGATTACACTTTATGTTGCTATGGGATCTGATCCTCTAAAATTAATAGTAGTCTTACCAATATCTTTCTTATTAGTTGGTTATGTGATGTGGAAAACCAATGGAGACGAGATATTCGTTGAAGATGCTTTAGCTGATGCTGGAGGAGATAAAAGTAAGTATGATCCAACCGTTTTCGAATTATTCCATACTCATGCAGAAGCAGTTGAGAATACAGTAAACCATATGCTATCAGCAGTAAAGAAAGCTACAGATGGAGAAGATGCTTCAGAAGAAATCAAGGCAACTATTGAAGCAGAATTGAAAGCAGATGATATCAAAAATGCACTCAGAGAAAAGGTGAGTAGCAAAGGATGGAAATTATTGATAGATAGTGATGAGTTCCTGTACATGCTTGGAAGGCAAGATCGAATCGCAGATTATGCTCAAAATGTAGCCGAACAATTATCATTCAGGGAGCTCTATGAAAATAAAGAAGCAAGATTGATGGTTGTTGAAATGGCAGAAGCAGTACAAAAAACAGCAGCTATTTATGAGGATACAGTTTTACACCTTAGAAATCTAACATTATCAGGTTATACTAAGAAAGGAAGAACTGAATTGGGAGATCTGATCTATCAAGTTAATCTTGCAGAACATGAGGCAGACATAGTAGAAAGTCGTGCAGCAGGATTTGTATTCAGAGAAGGTTCAGATGACCCATTGGCGGCAGTTCATATGTACAGAGTATTGCAAAGACTTGATGATGTTGCAAATGCGTGTGAAGATGCAGCTAATGCATTCTTACCAATAGTATACAACTAATTAGACCAACCAATTTCTTCAGCTAATACTTTGGAACCTTTTTGTTGTATCATTGCTAAGGTTGGTTCATATATTTTCCATACAATGAAACCAACTGCCATACCTGAGAATAAATCAAACATATAATGCTGTTTTGTAGTAAGTATACTGATACATAGTAGAACCCATTCAACCCACAATATAATTAAGAAATAATTAGCCCATTTTGTTTCAGAATAATTATTCATAAGCCAGTGAGTCATTACCCTTGCGAGACAGTAAGAATGGACAATATGTAAACTAGGCCATGCATTCCAAGGCTGATCTGAAGTATGTATGAATTCGAAGAGGATTGTCTCGACACCATTCATAGAGTTCCAATCAATAGCATCTCTCATATCTATCTCTGCTGGAAATAATAGGAAGAATATGACGCAAAAAAGAGTCGCTAGAATTAACATTTGCATTGCTGACAATAGTTCTAATCGACCTTTGTCTGTTCTTGGGGCTAATATAAGAGTAGCAGGATAAAATAAATATAATGCAGAGTATGGAATAATCATCCAGTTTATTACTGGTATCGAACGATCGTATGAATGTTCAGGAAATACTGAAAAGGCGTCTTGAAGATATAAATTAGCGATATTATTTGAACCAAAGTAAGGAATAGCAATAAAAAGAATCCCAACCAAAAATACTTCCAGAGGGAAAAGGCCTCCATTCAATTTCTCACGACGAGACCAAGTTGAACTCCAGAGTTTTTTCCATGGATAAGTCAGTTTTGATAAGACCCCTTCATCACTCATATAATACACACCTCAGGTAATACCTATGAAGTTAACACAAATCAAGGATTAGAAAAATGTCATTCATCTGGTAAAATATATGAAACCAATATAGTCACTAAAGAAGAACCTAAGAGTGCACTAAGGAAAACTTCTAGATTAGCTAAACCTGCATCGTTAGTAGGAGAAAATAGATACTCAACACCTGCCGAAAAGTCTTCGGTTAAAGCACCATATATGACTACTGAAATAATACCAGAAAATGCACCAAATAGAGCACCCCTTGATGACACTCGATCCCAGAGAGTTAGTAGAACGGGACCGACAGTTGCAGCAGCATATAGGTCAGCACGTAGGAAAATTTCAAACACACCTGCAGTATCCAAAGTAAAACCTGCAATAGTGGGTCCAGTTGCCAGATATATCGCTAATGGAATCATTGCAACCGTTAGATACTTAGCAGCATTAAGACTCATTTTGTCGTCAGATATATCTCTAGATAAAGATGCTATGATTGCATTCTGTAAAGTATCAGCACTAGAACATACTAATGCAATAGATAGTATGACAAATGCAGCTACAAATACTATCCCGATATCCTCAATCAGATAAAAGAAAGAAACTGCAGGGTCACTAACTGCGCCCTGACCTGCTACAGAAGTTCCGAGGAAACCAAGTATAAATATTAAAGGAAAAACAATTATAGAAGCACCAATAGCACCTTTTTTCAGTGCTTTTTCATCTTCACTGGCCCATGCCCTTTGCCAATTTCCTTGAGAAAACATTTCGGCTGCAGTTATTGCTATAACAAGAGCAAAACCAGATTTGAAAGTTGAGGTGTCGCTGATACTACCGTGATACCAATCCCATTCAATATCTTCAGGAGTATATGATTTGGCATCAGATATTAAACTATTAATATCTCCAATAAAAAGTATGAATAGTAAAGTTGTAATTAAAAATATAATTGCCCATGCTTGAATTTTATCGGTTTCAAGGGAAGCCGGAAGACCCCCATAAGCAGTATATCCTGCTGTGACAAATCCAACGGCAATCATCGGCACTAAAGGTTCCATACCAACCAAAATATCCATGACCTTACCAATAGCAGTAAATTCGGCAAAAAGAAACGTAAACATATACAGTATTGAGATTAAACCTACATAAATCTGCATAGGTCTACCTGCACGAGATTTAGCATAATCAGCAAGAGTGACACCATCAGGTAATCTTTTTCTAATTATAGGGCCTACATAAGCTAGTAAAAGGAAAGGAGTTGAGGCTGATAAAGCATAACCGAAAACATCCCAAAAACCACCATAATAACCCACTTCCGACGGAGCTAATAGGACCCAGATGCCCATCCCTGAAGCAAATAGGCTGAGTGTGACACTCATACTATTCTGAGTACCTCGGGCGGACAAGTATTCGTCACTATCAATTTCTTTTTTGGCGGCTGATTGGTATCCTATATATCCAAAGAAACCAAGTGTAGCAAGCATTAATCCATAAGCAATATTTGTATCCATTTTTTATTCCTCCGCTGGCATTACCCAGATCAGGTCTATGGGTCGTTACTTTCGTAACCTCTCAGCTAGAGCTCCCCGACTTCGACGAAGAGGAGAATGCTATTCAATATTTTGGATTAGTTATCAGATTTCATGAAAGGATAATCCCATTCCTGTGGTATCTCCAATGTCCTCTTAACTGAACGAGGGCTAATCCATCTAAGCAAATTCAAAGGTCCACCTGCTTTGTCATTGGTACCGCTTGCTCTAGCGCCACCAAATGGTTGTTGAGCAACTACTGCACCCGTCGGTTTATCATTAATATAGAAATTACCTGCAGTGAATCTTAGAGCATTAAATGCCTTCTGAATATTAACTTCATCATTAGCGAATATTGAACCAGTAAGTGCATATGGAGATGATTCGTCACAAATCTTCAATATATTTTCAAAATCATTATCTTCATAAACATAAACTGTCAAAACTGGTCCAAAAATCTCTTCAGACATTGTTTCGGAATTAGGATCACTTGTCACTATTATTGTAGGTTCAACAAACCATCCAACTGAATCATCGTAATTTCCACCAACAGCTATCTCACAATTTGGATTGTTCTTCGCTCTATCGATATAACCTGCGATCTTATCAAAAGAACGTTGATCGATAACCGCTGTCATGAAATTAGAAAAATCACAAGCATCTCCCATCTTGATTTTTTTGATTTCAGTGCATAAATCATCTGAAATTATACTCCAAACTGATTTAGGAATATATGCCCTACTTGCAGCAGAACATTTCTGTCCTTGGTATTCAAATGAACCCCGTAAAAGTGCTACTAACAACCCTCTATGATTACAATCAGGGTGTGCAACAACGAAGTCTTTTCCTCCTGTTTCTCCAACAATTCTTGGATAAGATTTTAATTTTGGAAGAGCTAAGCCAATTTCTTGCCATAAACCTTGGAATGTACCAGTTGAACCAGTGAAGTGTAGACCAGCGAAATTAGGATTCGAAAGTGCGGTTTCAGTGATTTCAGCACCAGAACCTGGAAGGAAATTTATTACACCATCAGGTAACCCTGCCTCCATCATCAGCTGCATTAAAACATAGTTAGAATGGTATGAGTTACGGCTAGGTTTCCAGACAGAGGTACACCCAACTATAGCCGGAGCGCTTGGAAGATTTGCTGCTATACTTGCAAAATTAAAAGGAGTTATCGAAAGCACAAAACCTTCTAATGGACGAATTTCAGTAGTATTGAGAACTCCTTTCGGAGAAACTAATGGTTGAAAATCATCATGAAATCCACGTGCATAGTGGCAATTAAATCTCCAAAAATCAATTAATTCACAAGCAGCATCAATTTCTGCTTGATAGACTGTCTTTGATTGGTTAAGCATAGTAGCAGCGTTAACTCTCATTCTCCATTCTCCTGCTAATAAATCAGCGCATCTCTCAAATATTGCACATCTTTCTTCAAGACCAATCTCTATCCATGATTTCTGAGCATCAACCGCTGCATTGCAAGCTGCTTCCATTTCATCCTTGCCTGCAAGGTGGACTCTAGCGATAATATGCTTATGTTTGTGAGGGATGACTTGATTGACAGTGTTATTAGTAAATACTTCTTTACCACCAATAATACATGGTATTTCAAGGACCTGATTCATCTGCCTATCGAGTTCACTTTTGATATCGATTCGCTCTTGGCTACCTCGAGCATACGCTAGAATCGGTTCATTGATGGGATGGCTCATATCATGTCGCTATTAGATAATGCATTTCATCATTACTAATGAGAAAACAGAAAGAGGGTTAACCCCATTCACTAGGGTCATCTTTCTTTGCCTTTTTCCATTCTCTGTAGCACGACTTACAAACAGTAACTCTTCTTGAGTTACCAAGTAAGCCATCTTCTCCCCAAACATCTGCTGCTCGATCAAAGGCTAGTCTCCGGCCACCTATTTTCTTATCTGCCCAGTTCTCACAATCAGCTACATCGCAACGAACTTCGCCAGAGTATTCTTCTTTAATATCGTTCGAAGGACCTTTTGCATCGGAAGCATCTTTCTGCTTCTTTTTCGCTCTGGATTTGAATCCCATGTACCCTTGGAAATGACCTTCGAATTAGAACGTTACCTATTCGGAACGTACATCGAATGGCCCACCAATCTTAGCGATAGAGGCTTTTCGATCAGGTCCTACCCCTACACTAACTACTGATATACCGGATAAAAATTCAATTCTTTCAACTATATGTCGGACTTTTTCTGGCATAGCTGCATAGCCAATACCTTCGGAACGTGAACGATCAGCCATAGATATCCATTCTTCATCGGAAAGAGAAGGAAAGCCATCATGCGTCTCATAAATTGGTTTACACCTAGCAACTTCATCAGAAGTTGATGGGAAATACTTAATGACTTCACCATCGAAATCATACCCTACACAGATTTTAATTTCGTCAAGACCACCAAGAACATCTAATTTTGTCACTACCAAACCAGTATAACCGTTGAATCTATGTGCATCACGCAAAGCAACCATATCTAACCAACCGGTACGACGTGGCCTTCCTGTAGTAGTCCCATATTCGTGACCAACTTCAGCCATATGCTGCCCAGGACCTCCATTCAGAGGTAATTCAGATGGAAACGGTCCATTTCCAACCCTAGTAGTATATGCCTTTGTAATCCCAAAGCACTGTTCGACGTGGCCGGGGTGTATTCCAGCACCGTGTGTAGCATTGGCGCGACTAGTTACAGATGATGTGACAAATGGGTAAGTGCCTTGATCAATATCGAGCATAGCACCCTGAGCACCTTCAAGTAAAATTTGTTCACCATTCTGTAATGCAGAGTCAATCATTAATCCAGTATGTCTAATAGTATTAGGATACCTATCTAAAATCCATTGTAAATCTGATTTAAGAGATTCCGGAGTTATCTTCTCAGATACCCCAACCGAATCTAATTGCTTATTCATTCTTGTAGTGATATTGGATATTTTATCCATATCTGAGATTACACCGGAAATATCACAGAAACGTATTCCAACTCTCTCAATACGATCACGATAAGCAGGACCAATACCTCTACCAGTTGTCCCTACAATTTTATCGGCGGAATCATATAACCTATGGAATGGTAAAATTACCGAGGCTCGTTCACTGATAAATAGCCGATTACCCTCAGGCCTTTCTTCAGTCAATGAAAACCATCTTTCTAACTCCTCCTCAAGAACCCAAGGATCGATCACCATACCGTCTCCAAGAACTAAATTACAATCCATAGATGTGACACCAGAAGGTATCTGATGTAATTTCAGAGTTGTGTCTCCAAACACAATTGTATGACCTGCATTATTCCCACCCTGGAAACGAACTGCCCACGTTGAATCTGGGGCTAATTGGTCAATCGCCTTACCTTTTCCTTCATCGCCCCACTGGGCTCCTAATACAATATTCGCTGGCACCAAGCGCTCCGGCTGAGCCGAAGGCGAATGAACAGTTCGGTCTGGATATCTTAAAAATCAAGGCAATATTAGGAGGGATTTGCTATCAAAGCGATTATCAATGATAGGCAGTTCGGCGTGACTATATGGCTCAGCGTCACAGTGTAGCAGAGGCTCGTCTTCTCAAGAAGTGGATATGCATGAAGTGCTCCGCAACACACCGCGGATCAAAACCTCGTTGCTGCCGCAAATGTAAGTATACTAACCTAAGACCTAAGGCAACAGAACGCCGAAGTACTTGATTTAGAATCTCTAAATTAACTATTAGCATTATTTTTTAATGCAGAACCTAAATATTTACCTTAGTGTGAAATACATTAAGATTAATAAAATTATTAACCACGTCGAACTTCGGATAAAATAGTCTCTAAAGCAGTTTGTATCTGAAGGCACAAGGGCCCAAAGTGAAGAGGTAAGTTAGCATCATTGAATATATCATCAAGGATTGAAGCAGTCATTCCAAGTCTCAAATCCATAGCCTTATTTTTATTTAAAAGCCATTTATCTATTGATTGTTTGGCTAAGGAACGAATGTTTCTAGGGACTTGAGAATCATCAAGTTGACCTAATACTGATGCAATCTGTTGGATGCGAGATTCAATGTCAGACATACTATCACTAAACCGTCGGCAAAAGCCATGTCCTTAAGCACATCCCTAATTCAAAGTGTATTTAATCTGAAGAACTCGCTTCCCAAGTAGCCCAAGGCATATCTGTATTTGCTACTCCAATACCCGGCCCAGTGGGTCCAAGAGCAATTAATCCAACAGAATGCTCAGGCGGTATTAGAGTATTAATGCCCCATTCCATTGAATCTTCCAAAGAAGTATTTTTATTTCTTATCCTCTCATAAACTCGATTGCTCAAAAGAGCTCTCGTTATTGCCTCACCAATTCCTGTGGCAGCTACTGCAAGGCCATCTTCAGCCCAAAATCCAGATCCTGGAAGTGGAACATCACCTACTCTACCAGGTGGGCGAAAACTACAACCACCGGTACTAGTAGCTACTACAATCATCCCACTACTATCTCTGGCAATGACACCAATAGTATCACCTGTGATTTCCGCATCTAAATCACCAATTTGTCCCTCAGGTAGCCTACCTTCAACATCTGCCCTTAAATGACCTCTCTGATCAGCCCATAACCTAGCACCAGCTGATGTTAAACCATTAATTTCTTCATCAAGTAAATCTGCAGCAACTCTGATTGGATTTGGAGTGTCTTCCATTGCTATAACAAAACCGATTCGACCATCCCCTGTTTGGATAGATGCATCTGTCAATACTGAACCATCTGTACGAATTACACTGCCTGTACCTGCATTGAATACAGGGTCATTTTCTAAGATTACACATGCCTCAACTGCCGCTTCTAGAGCATTGCCGCCTAATCTAAGAATATTGGCTGCTTTTTCTACTGCTTTCTCTAAATTATCTTGACGCATAGGACCAGGACCGGCTCCACCGTGAGCTACTACTGCTGGTTTAGACATTTATGCACCTACTGATTTGCTAACACATTACCTTGAGAATCCGTACTGTATTTTATCTTAAATTGAAGTAAAACAGCCAGCACAAATACTACCCCTGCTACCCTGAAGCAGGTATGGTAAGTCCATAAACCAACTCCTTCAACAGTTAATGACCAAATATATGCTGCCAGAAGTGGACCTATTATTCGAGCTAAGGCGCCATAGCCTTCTTGAGCACCCATAACTGACCCTAATTCATAACCAGCATTATTCGTTTCAAATGTTAATAATGAGGACTGAGTCGGAGAATATAGTGCATTTCCAATCGCTAATGCTCCTGAACTGACAAAGACTAACCAACTAATCTCTGAGGGAACATAAGGTAAACTGGCGATACCTAAACCACATAGGACTGTTCCAAAAACCATTAATCCTTTCATACTGAATCTATCCGTTAATTTACCAATTAAGCCGCCTTGAACAATCACACCTAACAAACCAATAAAAGCGAATATCCAACCATTTTGCATCTCGCTGAAACCTAAACCACCATTTTCAGTACCCATTGCCGTGAATAAAATAAACGTACCGTGCATCATACTAAAACCAACCATGAATAGGAAATTTGCAAAAATTAAAGTCGAAATATTAGGTAATTTCATGACCTTAAGAATATTTGTAAACATATCACCTATTTTTTTCAAAGGAGTACCAGTAGTTATCTTACGAGATTCAGGAGGTAGACTCTCTGGTAATCGAGTTATTGCTAATGTGAGAGAGATTAATGAAAGAACACTTGAAAACATACAGGGTAACAAATATGGATGATTAATCCAAAAAGAAGTCGCAAAAACCCCACCTATGCCTGAAGAGGGATTGGATAGTACACCACCAATGAACGGTCCAATCATAAAACCAAGTCCAAAAGCAGCTCCAATCATACCCATTCTACGGGATATCATACTAGGGTCACTTATGTCACCGATATATGCTCTAGCAACGGCAATATTACCATTACCCGCTCCAGCCAAGAACCTAGCTATTATCGCCATAGATATACTCTCAGAAAGGCCGAATACTATGAAAAATATTGAATTCGAAATTAAACCTAAAATTATTATTGGTCGACGACCATGTACATCACTTAGAGAACCAAGAATTGGAGTAAATATAAATTGAGCAAGGGAGTAACAAGAAATTATAACTCCCACCCATAAATCTCTTTTCCCGACATCTACAATTCCTTCTGCGGAAGCTAAATCTTGGATGAAATAAGTAAGGAATGGAATGACTATTGTGAACCCTAGCATATCGATTAGAACTACGAGAAACAAAATCCCCATTGGAGATGCCTCTTTATCCTTAGCTACCATAAACATGCACCGTGCTGATAGAATACTTAGTATTGAGTATCTAATTATGCAGATGGTTGTGTATCTGCAGTATTAGATATTGTATCAATCACTAATGCGAGTCTTTCAACTAGAGATACCTTTTGTTCAGAGGCAACAAGTGCATGCTTTAGCACCTCATCGAGAGAATCAACAGGGATTACAGTAACCATTGATTCATATTTCTCATCAATTAGAACATCTTGCATATTAGATCGAGGTATGATAATTGTTTCGATCCCTGATTTTGCTGCAGCCTCTATTTTCGCTGAGACACCCCCAATAGGAAGTACTTCACCTCTAATTGATAAGGAACCGGTCATCGCCAGATTCTGCTCAATTGGAACTCCTTCAAATGCACTTATTATTGCAGTAGCCATAGTTATAGAAGCACTATCGCCATCCACATTATGAGTCCCAGGGAATTGCACATGTATATCGAAATCCTTGATATCATTACCTGTCAATTTTTTGACTACTGCACTAATATTTGTCACTGATTCCTTTGCCAAATCAGAAAGACCACCAGTAGCAATAACTTGACCTGATCGGCCATGCGCTGTCGTAACCATTGCCTCTACAGGTAATACGACACCAGAATAGTCTGAAAGTCCTGAATCCGCGCCTAAAACTGCTAATCCGTTAACCCTACCAATTCGTTCACCTTTATTGACAATCATCGAATAATCTGCTTGTCTTTCTAGATACCTATCAGCAACTTGTTGTTCCAATGGTTTTGCTATTGCTCTAGCCCTAATTACATGCTCTGCAGTAGTTATATCGGCATTTTCTTCAACTGCTAAATCCCCTGCTATCCTGACTAAACCACCTAATTCACGTAGCCTGAGAGATAAACGACCACGTCGACCACTTCGCCTCTGTGCTTCTTTCAAAATTAATCCAATTGACTCTAGATTAAAGTGAGGGATCGGTTTCCCTGATGTTTTCTTTCTCTCATTCATAACTTCTTGTGAAATGAATCGGATTAAGCGACGGCGGTTACGTTCAGTATCTGGCATGTCAGTATTAACATATACTTCATATCCATAACCCCTAATTCTACTCCTTAGAGCAGGATGCATATTCTGCATACTATCAAGATTACCTGCTGCAATCAATATGAAATCAGTAGGAACAGGTTCAGATTTTGTCAAAGCGCCAGATGAACGCTCAGAACGTCCAGATATTGAAAGTGCTTTTTCTTGCATTGCAACTAACAATGCTTGTTGTTCCTCCATCCTAAGCATCCTAATCTCATCGATGTAAAGAACACCTTTGTTAGCTCTATGAACTGCACCTGGCTCAACTCTTTCATGAGCAGGTGTAGCTAAATCTGCTCCCGATTGAAAAGGATCATGCCTTACATCGCCCAATAGAGCACCTGCTAAAGTACCAGTTGCATCGATGAATGGTGGGTCTTCGTTTCTTTCATGTTTAACAAGAAGCTTTGGAATATTTCCCTCATCACCTGCTGTAAGTCTCCCTCTAAGAAAGAAATAACCAAAAATTAGTAAAAATGAACCAAAAATTAGTGTCAAGATTTCCCCACTAGAAAGCGTTGCTAGGACTAAAGCAGCGCCAACAATTAGTACAATGAATAACAATGTTCGATTTGTTCTTTCTCTTTGTTGCCTAATCAATGCTTTACGCTCAGAAATAATTCTTGAACCACGACCAGCTGGTACAGTCCTGACCTTTGGTTCATTTTCATCATCTTGATTACGATACACAAGAATATCCTCTAACTGTTCTTTGGGGAGGAATTCAGTCATTGAACGGGCAAGCATAGACTTACCAGTACCTGGTTCACCAACCATAATCACATGCCGTCTTTGCTCGGCAGCCTTGCGGACCACTATAGAAGCAGCTTCTTGCCCTATTACTTGGTCAACAAGCTTTGTTGGAATCGGTACATCAGCAGTAGATTGAATATTAACTACTTTAATCCATTCTTCAATAGGAGTTTTACAGATTGGGTCTTTATCGACAGCCACACCAAATGCTGCACCATCTTCCCAACTCTCAAGAGCATTTTTTTCAACCTCAGAGGAGTTTTCTTCAACATCTAAATCTTGTTCATCGTCTAACAATTGTATCCCTCGTGGTTAGTCCTGTAAGTCTGACCTTCTTGAAGGTGCGTTATAGAAGCATTTGCAAAAAAACTCAGTTAATACGGCGAAGATACTCTTCACCATAGTAATGCCATTGTTCTATAGTCCAACCATCAGGTAAACCACCCGGAGGCAACTGAGCCATCATAGGTGGTGGTGGAGGTGACCTTTCCCGAGATTCTGAATACATTGTCTCTTGTTGATATTGGTGCTGAATTGGCATAGGTAAATCATTTACTTCTACTGATTTTATTCTTCTGCGTAGAACAACGTTCACTACTAAGATTGTACATAATAATGACAATAAACCTAAACCTATCAAAGATATTTTCAAAGGGCTCATTCCATTAGAAGATGGAGCCTTAACAGTCGGTTCATCATCAACTATTACAACTGGTAAAGTTGCATAAACTTTGTAGGTCTCATCAGTGGATCGATCCATCCCGTCTTGATCTACAGCTCTAACTGTGAAAGTTATGTAATCACCACTTCCTAATCCTTCACCGTTAATGTGATTTACGATAAACGGACCAAGGTTATGAGAAATGCCTGAACTATGGCAAATACCAGTTACTGAATTACATATGCCCCAAAATACACTAATTTCTGACAATACTAATTCGCCGACATTGGAAATAGTTACTGACGGATTTGAGTAGTGTTCCGTTGTATCGATGGATATTGTGAGATCGCCCTGTGAACCTAATCTCCAAGACAATGGAAGTTCATCAAAGATGTTTACTTGTATTATTGATGTCGATGAAGCACCATATCGGTCTTCAGCAGTTATTGAAACTGTTTGAATACCTGCCTCTTGCCAAGACATCACTAAGATGCCAGAAATAGGATTCCATTGAGTGGCACCTGACACTTCATTAGTAACAACTGTCCAAATCTCATCGTCAGAATTATCTATATCAGTGATTCGTCCTAACAGTTCAAGGTTTAGGACATCACCGGTTTGTAAGGTTATTTCTTCAATGCCTGTTAAATCAATATTAGGGGCATCATTTACATTTAACACATGGAAAGTCACAACTGTATCTGAATATTTCATACCGTCACTTGCTCTAATAGTCACATCTACTATTCCAAATGAGTTCTCATCTAGAGAGGTCAAGGATAGTGAATGCCCATTCAGAGTTGCTTCGACTAGTGTTTCATCAGAAATACCTATCAGAGATAATGAAAGTCCGGCTACAGGAACTGAGTTCCCATTATCATCAGTATCAGAAAGATAATTTGTGAAAGTGATACTTCCATATCCACCTTCATCAAATGATTGAGTATTGATTGGGGACCAACGAGGAGCACCATTCTCAATTACATTAAATAAAATTAGGCCTGAATTAATATCATCACCATCATCAACATTTACATAAATCCCTTGAGGTAATGGATTGCCATGACTATCTCTTATGACTTGTGAAAATTTAACAGTTATTTTCAAATTTAACGGATCCCAAGAAATAAATTCCTCAGCATCACTGGTAATATCAAGAAGTTGTAAGGGGGTTTCAGCGTCATTAATTAGACCAATAATAGATACTTCTTCATTTGAATCTACTTTCACAGTAGGCATGCCTGAATACTCATTATTACTACTAGAATATATGATAGGGATGGCATTCTGGAGGTGAAATGCATCATTAGACTCAAGCCATTGACTACTCTGACCACCAGCATCAGTCCACATTACCCTGATATCATAAGGTCCTACTGGAGAATTTAATTCAGTATTAATGGAATATTGGTATCTAGAGTTACCTCCATTACCAATCATTTCAGAACCATCTATCCAAGTATCATCCCACGAACCTGAACCGGATTCTGAATATTGTAAAGTGGGGTACATTGAATCCATTGTATCTACTAAATCATTAGAAATAGCACTTACTTCAAATTGGATGATACTACCTCGATTTACATTTGGTGAAGAAACAGCAGTGGGCGTATTTGGAGTTGGAGGTAAATCATGTAATGCAGAGACATCAGCATAATTATTACTTGCAATTCTATCGCCATCTAAATCACTCAATCTTGCACGGAATACTGAAGTTCCTGATGGTTGCATCTCCACTGAAGACGTATCGAAATTAACTGAGAAATCTTGAGTAGAACCAGGTGAAAGAGTATTAATTGAGATCTCTCCTAAATATTGCTCTTCTGACCCACCTAAGTAGTAAATACTAATATCTCCTCCATCTGAATATGAATCTACACCATTATTCTGAATAGTGGAACTTAGAACAAGGTTATCTCCTTGAACAAAACCAGATGTCCCTTCAATTATAAAATCTGAAATACCAATGTCAACTAATGGTGCCATGTCTAAGTCAATAGCCGCGTAAATATTATTGTATGATGAATGTGGACCATCCATTAACGCTACAACAGGCCAGAAATTCTCAAATTGAGTTCTTCCATCTGCTGCGCGGACTGAACTTAACGGTTCATCCCAAGAAAGTTCAGAGGGACTACCTGGAGAAAGTACAAGTTGTTCGAAACCATTATCATTGCTGTTGAGTAACCAGGATTTGAAAACATGATGTGGTTTGTATCCATCATCATAGTTTTCAGCGCCAGAATGTTCAGTAACTGCTGCATATACGTAAACTATAACTGATGGAAGTGAGCCCAAGTATGTCACTGTCAGATCAGTTGTGACTGTCTCGCCAGATGAATCTAAAGAGGTTGAAAGTTCCATTGTAAAATCAGAAGATGATGGCGCCATGCAACCCCCTGAGGAATAATCACTATCATAGAAATTAGTACCTCCAGCACCAACTTTGTAACAGGAACCTGCTTGTTCATCAGCAAAAGAAAATGTAGGATATCCTGAAGATGCTGCCATGACATGATCAGCACTCCTACTTCCAGAACTTCCAATAGAATCGGAAGGCCAGCCTGTACCTGAACCTTCAAAGAAAGAAACATATGTGAAATCATCAGGATTAGAAGTTTTAAGATTATTAAGAGAAGGAGATGCACTACTCATGCAAGGACCGCACCAATGAGCGCCCACATATTCCCCAAAAACAGTGTGCCCGGGACTTGTTGCAAATAGTGGGACTGCTTCATTTTCAAGCTCATCGACTTTAGATACTGTCTCCTCAAAATCAATTAAACCAACTTGAGACATTGTTATCATTAGAAAAATCAATGAAAATGCAGAGATGGATGACGACAAATTACTCTTCAACACATAGATACCGGTATTGAGCATTGGTATAACTTTAACTATATCTTGTAAATAAATTAACTAAACAAATAATTACTCAATCAAATGATTTGAAACCATAGAGCCTTCGCGGAAGAATAATGACTGTCGAGAAGGATTCAGAGTGGGTCGCCCTAAGAGAGGATGATGGGAGAGCATATTTACTCCAAAGAAAATCCGGTGAAATAAAAATCAAAGGACTTGGAAGATTTGATGCTGAACAACTTCTCAAAGGATATTCAATTGGCGAACGAATTAAAGTAGGACAAAAATCTCTGACCATAGTTAAAGCGGCTTTACCAGAAGCAAGACGAAATATGGTGAGGCGTGCACAAACTATAGGAATCAAAGACTCAGGTTTTCTGATTTCTTGGATGGGAATCGGAATCGGAAGCCGAGTCCTAGAAGGAGGTCATGGGTCAGCTGGTCTCGCAATGCATATAGCCAATGTATTAGGAGAAAAAGGCACTTTAATCTCGGTAGAAGTTCGTGATGAGCACGCCCAGGTAGGTAAACAAAACATGGATAGATTAAAAGAAATAATACCAGAATTCCCCGACTGGCATTTACTTGTAGGAGATCTCGTGGATGTCGAAGACAAAGTTACAAAAATTTGTGGCAATATAGACGCAGCGATAATCGATATGGCAGAACCATGGACTGTCATTAACTCAATTATTCCAACAATTAGAATTGGAGGAAGAATTGCTTGCTATTGCCCTACTACCTCACAATTAGAAAAATCATGGAATGCTTGCGAAGATGCAGGTCTAGAAGTGGAATGGGCTGGAGAAATGATAGAAAGAAAATGGAGTAAAGCAAGTAAAGGAGGTGTGAGACCAGGGAATCAACCAATGGGACATACAGCATTTTTACTTATTGCAGCCAAAATTGCATCTGAGGAAGAAGAATAGATTTGATTCATAACCAAGTATTCATCCGCAACATTCATGCGAGACAGTACCGAATGGAAACCTACGTCTTATCGAACACATACAATTGGTCAAATTGTCAGTGATGGATCAACATTAGTAGGAAGTGAAGTTAGTGTTGCAGGATACGCTGAAACAATACGTGGAAGAGGTGCGATATGCTTCTTAATGCTAAGAGATGGTACTGGGCACATTCAGGCATTCTTGAAAAAAGATAATATGAAACCAGAGATTTTTGATTTGATTCAATCTGCGACTAGAGAATCAACTATCCAAGTGACTGGATTAATAGCACAAAAAAGACCACCTAAAGTCGCAGAAGGTGAGCCATTACCACCTCCAGAATATGAAGTAAATGTAACTTCTGGAGAGGTACTTGCAAATGCTGATGCACCACTTCCAGTCGGAGTAATTGATGAAGTTAAAGTTGGACTAGACATTAGATTAGACAATAGACACTTAGATCTGCGAAGAGCACATGTAAATGCTATATTCCAACTAAGGAGTAAGGTGCTACAATATGGGCGCGAGCATCTGATAAAAGAAGGATTCATGGAAATGAATAGCCCTAAAATCATAGCTAGCGCATCAGAAGGAGGTACAAACCTGTTCCCTATGATGTATTTCGACACACCAGCATTTCTTAGCCAATCACCTCAATTATACAAACAATTAGCAGTTCTTGGAGGACTTGAAAGAGTTTTCGAGATAGGTCCTGCATTTAGAGCAGAAAAACATGACACATATCGGCATCTAAACGAATTTATATCATTTGATATAGAAGGAGCATGGATGAATGATGAAGATGTCATGTGTGTACAAGAACGTATGATTCATTACATCTGGTCATCCGTATCAGAGCATGATCAGAATCTAATTGATACAATAAATAAATTCAAAGTCAGTCAGAATGAAGAGGAGATTTCTATCGACATACCTGAACTACCATTCCCAAGAATCCCATATTGTGACGCTATTGAAATTGTGAAATCAGATGGTGGCGAAATAGAATGGGGAGACGATATAGAAAGCCATCATTGTGATTTAATAGCGGCAAAATATCCTGGTTTCCATTTCTTACCAAGATGGCCAATGGCTATGAAACCGTTTTATATCTATCACAATAAAGATGAGAAAAGTAGTACAGGAGGGCAATTAAGCCGTGGTTTCGATCTGAACTATGGCCGTGACGAAATGACAAGCGGGGGCCAAAGAGAGCATAGAGTAGACATGCTCGAACAAAATCTCAGAGATATGGATCTTAATCCAGAGGACTTCAAATTCTATACAGATGGATTCCGTTATGGAGCTCCTCCTCATGCAGGTTGGGGATTAGGTGTTGCTCGTTTACTAATGGTACTCACTGGTGCAGGGAATGTGAGAGAAGTAGTATTATTCCCTAGAGATAGAACTAGAGTTACACCCTAAAGGAAAAATGAAAAATATGCTTCCACAATTGAAAATGTTTCTTGACATTATTAATGCCTCAGATGATGGATTTGGAATCCCAATAAAAGGTATGATTTCTAAATTATACAAAATGTTTCTTGCTGCAATGATTCTATCAGTAATTGGTGGAATCGGCTTAGGTTACCTTATCTTTGTAGTAATTCTTTGATTATCTCACAAACTACTTCACCGAAAAGAATGGGTATCAGAAACCTCTGCGGTAAATGAGAGATATGAGTAAGCCGACCTTTGCATACCTACTCCTGAAAGAGCATCCCTATGGTAGAGAAATGCTCAAACAACTAATTTCTGAAGGTTTTATTCCAGCTATTATAATCTCAGAAGATTCAAAAATCGCTGATGAAGAAAGAGAAAAATTCCTCAAAAGAATTGAAGGGAACCCTATTGCCTCAGAAATTCAAAAACAATTAGAGGAATTATCTAAAGAAGGGATAAATATCAAAAATATAGAAGTTCCAATTCATAATTCAGAACAGGTAATGCCGTATATTAAAGACCTAGAGTTAGACATTATAGTATTTGGAGGGACAAGGATAATTCGAGGAGAAATATTAGATTTTCCTAAACATGGAGTAGTCAATAGTCACCCCGGACTGTTACCTGAGTGCCGAGGCTCAGCATCGCCCGCTTGGAGTGTTTATCATGACATCCCTGTAGGCTCATCTACACATTTTTGTGATAATGGAGTTGACACTGGCCACCTACTATTAAAGAGAAAAGTCCCAGTGAAAAGAGGAATGAATTATGAGGATTTATGTTATGAAACTCTTGTATTGGCTGGAATTCTGATGAAGGAAGCATTGATTGCTTATGAAGAAGGCAGATGGGATGAAATGCGTCACCCACAGGGAGAGAGTGAACATCCAACATTCCGTAATGCTCCTGATGAAGTATTAGAAAAAGTCTATCAAAAATTATCAGAAGAGACTTATGCGCATTACGTAGATTGAGGTGTTGAAATGGAAAAATTACTAAATTCTGAATTCCCATATGCTGATAATATCCTAGAAGGGAAAACTGCACTTGTTTGTGGAGCTTCGAAAGGAATAGGAAGGGCTACTGCTCTCATGCTAGCACGAGCTGGAGCGCAAGTTATTATTTGCGCGAGATCAAATGATGAATTAGAAATTCTGTCGAAAGAGATGCATGGAGATAACCATATCACATTAAATTTAGATTTGGAAAATATTTCGTTATTAGAAACAAAAATTAATGATTTGATTAAACAACAACCAATCCATATTCTAGTAAATAATTCAGGTGGACCACCCGGTGGACCACTACTTTCTAACACCGTCGAGGACTTCGAAGGTCCATTCAAGAGACATTTGTACGCAGCACATACTATCACACGTATCTTAACCCCGATTATGGAAAAAGAAGGATATGGAAGAATTGTAAATATAATTTCTACATCGGTCAGAGAACCAATAGATAACATTGGGCTGTCAAATACACTTAGAGGTGCGATGGGGTCATGGTCAAAATCGCTTTCTCGAGAATTAAAGCCATGCATTACAATAAATAACATTCTACCTGGTTTCACAGATACTGACAGATTAGGTTCACTTGCTAAGTCTATCTCAACTAGAACTGGTGATTCAATTGAAGATGTACAAGATAAATGGATGAACTCAGTACCAATTCAAAGGTTAATAGATCCATTCGAAACTGGTGCAGCTGTAACTTGGCTTTGCCTCCCTAGCAGTGGAGCAATAAGAGGTATTAGTTTAGCAGTAGATGGTGGAAGAATGCGTTCAATTTGAGGATGATTTTATGTTATTCGATATTTTCTTTTCAATCTCTCAGACGCCAGACACATCTGGCCATAAACCATCTGAAAATCAAATGTTTTCAAATTTCTTAGACCAAGTCGAGTTAGCAGACGAATTAGGATTTGGGGTAGGTTGGGTAGCTCAAGCTCATTTATCAACTGAAATTCAAAAAAGAAATAGTAAACCAGTAGTGCCTCATTACCCCGGCGAAGTAGGGTTATGCACAGATTTCTTTCAAATTGCTCAGAAGATGTTTTCAAGAACAAAAAGAATGGAAGTAGGAAGTGCAGTATTATCAATTTTAGCATCAGGAGGCCCAATTGCTATTGCTGAAAGAGTTGGGTCATTTATCGCATTACACGGCATGCAAGAAGAAGAATGTCGACGTTTGCATATTGGATTTTCTGCTGGACGTTTTGAATTTATGGCTAGACCATATGGAATAGTACCTAGAGACCCGGTAGAAGAAGAAGCATGGCCGGCACTTAGAGGTCAAGTATTCGCAGAAGCGGCAGAGATATTTCTAAGATTATTAAATGGTGAAATAATTTCTTCAGATATGATTAGAGATACCATTCTTACAAGAGAGAATTTCCGCTCCGATGAAGACTGGAGTAATGTACAAAAAGCTTCAATGAAGCATAATGAGACTAATGAATTACCTGATTTTATTGAAATACCTCATAGATATGAATTCGAAGAAATAAAAACAATACCCCAAGAATGGAGAAGAGAATTGCTAAATTTAGTATTGGGCAGCCATGATCCTAAACTACAAATTGAGGTAAATAAATGGAGGCCGGTTCAAGTATTCAACCTTAGTATTACACCACCACATGTCATTGATGCAACCCATGAAAGAATGAAAGAAAATTATCATTTAGACGGAGGAGAATGGAATAGAAGTATGATGCCTCGTACAATAATGGTGTTTGTAAATGATGAAGATGGCTTGACGCCTGAAGAACAAAGTTTAGCAGCAAAAAGAGAGGCTAAAGCAGCACTTTCGACGTATTGGAGCGCTTTAGAGGGGACTATTGATCCTGCAAAAGTTGAGCGGGCGAGCGATAATGCGGTCATAGGCAATATTGATGAAGTAGCAGAACAAAATATGAATAGATTTGATTCTAGTGATAGACTTATGTGTTGGTTTGACTTTTTCAATCACGATAGTGAGAGAGTTCAACGCGATATGACTGCTTTCATGACAAAAGTAGCACCAATTGTAAATGAGGTTAGAAAATGAGTCGAAAGAAGAAAATACACCCATCTTCCGTATCACCAGGTAGGCCAGGCTCAGCAGTTTTCCCCACCACTCCATTAGGAGAAAAGCATGAAGGTATTGCTACAGGGAGAGATGTAGAATGGGAGCCATTAGTTGATTTCAGGAGAATGGATATATCTGAAAATACAATACATGGAGCAGTTGCCTGGGCACATGGAAATGAAATTGTGCATTCATTTGGAGGGAATGTTCTCGTATATGGCCGGTCTATGATGAAGCCACTAATGATGAAAACCTTTGCTGAAGTTTTAGATGATGAATTAAATTGGGAACAAAAAGCAATTTCTTGTTCATCGCATAATGGAGATACTGAACATGTAGCTGCAGCACAGTCGATCCTAACAGAATCTGAATGGGGATTGATGCAATGCCCTCTAGATGTACCATTAATTCAATTTGGAAGACAAGTGAGAAGGCCGCGAAGATGGTTTCATACCTGTTCGGGAGAGCATGCAGCAATGCTGAAAGGGTTGCGGAAAATGGGGATTAATAGAGCTGGTTACACACTTCCTAGTTCACCTTGGTTCCCTCTTTTCTTAGATGTACTTAGAGATTACATGGGTAAACCGGATTGGAACCCTCAGAGAGTCGCTAAGGATGGTTGTGGCCTCCCAACTGTATCCAATACTGTTGACGAACTTGCAGTAATGTTTGCAGGACTCGCCACGAATAAAGATGAAGATTGGATATGGGAAGCAATGAATAAAAGTCCTGACCTGATAGGTGGTTTCAATCGTCTTGACTCAACATGTCTAAAAGCAGGAGATGGTAAACTAATCGCTAAAGAAGGAGCTGATGGTTTACTCGGCTTAGCAATAGAACATCCTGACTGGCCGAAAGGCCTAGGAGTAGTAATAAAAATCGCACATGGATGGAATTCGCAAGCAACATGGTATGTAGCAAGAGCAGTTTTAGGAGTTCTAGGCATTGAATTGAGAAATCCTTACCCATTGCATCGACAGAAAGCATTTATTGTACCAGGTATTGTACCTGAGCAATATCAAAATGCTCTAGAAGAGGTTGTAACATGGGATGAATGGGACCCTGACCAAGACAGGTTCAATTTAGACTGGAATGAGTACTCCGCAGCGATGTCTCGCAAAGACCCTTTTTCTAATGAAGGCGGTATGGAGTGATAAAGTGAAACTCCAGAATTACATCTCAGGTTCATTCATAGAACCAGATTCTGGAGAATGGATGGAGGATTATTCTCCAGCCACAGGAGAAGTCATTGGACATGTGCCAAAATCTCAAAAGAGCGATGTCAATAAAGCAGTTCAAGCAGCAAAAGATGCTTTACCATCATGGTCATCTTTAACACATGTTGAAAGATCTAAATGGTTAGATAAAATTGCAGATAATTTAGAATCAAAATATGAAGAAATTGCTCAATTAGAGAGCAAAGATACAGGGAAACCAATTTCACTAGCAAGAGAAGTTGATGCTTATAGATCGGTGAAAAATTTCAGATTTTTCGCAGAAATCATTAGAAATTTGGAATCTGAACAATTTGAAATGGAAGATGCAAATAACAGAATAATCTACAAACCAGTAGGTATAGGTGCATTAATTACTCCGTGGAATTTACCTCTTTATTTGTTATCTTGGAAAGTTGCACCTGCAATCGGCATGGGTAATACAGTTGTTTGTAAACCAAGTGAATTAACACCAATGACTGCGGATTTATTAATGAAAGCAATTCATGAAATTGGGCTTCCAAAAGGAGTAATTAATCTTGTCCATGGAGATGGAATTGGTGCAGGTTCACCGTTAGTATCACACCAAGATGTAAATCTTGTTTCATTCACAGGAGGAACCTCAACAGGAGCAATGGTTGCACAATCAGCGGCACCATCATTCAAGAAGTTAAGTCTAGAATTAGGTGGGAAAAATTCAAGCATTATATTCAATGACTGTGACCTAGATAAAACAATACCTGGAGTCGTAAGATCCGGTTTTTTGAATCAAGGACAAGTTTGTCTTTGTGGAAGTAGAATACTTGTGCAAGAAAATATCTATGATGAATTTGTCGAGAGATTTGTGAATGAAGTTGAAAACATGAAAATTGGTGACCCATCAAATGAAGATACTAAGTTAGGAGCATTAATATCGCCTGAACATCTATTGAAGATTGAAGAATATATACAAATTGCAAAAGATGAAGGTGGGACTATTCTAACGGGAGGATATCCCTGCTTACCAAAAGAATTTGAAAAAGGTAATTGGATCGCACCAACAGTCATAGCAGACTTGAAAGTTAACTCTCGGTGTTCAACTGAAGAAATATTTGGACCCATCGTAACAATTCATAAATTCAGTAGTGAAGAAGATGCAATAAAAATTGCAAATAATACTAGATATGGTTTAGCTGGAAGCATATGGACCACTGATTTGGAGAAAGGAAATAGAGTTGCAGAACAAATTCACACAGGAATGATATGGATTAATACATGGCTCCACAGAGATTTGAGAGTACCCTTTGGAGGAGTAAAAGATTCAGGAGTTGGCCGAGAAGGTGGTAAATGGAGCCTTGGATTCTTCTCTGAAACAATGAACATATGCACTAAATACGACTAATTAACGCCGATTTTTGCGTCCTTTTCCTTTCTTACTTTTTCCAGAATTAGCATCCCAATTCCGTCCCGATTTATTTGACCAAGAACTTGTATCTACATCCGGATAATTATTTTTTTCTAATTTCTTCCTTAGACCTCTAGGTAACTCTTGAATTGAGTTAACATCAAGTTTGACACCAACATCTTGTTCGAGTCTACGAATTCCTTCACCACCTGAACCAATTATTGATCCAATTGCTGAATCATCAACATAAATTGCAGCAGATGTATCAGTTATGAATTTAGCATGTTTTACAGTAATACCAGTAAGCCTAGTAGTTTCTCTTTTGAGTTCTTCCGCTGCTAATTTCCAAGCAGGACTACCTCCCTCTTCCCCTTCACCATTGACAGGAACTACTGCAATCTCGGAACCAAATGCAAACATCTCATGTGTTAAGACATTAGATGGAAATTCCCTGATTTCGATTACAGGGCGACTTAAATCAGATTCCATGCCAGTGGGTGCTCTAACTACCATTTTCAATTCTAAAACTTGATTTATTTTTCCTTTTTCAATATGGATAACCGTATCTAATACCTGAGATATTAGACCTAATTCAACTTTACCTACAAGTCTTTGAATCGCTTGAAGACCACTATTGGCATGTGTAACTCCTAAAAGACCGACACCCGCTAAACGTACATCTCCAAATATTTCAAAATCCCTTGTACGTCGGACTTCATCAAATATTACAAAGTCAGGCCTTAATAAAAATATAATTTCAGCCGTTTTTTCTAGATCGCCCTCTAAAGGAGCATATTGAGTCACTCTCTGAGGAACTTGTAAATCCCGAGGTGATTCCATTGTTTTAACCATAAAACCCATATCCGTGTCAAGATATGTTGCGATTGCTTGAGCAAAAGTTGTTTTCCCTGAACCAGGTTTACCTACCACAAATATGCCGCGATGATGATTAGAGATTCTATTTATTAATTCTTGATCTAATTGGTAATCAGACAATTTCAAATTTGCCACAGGCCTTACTACAGTTATTTCCCAAGCATCTGAAAAAGGTGGCCAAGCACAACTTACTCTTAGGTCACCAATTTGCATTACTTTACACCCTTCTCTTTGAATTTCTACAAAACAATCTGATCGAGAGGTGTTTTGTTCAATTATTAACGATAAATCATCTGAGAGATCCTCCAAGGAGGGTTTGTCCCAGGGTTCCCTGTCTAGGTCATTTAAGCTTAGAGACGATATATGCCCACTCTTAACTCTAGGCTTACATTCTGCTTTCAAAAAGATAGTAGATACTGTCTCATCGAGTAAAAGTGACTCGAGAGTTTCAGGTAACGGAGGGTGTTCTCCAAATGATGCCATACGCCTAAGATAGGCTTCTTAGATTTCATGTTTGGCTTATTATTAAGAATAATGCTTCAATTAAGTAATAATGCATCTGAATAAAGAAAAAAGCGGTAAGACTGAAAGTATAGTTCTTCAGCAAAGCCCGATAATATGGCATCTGTTGGTATAATCGGCTTAGGAGCATATGTTCCTCCTAATGAAATGAGTAACGAAGATTGGATGAAATATGTAGATACAAGCGATGAGTGGATTACCACGAAAACTGGTATGAAAAAAAGAAGAATTGCTGAACCAAATGTCAGCACATCAGATCTTGCAGTAGAAGCATGTAAACAAGCAATAAAGAATGCAAATTTACTTCCTGAAGATATTGATTTGATAATTCTAGCAACTTCTTCACCAGATGTACCTCTGTCATCAACTGCAGGAATTATTCAACATAAACTAGGATGTGTAGATTGTGCTGCTTTTGATGTAAACGCTGTTTGTGCAGGATGGGTTCATGCATTAGATATAGGATCCAGATTTGTAGGAACAGATGGGTATCAAAATGTGCTTGTCGTAGGATCAGAGATCTACTCAAGGATACTTAATTGGAATGACCGCGCTACATGTGTATTATTTGGAGATGGAGCTGGAGCAGCAGTACTTTCAGAAGTAGAATCAGGGAAGGGAATTCTAGGTACCTGGTTAATGTCAGATGGATCGGGGTCATCAGTAATTGAGATCCCTGCAGGAGGTGTCAGAACACCATTTAACTCTGATAATTTCAAAGATGGCCAACAATATTTCCATATGGATGGAAGAGCAGTCTGGGACTTCGCTATCGAGGCATTCCCACAAGCAGTAAGGAATGCTCTTTCAAAAGCCGGAAAAGAGATTGAAGATATTGACTTAATTATACCACATCAAGCAAATATAAACATAATACAAACTGGTATGGAAAAGTTAGGGCTAGATATGAATAAAACATTTACTAATTTGCATAAATATGGCAATACAGCAGGTGCAAGTGTACCAATTGCTATGCATGAAGCTATGGAAAAAGGACTCATCAATGAAGGAGATTTGGTCGTAACTGCAGCATTTGGTGGAGGACTAGCTTGGGGAGCCAATGTAATCCAATTCTAGAATTCACTATGGTATTGAATCCATCCACCAGTCGCAGCATCATGCCTTAGAATTGAACCATCTAAATTTTGGCACCATACTTGTCCTGTTTCATCTGCCCAAACTTTCTGTCCATACTCATTAATAGAAGTTCCTTCGGGAGGTAGGATAGCATTAGGTTTGGGTGGAGTAGGTAATTCATTTAGTAAGGCATCGATATGTGATGTATCTCTTTCTTCTTCAACAACTATCTCTTCATCTTCCGATTCAATTTGTTCGCCAATAGATGATTTAGAAACATCATTTTCAAAGACCATTCCTTCATGAGGATAATCTACTTCAATAACTGGTTTATTTTCTTCAATTATTTCATCCAGTTCAACCTTCCCCCTTCGGAGAGCAATGACTCCGAGATAACCGAATACAGTGAGTGTCAGTATGCCTCCAAATATTGCTAATACAAACTGAAGATTTGTTTGAAAATATTTGAAATCAGGATGAGAATCAGATTGATCACCAGTTCCATCACCATCCGAGTCTAGCCATTCTGATATATCGATAGGGAAAACATCTTCGGAATCAATATAACCATCTTTATCTGTATCAGCTAACAAAGGGTTTGTACCACTTAGAATCTCTTTACTATCAGACCATCCATCTCCATCGTCATCGGTATCGGCATTATTTCCAATACCATCTCCATCAGTATCAACCCATTCAGTCGCATCTAAACTATTCCAATCGAGATTATCTGAATAACCATCACCATCATCATCAATATCTATTAGATCACATTCTAAATCTAAATCAGTATCCAAAGGTATCGATTGAGAATAATATGGATCTGTTTCACAAATTAATTCCATTGAATCTAACCAACCATCACCATCATCATCTTGATCGGCGTTATCACCTAATCCATCAGAATCTGTATCAATTGATTCAGTAGAATCTCTCGGGAAAGCATCATATTGATCAAGAATTAGGTCACCATCATCATCAGTATCTTCACCAACATCTTGGCAACCATCACCATCGATATCTGTAGAGGAATTACTTATCCATCCGGTGAGACCGGGGCTACAATCATCAACAGAATCTAAACGGCCATCTCCATCATCATCAAGGTCATCTACATCGATAATTCTGTCTCCATCAGTATCTATAATACAATCATCAACCGAAGTCGCTCCTTGAATAATAGTGATATGATTAACAGGACAAGCCCAAAGGAATGTACTTGCAGGAGAATCTGTGTAGAAATCAAATGGATTCAATTGCTGAGATAATTGACCCTCATCTGAAACATAATATCCAATATCAGCATCTAAACAAGAAGCCATACCTGCACTAGGTTGATACGTTCCTGCTTGACAAGGAATTTGAACTATAGATTTAGGTATATCAGTGAAATACCCTTCCTCAGTAATAATACAGGAAGTTTGCATTTTATCTGGTTGATATGTACCTGCTGAACATTCAATATATTCAGGTTGTCCAGCATTTAGAACAAAAGTCCCTTCTGGAGAATCAATACAGGATTCTGAACCTTCTGATGGCTGATAAGTGCCCTCTAAACAAATATCTTGAGATGATGATCCTTCAGATTGAACAAAATAGCCCGGATCTGCAGAAATACAGGATTCAGAACTAGTTGAAGACATTGATGGATTATATGTTCCAACCAAACATGGAGTTTGCTGATTCGATGCATTAGATGAGACATAGTGACCAGAATCAGCTCCATAACAACCTGATTGAGCTGTCTGAGGTTGATAACTTCCAGCCTCACAAGGATATTGAGTAAAAGAACCATAAATATGAACGAAGTACCCTGAATCAGCATAAATACATGATGATTGCCCTGTATTTGGCTGATAAGTACCTAGTGAACAGATACTTTGTTCAAATGACCCAACACTTGAAACATAATAACCTTCATCAGCAGTTAAACAATCATTCGAACTGTTTGAACCAGAATTTGGATTATAAGTTCCCAAGTTACAAGGAAATTGAGATGATGACCCTGATACATCAACGTAATGACCTATGTCAGCATCTAAGCAAGTCATACTAGATTCAAGAGGTTGATATGTACCTAAAGCACAAGGTGTCTGAGATGCTGAGCCATTTGTTGGAACATAATGACCAGAAGACGCAGGAAGACATCGAAATTGCCCGGTATAAGGTTGGTAACTACCTGATTCACAAGGAATCTGAGAAGTAGATTCAGGAATAGATGAATAATTCCCTTGACTTGCATCTATACAAGATGACTGCCCAGTATAAGGTTGATAATTACCGGGTGTGCATTGCATTTGATTTGTAGATGCAGACATTGAGACATAATTACCAGGAGATGCAAGAATACAAGAGGTTTCAGCAGTACTAGGTTGATATGAACCATTAGAGCATGGGATTTGCTCAGGAGATCCTGCACTAGAGGTATAATATCCAGCATTAGTATCAATACAAGAGGTTTGAGCAGTCTGGTTTTGATAAGTACCTGCAAGACAAGTTTGTTGGCTAGTAGCTCCAGTGGTATTCACATAATGCCCAAGAGACGCAGGAGTTTGAATGAAGGAAGCAAAGGAAGAACTGTAGTAACCAGGAGAGGTAGTCAAACAACTGGATTCACCAGTTAAACCCTGATATGAACCTGGAGAACACGGAGTTTGTGTCGATGCACCAGAATTAGCAACAAAATGTCCTTGACCTGCGTTAATACAAGAGTTGCTCGCTTCATTAGGCTGATAAGTACCAATTGAACATAATATTTGATTCACTGATATTTCTGCATCGATACTATTGAATAAATCACCAGATAATAGCGAATCATCAACATTAAAGTAACTGAGATTCATGTAATATATACCTGTTGAGTTTATTCTTTCAACAACAATATAGATATTACGAGCAGATGAACTAGATGTTCCGTTTGTATTAACTGATTCATTTGAGCCCAAATTGTTACTATAATCGATAACTCCCAAAGATGAATTATATAATGAAATATCAATTTCTGCATTGGATGACTCGACATTTATAGATAGCCCATATGATTTTTTGAGATTAATTTTGTAATAATCATAAACGTCATATTGAGAACTAATACGAGCTGTATAACTTGCACTAGTAGAACTAAGATTATTGAAGTTAGTACTTGAATCACCAGCGTCACCAGTTATATTTGATACAAAATTACCTGAATTAGACCTTGTGCATGAGCTTGAACTAATATTAATCTGATAATACCCTAATTCACATATTGATTGAGAAGGAGATGCTAGAGAATCAACATAGTGGCCAGAGGATGCTTCATTGCAGTAGGATTTTCCTAATTGATGTTGATACTCACCTAATTGGCATTCCGACTGGTATAATGAGTTTAGATTAGAGTAATGACCAAGAGATGACTCTGTACAACTAATTCGACCCCATGAACCAAGATCACAGTTCATCCATCGCGCAGGATTATTTGGATAAGGATCGTTTGATGCAGGTACACCGTCCCCATCATCATCTCCCAGCATATGAACATCTAATATGTTGAATATGCCATCACCATCCATATCCATATCTGAAAAAGAAATTTCTGAGCCACTAGCGAAATTCATTAAGAGAGGAGAATTTGTTGAATTTGTAGTATTATCAAATTCTCTATTTTGATTACCCCAACAATAAATCTGATACACATCTGATATCGAACAAGTCGATTCTAAACCAGAAGAAACTGCAATCATATTACCTGTGAAGTTTATCGAAGATGTATCGAGATTTTGAGGAATATTTGTATTGGAGCCTGAACAACCACTAGATGGTATAACTGAAGAACACTCGCCATTTCCAACTTGCCCATAAGTATTAACTCCCCAGCAGCTTATTGAACCATTATCTAATATCGCACAAGCATGAGAGTTAGTTCCATCAAGAGATACTGCTGATCTACCAGAGGGAAGTGATAAAGAAACCGAGCCATTTGTTAATTCGCCATTAGGTGATGAGATTGTATATGAATAACCCCAACAACTAATTGACCCTGTAGAAGATATAGCGCACACACTATAGCCCGGTGTAGAAATTGAAACTACTCGCTCACCAATTGAGTGGTTAACTATTACAGGTACATTACTATTACTTGTAGCCCCATTAGCAAAAACTCCAAATGAGTTATCACCCCAACAAGATACTTCTCCGGTATTAAGTAAAGCACATGTGAAATCTAATCCTGAGGATATGGAAACTGCTGTTTTATTAATACCAAGATCAACTGAAGTTGGAGAATTTTGATTTGTATTCGTACCGTCACCCAACTGCCCTTTGTTATTCCGCCCCCAACAAGAAACTGAACCATCATCAAGAATAGCACAAAAATGAGAATTACCTTGGCTTAATGCTGCTGTGATCTTCCCATTAAAATCCACATAACCACTCAATAATTGTTGATTACCTAGACCAAGTTGACCGTAATTATTCAAGCCTGAGCAATAGAGGCTGTAATTTACTAAAAGGGAACATTGACCTGAAATAGAGATTACTTCACCTTCGGTAAAAACAGGTGTACCATTAACGAAAGAGACTACTGAACCATTATCAAGAACTAATGATGGAGAACCCGAATTAAGTTCAAATATTGAATTAGAAAATACATTTGATCGCTCAGAGCCTGGAGAATTTATACCTAAAACATTCTTACTAACTAATGAAGAGTCTTCATATTCAATAAAATCGATTTGCTCCGAGGTATCAATGAAATTGAGAATTGGCACACATAAGAAAAGTAAACAAATAGTAATCGCAAGGTACTTTCGCGTCGATAGAATCTCAGACATACAGGCTTAGCGTGTATCTTGAGGCTATGACTATTGCTCTAAATTGATTTCTCAATGTGTCAGATTGTTAACACTTTTTCAGCTAGCAATGGCATATCTAAATCAGCGATTTCAAACGCATGAGCTACTGACTCGAAAGGGACTTCCGATTTACGGCTCGCTTTTGCACGAGTACTAATAATTCTCCAAGCTGCTTTTTTACCAATTCCTGGTATAGATTCTAACTGTTGTTGAGATACTGAATTAATATTAAGTCCTATTTCCACACCAGAGATACTCCTCATCCCGTGCCCAGTAACTAAGATATCTGAACTGTTTTCAAGTGGTATTTGGTAAGGTACACCTACTAAAATTGGGTATGCACCAATTTGTCTACCAAAAGTAATACCTGATTTACCATATATTGATGGATCTCTATGAATTGGATTCAAAACGTGTTCAGGTATTCGAATCCTATCCCCATGAGTTTCCCACCAAATATCATTTAAAATTAAACCGGTAGGAAACATTTCTTCGAGTAACGGTTTATCGATTCTTTCACGAACTGTTTTCTTAAATGAATGAAAATCTGGCTCTGAAATTTCTTGGAAACCTTGACCTTCTACCTGTCTTATATTAATTCGTCTTAACCATAAACCTTCAGAACGTAAATCTTCTAATAATCGAAGGTTCAATGCATAGCTTTTTTTATTTTCTCCGTTTAATCCTGCTATGAAATTGAGGCCAGGTAGAAGTTTAGGTAGACCTCTTTCACCCCTAAATCGGCCAAAATCATTGATATGCCTGATCGCAATCTTAAGTTGCTCTGAATCACAATTAAGCCAATTCATTTCATGAACTTTAGGATCAGCAGATTCTAAACCAAAGGATAAAACTGCACCATCACTAAGAGTATCGATCATACATTTTGTTATCTCCGTAGATGGTTCAATATTCTCTGCAACTATTGAAGGATTGCCATTATCTACATGTAATATTTCCAATCTTTCATCATCTCTGGCACCATAAAGAACTTTAGAAATAGGCTCAGGATTAGGGATAGGGTATTCAAGATCTCTGACGCCCTCTGCACGGTAAGTGTAGATATCTGTTGCACCTCCAATACGGATGTTACGTACACCTGAATCAATAGCGCTAGATATCTCTCTCAATACATCCTCTTCACTGCGCCATAGAGGGACGCCCTTTTTGGGTTCAATACAAAATTTACACCCTCTTTTGAATCTCACACAGCCCTGATAAAGTTCAATTTCATAGGTTAATGGCCCTGAACGACCGTCTTCTGTCAATAAATCCGGATGATCAGTCACTGCCTTTGATTTAGAACCATGATGAGCCCATAACGACCACTGTTCTTGGGTCCTTTTACTATGCTTCCAAGTACCAGTAGATATGAAATCATTAAGCGATGCATCAATATCATTAACTGCACAAAATAAATTCGAACGTAAAGGTGTCCAGCCAGAATAACGCCAATTTTTAATAGCCCAACCACCACACAAAATTGGTTGTTCTTTGGGAAATACTGCAAGAATTTCGTCCAATTCTTTCTGACTAATAGGGGTGCCTCGCACATATTTACCGGGAACAATAGAGCCAGCAAGAACTATCGTCCCTGATAAATTCGATAATTCACGGCGAAGTTGATCTCTATCAATTTTATTTTTAATGAGATGCTTATACTTCAACCGCCACTGATCTACAGTCATATAGGTGTAAGGAATCCCTCGAGATTCTAAAACTCCACAGATATACCTTATATGAAAACCAAGGTAGTTAGGTACGCCAAAAGCAGCGGGCTCATCCTCGTAACCATCGATTACCAGCCACCCCTCCATATCGGTTGGGGCATCAGTATTGGCCATGAATAACTCTCTTACTTCCTACGACGCCTATCATTAGATCCGCCACGAGATTCATTAGATTCTTGGACACTGAGTTTCCTACCATGGAATTCTGAACCATCTAATTCTTTCACTGCTTTTTGGCCATCTTTGAGGTTTGAAAACTTAATGAAAGCAAAACCTCTTGATTTCCCAGTCTCTCGATCTTTAGCGATATGAACTTCTTTTAATTCACCGTAAGTAGAAAATAATTTTTCTAAGTCATCCTCTGAAGCATCCCAAGAGATACTACCAACGAATAACTTCACACCGGAAGATTCACCTGATTTAGCTCTAGCAGATTTCAGAACCACTCGCTCTGCAGACAATTCTTCTTTACTCGCAGTGCCGTCATTAACCTTATTCATACAATCACGACATCGTATAGGTTTACCTGGAGTTGGTTTGAATGGTACTTGTGTAGCAGTTGAACACATAGTACAGGTTGTTTTATGCATCTCTCTACGTTGACCACCTGAACGATTACCTCCAGAATTATTACCACGCATCTTAGCAGCGGATGCTGGAATCTCATGATTAATGCCTCTTCTAAAATCTGCCAAAGGAGAAAGATAAGGACGTGCACCATCATGACCCAACATTTTTTCTGCTTCGGACGACCAACGCTCACCTGAACGATTTAATGATTCAACATCTGTATCTTCAGGGATTTTATATCCGTGGCCAAAACCACTAGAAAGCGCTCGATAACCAGTATAATCACATCTAGGACATGATACGTTAAAATCAGGTACTGAATCGCTTTTTTCAAGCTCTTTACCACATGCTGGACAAATTGCGAATAATACACCAAGTTCAAGATCTTCACGAGTTGATGCCTTTAGCATTGGTTCAAACTGAGTTATTTTCGCTCGAACTATATCTCTAGAACGCATTGCATCTCCTGCTGAAGGTAGGTATCGATCGACAAAATCAGTAACATATATATCGGCAAATAATTTTAGTGCAGGAATACCTCTTTCCCCACCTTTTTTATTCTCAATATGAAGAATTCTAATTTCAGCAGTTTTAGCATTGAGACGGTTTACTTGCCCTATTACTACATCACCAATTTTTGGTAAGTTAGCGGTGGAACCTTCTATCTCTACAGAAACTACCCCGCTATTTTCAACTAACTTCCCTGAAAGCAATGCTAAAAAACCGGATTCAGTGGAAATTATGCCATCTCCAAGAGTTAATCCATCATCAATTACAACAGATGTGCCTGGTGTAACAAAGTCGCCTGCTGAAGCACTCATTGGTCTGGCGACTAGCCAACCACGTATGAAGAAAACGGATGTTAACAATCAATGTATTAGCTAGGAGATAATCTCCAGAAGCCAACTTTTGTCTTATCCCTCTGCCTTTTGTGATGAGAGTATGTTGTAGGTAGAGCAAAATCAGCTTCCCCATATTTTTCTACATTCCAGCCTTCTGATTCAAAAAATGGACGTATATGAGCTGCAGTTGAGCTATGAAGCAAATGTGCAGGAGAACCATTGTTCAGTATCAAATTCAAAAATGGTCTATCGGCTTTCTCTTTCTGCTTTCCCCATGGAGGATTACAGATTATCAAATCAACTTGAGGTAGAGAAAAAATACCACCTATGTGTTCATTTATTATTTCACCAGAATCTTGGAGATCATTCGATAATAAATTATTATCAAGAATTTCACATGCTTCAGTATCAGTTTCAACGAAAAATACTTTTTTCGCGCCTAATTTCAATGCTGCGATACCAAGTATCCCGTTACCAGCACCTAAATCTCCTACAATAGTGTCCTCTTTAATATCTCCAAAGGATACTATATCTGACATAAATCGTGCTGCAAGATTACCATCAGTAGAATATTGTTCGAGGGCAATAATATTACAGTGATGAGGCTCTAGATTTGAAAGGGCCATGGAAAGATGGCGGATTCTCATAAGCGTTGCGAGTAGCCCATACGTTTCAATTACTTCTGATTAAAACTTGAAATATCACTATCTAATACTGTATTCTTATCGTGCAGCATGCCATCTGCAAGCAGAAATTCTGCAAGAAGCACCCCATAACCTGCTGCTCCGCGTATAGTATTATCAGATACTACTTTAAATCTTAATTTATTACCTATGACCTCTATTTCCCCCACTGATAGTGACATTGCAGAACAAAGGTTAGTACCTGGTTGTCTTAATTCCGAACCAGCCCATCTATGGTTTTCAGCATCTAATTTACCATCTACTAATTGCATTAATTCACTAGATGAAGGAAGCTCTAGATTACTCACATTAGATGAATAATTTTGCCATGCTTGAATAATTTCATGAGCACTGATTTCATTAATGAAATCTATTTCTATTGAGGCCAAATGACCATGTTCCGATTTGACACGAGAACACCATGCTTTGATATCAATATCTAAGGGTTTAATTTCATCATCATATAGGGTTCCAAATATTTTTTTAATTTCTCTTACAATACTCTCGGCTTCGCCAGGAATTGATGATTCAATCGGAAGTCCTTTCCGTCCTCTAGAGAGAAGATTACGCCCACCACCTGAAAGAGATTGCTCAGTGGTCACGCGTACAATATTTATTTCGAAATTAGATAACAGGGGATAAATAGTTAGAGCAATAGGTACAACCATACAGTTACTACAAGAAACTAAAAATCCGTTATTAAGTTCTTGTGATTGAATCATGTTTAAATGATTAGGATTAACATCTGGAATCACTAGTGGTATATTTGGTTTCATTCTATGAATCAAAGCATGACTAATTACCACAAATCCTTTCTCAACTAAATTTTCTTCTAATGGAGATGCTACGTTATCAGGGAGAGCTGAAAAAATAATTTGTACACCATCTTCCCTTAATCCATCAACTAATATATCGATATCTTCGAGCCCTCTGACTACTATTTCAGGTAGTTCCGGTCTTTTTTCATCTAAATACCAAGGGAGATCACTTATTTTCATTCCAACCGTTGATTCTGAACCAATAACTGATACAGGTGCAAACCAATTATGATTGACCAACCTCTGGAGGTATCTTTGGGCAACTAATCCTCGAGAACCAAGGATTGCACAACGAACCTTACCCAATACAGCCATACATATGGCAAGAATACATAGTACCTAAAAACAACGGTTTAATGATTACAAAAAGATTTCGATTTTACTAAGTTTAAGTACTCTCGAGTTCCTACACAATATAATGCAGTTAGATTTGATTTACTTAATTATTGGATTGTTTTCGGGTTTGGCGATAGGATGGCTGTTGGCTAATCAAAAATCTGTAGCAAAAATTAATCGTTTAGAAGCTACAATAGAAGTAAGAGAAGAGTCATTCCAAGAATCTAAGAATTTACTTAAATCAGAAATGAAAAATATAGCAGTAGATGTTAATCGCGAATCATCAGAGACGTTACTTCAACTTGCAGGAGAACGCTTTGATGCTCAAAAAAAGGAAGTAGAAAATAACTTAGAAGCAAAGAAAAAAGAAGTTAATGATTTAGTAGAACCTATCAAAGAACAATTAGAAAAATTGCGTACTGAAACAAATAAAATCGAGAAGGATAGAGAGGGAGCATATATGGGTCTAAAACGCCAAATCGAGGGGCTATCGAAACAAGCAACCGATCTAAGAGACACAAATGTTCAGTTGTCAACCGCTTTGCGTGGATCGATAAAAACAAGAGGACAATGGGGGCAAGTATCTCTAAAAAACATAGCTAAAGCAGCTGGAATGGTTGAACATTGTGATTTTGATGTAGAGCATACATTACTATCTGGAAAAGGAGGAGCAAGAGTAGATATGATCGCTAGAATACCAGGGGGAGGAGATATCCCAGTAGATGCTAAGGTACCACTCGCCGCATATTGGGATGCTCTGGAAATTGAAGACCCTCATGCACGAATGGAAAAAATGTCAGAACATGCGAAACATGTGAAAAGGCATATTGATGATTTGAATTTAAGAGATTACCCAAGCCTTATGGAAGGATCGGATTTCACTGTAATGTTCATACCCGCTGAGCCTATACTTTCATCAGCATATGAAATAGAACCTACACTACAAGAATATGCTTTCAGTAAGCAAGTGATAATTGCAACACCAGTTACTTTGATTGCTCTTCTAAGAACTGTTGGAATATATTGGCAACAACAATCAATTGCAGAAAACGCCAAAGAAATTCATTCAGTTGCTCTTGAGTTCTATGAACGTGTTTCAGTTTTTGGAGGGCATCTGAATAAAGTAGGTAGAGGTTTAACTACGGCAATAGGTGCATATAACGAATCAATTGGTTCATTTAATAGCAGAATAATACCTTCAGGACGTCGTTTAGAACAATTAAAAGTAGCGGAAAGCACCACTAAAAATCTAGAAAAAGCAACTCCAGTAGATATCTCCTCAAGACTTATTGAAAATATCAAAACAGAAGAAGAATGATACAAAGAATACCTCTCCGCTAAATTATGATTAGATGGCAGACAGGGAGATACCACCCGGTAGTCCATCTTCCAGAAGAATATGAGGTTAGAGATTTTACTACTGGAAACGATAGCCCATCAAAATATGAATTCGATATAGGTAGATACGATGAAATAAGGCCTGGAATGTACAATACTGAACTCTTCGAAAATAGTAGATTTTTACATATTGGAATAGATATTGGGGCACCTGTTGGTACGCCTTGTATGGCATTTGATAATGGTGAAATTACACACTTTGGTTACAACCCAGCTGATGGTGACTATGGTTATGTGATAATTACAAAACATATCATAGGAGGTACTCCTATTTGGGCATTATATGGTCACTTAAACTCAGAATCAATTAGTAATAAAAAAATAGGTCAGAAAGTCTCAAGGGGTGAAATAATTTGTTGGATGGGAGATAAAGGAGAGAATGGAGGATGGGAACCCCATCTACACTTCCAATTATCAATAATTGAGCCTAAAACTCACGATATGCCAGGAGTAGTTGATCCAAAAGATAGAGACCAAGCATTAGTTAACTACCCGGATCCAAGGTTAGTTATGGGACCTATTTATTAAATTTTAGAAAGATAACTTTTGAGCGAATCAATAGATTCCATCTCTGAAGGATCTACACCTTGTAATAGTGCAAGAGCTATGCTTATCCAATCAGAAATATGAGATGCATAAAGAAGTCTTTCAACTAAACTTTCACCTTCACAGTCAATTATCCAAGAGTTATCATTCTCAATTTCTTCTAACATCCAATTCATTCTAGAACGAACTCGCGGATGTATCTCATCACATGAAAAATAAATTAAAGAATGTTGATCACTTTCTGCTGATGCCCAAGCGACTATCTCATTATGATTCATTTCGGGCAATTCAGTAGGACGTGCAAATGTATCTGAGTTTTCATTCAATTGATTTGCAAAACGATGGCCAGCGGAACTAAGAATTGTTGGTGTAATTATACCAACCTGTTTACCTAACATAGATTGAGCTACATTAACAACTAATCCATTCCCACCACATACATCAGAATCTACTGATACAGAACGTAAACGAATTATCATTGAGGATATGTCTTCTGCACTCGGTTTTTCGAGAATACCTAGGGCCCAGCATATTGCCAATTGAGTTCCAAATAAATGACCAAAAGCCGAACGAGGCATTTGGCCACCGGGCACAATTAGATGGAGACATTCATCGTTATCTAAAAGAATTTTTTCTAATTCACCACCAGATGATATACCAATAACGGTGCCTCCAGATTCTAAAGCCTCATTGACACCATCCAGAGTTTCTTCAGTATTGCCTGAATATGATGTTGCTATTATTAGCCAATCAGGACCCCACCAAGAAGGTAAACCATAGTCTCTCCACACTACAAATGGGATTCCACCTGAATGATCCGCTAAGGTAGATAGATACATACCTCCAGCGCCTGAGCCACCCATTCCTAAACAAACGACTCCTGTCCAATCAACATCTTTTGGAATTTCTAAGTCTGAACTTACTGCATTCTCAAAATCATCAATAAAACGACGAGTATAACCTGCCATATCACGTGAGTCATATTTCTCAAGAAGACCCTGCATATCTTCTGAGCTCATACATCTACCTCCTGTGTGAATCCAGGTAATGCAATCCATTGATCGTCTATGAAAGCTATGCGTAATTTTGTTGATTTAATATCATCATCATAAGGTAAAGCAACTGTAGTCATTGTATAATCATGAGGGGTCATCACTTCAGCCGCAGAACTATCTCGATTCATGATATCCACAACATATTGTTCAGACAGAGGACAAATTATTCTAGCTTTTTCCATATCTCTCCAAGAAGCACCAGAACGCTGGAAAAATTTCAGACGACGAATTATAGGTCCGGATTTCTGCCATGAATCTATGAGCCATAAATTATTACTCAACTTAACAACATCCCCTACTGCATACGCGGGTTTACGGTAACTTACAGTAAGTCTTGTAATTTCGATTCCATCCCTCATACCAACAACTGTAGATGTTTCTTTAATAGTCCCACCAAATGTTTTAGTTAGAATTCGGCCCCAAGATCTAGCCATTGATTTAGAACCAAGTTGAAGATCCCATCCACCAGTAACAATTCCTTCCTGAGTTACGAAGAACATAGGATCTGCTTCCATACCTCCAAGCATTTCATCAAGAGTAGCTCTCAATTCTCTGAGTTCATTTTCGGACAATTTACGTCCTGCTGAACGAAGTTGAACTATTGCTTCAAAATAAGCTCCATCTTTTCTCGTACAAGGTGTACATATTGCATTACTAGTTTGGATTAAAATCTCAAAATTATTTGCGAAAAAGAAATTATCAATAGTCCCCGAAACATCCAAATTAACTCTATTCGTCCGATCATCAATCACTTGTAGTTCAAATTCAACATTGACATCTTCTGCTCTCCCATCAACTTCAAGATGATCTTTAATTCTTATGTCTGCTAATGGTTCATGATCCATAGTGGACCAACGGCCACGTATTTCGTAGGATTCACATTTAGGACAACGAAATTGTTGAATTATTTTTGGCATTTTAGATAATATCACTCGTTTACGAAAACAGGATTCGCAAAGACGGTTAGATGAAAGTATTGTAGTATCGCCACAGACAATACAAAATGCTTCGTTAGACATAGCCCTCATCCTTCGCGGAAGCACCCTGCATTAGAATCATTCGTGAGAGTTTAGATTATTCATCTTCGGAATTAGCACCCTTAATTTTCAATTCCGCTTCTTCGATTCTAAAAACAAGGTCATCTAATTTCCGCCTTAAAAAAATAATATAATAAGCTAATAGAGCACCCAATATTGAGTAGGTAACTAGGTATGAAGTAAATCCGTTCAATGAACCACCTCATCATCTATAGACATAAGCAAATTTTTTAATTTATACTCAAGTTTATATGATAAAAACGTAAGAATTGAAAGCCCTATCATCAATATCCAAAATGAACAAATACCAATAATGAGAACTTGTAACATTTTTGGATCTAATCCAGTTTCGTCAGATTGTGCGATAACAACTGAGGGGTGTCTTTTTTGATAAACAGTAGTAGCTATTGCAGTTATTGGAACTAGTGCAAAACCAAATAAACCGATGGTAGAAAGTGTGTCCCTAGTATCCATTCCATCGGGTTGGGACCTTCGAGAAAGCACAATGAAAAGTGCTACAGCAGTTAGTAAACCAAAGGTATTCAGTCTAAGATCACCCCAATCCCAAGGCACACCCCATTCAGCAGAACCCCATATTGGTCCAGAAATTACGACGCCGAGACCAAAAAGTAAGCCTAAATCTGATCCTGTCGAAAATAAATTCCAGCCCCACTCTTTCCTTTGCAGAAACCAGACAATCGCCCCAACAAATAATAAACAAAATGCGAGAAATGAAGTCCAAGCAAAAGGCACATGCCAGAATAAAATACGGTATGCCTCGGGTGATCTAAAAGGAGGAGATTGAACTAAAGGAGCGTAGGTATAAGACATTACGGCAGTCAGTAAAACACCAGCTCCACCTACACAAGTCATGGCCCAACCAGAATTTCTCATTGAGACCATAAACCTGCGAAAGCATACTCTATCATGAATGCTCGTTTTCAGGCATCCGGAAGATATACTGATATTGCCCAAACTAGAATACTCACAGTGAAAGATAAAAATATCATTGATAATGGTTCATCTAAAGAAAAACCGAAGCTCATACCATCATTCATAATCATCACTAAAGCATCAACTAATTCAATAAATGGCCAAACTAAAATCAACATTAATAGAGAAACTACAGAAGCACCAGTCCTTCTCAAATCAGAAACTAATAAATGTAAAGCAGATGCAGCAATTGCTACACTAAACATAACCAAACCAGGAAGCCATAACCAAGTAAAAATCCCTGCTTCTTCTGCGAATACAACATTGTCACTAAGAACTAACCAAGAAACATAAATCAATGGTAACGGAAGTATAATTGAAGAACCTATGATGGATGAAACAGGTCGAAATTTAGGCCCTATTACTGCTGCCCACCACTGGCCACAATTTTCTTCAGCATACCTCGAAATTAATGCAGGAGGTATTACTACAGATATAAATGAGGGCAATAATATCATTGCTGCCAAAAAATCAGCGCCAGCTACAGATATTTCATCTTCTGAAATTAATGTATGAATCATTAATAGGGCTAAAACTGAAGGAATGAAACGACCTATTGTATCAACTGGGTTTCTTTTTTCCATCTTATAAGCCCAATTGAACAAACTTAAAATTTTACTTATTTTAACCTCATTGGTAGGTATTGGTAATTCATAATTAGACAGAGATTGGACTTGTAATTCCTCAGATAAATTATTATTTTCATCGAATCTAATGACTCTATCTGCTGCTAGTATAATTCTCGGATCATGCGTAGCCAGCATTACTCCATGACCTTTTGATGCAAGGGCTCTTAACCAATTGACAAGTAATATTATTCCAGACTCATCTAATCCTTCAGATGGCTCATCAAGCAAGACAGTACGAGGATTCTGAGACATCACAGCGGGAGCAAGACCTGAAAGAACTGCAAGGCGTCTAGCGAGCCCACCTGAAAGTTGAGACACTCGATCAGAATTACGATGATCTAATCCCCAATAATTAAGTAAATTTGATACCTGAATTTCATTAACATCACAACCAGAAACAACTAACGCAGTGTTTATTCTCTCTTCGACTGTTTCTTCCCCTGACATCCCATTTTTTTGTAATGTTAATCCCATTGGAGGAAGAGAATTTCTTCGCCCCTCGGAATCACGGATTATTTTCATCTCAGAATCACCATACCTCCAAGAAATCTTACCGGAAGAAATAGCATGCATTCCAGCGCTTGATTCGATTAAAGTAGTCTTTCCACAACCATTAGGTCCGACTAATGCTACAACTTCGCCTTCGGATAATTCTAAGTCTACATCAGATATTACAAGCCGGTTACCTCTATGGATATCTAAACTAGATATCTGGATTAATGGCTGTGCATCCACATACATCCGAGCATGGGTCCTCGTTTGAGTCGTTCGTCAACGTATAGAAGGCGCTATTGCTATAATACGTCCGGATATGATTTGTGTCCGTCACCTCCGACAATGATTTTTTTTGGGCGGAATTGGAAAATAGTGATTTGATATTTTTATCTATCTATGTCATTGTAGCTTTGATACCTTTCATAAATTCGTATAGACAAAAAACCAGTGTAGCTTTAGCAATGATTTTATCCTTACTACTTGTAATGTTCATTAGGTTTAGTTCGAGTTTAGTAAGTATAGGATTTAATGAAATAGAATTTTTTGCAATGATTCCTATAATCTCTGATGAACCAGATCAAATATATCGATTTGTAACAGCAGCTTGGTTACATGCAGATTGGTTACATGTATTATCAAACATTCTTGTCATAGGATTAGTAGGGGTGCCACTAGAACAGAGACTAGGAAGTAAGAGATGGATATTAGTATATACATTAGGATTTATTGGAGGAAATATTGCCTGGGTCATGACACATCCAGATTCATATAATCCAGCAATAGGAGCAAGTGGAGCTGCATTTGGGCTACTTGGAGCGTATATGGCATGTTGGCCTAATGATGAAGTAGAGTTCCCACTATTATTCTTGATAAGAGCTTGGCCAATATGGATTATTGTGTTTGTAAGACTAGGATTAGAAGTTTATCAAATTTATTCAATTCAGGTGGGGACCTCAGGAGATACAAATATTGCACATATGGCACATTTTGGTGGATTTATACTCGCTTACTTACTAGCAAGAGTTATTGCTAGAGGAGCGCCTAGTTCATTGGATGTTGAAGATTCAGGGCCTACTGCCACATCGCATAATGAATCAATCAGAATGACTGCTAAAGATAACATGGGTGACTTAACTAATGACCCATGGGAGTTAGCAGGTAAACCACTTGAAGGGAATGCAGCGAGAATACTAATTCAACTTAAATTACAAGGTGACGAATTGGAAACTAGGCAAGCATGGTTAGAGGAATTATCCGAGCATACAATCTGTCCGATTTGCAATGGAGAAGTGGAATTAAATGAAAATGGGGAGATGTATCGACTTACGTGCACAATTAATGGCGAACATCTATTTTGGCCTTAATTCCAGTATTATTGAATTGACTATCGGTTCAGATTATACCCCACTCTACACTGGCTCTCTAAGAGAGCCATGATAGGAGCGTCAAAAACAGTAGGTCCAATGTTAGTTGTAGCATTGATGCTAATCCTAGATTTATCCGCTGGAGTTTCAGCAATGATTCCAGAAGAGGAGAGTATTAATCAAATTGAAAACCAGAATCCTGGTGTGTCAAAATTTAGTTTAGATATCCCAGAATTAATCTGTAAAGAAGAAGTTTGTCCAGAGAAGTACCTTGGTATCGGTTTCCCTCCATGGGATGCTAGACCTGCTGTAGAAAATCCACATTGGTGGGTTGATTTTGCAACTGATCAAGATTCTAATGGCATGGAAGATAGCCTACAATACATGATTGATGGTCAAAAAGAATCACATTCTGCAACTGCAATACTTGGTGATGATGGTAGAATGACCACAGCAATAATTGTAGGTTACTCATGGCATCCAGGAGCAACAGATTTAGCAAATTTAAAACAAATATTAATTGAACACGGATGGGAGGAAGAAGGATCATGGTTTTTCCCTGTAGAGTATATTGATTCAGTTGTTATTGATCACGTCCCTGTAAGTTCATTAATTCAGATATGGCAACTTGATGGAGTGGTTATGATTGAAGAACAAGATAAAATCATATCATATCTAAGTGTAGCAACTAGAGGCTCAAAAGTTAGGAGTTCAGATGTTTATGATGAAACTTTACGTGATTTCGGTTACGATGGATCAGGGGTAGTCATTGCAGTTTTAGATTCAGGAGTAGATAATGAACATTTTTCACTGGATGATTTTTCAGATGAAAATAATGATAATGAAAACCAACCAGATGATCTCTCTGACCCTAAATGGGTAGGTGGTTGTGACGCAACCTCATGGAATTCCCAAGAGTGTAATGATGGAGAATTTGACCCTGATGATGGAAATGGGCATGGGACTCATGTAGCAGGCATTGCATTAGGAACTGGAGATGATAGAAGAATAAACCAAGGATATGCTCCAGGTTCTTACCTAGTAGATGTCAAGGTAATGACTGACTCAGGAGGGAGTGCCGGTGGAGATGAAGGACCAATAATCAAAGGACTACAATGGGTTCTTCAAAATGTCAATACAGATTGGGGAAATAATGATTCGAGTGAAGGTATAGATGTTATGACAATGTCATTCGGTAGTGGAAGTTCACCAGTTGGAGAAAATGATCAAGGAGATGACGGAAATAACTCTGCTGCGAGATTAGTCAATGATTGTGCAGAGGCAGGAATTGTCCCCATTGCTGCAATCGGTAATGACGGTACCAATCGAGTAACATCAGTAGGAGCCGCAGACGCTGCAATAACTGTAGGAGCAATTGATGATCAAAATACAATACAACGTAATGATGATGACATTGCAGATTACTCAAACTCTGGGCCAAGAGTAGATGATAACGATGATAACAAGTGGGATGAACTGAAACCAGATGTCGTCGCACCCGGTTCAGGAATTACATCTGCACAACATGCTGCATCAACCTCAACAATTCCTGGACAAGATTCAGCAGGATTAGCGGATGATGGTTACGTATCTATGGATGGAACAAGTATGTCTACACCAGCAGTAGCTGGTTTAGTTGCAGTTATTTTACAAATAGATGATGAACTAGAACCTCAAGAAGTAAAAGATATTCTTAGGAATAATTCACAAGTCAAAGGTTCGCCATCCATGCCTTCTGTTTCAGACATATGGAATGACAAGTATGGATTTGGAATAATTGATGGGAATTTAATCCTTCAAGCTCTACTTGGAGATGATAGTGGTGGTGGAGACCCCGGCAACGGAACGGGTGGTGGTGACCCACCAGTAGGGGACGGAGTAGGAAACTGGGCAGTTATCGAAAAACCTAGTGGACTATGGCTTATCGAAGGTCAAAGTTACAGTGTCCGTGGACATATTACAGATGCTGGGGAAGAAAATGGAACTACTGAAGAAGTACAAGTTAGAGTCACTTACAAGTACAGACCTACGGGAGGTGGACCACTTTCCACAGGAGTTTTAGTTGACTGGCATCAAGCATTTGGCACCGTTAATTGGACTACTAACTTTGATTTACCAAATTTCGAAGAAGATGAAGATATTGATGCTGAAACGCTTCAAATAGAAGTGAAATCAAGAAATGAATTTGAACAATGGAGTAATACTACTAAAAATACACATAATATTGGTGAAATATCTTTAGAAGTGTATTCACCAAGTAGTCAAGATATTGTGAGCGGTAATGTTGAAATCAATGGTTTATTGAAAACAGTAAATGGTGCACAATTACAATGGAGATTAGGGACAGATGATTGGAAGAATATGACCTATTATTCTGGAAGTGGAAATGAAGAAATACAATGGTCAATGCCTTGGGATACAAGAAATAATGATGATGGTATTCAAAGATTCTCTGTAAGATTTGTGAGTGGAGCAGGAGTCGCTTCAGAAGAAATACGTACAACAATAGAAATTGACAATAATCCTCCATCTCCAGATTTGATGTTTAGAACTGGTATATCAATACAAGAATATGGAATCCCGATGACTGAAACTTATGTCAATACTTTTTTGGAGGTCAGGGCACAAATAAGAAACATAGGGGATTTGTCAGCAGATGAACTCTCAATATATCTACTAGAAGATGGTTTTAGAAGAGATGAAATCATCATTCAGAGCATAGGTAGTGGAGATATAATTGAGATTTCTTTATCTTGGAATCCATCAACAGTTGGAAATAAACAACTAACCATTTCGCTAGACCCTCTAGATGATATTGAAGAGAATAATGAATCAGATAATGATATATCAATAATTTTCCCAGTATTACAAAGACCGCAAGGAGTTGACCTCGCTTTCAGAGATGGTGCTGTTAAGACTGAACCATCAATACCCAGACCTAATGAACAATTCTTGATAACAGGAAGAATTGATAATTTAGGATCTAGTGATGCTATGAATGTAGGAGCTACACTCTGGTTCAAGAGCGAACTTGGATGGACAGAAATCACCTCAACTACAATTTCTCTAATTGTTGGCCAGGGAGCAAGTCAAGTTGCATTCGCTCACATTTCCAATAAGGTAGGACCAATTGAAATGAAAATAACAATACAAGGGGAAACTTTGAGTGACCTTGATTGGAGCAATAATGAAATAATAACAACAATATTAGTTGATCAATCATCACTCACAGGGGCTAGGAAAATATCCTTTAGTTACGGGGAAGAACCAGTGAAAATTATCGATCTAAATGGAGAAGGGTTAGTTATAACAAGTAAAGATGGAGGTTTGGCACTATATCGTTTAAACTCTAATCTCGCATTAATACCCTGTTCAAATATGCTTGAAATAAAATGGTCAGGAGATTTTACCTCATGGAGTACAAGTGATGGGTATGCTCATATTGCTTGGACAAGAAGATATATCGATAGCCAAGGTTATTTCCAGCAAACATTAAGCTATTCAAGAATAGATGCTTCGTGTGAAATGACCCCTATACAGGATTTATTACAACCTATATCATTATCTGATGGGAAATATTACGGCATTGATATAGATGTTCAAGGTACTGAAATTATGATTGGAGGCTATCACAGAGATATTTCAACTGGAGGGACATATAAAGATTTGACAAATGTTTTCTTACTAAATTCAGACTTCCCTACGTCATCTTCCGATTGGACTTTTACTCCAAATATCATTGATGAGATTGAAATTAACATGAATGAAGCGGCACCTTTAGTTGTTGAATTTGGTGAGGAAAATACACATATCCTATATCAATCAAATAGAGATGATATCACAGGTAAAGAAAGATTGGGATTATGGTATGCTCACGGCTCAAATGATCAACCATCTTGGTCATATAAAAAATCGATAGGAGATAATGCGGATATGCATCAGATGTCTGTAAAAACAATAGATAAGAAGGATTACATATTCGCAGTTTGGAAAGAAGGAATTAATTCAGATTCAAAGTTAGTTGCTATGATTACTGATTCTACTTTGACTCCGATAGATAACCTAAGTATGGAAGTAACAGCTAAAGGAATTGGTAATATAAAAATGACAGATACTCACCTTGGTATACAGATTTTCTATGATTTCGTAGGACCTACTGGATCACAAATACAGTATGGTATGATGAATCCTACTGAAGACAAACAATGGATTGGACTATCGGATAGAATAACTTCTGGGAAAAACCATCTTTCTTCGACGGATAGAAGTCCATTAAGTGATCAAACCCTTCTAATGAGTTGGAATGAGTTATCGGGCTGGGAAATTAGAGCATTAATTGATGATACTGACCCAGATAAAGGGAACTTGAATTTACTGGATGAATTCAGAATATACTTAGGTCTTGATGAACAAAACTTTGCAATTTTAATGTCAGGAGTTGCAATAACTGTACTACTTCTGTGCCTACTAGTTCTCACTACAATGTCATTTAATGCGATGAAATGGGTTGGAAGAAAAAGAAGAAGAGAGACAGTTGGCAGAATTATTTTAGAAGAAAATGTAGTAGATATAGTTGAGCCAACAGATATTGAAATAAGATCTTCAGAAATTGAACTGATTGATGTCGAACTAACAGATGGAGCTAGTTCTAGAAAAGAACGTAGGAATGAAAGACAAGATTCAGAATTGCCGAAAGGAGAAAATAAAGTGAATATACCTGCATTTATCATTCCATCAACCGTTAATGAGATAGTTCAAAATCCACTAACTAGTCACCCAGTAATATGTTCGGATTGCTCATCTAGATTTGAGGTTTCAGTGGGACTAAAGATGATTAAATGTCCTATATGCAACTATAGAATTGACCTCTAGGTGTCAAAAATGCGGGTACTACTTGCATCAGCATCTAAACGAAGACTTATCTGCCTACAGAATTTCATAGATATAGGTCAACTCACTGCTCAACCGTTATTTTCTGAAGAAAAAAATATAATTAATGGTAAAAGCGTAGAACAGCAAGTAGAAGAAATATGCTTATCCAAGGCAACATCAGCTGCTGTAGAATGGAGTATAATCGAAAAAACAAAAGTAGATATTCCAGAAATAATTATTGTATCAGATACTATTGTTGAAGACCCGGATAATCACCTAATTCCAATCGGTCAACCTAAGAATAAAGTTCAAGCAACCAACATGTTACTAAAATTATCAGGAAAGAGGCACCGAGTTTGGTCATCTACGGCGATATTAAAAAAAAATAAAAATACATATGAACCATTACACGGAGAATGGAGATACAAAATATGGACTGATCACTCCGTTGTTGAATTTAAATTATTAAACGAAGAAGAACTAATTTCATTAATTGAAAACAATTCTTGGGAAGGGAAAGCAGGAGGGTACGACTTAGCAGGAGATGCTAGTGAATATACAAAGGTAATTCGAGGAGATGAATTAACGGTATTGGGGTTTTCATATAATGCAATAAATGAGCTTAAAGAGATTCTACTCTAAACAAAAACTACTCCTCCAAATTTAAGCACAAACTCTTTTTGAATCTCGTCGAACCATTCTAACATTGATTCTGAAAAACGAATCGAAATTATTTCATCATCCATAAGCAAATCATCTTGAATTCCTTTGAGAGTTCCTGGTGCAGCACCGCAAGAAACACAAGCACCATCTAAATCTATTACTAAAGATAATACTTTATCACCCTCATGAGTATTTTCAATTTCAGCAGAACTAATAATTAATCCACCACCATGACCATCGAGAGCCGCTCTTACTGCTCCTAACCTAGACATTAAGGCCGGGATCAATTCAGGATTATCCGATTCATATAATTGAATTAGAGATAATCCATTTAGGCGCTCTAATTCTTTGGGGTCATGATTTTCTTGAATTCTTCTAACTGACTCTGCTTTCATCATCTCTTCAATTTGTTCACTATATGATTCTGAAAGAGTTTTTGAGGCTGGTAGATTATTATCCGGAGAGTCACTCATCATGTTAGCCGAAGAGGTTTTTCCACTTTAGGGTGACCAATTCGAGTTTATCTACTAAATGATTTGAACATGGAAATATGCATCGGTTGAAAAGGGAGAACATACACGAAAGGTTAGGGAACAGCATGTCTAATGAGCAAAACTTACTAAATATCCAAGATTTATATGCTGGGATTGATGACACTTCTATCCTTAAAGGTATTAATTTGAGTATTAAACCAGGAGAGATTCATGCAATAATGGGTAGAAATGGTAGCGGTAAGACTACTGCTGCTAACATAATAATGGGTCATCCAGACTATGAAGTTGAAAGTGGAATTGTTGAATTCAATGGTGAAAATCTACTAGAAATGGAACCATGGGAAAGAGCAAGGAAAGGAGTTTTTCTTTCATTCCAATATCCTCAATCAGTACCCGGATTACAAGTTGGGAACTTTCTTCGTAAGTCAGTATCAGCAATCCTAGGAGAAGATGCAGCCAAGGGTTCAGAATTTAGAAAAAAACTCAAGGATAGTATGAAAGAGTTGGATATACCATCATCTTTCCTCGGAAGATATGTCAATGATGGATTCAGTGGCGGAGAAAAGAAAAGATTTGAGATATTACAATTAATGTTGATAACACCAAAATTAGCAATTCTTGATGAAACTGATTCTGGTTTAGATATAGACGGTATAAGGACTGTTGCTAAAGGGATTAATGCTGCAATTAGAGGTACAGATTCAGGTGCACTAATTATCACACATTATTCGAGAATACTAGAACATGTCCAGCCTGACAAAATCCATGTCCTAATTGCAGGAAAGATTGTCAAAACAGGTGGGCCCGAATTAGCTCTTGAGCTTGAGGAAAAAGGTTATGACTGGCTAGAACCTGAGAAAAACGAATAATGGAGATGAAAGAAGTGACAACAAGTGAAGCACGAGATGTCGTTGGCGATTACAAAGCTGGCTGGCATGACCCTGAAAATCCAACTATCCGTTTTGATGCAGGTCTCTCTGAGCAAGTAGTAAGAGACATCTCAGAATTAAAGAATGAACCTGAATGGATGACAGAAATGAGAGTTAAAGCATTCAAACATTTTGATGAAAGGCCTATGCCTACATGGGGTAATATGTCAATGCTTAATGACATAGATTTTGATAAGATTTGTTATTATCTCCGATCATCAGAGGCTACGGAAAATGATTGGGATGATGTCCCAGAAGATATCAGAAATACATTCGATAAGTTAGGGATACCAGATGCTGAACAAAAATGGCTCAGTGGAGTTACCGCTCAATATGACTCTGAAGCAGTGTATCATTCTATTAGGGAAGATTTACAAAAACAAGGAGTGATATTCCTAGATATGGATAGTGGTTTGAGAGAACATGAAGATCTTGTAAAGAAATGGTTTGGTAGTGTTGTCCCTTTCTCTGATAACAAATTTAGCGCTCTAAATACAGCAGTTTGGTCTGGTGGATCATTTATCTATGTACCAAAAGGAGTCCATGTTGAGTTACCCGTCCAAGCATATTTCAGGATAAATGCAAATAACATGGGTCAATTTGAAAGAACTTTGATAATTGCTGATGAAGGAAGTAGCATACACTACGTAGAAGGGTGCACAGCACCGACATTTTCTACCGATTCTTTACACTCAGCAGTTGTAGAACTTATAGCACTACCAGGTGCACATATTAGATACAGCACAGTACAAAACTGGAGTGGTAATGTGTATAATCTTGTAACTAAAAGGGGCATCGCTCATGAGAATTCAAAAATAGAATGGGTGGATGGAAACATAGGGAGTAAATTAACAATGAAATATCCATCTGTCATTCTAAAAGGAGAAGGATCTCATGCAGAAGTTATTTCAGTTGCATATTCAGGAAAGGGGCAACATCAGGATGCGGGTGCAAAGATTCATCATTTAGCCTCGAATACTACTAGTAAAATATTATCAAAAAGTATCAGTAAAGATGGAGGGAGAGGTTCCTACAGAGGAATGGTTACAGTATCTCCTAAGGCTGAAAATTGCAAATTAAATGTTGTATGTGATGCATTAATATTTGATGAACATAGCAGATCCGATACGTATCCAACAATGGAAGTCTCAAACTCCACAGCTAAGTGCGAACATGAAGCCAGCGTATCAAAAGTTAGCGATGAGCAACTATTCTATCTAATGAGCAGAGGGCATACTGAAGAAGAATCTTTAGCATTGATTGTGAATGGATTCTTTGAGCCATTTACGAGAGAGTTGCCAATGGAAT
>Ga0114997_10000116_pt1 | contig 56438 bp, 49 predicted proteins | sample ArcticOcean_MG_C_2_FD_87045 | JGI IMG/M metagenome (GOLD analysis project Ga0114997, IMG submission 87045) | Marine microbial communities from western Arctic Ocean - ArcticOcean_MG_CB4_136 | ecosystem: Environmental > Aquatic > Marine > Oceanic | place: Arctic Ocean: Canada Basin | collected... | reverse complement strand
TAAAGTGAAAAAAAAAAAACTAAACATTATTTCATATAATAAGGCAGAAATATTTTTGTTTGTCCTGACTATTTTATGGTTAGTGATTTTAGCTTTTGGAAAATTTAATAGAATGCCAGTTATGGAACAATTAGCAGTAGCTGACAATCTTGAAGTTTTTAATTATTTATACCCTAGTATAAATTCTGAAAACCCCAGTCATAGCAGTGGTTACTTTCCAGGTATGGCTTATTTTATTTATCTAATTAAATTTTTTACACCTGATTATTTTATAGTAGAAGTGTTACTTCTATATTCTATCATTTTTATAATTTTATTTTTTTATATAACTAAAAATATCATTGCAGATTTTTATAAAAAAAATATTCATTTCAATAACTATTGGCTTTTATGTATAATTTTTTCTTTTTGGCCTGCCAAAAATTGGTTATGGTATGCAATAGAATTAAAGCAAGATATTTTAGCATTTACTCTAGTAGCGCTCGCTTTGCTTATATGTAAACCTTATAAAAAAAAATATGAAAGAAATATCTTAAATTTACTTATTAGTATTATTTTATTTTCTTATGCTGTTGTTTTAAAACAACAAGTAGTTTTTATAATTTTTGGAATGGGAGCGTATTCTTTTTACTCTTTTTTTAATAAAAATTATTTTTTTATTTTTTATACTTTTATAATTATATTAGCCACCTTATCAATATATTATATCTTTTATCAAAATAACGATTTGTGGTGGTTTACAATTACTAGACATTCGGAAAATACTTTTTTAACTTTGAGCGAATGGTTGAAATTGCATTATGTGGAAAGTATTTTAATAATTCAGTTTTTATTGTTTGTTTTCTTTTCTTCGTTCCACAACCTATGTACAGTTAATTTTAATTCAAAATTTCAGTATTTATTATCAAGTATTAAATCTAATATTTGGTTTTATTTAATTTTTTTCTTTTCATTAACTGGATTGATTTCAAGCCTTAGCAGAGGTGGTAATAGTGGAAATACTGGAGTTTCTTTAATACTATTTTTTCCTTTTATTTATATTTTTATTTATAATTTTAAAAAAAAAGTTCTAATTTTTGTAGCTTATTCCGTTCTATTATTTGAACTTCATCATGTTATTTTTAGCCTAAACAATTATATATCAGCTGTACAATTCAAATCTCAAGTTTTCAAAATTAAAGAAGATGGCAATTTAATTTTAATAAATAGAGAAACCTACTTTGCGTCACGCTTATTAAGAAAAGAAAATACCTTGGTTTCTTTAAGCACAAAGCAAGTACTAAATAAATTTTATAAAAAACCTTACAATAAGGACTTGATTAAAAATGAGTTTTTAAAGACCAATTATGACTACATAATTCTTAATAATAACCTTGAGTTTGGTGAAGACTTAAACGAGAGGCAGATAAACAAAAAACACTATCAAAAAATATTTAGCAATAAATCTGGATACATATATAAAAAAATCTAGTTAAGGCTGTAAACAGACTAAAGCATAACCCCTGAAGGAAAAATTTTTTGAATAATTGAAACTCCATAAGATTCAAAAGGTAATTTAAAAAATTTATATCTGAACCTTAATTTAGCTATTGGGTGATACAGAACAAAAGATAGACGTCCAAAAAATGATGTAAATTTATTTTTTGCGTTTTTATTGCTAAATACCGAGGAAATCATTATCAACGATAATTCTCTTCGCGTTTTATTATTTAGCCAGTTTTTGTTTTTAAAGAACCAATCTTCGTGATACGCAATATTAATCCAACCTTTTAGATCTTTAGGTTGAACAAAATATTTTTTAGTGTGATCGTACATTTTTGTTCCAATTATTGGTAAATACACAGAAAATTGAGGCCACATGTTTGGATTATCTTTTTTAAGTTGCAAATAAAACTTAAGGGTTTCATTTCTTTCTTCTTCAGTTTCAGTAGGAAAACCCACTATGAAAGAATACTTAGTTATAATAGGAAGTTTAGCCATAATTTTATTTGCCTTTAACATATTTTCTTTTGTGTCAGCTTTAGTCATCCATTTAAGAAGTCTCTCTGATCCAGATTCTATTCCAATATCTAATGCTCTACATCCACTTTCCCAAAGGAGTTGCATATCTTCTTCATTTAACTGGCTTATAAGATTTGCTCTAATGCCAACTGATGTCCATGTGATTTTTGGACTAATTTCTTTGAGGGCGTTAGTGAATTCTAAAAAATGTTTTCTTCCTGCAATAGTTAAATCATCAACAAATACAAAACTATTATATCCATATTTACTTTGTAGCATTTTTATTTTAGCCACAACTTTTGGAACAGATAGTGTTCGCATTTTTCTGTCTTGCAAAACTTCATTTCCACAAAAAGTGCAAGCGAAAGGACAGCCTCTTGAAGTTTGAAATGAGGCAGAAACTCCATTTCCAAGATCAGCAGCATTATATTTTGATAAATCTAATAATTCATATGGAGTGTCAGGAAGTGAATCAAGATCCATTACCATAGGTGCTAGACCAGTAAAAATCAATTTATCACCCTGGTCAGTTTTGTTGTAGTAATAAACTCCTTTTACATCTCTTAATAGGTTTTTTCTAAAGACTTCATCAAGGCTATTTTTTTCAAAAACTTTTATTGCTTCATAAAAAGTAAAGTCGCCTTCACCTTTCATAACAACGTCTATACCTTCATGTTCTAAACTTTGTTCTGGAAGTAGAGTTGCATGAACACCTCCAAATATTATTGGAATATCTTTATTAAACTTTTTAATTATTTCAACAGAATCTATTAGGTCTTGAATAGAGGGACCAGTTAATGCAGTTATACCTACGCATATAGGAGCTCCTTCTTTAAGATAATTTAATAATACCTTTTTCCAATTTTTTATCACTCTCAAATCAAGAATGGTAACATCATAACCCTTTGCATGCGGTAGAGCCGCAACCGATAATACAGATTCAGGAAAACGCAAAAAAATGCCGTCCCAAATTCCATGTGTTGGTTGAATTAACAATACTTTTTTTTTCATACACTTTCCTGTAAACATGATTAATATCTCATTAAATATAAATAATAAACATAATAAAACGCGATAAAATGGCACTTTTTACTAGTATTAATTTAATTTGTAACAAATGTTTTTAAAAATATTTAAAAAAATAAAAACTGAAAAAATTGAAAAATTAATCTACTTAATTACTATTATTTTTTTAATAATTCTATCTTTTGAAAAGTTTAATAGAACTCCCATTATACAACAGCTTGGTTTAGCTGATAATATTGAAAAGTATAATATATCATTTCCTGACAAAGATTCTAGTCAACCTGGATTTACAAGTGGTTACTTCCCTGGTGTTGCTTACTTTATTCAAGTATTAAAATTTGTAATACCAGATATCATACTAATAGAGATTCTTTTAATTTTATCAGTAGTGATTATTTTTTTATTTTTTTATTTAAATAAAAAAATTATCAAAGAAATTTTTCCAAAAAAAATCAATTTTAATAATTACTGGTTACTAACTATTATTTATTCATTTTGGTTAGCAAGAAATTGGGTCTGGCATGCATTAGAACTAAAATCAGATATAATTGCATTTTCTTTATGTTTTCTAGCTTTATTAATTGTTAAACCTCATAAGAAAAATATTCAAATAAATTTCCTTAAATTATTTAGTGGAATATTAATAATAGCATATGCTTTCACAGTTAAACAGCAGGCTATATTTTTTATAATAGGATTACTTTTATATTCATTATTAAATAAAAATTTATTTTTTAAATTTTTTGCTTTAATTAATATTTTATTAGCAACAGCTATTTATTTTTATTTTTATCAAGATGAAAATTTGTGGTGGTTTGCAATTACAAGACATGCTAATAATTCCTATCTAAGCATAGGCCAATGGTTAAGAATTCATTATGCTGAGATAATTCTGATTATACAATTTATTATTTTTATTTCATTTTCATCATTTTTTAATTTATGCAAAATAGATTTTAAATCAAAATTTAATTATTTAATAAATAATTTAAAGTCCAATGTATGGTTTTATGTAATTTTTATGTGTGCAACTTCAGGACTAATATCAAGCGTTGGGAGAGGTAGCAATACTGGGAATACTGGACTAGCGATAATTTTATTTTTTCCTTTTGTTTATATTTTTATTAATAAATTTAAAAAAAGTGTCTTAATTTTTCTAGCTATTGGAATTCTGATCTTTGAAATTCAAAATGTTGCATCAAGTCTAAAAAATTATATTAAATTTAAAAATTTTCAATCTTATGTTTTAAAACTTTCAAATGAAGAAGGTAAATTAATATTAGCTGGCAGAGAAACATATTTTGCAGTTCGCTTATTAAGAAAAAACAATACCCTAGTATCTTTAGGAACAATTGAGAGTGTAAATAAATTTTCTAAAAAAAGTTATATTGAAAATAAAATTGATAGTGAGCTGACTAGTAATAAATATGATTATATAATTTTAACTAGTGCACCAATATACTTTACTCTGGTCAAAGAAAAATTGATTGACAAACAAAAATATAAAAAAATATTTACTAATGAAATGGGATATATATATAAAAAATATAATTATTAATTTAAAGATTTATTTTAGTATTTTTTTTTGTAAAAACTTTCTAATTAAGTTAACGACACCAACTTCTAAAACTTTATTTAAAGAGTCTAAAAAATGATTTATTTCTTCATTTTTAACGATACAAGAAGGCTTAATAGCCAAGTAAGCAAATCTCTCAATTTCTCCATTTTCTTTTCTAATAATTCTGTCCTGAGGAATTGTTAAAATATTATGCTCTGAGTAAAGTTCTTCCATTATTGAAGCAATTACAATTTGGCTAAACGCATTATATTTATCTTTTATTATTCGATAAGGTAATTTATCAATAATTTCATCCATATATTTAATCGGAGGATATATTACAATACCATTCATAGTACCTTGCCCTCTCACTTCTTTTATTATTGATGGAAATTTATTTTTTAAGTTTATTAATTTAGGATTTAATTCATTAAAAATATTTTTCGCCTTTTCACTGTAGTTATCATCGATTAAAATTTGTATAGCCTCCAATGCAGTGGCAGCTTCTTCACCAAATCCTGTATAGGTTGTAGTATGAAGATTTGCGTCTTTTAATTTTCCATACGCTTTATCAAAAACAGAGTCCCTGGTAACATATGCAGATATTGATGATTTGCCTCCACCAAAGGATTTGGACATAGTTAATATATCGGGACATAAATTTTTAACACGCATAAAATTAAATAAATATCCAGTTTTTGACCATCCGCAATAAACCTCATCAAAAATTAAAATAATATTTTCTCTTGTACAAATTTCTCTAGCTTCCGATAGAAAGCTCTCTGAGCACCCGTACATGCATGACGCACTAAAGGGTTCAATAATTAAAGCGTAGATATTAGATTTAGAATTTTTTTTTATATATTTGATTTTTGCTTTTAAAGATTCAATATTATTATATTCAAACGAACTTATGTAAGGAAGCTTTTGAAATAATCCGTCTTCCTCAGCATAATTTCCACCTAAAGATCCCGAAGCAATAAGCTTTCCATGAAAAGCTCTATCTGCATGCAAAACATAATCTCTTTCTCCGTTATGATATTTGTAAGCTAGTTTTAAAGCTCCTTCATTTGCTTCTGCACCCGAATTTGGAAAAAAAGACTTATTAAGATCCGAAGGTAACAATGAAGCTAACTTTTTTGCCAACATTGCTTGGTACGGGGAAAAAATAACTTTATGAACTTCAACTCTTTTTTCCTTTTGAAATTTTATCCTTGCCTCTAAAATTCTTGGGTGATTATGACCATGGTTCAAAACTCCTAACCCTCCTGTAAAATCAAGAATTTTTTTTCCCTCTCTCGTATACATATACATACCTTCGGCTTTTATAAAAACTTCTTTCCCAAATGAAAAAAATTGATAAAGTTTAGATAAGCCTGGATTTATAAAACCATCATACATTTGTTTTATCTCTTTTAATGAGAGAGTAGATTCGTGTTCGAATTGAAATTTGTAGTTAAATGACATAATAATAAAAAATATATACACTATAAAATTAAAAATTTAAATGAATTTTGATTACATAATAGTCGGTGGGGGGACAGCAGGTTGTTTGGTAGCTGATTATCTTTCTAAAAAAAATCATAAAGTAGCAATTGTAGAAAAAGGAACAAACAATAAATTGCTTAATTATTTAGTAGAGCAACCAAATGGTACTTTTTTTACTTTAAGAAACAAAATATTTACAAAAATTTATCTTACAGAAAGAAATAAAAATGTTAATGGTCGTAAAATAAAATGGCCAAGAGGAGAATATATGGGAGGATCATCTGCTATAAACGGACTAGTTTATAAGCGTGGACATAAATTGGATTATGACAATTTGTATAACCAAGGATTTTTATCATGGGAATGGAAAAAAGTTAAAAAATATTATGAAGAAATAGAAGAAAGGTTAAAAATATATAATTATAAATCAAGTGGTGTTGAAGCAAAAAATAAAATAGTAATTGCATTTTTAGAGTCTTTAAAAATTCATAATTTTAATGAATGTAAAAGTTTTAATGAAAATCTAGAAACTACCAAATCAATATGTTCGCACTATGATTTAACTATTAATAATTTTAAAAGATCGTATGCTTATAATGTCTATATAAAAAATAATAAAAATATAACAATATTTTATAAAAGTTTAGTTTCAAAAATTATAATAAAAGATTCAACAGCTATAGGAATTGAGTATTTAAAAAACAAGAAAAAAGAAATTTTATATTGTAAAAAAGAAGTTATTTTAAGTGCAGGTACGATCAACAGTCCAAAAATATTACAGTTGTCAGGAATAGGCGATAGCGATCTCTTAAAAAGCCTAAAAATTAATGTAATTAAGGATAATAAAAATGTAGGAAAAAATTTAAGAGATCATATGCAAGTTAAAATACCTTATAAAATCAATTCAAATGAAAATTTTAACCATGTGAATAAAAATTTTTCTTCTAAAGTAATACATTTTCTACGATCTATGCTTTTCAAAAAAGGGACACTAACTCTAGGAGCAATAAGGGCAGGAGGTTTTGTAGGAAGTAATCATGGTGAGAACAAACATAATTTTCAAATTAATTTATTACTTGCTACCGCAGAAAGTGGAATAGAGTACCAAGGTTTAAACAAAATAGATAAATTTAATGGAATAACTATTTCTATAAACAATTTAAATCCTGAAAGTTCTGGTTTTATAAAAATCAAATCAAAAGACCCAAGTAAAGACCCATATATACAACCAAATTATTTCTCAAATTCAAATGATATTAATAAATTTTTAAAAGGCATTAGATTAATAAGAAAGATCGCAAAAACTAAACCAATTTCAGAAATAATAATTGAAGAGGTTGTACCAGGACGATTTTTAAATAATGACAAAGATTTAATTGATTTTATAAAAGATACAGCCGAAACAATTTACCATCCCACAGGCACATGTAGAATAGGAACAGATGAAACAGGTGTAGTTGATGGTAATTTAAAAGTAATAGGGATAAAAAATTTAAGAGTATGTGATGCTTCAGTATTTCCGAATTCTATGTCAGGAAATATGGTAGCTCCATGCTACCTAGCTGGAATGGTTTTAGTAAAGGATATTTTGTCTTGATAAAACAATTAATTTTTTTTTTTAAATCAATTAAAAAAAAAGAGAAAAAGTATATTTATTTTTTTTTAATTTATATATTTTTTGCTCTAATAATTTTAAGCTATATTTTATTTAAATCAGATTTTATAAATATTTCTTTAATAGATTTTATAAAAAATTTAGGACAAAATATTAATCATTTCTACAAAACTGATAAGCTTTTATTTATTATATTTTTTTCTATTGGTATTTTCATATGGGTTTTTTTATTAGGATTTATGACTCCAGCAATTTTATTAGGTGGCTATATATTTGGTGCAAACCTATCTACGTTAGTAATTGCTTTATCCAATGCTTTTGCAGCAACAATTTTTTTTTTAATCGTGAGAGTGTATTTTAAAAACATAATTAAAAAGTTAGTTTCAAGGAAATTTAAATTTATTATTAACTTTTTAAATAAAGATATAAATAATTATTTTTTATTTTATAGGATTTTAGGTGATTTTGGTGTTCCTTCAGCTTTTTCAAATATAATTCCAGTATTTACAAAAATAAAAAATAAAAATTATTTCATTATTACTTGCATAGGCTCAATACCGTTAATTTATGTATGGTCAAATTTTGGACAATCAATTCATTATATATCAAATGTTGAAAAGATAAATTTTTCTATTTTTTCAGATTCAAAGGTCTATTTTTCTATTATTTTATTAGCTTTAATTTCAGTTATCTCACCTATAACAAAAAAAATATTATTTAAGAGAAAAAAAAAATAATTGTGTTATAAACATTAAGAAATAAAAAATATTCAAAATTCAAAAGTGAGCATTTAATGGAAACATCATTAATTATTCCATGTTTTAATGAAGAGGGAAACATTGACACTTTAGTTAAAAAATGTGAAACATTTTTAAACGATCAAAAGAATCAGTTGGTTTTAGTAAATAATGGCTCAACAGATAGTACAGAAAAAAAAATTGATCAACACACACATATTTCAAATATTTTAAAAGTAAATGTGAAAAAAAACGAAGGTTTTGGTTATGGTGTACTAGAAGGACTTAAGATGGCCTCAGGCAATGTATTAAGTTATACACATGCTGATTTACAAACTGATCCCAATGATGTGTTAGAAGGAATAAAATTAGTTAAGGATAAAAATGATTATAATTTTTTTATAAAAGGTAAAAGAGTAAATAAAATTAAAAACAATTGGTCAATTTTAGATTTATTTATTTCGTACTCTATGACGTTATTTGAAAGTTTTTTATTTCAAAAATTTTTATATGACATTCATGCTCAACCTGTAATTTTTCATAGGAATTTTTATAAATCATGGATTTCTCCACCAAAAGATATGACTTTTGATGTATATACATATTATTTGGCTAAACAAAAAAGATATAGAATTAGAAGATTCCCAGTAAATTTTAATAAATTAAATAGGTTATCTGGAACAGGAAACAACGAAACACTAAAAAAAACAATTAAAGGTTCATTAGAACATATAATATCATCTTTAAATCTTAGATTAAAAATTAAATGATCTTAATAAAACATAGAATTAATAGTATTAAAAAACTTGAAAAAACAAAATTGAAGTATGGAGTTGAAATAGATGTTAGATCTTCAAATAATAGATTATTTCTAAATCATGAACCTTACAACACTGGAGTAAGCTTAGACAGTTTTTTAAAAAAATTTAATCATAGTTTTTTAGTTGTAAATATAAAAGAAGAAGGTATAGAATTTAAAGTATTAGAAAAGTTAAAAAAAAATAAAATAAAAAATTTTTTTTTATTAGATGTAACAATTCCACAAATATTAAAAATCATAAAAAGAAAAAAAGAAAAAAAAATAGCAATTAGAATTTCTAAATATGAAAACTTAGAAGGAGCCATGAAGTTAGCAAACAAGATTGATTGGGTATGGGTAGATACTTTTGAAGGAAAATTGCCAATTACATTTAATCAAATGAAAAAGTTGAGAAATAAAAAATTAAAAGTTTGCTTAGTATCACCAGAACTTCCAATGAAGAAAAATTTATATTTAAATAAATTAAAAACAAGTATTAACAAAAAAATTAATTTTTTTGACGCAATATGTACAAAAAATCCAAATAAGTGGAAATTATAATTTATGGTTCAAGTAAAATTTTAGAGTATTTTATTTTTTTTTTGTACAAGTCTGGAAATATTTTTTTTGCTTCTGAAAATTTATATCTGTGTGATATCAAATCTTTTACTAGCAATTTATCAGTTTTTAACATTTCCAATGTTTCAGACCACTCATTATGTGGTTCAAGCACAGAACTCCAAGAACCTGTTATTTTAATTTCATTTCTTAGAAATTTATTTAATACTTGCGTGCTTAATGTTAAGTTTTTTATTTGATTACTTAAAACTACAATTTTTCCACGTTTTACTAAACTGAGAATTCCTTTGTTTAAAAGTTCTTCAGATCCTGAACATTCAAAAGCTACCTCAACACCTTTTTTAAATCCAAAATCATCTAGTTTAGATAAAAAATCGTCGTTATTAGTATTTATAATTTTTTTAAAACCCAGGTTTTTAAAATTTTCAAACCTGTTTTCATTTCTATCTACACCAATAACATTTTGTATTTTATTTAATTTGCACCACGATGCTAATAAAATACCAATTGGACCCAGTCCTAAAATAATAACAGTATCAAAGTTTATATCTTTTTTAGCAGTATTATATGCGTGTAAAGCTACAGAGGCAGGCTCTGTAAAAATTGCCAGATCATTACTTAAATCATCAGGAATTTTAACTAAATTTTTTGTTGGAGAAAGAACATATTCCGAATAACCCCCATGACTTCTTGAGCCCAAAAAATCATAATCTGTACATAAATTAGGAACTTTTCCATACCCATAAATCCCATGTGAATGACCACAACAATATTCATCAACACATTTAGTGATTAATGGATACACACAAACTTTGTCACCTTCTTTTAAAATGGAATTTTTTTCCCCTAATTTATAAACTGTACCAATCATTTCGTGACCAGGAACAATAGGATAAGAATAAAAACCAGTTTTCATTGAACGAACAATATCTGTGCTGCAAATGCCACAACTAATTATTTTAACTATTGTTTGTTCATGAGAAGGTTGGGGAATATTTATTTCATCATAGTCCCATTCTCCCAAACCTTTTAATATTGAACTTTTAGATTTTATCATTTGAAAAAATTATACCAAAATTTATAAACATTTAAATCTCTAGGAGTACCTAAACATATGTATTGATCTACTTGAAAAGGTACAACTTTATAATTTTGCTTAATAAGCTCATTAATGGAATTGCCAACATAATATTCATTATTAATCATATTTTTTTTTGAAAACATTAATTTAGTAGCTTTTAGGAATATTTCAGCAGTTTTAAAATAAAAAATACCTTGCGCAATGTGATCTTCATGAGGCCTATCACTTATAGGGATTTTTTCAGAAATATTTTTGACCAAACCATCTTTAATTTCTAAGTAAGCGTATGCAAAAGGAGAAAGTCTTGCATCTGGGTAATTTTTGAATGTCCATACTATAACATCAGGAGACACATGATCTATTAAATTTGATAATTTACTCTCATTAAACACTAAAGAATAATCACAGGAAGTAATCAAAAGAGGTGTTTTTTTAGGAAGATTTTTTATTGCTTCATAACAAGTGCTGGCCATACCTGAAGTTTGTTTATTTAAAACTAATACATCACTATTTTTAAATGTTTTTTTTAAATAATTTAAAAATTTATATTTTTTATTATGGTCTTGTCTAATAATAATAATATTTTTTTTTGATCTGGGTAAAGAATCTAAAGTCTTTTTAATCATTGTTTTTTTATCAACCATAACCAAAGGTTTAAAAGAATTTTTATTTTCTTTTAAAAAACGCTCACCATTACCACAACTTGGTATTATGTTAGTAAAATTAAATTTTATTTTAGGTAATTTATTAACATTATATTTAAAATATTTAAACCAGAAATTATATTCTTCAACATAAGAAACTAAACCAAATGCAACATGTTTTTTTATTAAAAATAAATCAATTTTTTTTTTACTTTTTATATACTCATTATAAACCTGACTTATAAAATATCTTCCACGAACAGGCTGCTGGTTTTTAAATGTACACTTTGCACATTTTAAAAATTCAGACCATTTTTTAAAAAAATAAACACCAGCCATTCTTTTGGAATGTTGAGACTTGATTGATTTTTCTACAATTTTAGTAATTTTTCCATTTTTATAAATTAATCTTCCCGTATGGGTTTCAGATGTATTTGTTTGTATATCTTCATCAAAAGCAAAAACTAAGCCATCAAAATTTTTAGAATTTATTTTTTTGTTTAGTTTTTTTTTAGAGAAAAATATATTTATACCGTCAGGGTGAGCAACTAAGATACTTTCATTTTTAGAAACATAGGGCTCAGCATAAAAAAGTGTTTCAATAGCGCTAGTAGTATTTTTTTTAATCGAAACTATTCTTTTTTTTTTAATTTTTAACTTATTAATTATGTCGAGCAAGTCTGTTTCTATTATATCTTTATATTTACATAAAAATATATATTCACAATCAAATTTAAAATTATTTGCAAAATTTTCAATCATTGTATCGCCACCAATACGGCAAAGATGTTTTATTTGTCCGTACTTTTCCTCAAAGTCTTTGTCATTGCTAGCCAAAGGAATTATGATTTTCATATTTATTCTAGGTTGGCATGATGTTTCCAAAGTTTATTTTTATTGATTTTTAATTTATCAATAATACCTAAAGAAACTATATCACCATATATATGAAGCACTTGATCAAATAGTGAGCTCATTGGTTGAACAGACTTTTGTGATTTGCTTGCGCTATCAAACAAACTTTCATTTAAATTATTTGTAAAATCTTTTTTCGTAGGTGTTTTTAACTCAACATAAAAATTTGCCATTTTTTTAATTGTAGATTTTTTTGCTGAAGTTATTAAAAAAATTTTGCATCCAATCGATTTTGCTTTTTTTACTATTTGAACAGGTATTAAGCTTTCACCCGATCCACTAGCAACGATTAATAAATCTTTACTTGTTGCTGGTTTTTCAGTTAACGAACCGACTAATTCAACTTTTATTCCCAGATGAGCCAATCTTTTACCAAAGCATTGCAAAGACAAATTTACTCTTCCAATAGCAACTAAAAATACTCTTTGAGCTAAAATTATTTCATTTATTAATTTTTGTGTTTGTTTGTCAGACACAGAAGACAAACATTGTTTTATTTCCGAAATAACAGCGTTAGTTTTTGCTTTTAATGATTTCATCAGTCTGGTTTAAATATACATTTAATTTCACTTTGTTTTTTAAGCAATTTTACTTTTTCTACAAAACTTGCATAATTTGCATATGATGTCACAATTTTAGAAAAATCAATTAATTTATTTTTAATAATTCTAAATGATTTATTTAAATGACTTTGATTTGCTGAAAATGATCCAGTAATTTTAGCCTGTCTATAATGAATAAAATTAGTATCTATTTTAAGATTCTGATTCTTATTTTTTGGTATACCACCAAATAAATTAACAAAACCCATTTTACCAACAAGCTTGCATGCTAGAGCATGACTTTTTAAATTTCCATTAGCAGATACAACAACATTGTACCCTAAATAGTTAGTAGGTTTTAAAATTTTTTTTTCAAAACTCTCTTTAACATTTTTATTTGATTTAAAAATATAATTAGCTCCTAAAGATTTAGCTATTTTTAATCTTTTCGTATTAAAATCAACCACTGAAATAAACTTTGCTCTCATTAATTTTGCAAGACCAACAAAAAGTAAACCCATGTATCCAGCTCCAATAATTACAATTGTATTATTTTTTTTAAAATTTGTAATTTCTAAACCATTTACAACACAAGCTAGACTCTCAGCTAAACTGGCGTATTTTATAGTTTTTTTATTTTTGTAGATTACATTTGGTATTGATTTTAATATTTTTTTATTAACTATAAAAAAATTTGAAAAACCACCATCAATATTGGAGCCAACTGACATTGGTTGGTCACATAAATTCGTATTTGTATTTAAGTTTTTGCAGCTCTGACATTTATTGCACGGTATTTCAGCACCAAAAACTATTTGGTTACCTACTTTTATATTTTTAGATTTTTGACCAACTTGCCAAATTGTACCAGAAATTTCATGCCCAAGAATTATAGGATACTTTTTAATCCTGGATCCTGTATAAATAAATTTTAGGTCTGAGCTACAGATTCCACAAGAATCTATTTTTATAACAACATCTTCTTTAGAAATTTTTTGAAAATTTTCTTTTACTTTAAGTTTCTTTAAGCCTGTAAGATAAATACTCTTTTTTTTTAAAGATTGCTTAATCAAGATGTTTCCTCCAATATACTATAGATTCTTTAATATCTTTTATGGCCCTAGAATCATAAGGCTCTCTTTCTCTAAAAGAAAATTCAAAATAAAGTGTTATCTCATCAATAGGGAGTTTTTTTAGATAATTAATTATTTTTTTAGGTTTAATTATACCTACTTTATTATATTTTTTTATAAAAGGTTTATGAGAAAATATATCACGTGTTTTTTGTTTTAAATGAATAGCTGGACTTAAATGACCAAATTTCTGTATATATTTATAAGGATTAAAATCATCGTGATTTTTTGATGAATTATTTCCATGATCAACGTCTAAATTTAATAATATAGGAACATGAGAATTTGCATTTAGTTCTAAGTGAAGTTTTTTTACTGAATTGATTGTATCACCTAATTCTCGTTTAACAGACATTGGTTCCCAAATCAGATATTTTAAACCTTTCTTTTTTGCATATTTTGATAAATCCACCCAACCATTAATTATTTTTTTTTTAGAATAGGAAAAGTTTTTTTTTAAATCATCAAAGCTTAGAACTCCTAATAAACTTCCCGCTCCTTCAGCCCCTAATTCTGCAGAAATATTTATAAATTTTTTTAACCACGCACTCCAATAATTACTTATATCTTTATTGTGGTGTCCTAAATAATTATACCTAGGGCTGGTCATAGTATGTTTAATCTTGATATTATTTTTTTTAGTATAGAAATTTATTTTTTTAATTTCATCGACTATTGTATGGTTTGGCAAAGATGGATTCAATAAATCTGATACAAATTGAACATATTCAATATCAAGCTCATTTCTTACAATATCAGTCCATATTTTAGGGTCATTATATCTTGTGGTTGCAAAACCTAAATGTAAACCCAAATTAATTTTCATAAATTATTTTATATTAGGAAAGTTTTTATTATTTTCCATTGTAACTTTTTTTCATCATTAAGAGCAAGAGATAAATGATTAATTTTAATAACTTTTGTCATTTTAGGCAGTGAAGAAATAATTTTTTTTTTAAGATAACTATTTTTCTGTCCATAATATAAACTTATATGAGGTAAGTAAATTTTATTTCTGCATTTAAAAATTTTATCAATTATTTTTTTTTGTTTATTTAATTCGTTATTTTTTTTAACATCAATATACAAAGATTGGAAAAATTTATTTTTATACCCGTAGTTTTTTAATTTAATAGAAAATTTTCTTATTTTTTTTAGAGAAAAAAACATTTTTTTAATTAAATCTTTCTTGTTTCCTACAAGGTCACTGGTAACAGTCATATGAATTGGAAAAAATGGTCCTTTAAAAACTTTATTTATTTTTTTTTTAATAATTTCAAATTCTTTATTTTGTGTATAATTAAATGTGACCCAAATTGAATAGGAAAGGCTTGGTTTTATTCTTTTCATTAATGGTTATTTTTTTAAACGTATTATTTCTATAATTTTAATTAAAAGTTTTAATAAAAAAATAGGAATGTATGGTATTAAAATTATATCTTTATTATTATCAGAATTTTTTATAATTTTTTTTGCTACATCTTGTGAGCTTAAAGATAATTTTTTTTCTAAAAATTTACCAATTATTGGTATAGATGCCACCGTAGAAGGTTTTTCATTTAATAATTTAGTTTCCATAGCTCCTATCATTATACAGGTAGAATTAATTTTATAATGCTTCTTAATTAGCAGAGTCATTTTATAAAAATTATCTTTAGCCAAGTAGTAACCTATATCTTTTGTTTCATTGCCTGAAGTAAAAATAGAAAAGCTTGAAATAAAAAATATTTTTTTAAAATTCATTTCCTTATTTATTTTATTTATAAAGTCGATTTGATTATAAAAATTAATATCAAAACTTTTTAAGAATAAATCAAAAATATTATTTTCATTGTACTCAGAGTCAAATCTTTGTGCTGCATTTAAAATTAAATAGATTTCTATTTTAAAGTTTAATTTTAAATTTAGAATATCTTCTATATTTATCTTGTTTTTAAAATCGTGAATTTTATGAAAGTAGTTAGAGTCATTAATTTTTCCCTCACTTTTTGAAATTCCCAAAACTTTATAATTTGATTTAATTAGATGCTTACAAATTTCAAGACCTAAACCACTTGATGAGCCTGTCACAATATATAATCTTTGACTATTCATATTGTTTATTTATAAGTAATAAGATATTAAAATGCTAGAAAAAATAACAGAAAACCTTATATCTTCAGATTTTTATGAATTGGAAAATAAAAAAGAGACAGTTGTTAAAGTGTTTTTTTTAAACTATATAAAAACTCTACCATTCTATTTCAAATATCCGCTCATAATTTATATTAATACTTTCAATTTTTTAAGTATTATTTTTTATCTAAAAACTTTTTCTAAGTTAGATGTTACCAAAAGTATTAAATTTATAAAAATACTTATTAAATATTTCCCAGGTTTTCAGTTATTTCAAAAATTTTATAGAACTATTTTTCTTTTAAGCAATTATGAATAATAAATTTAAAAATATAGTTATAGGGTCAGGGGCCGGTGGTAGCGTGGCGGCGTTAGAATTGGCCACAAAAGGAGAAAATGTTGCGTTAATCGAAGAAGGGAAAGAGTTTGACATAAATTTTTTTCAAAATAAAACAATAGCTGAAAGAACTCAAAGCCTTTGGAGAAATAATGGTATAACTCCATTTTTAGGAAAGCCTCCCATTGCATATGTAGAAGGTGTGGCCCTCGGTGGAACAACAGTTTCGAACGGAGGTGTTTTAGAAAGACCAAATGAAAATTTGTTAGATTCTTTTTTTACTAAGTATAATATATCAGGTTATAGACCTGAAGATTTAAACGTAATTTTTGAAAAAATTGAAAAAAAACTTTTTTCAAATCAAATTGTTCATAACAATAATAATTTAGATGGAGAAATTTTAATTAAAAATTTAGATAAAAATAAAATCTCTTATAAAAAAACATTTCTAGCTCACAAAAATTGTAAGAATTTTAACGAGTGTATTAGTGGATGTCCCGCAGGTGCAAAGATGACAAATTTAGCTCTTACATATATACCCGAAGCAATTAAAAAAGGTTTAAATCTATTAACGGAAAGTAAAGTTGTAAAAGTATTTAAAGAAGGAAATAACATAGGAATAAAAATTAAAAAAAATAGTAATTTAACTAGTTTATATTGTGAAAAACTTTATATTTCAGCAGGAGCAATACAGTCTCCTTTTATAATTTTAAAAAATGGACTTAACAATAAAGCTGGAAAAAAAATTTCATTCCATTTAAATTACAAAATAGGAGCTTTTTTTGATGAAAAAATTAACGCTGAAAAAGGAACTATCCATACTATAAACATTGACCATTATAAAAATGATGGTTTTTCACTTGTCCCTGCTAATTTTAAAAAACCATATTTCTTTTCATCTTTTCCTAATTTTAATAATAACAAAATTAACTCACTTGAAAAAGATATAGATAAATGTGCGCTGTACACAACAGAAATACATATAAAAGGAAAAGCTAAAATCTTAAGTGGATTAACTTCTACACCAATAGTAAAATATCAATTAGAAGACAGCGACCTAATTAAAGTAAAAAAAAGTTTAAAAATTTTTTGTGAAATTCTATTGGAAGCAGGAGCAAAGGAAATTTTTCTTGCCTATAATAAAAAACCTATTATTAAAAATTCAAATGATATTAAAAATCTTTTAGATGAATTTGACACTAAAGAGATGAGCTATGTTTGCGCACATACTATGAGTTCTTGCAATATGAGTAATAATAGTGATGGTATAGTTGACGAGAATGGATATCTTAAAATCATCAAAATATTGTCGTAGCTGATAACTCGATTCTCCCCGAAAGTATAGGAGACTCTCCACAACTTACAACTATGGCTTTTGTGCATAAAATAATGGAAAAACAATTAAAATAAATCTTAAATCCATTTTTAAATAGTAAAAAACAGTAGTTAAAATCAATAATCTTGCTCTTTATTATTTTTGGTAATGTTATATAAGTCGGTACATATAAATAACTTACTTATAATAAGGTATTGTAAGGGCAGATGATTAAAAATGTGGGCAAGTGGCGGAATTGGTATACGCGCTAGTCTTAGGAACTAGTACCGTAAGGTTTAAGAGTTCGAGTCTCTTCTTGCCCACCAAAAAATTATGAAAGTTACAGTAGATTCCAAAAAAGGGTTAAAAACAAAATTAAATATTTTTATAGATAAAAAAGATATTGAAAAAAAAATTGAGGCTAGATTAAATGACTTAAGCCAAACAGCTAATTTAAAAGGCTTCAGACCAGGAAAAGTACCAATTGATGTTTTAAAACGCCAATTTGGAAAAGCAGTGTATGGAGAAGCTTTAGAAAAAATATTAAACGAAACATCAGCTCAAGTAATAGAAGATAAAAAAATAAAAGCAGCTGGCCAACCTAAATTAGATCTTAAATCATATGGTGAAGGTAAAGACTTAAACTATACTTTAGAAATTGATGAGTTGCCAAGCATTAAACTAAAACCATTAGATAATATAAAATTCATTGATTATGAGATCAAGTTAACAGAAAGTGAAGTAACAGAAAGAGTAAACGACTTAGCAAAAAATCAGGAAAATTATAAAGATAAAAATGCAAATGAATTATCAGCAAAAGATGATCTCGTTATTTTTGATTATGAAGCTACTATAGATAATAAAAAATTTGAAGGAGGTGAGGGGAAAAATACTCAAATAGTTTTAGGAAAAGACTTATTCATAAAAGGATTTGATTCACAAATGCTTGGAGTAAAAAAAAATCAAACAATAGAAGTTGACGCAATTTTACCAGAAAATTATCCAAAAAAAGAATATGTGAATAAAAAAGCAATTTTTAAATGCAAAATTTTAAATGTTAAAAAATCATTACCAGTAAAAATTGATGATGAATTTGCAAAAAACCTTGGAGCAAAAGATTTAAACAATTTAAAAGAATTAGTTACTAAACAAATTCAGAATCAATATAAAACGAGCTCAGATGCCATATCAAAAGAAAATATATTAGATCAAATCGAAAAAATTCATAACATTGATATACCTGAAAATTTAATTGATCAAGAATTATCGTTGATAACAAAAGATCTTAAAAAAGAAGATATAGAAAAAAATAAAAAAGAAAGTGAAAAAATTGCAAAAAAAAGAATAAAACTAGGTCTTATACTAAATGAATTGGGAGAAGTTAATAAGCTCAAAGTTGAAGAAAGTGAATTAAGAAGTGAAATTCAAAAACAAATACAATCAATGCCTGATCAACAAAAACAAGTACTCGAATATTATCAAAAAAACCCTTCGGCGTCCAATAGTCTAAGAGGATCTATTTATGAAGAAAAAATTTTAAACTTAATTAAAAAAAATTCAAAACAAATAAAAAAAATAATCTCCACAAAGGAAGCTGAAGAATTATTAAAATTAGAACATGAAAAAAAACACAAACATCATGTTCACGAATCAGATCCCAAGAATGATAAGAAAAAGTCAGAAAATCCTAAAAAAACTCCTAAATCTAAAATTAATAATAAAAAAATTAGAAAAAAGTAAGCATAAGTTATATTATCAACTTGTTGATTCGTTATGAATAATAAAATTGAAGATCAAATGAATAATCTTATACCTATGGTTGTTGAACAATCTAGTAGAGGTGAAAGGTCATATGATATTTATTCTAGACTACTAAAAGAAAGAATTATTTTTTTAGTTGGTCCAGTAAACGATAGCGTTGCAACTTTAATTACTGCTCAATTATTATTTTTAGAATCTGAAGATCCAAAAAAAGAAATATCATTCTATATTAATAGTCCAGGAGGTATAGTTACATCTGGACTAGGAATTTATGACACAATGCAGTACATAAAACCACCAGTTGCTACTCTGTGTATAGGGCAAGCTTGTTCAATGGGTTCATTTCTTTTAGCTGCAGGAGAAAAAGGAAAAAGATATTCATTACCAAACTCCAGGATTATGGTTCATCAACCATCTGCAGGATATCAAGGCCAAGCTACAGATATAGAAATACACGCTAAAGAAATTTTAGGTTTAAAGAGTAGATTAAATAAAATTTACTCCAACCATACCAAAAAAAATGAAACAGAAATAAATAAAGCTTTAGAAAGAGATAATTTCATGACTCCAACAGAGGCTAAGGAGTTTGGCCTAATTGACCAAGTGGTAGATAAAAGGTCATAAAGCACTAGATTTAGTTCCTGTAAACAACTTATACTTGATAACTATAAACATTAGTTTAATTTTAAAATAACTGATTCGTTTTAAATACTTATGTCTGAAAAAAATAATAAAAATATACTTTACTGTTCTTTCTGTGGAAAAAGTCAACACGAAGTCAGAAAACTAATTGCAGGACCAACAGTTTTTATTTGTGATGAGTGTGTTGAGCTTTGCATGGATATTATAAAGGAAGAAAACAAGGATACATTTGTAAAAAATCAGGAAGGTGTGCCTACTCCACAAGAAATTTGTAAAGTTTTAGATGATTATGTTATTGGACAAGTTTATGCGAAAGAAGTTTTATCAGTAGCTGTTCATAATCATTATAAAAGATTAAACCATATTTCAAAAAACAGTAAGGACGTAGAGCTATCAAAATCAAATATATTATTAGTTGGTCCAACTGGATCAGGAAAAACTTTACTTGCTCAAACATTAGCAAGAATTATTGATGTACCTTTTACAATGGCTGATGCTACTACATTAACAGAAGCAGGTTATGTAGGAGAAGATGTTGAAAACATAATACTTAAACTATTACAAGCAGCTGATTACAATGTTGAAAAAGCTCAACGTGGAATAGTTTATATAGATGAAGTTGATAAAATAAGTAGAAAATCTGAAAACCCTTCAATTACACGAGATGTGTCAGGTGAAGGAGTTCAGCAAGCTTTACTTAAAATAATGGAAGGTACGATTGCTAGTGTTCCACCACAAGGTGGAAGAAAACATCCGCAGCAAGAATTTTTGCAAGTAGATACTACAAATATTTTATTTATTTGTGGAGGAGCTTTTTCTGGTTTGGATAAAATCATCTCTAAAAGAGGAACTGATACTTCAATTGGTTTTGGAGCAAACGTAAAACATTTTCAAAACCAAACAACTACCGACCTAATAAAAAAATTAGAGCCTGAAGATTTAATTAAATACGGCTTGATCCCAGAGTTTGTTGGGCGAATGCCAATATTATCTACACTTCGAGAACTTGATGAAAAATCTTTAGTAAAAATATTACAAGAACCAAAAAATTCATTAATAAAACAATATAAAAGACTTTTTGAGTTCGAGAATGTAAAATTAACTTTTGAAGATGATGCTATACTGGAAATTGCAAAAAAAGCTATAAACAAAAAAACAGGTGCAAGGGGACTCAGGTCAATTATAGAAACATTGCTTTTAAAAACTATGTTTAAACTTCCCACTATGGACGATGTGGTTGAAATTATTGTAAACCAATCATGTGTCAAACTGAACACTGAACCAATGTTTATCCACGCAAAAAACAAAAAAACATCAGCAGCCTAAGAAATTAGTTGATATATTTTTAATAATAACCATATACTAATTATTATGAATAAAAATGTTTTCCTACCATCACTACCATTGAGAGATATCGTTGTTTTTCCAGGTATGATAGTTCCATTATTTGTTGGAAGAGATAAGTCAATAAAAGCTTTAAACGAGGTAATGAAAACAAATAAAAAAATCATTCTGATAACACAGAAAAATGCAGAAATAGATGATCCTTCTGAAAAAGATTTATATTCATTCGGATGTGAAAGTAAAGTGCTACAACTTTTAAAATTACCTGATGGAACTGTAAAGGTTTTAATAGAAGGGATTGATAGGGTTAAAGTAATTGAATATAAGAATGAAAATAATTTTTTATTAACCTCTACAGAAGTCGTTAAAAACAAAATAGACACTCCAAAAGAGGACTTGGTAGCTCTTTCAACAGCCATAGTTAGAAAATTGGAAAAATTAGCTTTTTCAAATAAAAAAATTTCACCAGATCTAATGACAAATTTAAAAGAACAAAATAGTCCATCAATGATAGCTGACCACATAGCTGGACAATTAAATATTTCAATTTTCGAAAAACAAAAATTATTAGAAACGATAAATTTAAAAGAAAGATTAGAAAAATTAATAAGTCATATAAGTAATGAAATTAATGTTATCAGCGTTGAAAAAAGAATAAGAGGTAGAGTAAAAAATCAAATGGAAAAAACTCAAAGAGAATATTATTTAAACGAACAAATGAAAGCTATTCAACGTGAACTTGGTGAAATTGATGAAGGCAAAGACGAGAATGCACATTTACACAAAGCAATCATTAAAGCTAAAATGACAAAGGAAGCTACCAAGAAATGTCTATCTGAATTAAAAAAACTAAAATCAATGAGCCCAATGTCGGCTGAAGCTACTGTAGTTAGAAATTATCTTGATTGGATGACAGAGTTACCATGGTACACAAACAACAAACAAATGGACAAAATAAATATAGATCAGGCAAAAAAAGTTTTAGACGAAGATCATTTTGGACTTGAAAAAGTAAAAGAAAGAATTCTAGAATATTTGGCAGTACAAAAAAGAGTTGGTAAAATTAAAGGTGCTATACTTTGTCTAGTTGGACCCCCAGGTGTTGGAAAAACTTCTCTTGGTAAATCAATAGCTAGAGCTACAGGAAGAAAATTTGTACGAATGTCTCTAGGAGGTATAAGAGATGAAGCGGAAATTCGAGGGCATAGAAGAACTTATATAGGTTCTCTTCCTGGAAAAATTATTCAATTAATGAAAAAAGCAGGTACTAAAAATCCACTCTTTTTACTAGACGAGATTGATAAAGTTGGTAATGATTATAGAGGAGACCCATCGTCTGCTTTATTAGAAGCTTTAGATCCCGAGCAAAACACAACGTTTAATGATCACTATTTAGAAGTAGACTATGATCTTTCAGATGTAATGTTTGTTACAACAGCCAACACTTTAAATATTTTAGGACCTTTGCTTGACAGGTTAGAAGTCATTAGAATCCCTGGCTACACTGAAGATGAAAAACTTAATATTGCAAATAACTATTTAATACCTAAACAAATTAAAGACAATGGATTAAAAGATGGTGAATGGGAAATTAACGATCTAGTTGTGAAAGATATTATTCAGAGCTATACAAAAGAAGCTGGTGTTCGAAACCTTGAAAGAGAAATATCAAAAATTGCGAGAAAAACAGTTAAAAATATTTTGACTAACAAAATTAAAAAACTTGATATTAATCCTAAGAACTTATCTGATTATTTAGGAGTGAAAAAATTTAAACATGACGAGATAGAACCAGAAAATAAAATTGGTGTAGTCACAGGATTGGCTTGGACAGAATTTGGCGGCGAAATTCTAAAAATAGAAGCAGTCACAATGCCAGGAAAAGGTAAAATGCAAATTACTGGTAAACTCGGTGATGTGATGCAAGAGTCTATAAAAGCTGCAAAATCTTATGTAAGATCCAAGTCATTAGAATTTGGAATTATTCCACCTATTTTTGAAAAAAAAGATTTTCATATTCATGTACCGGAAGGTGCAACACCAAAAGATGGTCCATCCGCAGGCATAGGTATGGTTACAGCAATAGTTTCTGCAATAACTGGTATACCTGTAGATAAAAATGTCGCTATGACAGGTGAAGTTACTCTTCGTGGTCATGTATTACCTATAGGTGGTCTTAAAGAAAAATTACTTGCAGCTCATAGAGCTAAAATTAAAAAAATATTAATACCAGAAGATAATAAAAAAGATTTACAGGAAATTCCAAAAACAGTTATGAATGATTTGGAGATTATTCCTGTAAAAACTGTTGACGAAGTTTTAAAAATTGCGCTTGTTAAAGAGCTAAAACCAATAGAATGGATAGAAGTAGAGCAACTTCCCAAAACAAAAAATGGTGAAAAAGCTTCAACTGGTAGTACACACTAAATATCTAACCAACTGCTATATTTCTTATAATTTTTCTTTAAATATTCAGGCATTTCTATCAACTTAACAGTTCTTAAAGTTTTTTTACTTCCCCATTTATAACCAGTTTGATCTTGGCTATGGTCATACAAAATTTTTTTTTCACTAACTATTTTTTTTAAATCAGCAAGATTTATTCCACTAGATTCAAATTCATAATGATGAGTATAATTTAATAATTTTTTTTGGATATCTTCAGGTAGTTTAATGTTTGTAAAATGCCAACCACCATCATTAATTATGGATATATCTATATATTTTTTATTAGAAAAAAATGTATCAATTCTCCAGAACGGATATTTTTTTTGTCTTATATTTCTTAACCATTGAGGTGAAATAAAATTTTTCTTTTGGCATGCTTTTGAACCAAACCAAGGTGTAGACGGGTAAAGTAAATTAAATTTATAATAAAACATTTTTTGTCTAAATAGCACAAGCTTACTTGTAATAAGTTTAAAATTTATTTTTTCCAAGTTAGGAATTTCATCAATATCATTTATTATTATCCAATCATTTGGTTCAATTTTGTTTAGAGCCTTTAAAGCCATTTGTCTTTGGTAGTTATCTCTTTTATATCCATTTAAAACTAATTTTTGTCCTCTGGTATCTTTTTCATCAGAATCTTTATCATAAATTATATGTAAGTCAGGGGGCTGTTTATCAACTTTTATATAAATAATTTTATCTTTAAACTTTGAAAACTTATTAATATCAAAAAAAAGTTTTTTAGGTTTTCCGTTATGCATGTAATTAGCTTCTGTAATTACAAACTTATCAACATATTTATCTAGTATATTTAATCGAAGATCTAAAAGCATCTCCTCATCAAAAAACTGAAAGCAATCATAAATTTTCATATTTTTATTTCAACGATCTAACCAGGGTAAATATTTATCGATATTTTTTTCAATATACTGTGGTATATATTTTAAACTAATTTTTTCTAACTTTTCACCATCTCCCCATTTATTCCCCTTTTTATCTACAGAATGATGGTACATAACTTTTTTTTCATCCATTAATCTTTTTATATCTTCAAGTTTTAAACCACTTTGTTTGTAATCAACATGATGTAAAAAATTTAATAATTTTTTTTGTAAGTCTTTAGGTTTTCTAATATTACTGAAATGCCACCCTCCATTATTTATAATGCAAATATCGCTATACTTTGATTTAGAAAAAATTGTATCCCATCTCCATATAGGATATTTTTTATTTTTTATAGATCTCAACCATTCAGGAGTTATAAAATATTTTTTTTTGCAAGCTTTAGATCCGTACCAGGGAAATGATTTATAAAAAAGGTTAAGTTTATAATAAAACATTTTTTGTTTAAAAAAAATTAACTTATTATTAATTTTTTTGAAATCTATATTTTCTAAATTAGGAATTTCATCTATATCGCTTACAATAATTAAGTCGTCCTCATCTGCATCGAAAATACCTTCTTTTGTTTTATTTATTTGGTACATTTCTCTTTTTTTTGCGTTATCTATCATTTTAGATTGTTTTAAATCATTACTATCATTTTCAATATTTTTAATTAAATCTGGTGGGGGATCATCAACTTTTATATAAATAATTTTATCTTTAAACTTTGAAAACTTATTAATATCAAATACTAATTTTTTAGGTTTGCCACTATGCATATATGTAGATTCGGTTATTACAAATTTATCTACATATTTATCCATAATATTTAATCGAAGATCTAGCAGCATCTCTTCGTCAAATAACATAAAACAGTCGTAGATTTTCATATTTAATTGAAACTTTGATTTATATAATATAAATAAAGATTTTATTTTAATAAAGTATAAATAGAAATATGTCTAAAAAAATCGTCATTACAGGTGGAATTGGTTATATAGGCACAGAGCTTTGCAAAATATACTCCGGAATTAGCTGGAATAATGAAATTATAGTTATCGACAACAGGTTTATTTCCGAAAGAGTTAATCAAATAAGAAATTGGAATATGGATTTTGTGCATGGTGATGTTCTTGATAAAGAGCTCATAAATAAGCATTGCAAAGATGCTGATGTTGTCCATCACCTTGCAGGAATAACAGATGTTCCTAGAACTCAAAGTGAGAGCAGTAATAAACAAGATGAAAAAATTATACTAGTTGCCAAAGAGGGAACGCAAAATATATTAGATGCTATAAGCGATAAGTGTAAAATCATTTTACCCTCAACGCATGTTGTTTACGAAGGAATTGAAAAAGTTAAAAATGACATTGTTGAAAATGAAAATACAAATCCTGTTCTTTCTTATTCAAAATCAAAGGTCATGAATGAAAAACAATTAAAAAATTCTGGAAAAAATTATATAATTTTAAGATTAGGGTCCGTGTATGGATATTCAAGCGATACTGCTAGAACAGATATAATGCCAAACCTTTTTTCAAAGATAGCTTCTCAAAATGGAATTTTGAAACTTTTTGCGGGCGGAAGACAGGTTAAAAGTTTAGTACCTCTTATCGATGTAGCAAGATGTTTTAAATACATGGAAGAAAGGGATGACATTTCTTCTGAGACTTTTAACTTAACTAAAGATACTGTCACAGTTAAAGAAGTTGCTGAAATTTGTAAAAAATATAACCCTAAAGTAAGTCTAAGAGAAACAAATGATGAAATTCCTAACCTAGGATTTTCCCTGTCTAACAAAAAAGTTTTAAATACAGGTTTTAAATTTTTATATGGTCTTGATGAAAGCATCAAAGATATGATTTCCAAATGGTCAAAACAAAAATTAATTAAAGATTTAGAACATATTAGAGATGGAGATAATGAATTTATTGATGAAAGAGGAAAGATAAGCAACCACGAGTTAACAGAACCAATAAACTTAATAGGATTAATAGATTCTAAAAAAGGAACAATTAGAGCTAATCATTATCATCCACAACAAGAGCAAAAATGTTTATTTACTAAAGGTCAAATTATTGAAATTTTCCAAGATATACTCAACCCTAATGCACCAAAAGTTACACAAGTAGTTAACGAGGGACAATTGTCGATTATAAAACCAAATGTTGCACACACAATGGTATTTACCAAAGATACCACTTTTCTAAATCTGGTAAGAGGAGAAAGAGAGCATGACAATTATGGAGTTACCCATACAATTAAACATAACTTTGTCGACGAGAAAGAAAGAGACCTTTTGCTCAGTTGTTATAAGTTTGATTGTAGATCTTGTGGAAATATAAATTTAAAAAGAGTTATTTCTCTTGGATACCAACCGCTTGCAAATAATTTATTAAATAAAAAAGATGAAAAATGTGATCTATATCCTCTAGAAGTAAATTATTGTGAAAAATGTTATAATTGCCAATTATCTGTAGCTGTTGATCCTAAAAAAATGTTTTCAAACTATTTATACACATCCTCAACATCTAAATCTTTTAGGGAGCATTTTATCGATGCAGCAAAAAAGTATATTAAAGATTTTAAACTAAATAAAAAAAAGTCTTATATAATTGATGTAGGTAGTAATGATGGGGTTGCACTAAAACCATTTAAAGATCTGGGTTTTAAAAAAATTTTAGGAATTGAACCTGCTAAAAATTTATCAAAATTAGCAAATAAAAATAAAATTAAAACGTTTAATGGTTTTTTAGAAAAAAATAAATTAAAAAATATTAAAAAAAATGCAGATTTAATTTTAGCTTCAAATGTTTTTGCACATTCAGACAAACTTAAAGAAATGGCGGAATGTATGTTTAAACTTTTAAGTAAAAATGGAACTTTAATTATTGAGGTTCAATACTTATTAAACACATTAAAAGACTTAACTTTTGATAATATTTATCATGAGCATTATAATTATTGGTCCTTGACTTCATTAGTCAATTTTTTCAATCAGCATAATGCGAAGATTTATAGAGTTGAAAAAATAAAAACACATGGTGGATCTATAAGAGTTTATATTAAAAAAAGTAAAAAAATTAAAATTGAAAATAGTGTTAAATTATTAATTAAAGAAGAGGAACAGTTTGGAATTAAGAGTTATAAAACTTTTCAAGAATTTGCTAAAAAAGTATACAAAATAAGAGATAATGTTAGAAAAAATATTTTAAAACTAAAAAATAAAAATAATAAAATCATCGGATATGGTTCTCCTGCAAAAGCAACAACAGCGTTAAATTTTTTTGGTATTTCCAATGAGCTAGAATGCATTGTTGAAGATAATAAACTTAAACAAGGTAAATTTCTTCCTGGAATGAAAATTCCTATCGTTTCCAGAAATAGTATACGAGGAAAGCCTGATTGTGCAGTAATCTTAGCATGGAATTTTTTTGATGAAATAAAAAAGAATAATAGCAATTTAGCGCATAAATTAATAAGCATTAAAGATTTAGAGATTTAAATTTACTTTACTAGTTACGTAATGTAAAAAGTTTTAAAAAGTTGTTAGGGCGGTTAGCTCAGTTGGTAGAGCATCTCGTTTACACCGAGAGGGTCATAGGTTCGAGTCCTTTACCGCCCACCATTGTGGGGGTGTAGCTCAGTTGGTTAGAGCGCCTGCCTGTCACGCAGGAGGTCGCCGGTTCGAGCCCGGTCACTCCCGCCACAATGTATTATGAAAAGTTTATTTTTTAAAAAAAAACCACTTGGCCCACTTGTTAGTAAATTTTTTTCTTCATTAAGAAATTTTATTCGTAAGATTAAAATTTTTGTAAGAGGAAATTATTTTATAATTAATAAAAATAGTTATGTAGGTGATGGCTTAGCTTCAAATCATGTTGTAGATTTTCTTAAAGAAGAAAAATTTATTAATTCATATAATGAAGGGGAAAAAACTGGTGCTTTAAATAATCATCCTACTGGCATTCATTATAGAGCTTACATAGCCTGCTACTTTGCAAAACACGCTTTGAATTTAGAAGGTGATTTTGTCGAATGTGGAGTTGGTAAAGGTTTATTAGCTAAAACAATAAGTGTGTATTTAAATTTTGAGAAATTAAATAAAAAATTTTATTTATTTGATACCTATCAAGGTATTCCAGTAACTCAAGCACAAACAGAAAAAGAAAAAGAATTAATGAAATGGTTGAATGATACAATTTATACATCAAAAGATTATTTTAATGAAGTAAGTAATACTTTTTCAAATTACAAAAACATAAAATTAATTAAAGGACTTATACCTAATTGTTTAAACGATGTACAAATTGAAAAGGTTTCATTTATTTCTATAGATTTGAATAATGCGTTTGCAGAAATAAAAGCAATAGAGTTCTTTTGGAACAAACTAGTAAGCCATGGAGTAGTTTTATTAGATGATTATGCTTATTCCGAATCTTACAGGTTACAAAAAAGTTCTTGGGATAAATTTGCTAAAAGTAAAAATCTTGAAATATTGACATTACCAACAGGCCAAGGTTTATTAATTAAAAACTAAATATTTTGTAGTTTAGAATTTTTTGCTTTAATTCAAGCCTCAAAATTACTATAAAATAAATTATTACGTGCTAGTTGATAATTAATCGCATTTTTTCTTGTGTATTAAGCTTGTTAGCAATTTATTTTGTGACATCTCGCGTATATTAGTCTAAAAATAAAAGTTATATAACTATTCAATTAAATGCCAATAGATTTTTTAAAAGACTACCTGACAATAATAATCTTTGTCTTCGTTGCTTTAACTCTAAGCGTAGGCTTTATTGTTATAAATTTTTTATTTTCACCTAAAAATCCTGATCCTGAGAAACTTTCTGCATACGAATGTGGTTTTGAAGCATTTGATGATTCTAGAATGGAATTTGACATAAGATTTTATTTAGTTGCAATCTTATTTATAATTTTTGATTTAGAAATAGCATTTTTATTTCCTTGGGCAATATCTTTAGGAAAAATAGGTTCTTTAGGATTCTGGTCAATGATGATTTTTCTTTTCGTTTTAACAATTGGATTTGTATATGAATGGAAAAAAGGAGCTTTAGACTGGGATTGATATGTTTGATTTAAAACAAAAAGAAAATAGTGTACCTGAAGAATTTAAAAAAATATCTAAAGACTTTAGTGAAAATGGATTTATCACAGTGTCTTCAAATAATTTAATTAATTGGGCTAGAACAGGCTCTCTTCATTGGATGACTTTTGGATTAGCTTGCTGTGCTGTAGAAATGATGCAAGCATCGATGCCAAGATATGATCTAGAAAGATTTGGTGCTGCTCCAAGAGCTTCGCCAAGACAATCTGATGTAATGATAGTTGCTGGAACTTTAACAAATAAAATGGCTCCTCCTCTTAGAAAAGTTTACGATCAAATGCCTGAACCAAGATATGTCATATCAATGGGAAGTTGTGCTAATGGAGGCGGGTATTATCATTATTCATATTCCGTTGTAAGAGGTTGTGACCGTATAGTACCTGTAGATATTTATGTACCTGGATGCCCACCTACTGCAGAAGCTTTATTGTACGGTATTTTACAACTACAAAAAAAAATTAGAAGAGAAGGTAATATAGAAAGATAATTAGAAAATGCCTACAACTCTTAACGATCTAAAAAAAACAATTACATCTGGGTTAACTACCTCGATTGAGAAAATTGAAATAAAATTTAATCAATTATTTATTTCTGTGAATATTGAAAATATTATATCAACAATATTATTTTTGAAAACAAACGAAAAATGTAAATTTAAACAACTAATTGATGTAACTGCTGTAGATTATCCACAAAAAGAAAAAAGATTTAAGATGGTATATCTATTACTAAGTCATGAAAATAACTTAAGAATTATTATTTTTAGTGATATTGATGAAAATAAAAAAATACCCTCTTTAACAAAAATATTTCCTTCAGCTAACTGGATGGAAAGAGAAATTTTTGATATGTATGGACTTTCTTTTAAAGACCATCCAGATTTAAGAAGAATACTAACCGATTATGGTTTTCAAGGATATCCGCTTAGAAAAGACTTTCCTCTAACTGGACATACTGAAGTTAGATACAGTGAGAGTAAAAAACAAGTAGTTTCTGAACCGGTAAAACTGGATCAGGAATATCGAAATTTTGATTTTGAAAGCCCCTGGGAAGGTACCAAATACATTAAAACTAAAATAAAAGACCAATAATGAAAAAAAAAACAAAAACAATGAATTTAAATTTTGGACCTCAGCATCCAGCAGCTCACGGTGTATTAAGATTAATATTGGAGTTAGACGGCGAAGTTGTTGAAAAGATAGATCCTCATATAGGACTCCTTCATAGAGGTACTGAAAAACTTATTGAACACAAAACATACGCTCAAGCTGTTCCTTACTTTGATCGATTAGATTATGTCGCTCCGATGAATCAAGAACATGCTTTTGCCTTAGCAATAGAAAAACTTTTAAATATAGAAGTGCCCATTAGAGGCCAATATATTAGAGTTTTATTTTGTGAAATAGGTAGAATTTTAAGTCATCTTTTAAATGTTACTACACAAGCTTTAGACGTGGGAGCTTTAACACCATCTTTATGGGGCTTTGAAGAACGTGAAACATTAATGACATTTTATGAAAGAGTTTCTGGTTCTAGATTGCATGCAAATTATTTTAGAGCTGGTGGTGTGCATAAAGATTTACCCATAGGTTTAAGTGATGATATTATTTTATTTTGCGAAAATTTCCCTAAAATTTTAGATGATTTAGAAACTCTTCTAACTGATAATAGAATTTTTAAACAAAGAAATGTTAATATTGGTATAGTTACTAAACAAGAAGCTTTAGATTATAGTTTTTCGGGAGTAATGCTAAGAGGTTCTGGTGTTCCTTGGGACTTAAGAAAATCTCAACCTTATGAATGTTATAATGAATTTGATTTTAAAATTCCTGTTGGAAAAAATGGAGATTGCTATGATAGGTACCTTTGTAGGATTGAAGAAATGCGTGAAAGTATAAAAATTATTAAAAGTTGTATAAAAAATATGCCTTCAGGACCTGTAAAATCTATAGATGGAAAAATAACTCCACCAAAGAAAGAAGATTTAAAAAATTCAATGGAAGCTTTAATACACCATTTTAAATTATTTTCAGAAGGATTTAGAGTTCCTGCAGGTGAAATATACACTGCTGTTGAGGCTCCTAAAGGAGAATTTGGTGTTTATCTTATTTCAGATGGTAGCAACAAACCTTATAAATGTAAAATTAGAGCACCTGGTTTTATGCATTTGCAGGCAATGGATTATTTATTAAAAGGCCATATGTTAGCTGATGTTCCCGCAGTATTAGGATCATTAGATATTGTATTTGGTGAGGTTGATAGATGAGTTTAAAAAAAATATCAAGTGAGCAACCTAAGATGTTTAAATTTACAGATGATAATTTGGTTAAAGCTAATAATGCAATAAAAAAATATCCAAAAAAAAGACAAGCTAGCGCTGTAATAGCATTACTAAATTTAGTGCAAAATCAAAATCAAAATTGGCTTCCATTAGAAGCTATTAAATATGTAGGCCGATTATTAAGCATGCCTTACATAAAAGTTTATGAAGTAGCTACATTTTATTCTATGTTTAATTTATCACCTGTAGGAAAATATTTTGTACAAGTTTGTACTACTACACCATGTATGATTAGAGGAGCTAAAGAAATTACAGAAGTATGTAAAAAAAATATTTCAAGAAATGAAAATGAATTATCTAAAAATAAACTTTGTTCCTGGGTTGAAGTAGAATGTTTAGGTGCATGTGTAAACGCTCCTATGATGCAAGTAAATCAAGATTACTTTGAAGATCTTAATGAAACTAGTGCTAAGAAAATTATTGAAAAAATATTAGCTGATGAGTTTCCTGAACCAGGCTCGGCTACTAAAAGAAAAAGTAATGCACCTTCGAGTGGTAAAACAACTTTATTAGAAAGAAAAAATGCTTAAAGACGAAGATAGAATATTTAAAAATTTATACAATGATTTAGGATGGGAAATTAACTCTGCTCTAGAAAGAGGTGATTGGTTAAAAACAAAAGAAATTATTTCTGGAGGAAAAGAAAAAATCATAAAAGAGATTAAAGATTCAGAATTAAGAGGTAGAGGTGGCGCAGGTTTTCCAACTGGATTAAAGCTATCATTTGCACCTAAAGAAATTGGTTCTAGACCTCATTATCTTATAATAAATGCAGACGAATCTGAACCAGGAACATGTAAAGATAGAGACATATTAAGATTTGAACCACAAAAACTTATTGAAGGATCTTTAATTGCTGGTTACGCTGTTAGTGCTCATATATGTTATATTTATATAAGAGGTGAATATTTTAGAGAAGGGCAACGTCTTCAAGAAGCTATTAACCAAGCATATGATAAAAATTTTTTAGGAAAAAATGCATGTGGTACAGGTTGGGACTTTGATGTTCATATACATTACGGAGCTGGAGCATATATTTGCGGTGAAGAAACAGCTTTAATTGAAAGTTTAGAAGGAAATAAAGGTCAACCACGCCTTAAACCACCTTTCCCTGCTCTTGTCGGTCTTTATGGTTGTCCTACTATTGTTAATAATGTTGAAACTATTGCTGTTTTACCTACTATTTTAAAAAGAGGTGCAAAGTGGTTTTCTTCATTAGGTAAACCTAAAAATACAGGTACTAAAATATTTTGTATCTCTGGAAATGTAAACAATCCATGCAATGTTGAAGAAGAAATGGGAACACCACTTAAAGAACTAATAGAAAAACATGCGGGTGGAGTTATAGGGGGATGGAACAATTTGCTTGCAGTAATTCCAGGTGGTTCATCTATGCCGTTATTACCTAAAAGCATATGTGATACAATTACAATGGATTTCGATTCTTTAGTTAAAGTTCAAAGTGGACTAGGGACCGCAGGAATTGTTGTAATAAATAAAGATCAAGATATTATTAAATGCATGGCACGAATAGCAAGATTTTATAAACATGAAAGCTGTGGTCAATGCACACCTTGTAGAGAAGGTTCTGGATGGATGTGGAGAATGTTAGAAAGAATGGCAGATGGAGAGGCCACTTATAAAGAAATAGATCTTCTATATGACGTTACCAAACAAATAGAAGGACATACAATTTGTGCATTCGGTGAAGGTTCCTCTTGGCCAGTTCAAGGATTACTACGTCATTTTAAAAATGAAATAGAAAAACGTTGCCATAACGAACCAATGCTTAAAAAGAAATCAAACGTACCTTATCTTATAGATCAACATCTTCTAGAGGAAGATAATGCCTAAAATTATAGTTAATAATAAAGAGGTTGTGTTTGAAGATGGAATGACAATTCTGCAAGCTTGTGAGCTGGCGGGTGAAGAAATACCAAGGTTTTGTTACCATAAAAGATTATCAATAGCTGGAAATTGTAGAATGTGTCTAGTAGAAATGGAAAAATCTCCTAAACCAATCGCTTCTTGTGCTATGCCTGCTACCGAAGGAATGAAAATTAAAACTAATACTCCTTTTGTTGAGAAAGCTAGAAAAGGAGTGATGGAATTTCTTCTTGTTAACCACCCTTTAGATTGTCCTGTTTGTGATCAAGGTGGTGAATGTGATTTGCAAGATCAATCTCTTTTTTATGGTTTAGATAAATCTCGATATATAGAAAACAAAAGAGAAGTTGATGAAAAATATATGGGTCCTTTAATCAAAACTAACATGACAAGATGTATTCACTGCACAAGATGTATAAGATTTGCAACTGAAGTTGCTGGCATACCTGAGTTAGGTGCAATTGGTAGAGGTGAAGATATGGAAATCACGACTTATTTAGAAAAATCAATGGAATCTGAGCTATCAGCTAACGTGATCGATTTATGTCCCGTTGGAGCTCTTACATCTAAACCTTATGCATTTGAAGCAAGACCATGGGAACTTAAAAAAACTGAGACGATTGATGTTATGGATGCAGTAGGATCAAATATAAGAATAGATACTTATGGATGGGAAGTAAAAAGAGTTTTACCAAGAGTAAATGAAGATATTAATGAAGAATGGATATCAGACAAAACAAGATATGCATGTGATGGTTTAGCAAAACAAAGATTAGACACTCCATATATTCGAGAAAATGGTAAGCTTCAAAAAACAACTTGGCCTAACGCGTTAAAAGTTTTAGTCAATAAGTTAAAATTATACAAACCAAATGAAATAGCTGGAATAGTTGGCGATTTAGCGGATTTAGAAATGATCTATAGTTTTAAGTCATTTTTTAAAGATACCTTAGAATCAAATAATTTTGAATGCAGACAAGACAGGATTTATTTAAACCCTAAAGAGAGAATGAATTATATTTTTAATTCATCAATTAATGGTATTGAAGAAACTGACTTTATTCTTTTGGTGGGAACTAATCCTCGATTAGAAGCAACTATACTTAATGCAAGAATTAAAAAAGCTTTTACAAAGAACCAAGTAAATATTTACTCTATTGGAGATGTAGGAGATTTAACTTACCCTTATACAAATCTAGGTTCAAGCACATCTATAATTAAAGAAATAATATTAGGATTAAATCCAATTTCAAGTAAAATTAAAAAAGCAAAAAAACCAATGGTTATTATTGGAGAATCTGCTTTAAAAGATGAAAAAGGAGAATACATTTTTGAAACATTAAAAAATTTTTTATTAATTAATAATTTCATAACAAAAGAATGGAATGCCCTTAATATACTTACACAACAAGCTTCAAAGGTTGGAGCAATAGACCTTGATGTATATTCTATAACAGAAAAAAATAATTTTACTTTTTTTAATAAACTGCACAATGATGAATTTAAGTTTATTTATTTATTAGGAGCAGACAGCATCGATTTTAAAAAAAAAAATAAATTTATTGTTTATCAAGGAAGCCATGGAGATAAAGGGGCAGAAATTGCAGACTTAATTTTACCAGGCACAGCTTACACTGAAAAGAATGGTTTATTTGTTAATTTAGAAGGTAAAGTTCAAAACGCATATAAAGCTTCATATCCACCTGGGGAAGCTCACGAAGATTGGATTATATTTAAAGATTTAGCTAATATGATGAAAAAACCACTTCATTTTGAAAATATACAAAATTTACACGAGTGTATAAAAAAGTATATTCAACCAAAATTAATTTATAAAGATCCAAAAAGTAATGAAGTTCAATTTATTGAGAAAAATATAATTATTAAAAATATAGACTATTATTACTCAAATTCTATAGCTAGATCATCAAAGGTTATGAGTGAGTGTAGACAAATCTCTAAAAAATTTTTACTAAATGGGATAGAAAAGGTTAGTTAATGCTTTATATAAATATTTTTTTTAGTGAAATTTATAAAATTATTTTTTTATTACTCCCAGTGTTAGTATCAGTTGCATTAATAGTTTGGGTCGATAGAAGGGTCTGGGCTTTTGTTCAAAAAAGAAAGGGACCCAATGTAGTAGGACCTTTTGGTATTCTTCAAACTTTAGCCGATGCTTTAAAATATACTTTTAAAGAAATAATAATTCCCGCAAGTTCAAATAAAATAATATTTATTTTAGCTCCAATCATTACACTCACACTAGCTTTAATAGCATGGGCGGTAATACCTTTTAGCAATGAAATGGTATTAGCTAATATTAATGTAGGTATATTATATTTATTTGCCACTTCATCTTTAGGTGTTTACGGCATTATTATGGGTGGGTGGGCATCAAACTCAAAATACCCTTTTTTAGGAGCAATAAGATCTGCAGCACAAATGGTTTCTTATGAAGTTTCTATTGGAATCATCATAGTAAACGTGTTGCTATGTGTAGGTTCTTTAAATTTAAACGATATAGTATTAGCTCAAAAAAATGTTTGGTTTATTTTTCCTCTTTTTCCAATGTTTGTTATTTTTTTTATATCTTCATTAGCTGAAACAAACAGACCACCATTTGATTTACCGGAAGCCGAATCAGAATTAGTAGCAGGATATCAAACAGAATATTCAGGAATGATGTATGCAATGTTTTGGTTAGGTGAGTATGCAAACATTTTACTTTTATGCGCATTGGGCTCTATTCTTTTTTTAGGTGGATGGTTAAGTCCAATTAATATTTTTCCATTTAATATTTTTCCTGGAGCTATTTGGATGATATTTAAAATTTTAATACTTTTTATACTTTTTTCTTTAGTAAAAACTATTGTACCTAGGTATCGTTTCGACCAATTAATGAGATTAGGTTGGAAAATTTTCCTACCCCTTTCGTTAGTTTGGGTAATTTTAACAGCAAGTTTTTTATTTTTTTTAGATATGCTTCCTGTAGTAGGTAATTAAATTATGAAAATAAATAGAATAATAAAAACAATTTTTATGGCAGATTTCATCTCAGGTTTACTTATTGCTGTAAAGGAGATTTTTAAATCAAAAAAAACTTTAAATTACCCATTTGAAAAAGGGAAAATAAGCCCACGATTTAGAGGAGAACACGCATTAAGAAGATACCCCAATGGAGAAGAAAGGTGCATCGCATGTAAACTTTGTGAAGCTGTCTGTCCAGCTCAAGCCATAACTATAGAGTCGACAATTAGAGAAGACGGAAATAGAAAAACAACTAGATATGATATTGATATGCTTAAATGTATTTATTGTGGCTTGTGTGAAGAGTCGTGCCCTGTTGATGCTATAGTTCAAGGACCTAACTTTGAATTTGCAACAGAAACTAGAGAAGAGCTTTATTATAATAAAACTAAACTTTTAGAAAATGGAGATAAGTGGGAGACAGCTTTAGCAGAAAACATAAAAGCAGATTCCCCTTTTAGGTAAATGTTAGCACATACTTTATTTTTTTATTTTTTTTCATCGATAACTATCTTTTCAGCGATCATGGTTATTTTTTCAAAAAATACTGTGTATTCAGTATTTTTCTTAATTTTAGTTTTTGTCAATGTATCAATTTTATTCATTATGATAGGTGCTGAATTTTTAGGAATGATAATGTTAATTGTCTATGTAGGTGCAGTAGCTGTATTATTTCTTTTTGTTGTAATGATGTTAAACGTTAACGAGCAATTAGAAAGAATTCCTTCACGAAAAGGTTTTTTAAATAATATATCAGTAGGCATGATAGTTGGAGCAATTATTCTTTTGGAAACTCTTATTGTTATTAGTGGATGGAGATACAAAGTAGAATTTTTACCTTTGTCGGACACAAGTTTAAATATTACCAATACACATGCTATTGGTAATATATTGTATACAGATTACATTCATCTTTTTCAAATATCTGGCATGATACTACTTTTAGCTATGATAGGTGCTATCACCTTGACATTTAAAAAGAAAGAAAACGTAAAAAGACAAAATTATTTTGATCAAATACAAAGGGAAAAAGCTAGTTCTATTTTCTTGGCTGATGTTGAAAGAAACAAAGGAGTAAAACTTGATGACTGAAATTGGGCTTACACACTATTTGACTCTATCTGCAATAATTTTTTTTATAGGTATTGTTGGTGTATTTTTAAATCGAAAAAATATTATAATAATTTTAATGTCAATTGAACTTATTCTTTTAGCTGTAAATATTAATTTGGTTTCATTTTCTATTTTTTTGCAAAATTTAGTTGGACAAATATTTACAATGTTTGTTTTAACCGTAGCAGCAGCAGAAGCGGCCATTGGTCTTGCAATAATTGTTGTTTATTATAAAAATAATTCTTCAATTCATACTGAAGACATTAGTTCTTTGAAAGGTTAATATGGAATATGCTATCTTATTTTTACCATTAGCAAGTTCTTTTATATCTGGTTTTTTAGCAAGAATATTAGGAGCAAGAACGTGTGAAGTTTTATCAAGTCTGTTGATAACAATTGCCTCAGTTTTATCTTTATTTATTTTTTATGAAGTAATTACAAAAAATTATTCCTCAAATAAAATAATTTTTACCTGGATTGCTTCTGGTAATTTGAATGCTAACTGGTCAATTGTTATTGATACATTGAGCTCAATTATGATTGTAATAGTTAGCTTGGTATCATCAATTATACATTTTTACTCAATTGGATATATGAAAAATGATCCTAATAAAGTTCGTTTTATGTCATACTTGTCTTTATTTACCTTCGCAATGTTAACATTAGTTACTGCAGATAACTTTTTACAGTTATTTTTTGGCTGGGAAGGTGTTGGGTTATGCTCTTATTTGTTAATTGGTTTTTGGTATAAAAAGTCTTCAGCAAACTCAGCGGCGATAAAAGCTTTTGTAGTTAACAGAGTAGGTGATTTTGGTTTTGCTATTGGCATTTTTTTAATTTTCTATTTTTACGGAACAGTAAATTATAATGAAGTTTTCCAAAAAACTCCATTTTTAGCAAACAAGGAAATTATTTTTTTAGGAATTGAATTTAATTTAATTACTTTGATTTGTTTTTTACTTTTTATAGGAGCTATGGGAAAATCTGCTCAATTTTTACTACACACTTGGTTGCCAGATGCCATGGAAGGACCAACTCCTGTTTCGGCATTAATACATGCTGCTACAATGGTAACTGCTGGAGTTTTCTTATTAGTAAGATGTTCACCTATTTTTGAATATTCTCAAAACGCACTAAATGTTGTTGCTTTAGTTGGTATGTTAACGGCATTTTTTGCTGCTACTGTTGCGTTAGTGCAAAATGATATTAAAAAAATTATAGCTTACTCAACTTGTAGTCAATTAGGATATATGTTTTTTGCTGTGGGCATTGGTGCTTATCACGTAGCGATTTTTCATTTATTCACTCATGCTTTTTTTAAAGCTTTATTATTTCTTGGATCTGGATGTGTTATCCACTCTTTTCATGAAGAGCAAGATATTCGCTTAATGGGAGGTGTATGGAAAAAAATCCCATACACTTATTGTCTCATGATAATAGGAACTTTAGCACTGACAGGATTTCCATTTTTGTCAGGCTATTATTCAAAAGATGCTATTATAGAATTTGCTTATCTCAAAGGTAGTTATATAGGTTATTGTGCGGCTACAATTGGTATCCTTACAGCTTTACTTACAGCAATTTATTCTTGGAGATTAATTTTTAAAACTTTCCATGGAAAATATAATAATAAAAAAAATAATATAAATTTAATTCATGAATCTCCATTAATAATGTTAATACCTCCTAGCTTGTTAGCTATAGGTGCTATTTTTTCTGGCATAATTTTTAAAAAATTGTTTATCGGTGAAAATAGTTTTCAGTTTTGGGATAATTCAATTTTATTTTTACAATTTTTTAATCATGATCACCCACCATTATTTTTGTTATTAATTACACCTTTAATTGTTACACTGACCATTCCAATTTCATATTATTTTTATATAAAAAATATTAAAATTTTAACAAACTTTGTATCAAATAATAATAAAATATATAATTTTTTCCTTAATAAATGGTATTTTGATGAGATCTATGATTTTATTTTTGTTGAACCTTTGAAAAAAGCAGGACTTTTCTTTTGGAAAAAAGGAGATATTGACACAATTGATAAATATGGACCTGACGGTTTATCAAAGCTAGTTAAATTTATATCTGACAAAGCGGTTAGTTTTCAAAGTGGTTATCTTTATCATTATGCATTTGTAATGTTAGTGGGTCTTTCTATATTACTAACTTATTTAATTTTAAATTAAATGAATTTTCCTATTTTATCTGCAATTATATTAATTCCACTTATTGGAGCTTTTTTTATTTTAGCAACAAAAGGTACGGATAAAAATGTTGAAAAAAACTCTAAATATGTAGCAATTTTTTCTTCTATAGCAAATTTCTTTCTTTCTTTACTCCTTTGGCTTTATTTTGATGAAGCTTCATATGAGTTTCAATTTGTAGAGAAAAAAAAATGGATACCAGGTTTTATTAATTTTCAGATAGGCGTAGACGGTATATCAATTTTATTTATAGTTTTAACTACTTTTATAGCACCAATATGTATTTTGTCTGGTATTCGAAGTATAAAATTTAAAATTAAAGAATTTCTAATTGCTATTCTTGTAATGGAAACTTTGATGATTGGTGTTTTTTGTTCGTTAGATCTTGTGATATTTTATTTATTTTTTGAGGCGGGTCTAATACCAATGTTTTTAATTATTGGAATTTGGGGGGGGCCAAAAAGAGTATATTCAGCCTTTAAATTTTTTTTATTCACTTTGCTAGGTTCAGTTTTAATGTTGGTGGCTATTATATCAATTTATTGGACAACAGGTACGACTGATGTAATTAAATTATTAGATATAAGATTACCTTATGATCTCCAATTATTATTTTGGTTAGCATTTTTTATTTCTTTTGCTGTTAAATTACCAATGTGGCCATTTCATACCTGGTTGCCAGATGCTCATGTAGAAGCGCCGACAGCAGGATCTGTTATTTTAGCAGCAATACTTTTAAAAATGGCAGGTTATGGATTTATACGTTTTTCAATAGGTTTATTCCCAATTGCATCAGATTATTTTACCCCATTAATTTTCTCACTCAGTATTATTGCAATAATTTATACATCACTTGTGGCTCTGATGCAGAATGATATGAAAAAACTAATAGCCTACTCTTCTGTTGCACATATGGGTTTTGTTACAATAGGTATTTTCTCTCTAACTACACAGGGACTTGCAGGAAGTATTTTTCAAATGATAAGTCATGGACTAATATCAGCGGCCCTTTTTTTATGTGTAGGTGTAGTTTATGATCGATATCACTCACGCATGATTTCTTCATATGGAGGGCTTGTAACTTATATGCCAAAGTACGCATTAATGTTTATGATATTTGTTCTTGCAGCTTTAGGATTACCTGGAACAAGTGGTTTTGTAGGTGAATTCTTAATTTTAATAGGAATATTTCAAAAAAGTGTAATCGTTGCAGTTTTTGCTAGTTTAGGAATTATTCTAGTAGCAGCATATATGTTATGGCTATACGGGAGGGTTATGTTTGGTAAAGTAACCAATACTGAGATTAAAAGTATAAAAGACTTAAATAAAACAGAACTATACATTTTAACAACACTGGCATTTTTAATATTATTTTTGGGTTTTTATCCTGAGCCTCTATTTAATACTGTTGATGCTTCAATTAATAATTTAATAGAAAAATATGAATTTGAATTAAATTTTTATTCAAATCTAACAAAGAATTAAATGCAAACAATTATATACATATTACCTGAGCTATTTTTATCTCTAGCTATAATGTTTCTTCTAATGCTAGGAGTTTTTATAAAGAATAGTTTTAAATTAGTAAACTTTTTAACTATTATAAGTTTAGTATTTGCGTCAGCCTTAGTTTTAAATCAGCCTAATGAAGTTATTAAAGTATTTAATGAAAGCTATATAATTGATCGATTTTCAATACTAATGAAAGTTTTAACTTTGTTATTTTGTATAATGGTTTTAATTTCTTCAAAAGATTATTTGAAAATTAACAATATGGATAAAATAGAATATCCAATTATTATTCTTTTTGCTTCACTTGGGATGATTTTAATGATTAGTTCTTACGATTTAATAGTTTTTTATTTAGGATTAGAACTACAATCTTTAAGCTTGTATATATTGGCATCTTTTAAAAAAGAAGATAAAAAATCTAACGAAGCTGGTCTAAAATACTTTATACTAAGTGCACTTGCTACAGGGTTATTACTGTATGGAAGCTCGCTTATATATGGATTTACTGGATCTACAAACTTTGAAATTATATCAAATAGTTTAACAAAACTTAATATTGGTGGTGTTTTTGGCCTTGTATTTATTATTGTTGGTCTTGCATTTAAAATTTCTGCAGTTCCTTTTCATATGTGGACACCAGATGTTTATGAAGGCTCACCAACATCTGTTACTAGTTTTTTTGCAATTGTACCTAAGATTGCAGCCTTGTCTGTTTTTATAAGATTTTTGTACGTTCCTTTTGTGAACATAATGGATCAGTGGCAAACAATAATTGTTTTTTTAGCTATTGGTTCAATGACGCTGGGTGCAGTAGCAGCTATAGGTCAAAATAATATAAAAAGACTTATAGCCTATAGTTCTATAGGACATATGGGATATGCTTTAGCTGGAATTTCAACTGGAACAAATCTAGGAATACAAAGCACGATAATTTATTTAATTATTTATTTAATAATGAACTTAGGAGCCTTTGGTTGTTTACTTATGATGAAAAGAGAGAATGTATTTTATGAAGATATTAATGATTTATCAGGACTTTCAAAAAACCATCCAATTCTTTCATTAAGTTTTTTGGTTATTTTTTTCTCACTTGCTGGAATTCCACCACTAGCAGGTTTTTTTGCAAAATTTTACGTCTTTATGGCAGTAATAGAATCTAAAATGTATATCTTAGCAATTATTGGACTTTTGACTACGGTAATATCAGCATTTTATTATCTCAGAATAGTTAAAATTATTTATTTTGATAAACCAAAAAAATCTTATGAAGCAAGTTATGATTGGGGCTTAAAAATATCATTAACCATCTCAACTATATTAATTTTAATTTACTTTACATACCCATCAATATTAATTGATTTAATTTCTTCAATAGAATTTTAGAAATGAAATTTAAAATTTATAAATTTAAAAGTGTAACAAGCACAAATGACATTGCAATTAACTTAATAAAAAAAGAAAACAAAATTTCTGGCTATGTATGTGCGAAAATGCAAACAAAAGGTAGAGGGACTATGGGAAAAAAATGGATTTCTAATGATGGAAACTTTTTTTCAACATTATTTTTTCCATTAAAAAAAATATATCCACCGTTTAATGAATTTTCAATTATTAATGCTATAATAGTTAGCGATGTAATTAAAAAAATCTGTAATATTGAAAAAGTTAATTTAAAGTTTCCAAATGATATTTTTTTAAATGGAAAAAAAATATGCGGAATACTTCAGGAAACAATTACTATTAAAAATAAAGATTTTATAGTTATTGGCATTGGATTAAATTTAGTATCAAGCCCAAATAATTTAAATCATTCTTATAAAGCTAGCAATATATTCAAGGAAACCAAAAAAAACCCAAAAATTAATGAAATAGCTAGTCTAATAATTGCATCATATGAAAATTTTTTTAATAAACTTAATGTGTATAATTTTAAAAATTTTAAAAATAAGGCTAATTTAATTTCAATTAGTTAAATAATTATTTATGAACATACTAATTGGCGATATAGGAAATACAAATACTAAAATTTGTTTAGTTAAAACATCTAATTTTAAAGTAATTAAAACTATTAATTTTAGTAGTAAAAATATAAAGAAAGAAAAAAAAATTTTAAAAATATTAAAAAAAATAATAATAAAAAAAGAAGTTAATAAAATTGGTCTTTTTTCAAGTGTAGTTCCTAAATATTTTTTTATTTTAAAAAAAATTATAAATAAAAATTTTAAAATTAATTTAAGAGAAATTAAAGAAAAAAAAATTGATAAAATAGTAAAAATAAAAGTTAAAAATATTAATCAATTGGGATCAGATAGGATAGCTAATGCTGTTGGAGTTTATAAAAAGTACAAAATTAATTGTATAGTTGTAGATTTAGGAACAGCAACAACATTTGATGTTGTCAACAAACAAGGAGTGTACAATGGAGGAATTATTTCGCCTGGAATTAAACTTTCGATTAAAAGTTTATCAAATTCAGCTGATCAAATTCCTTTATTTTCACTTCGAAAACCAAAAAAAATAATAGGCAAAAACACTATTGAAGCTTTACAATCTGGTTTTTATTGGGGTTACGTTGGTTTGATTAATAGTATTATTTTAAAAATAGAAAATGAAACTAATAAAAAATATAAGGTTATTTTTACCGGAGGTTATGCTGGCTTATTTAAAACTTCAATTAAGAGACCATTTGCTATAGACAGAAATATAACTATATCTGGTATAATAGAAATTTTTAAAAAAAACAAAAGCTATTTAATTAAATGAAAAAAGAAGATTTTATTTTTTGTCCATTAGGGGGTTCAGGCGAAATAGGTATGAATATGAATCTATTTGCATATGGCAAGGAGGAAAAAAAAAAATGGATTATTGTCGATATAGGAGTTACTTTTGCTGATGACACAATACCAGGTATAGATTTAATTTATCCAGATCCAGGATTTATAGTTGATAAAAAAAATGATTTGTTAGGCTTGGTATTAACACACGCACATGAAGATCATATTGGTGCAATAGCGCATATTTGGCCTAATTTGCTTTGCGATATTTATGCTACTCCTTTTACAAGTGTTTTAATAAAAGAAAAGTTTAGAGAGAAGAAAATAGAACTTGGTAATAAATTAAAAGTCATTCAACTTAATGGTAAATGTAAATTAGGTCCTTTCGATATTGAGTTTATAACCTTAACTCATTCTATTATTGAACCTAATGGTTTAAGAATAGAGACCCCAGCTGGTATAGTTTTACATACTGGCGATTGGAAGATTGATCCAAATCCTTTGATTGGTGAAAAGATTGATGAAAAAAAATTAAAAAAAATTGGTGAGGAGGGTGTGTTAGCAATGATATGTGACTCTACCAATGTATTTAGCCCAGGAAGAGCTGGTTCAGAATCTGATGTAAGAGAAAGTTTATTAAAAGTAATAGAAAGCAAGTCTAAAAGAGTTATAGTTACCTCTTTTGCATCGAATGTAGCACGAATGGAAAGTGTCTTTTATTGTGCTGAAAAAACAGGAAGACAAATATCGTTAGTTGGAAGATCGATGCATAGAATTTATAAAGCAGCAATTCAGTGTGGATATTTAAGTAATTCCATAAAACCTATAGACCCTCGAGATGCAAAAAAAATAAATAGAAAAAAAATATTATACTTGTGCACAGGAAGTCAAGGAGAGCCTAATGGTGCGATGGTAAGAATATCAAACTATTTCCATCCAGATGTTTTTATAGAAAAAAGTGATACAGTAATTTTTTCTTCTAAAATAATACCTGGTAATGAAAAAAAATTATATAAATTGCATAATCAACTAGTAAAAAATGGAATAGATGTTGTGTCCGAAGATAACGAGTTTGTTCATGTTTCGGGACACCCTAATAGAGAAGATCTAAAAGATATGTATAAATGGGTAAGACCAAAATCGGTTATTCCTGTTCATGGAGAACATAGACATATGATTGAACATATTAATTTTGCAAAAGAAATGCAGGTTCCTTATCCTGTGCAAGTAGAGAATGGTGATATAGTTCAACTGTACCCCGGTAATAGCCCTAAAGTAATAGATAAAGCTCCAGTTGGAAGGTTATTAGTTGATGGAAAAGTAAGTATTGGCCAAGACTCCCAGTCATTAAAAGAAAGAATAAATATTTCTTATAATGGCATTTTAGAAATAACTATATTAATCAATGATAACGGTAAAATTGTTGCCAAACCTATAATTTCCTTTAAAGGAATTCCTTCTGACGGAGAAAGAACTAATTTTATTTTTGATTTAGAAGATAAAATTAGAACAGTATGTAAAAGCTTTTCTTTAAAAAATTTTAAACAAGATCAAAATTTAATTGAAACATTGAAGATTAATTGTAGGAAAACTGTTAAAGAAAAGACTGGAAAAAGACCTTTTACAAACGTAAATTTAGTAAGAATATAAAATTAAAGATATGTATTTATCAAAGCTTTTTATACCATTACTTAAAGAAAACCCCTCAGAAGCAAAAATTAAATCACATCAACTGATGTTAAGATCGGGAATGATTAGACAGTCTTCTACTGGAATTTATTCTTGGTTACCTTTAGGTTTTAAAGTTATGAAAAAAATAGAGCAAATTGTAAGAGAAGAACAAAATAAAATTGGTGCTCAAGAATTATTAATGCCCACTATTCAATCAGCAGAAATATGGAAGGAAAGTGGCAGGTACAATGACTACGGAGATGAAATGTTAAGAATTAAAGATCGACAAGGTAAAGAAATGCTTTATGGACCAACTAATGAAGAATTAATAACTGAAATTTTCAGGAGCAGTATTAAATCATATAAATCATTGCCACAATTACTTTATCATATTCAATGGAAGTTCCGGGATGAACTAAGGCCAAGATTTGGAGTAATGAGATGCAAAGAATTTTTTATGAAAGACGCATATTCATTTGATTTAAATGATGATGAAGCAAAAAAATCATACAATAAAATGTTTTTTGCTTATCTTAATACATTTAAAAGACTAGGGTTGACAGCAATACCAATGGCAGCAGACACAGGACCTATTGGAGGCGATCTATCTCACGAATTTATTATTTTAGCAGAAACAGGTGAAAGTAAAGTTTATGCAGACAAACAGATTCTAGATATAGATATTTCATCACACGATAATACAAATGATTCTATTAATGATCTAAGAGCTAAATATGATAAATATTATGCAGTAACTGATGATAAGTTTAGTAAAGATACTTTTGAAAAACAAATTTCTAAAGACAATCAATTAATAACTAAAGGAATTGAAGTAGGGCATATATTTTACTTTGGAGAAAAGTATTCTAAACCATTAAAATGCTCCGTAGATTTGCAAAATGGAAAACAGGTTAACGTAAAAATGGGATCGTATGGAATTGGAGTCTCAAGATTAGTTGGAGCAATTATTGAAGCAAAATTTAATAATAATATAATGAGATGGCCTGATTCAGTTTCACCTTTTGATGTAGTTATTATACCAAGTATTAACAAAAATGATAAGTCTAATTTTGATAAAGCAATAAAAATATATAATTTACTAAAGAAAAATAATATTGATGTTGTTTTTGATGATAGCGATGAACATTTATCAGCAAAATTCAAAAAGTTTGATCTGATAGGCATACCTTACCAAATAATTTTAGGATCAAAGTCTACTAATGAAAAATTTGAGTTCAAGGAAATAAACGGTAAAACAGAATCACTAACTTTAGAAGAAATAAAAAATAAATTACTAAAAAAAAGAAATTTAAATTGATTTCAAAAATTGAAAGAATAGTAGCATTTCGATATTTAAAACCTAAAAAAAAAGAAGGTTTTTTAAAGATAATTTCAATATTTTCTTTTACTGGTATAGCTCTTGGGGTAGCTATTTTAATTATTGTAATGTCAGTAATGAATGGTTTCAGAACAGAATTAGTAAATAAAATTTTAGGATTTAATCCACATATAATAATAAAACCTTACGACAAAAAAATTAGCAATAATGATTTGCAAAAGCTTAGTAATTTAAAAGATAAAATTAAAAGAACATCATTCACTTTTAGTGGACAAGCGGTTTTAATGAATCAAGAAAACACCACGGGTATATTAATAAGATCTTATCTTAACGATGATTTTAAAAAAATTGAGTTAATAAAAAATGGAATTATAGATGGATCGCTTAATAAATTTAAAAAAAATACAGTATCTATAGGAAAAGATTTAGCAATATCATTAAATATTTCTGTAGGCGATTCAGTTACTCTAATGTCAACATCAAATTTAGAAACTCCAATTGGTAACTTTCCTCTTCATGAAAAATTTTTAATAAGCTCAATATTTAGTACTGGACTTACCGAATTTGACCAAAATGTTATTTTCATGCCAATAGAAAACGCAACATCTATGTTTGATATATCTGACAAAGATATTAATTTAGAAATTTTTTTATTTGAACCTCAAAAAATTGAATTTATAAAACAAGAAGTACAAAAATTATATAATGATTATTATGTCTATTCATGGGCAGATTTAAATAAGTCTTTCTTTGGTGCTTTAAAAGTTGAAAGAAATGTTATGTTCATTATTTTAACTTTAATAATAATAGTTGCTGCTTTTAATATAATCTCGGGTTTAACAATACTTGTTAAAAATAAGACTAAAGAAATTGCAATACTTAGAACCTTAGGTGTTAGTAAAGTCTCAATTGCTAAAATCTTTTTTACTGTAGGTTTTGTAATAGGTTTTTTGGCCACAATTACAGGAGTTATTTTTGGTATTTTATTTTCTTACTATATTGAAGAAATTAGGATTTTAATCACAAAAATCTTTAACATTAAGTTATTCCCAGAAGAGATATATTTTTTAAGTCAAATGCCATCAGAAATAAATTTAGGATATATATTCATAATCTCATTTTTTTCATTATTTATCACTTTCTTAGCTACAATATTTCCTTCTCTTTCTGCTGCAAAACTTGAACCAATAAAAGCATTAAAATATGAATAATGTAATAGTAAAATTATCAAAAATATCAAAATCTTTTATTAGCAATAATAAAAAACTCAATATTTTAAAAAATGTTAATTTAGAAATTAATAAAGGGGAATTGGTATCACTTTCAGGTCCATCAGGATCAGGAAAATCAACTTTGCTACATCTTATAGCTTTATTGGATAAGCCATCCTCAGGCAATGTTTATTATAAAAAAAAAAATTTTACACAATCAAATGATGAAGAAAAAGATCTAGTTAGAAAAAATGGTATATCAATTATATATCAACAAAATAATTTACTTACAGATTTTACTGCAATAGAAAATGTTGCGATACCATTAGTTAATAATAATAATTCATGGAAAAATTCATTAAAAAAAGCCGCTAATATGTTAGCATTAGTTAACTTATCAAAAAGATTAAATCATTTTCCAAGTGAACTATCTGGAGGTGAACAACAAAGAGTTGCTGTAGCAAGGGCATTAATTACTGAACCAGATTTAATTTTAGCTGATGAACCAACTGGTAGTCTAGATAGAAAAACAGCAAATGAAATATTTTCTATTTTTTTAAAAATTAAGTCAAAAAAAAGAGCAATTCTTTATGCAACCCATAATAGAGAATTATCTAATAAAGCAGACTATAAGTTAAAAATTTTAGATGGTAATGTAATGAAAATAAATGAAAGAAGTTATTCAAAAAAATTTTAACCATTTAAAAATTCACACACAATATTCCATTTGTGAAGGAGCATTACAAACTTCAGATTTGGCTAAATACTGCAAAGAAAATAAAATTCAATCAGTGGGTTTATGTGATTCAAATAACTTATGCGGTGCTTTAGAATTTTCTGAAGTTATAGCAAAATCAAAAACACAACCAATTATTGGAACACAAATATCAATAATGCATAAAAACCATATAGGAAAAATTACTTTAATTGCTAAAAATTTACAAGGTTATAAAAATTTGATTAAATTATCTTCAAAATCGTATCTTGAAATAAAAAGTGATGAGGAACCTCACTGCAAAGTAGAAGATTTAGAAAAATACCGCACTGGCTTAATCTTACTATCAGGTTCTGTAGACGGCTTAATTGGAAAGCTTTTTTTTAAAAATTTAAATAACGAAATAAGTTTATTACTTAATAAGTTTAAAAAATTATACGAAAATGATTTTTATTTAGAAATTCAAAGACACGGAGATGTTGGAGAAGACTTATTTGAGAAGTTTTTAATATATATGGCAGAAAAAATCTCTGTACCACTCATAGCAACTCATGAGGTTTTTTATTTAAATAAGGATATGCATGAAGCACATGACGCATATATGTGCGTAGGAGAAAAAACTTATGTTCATGCAAAAGATAGAAAAAAGTATACAAGTGAACATTATCTTAAAAGTTCGGAAGAAATGTATAAAGTATTTCATGATATTCCTGATGCATTAGAAAATAATTTAAATTTTCCATATAAAATCTCTTATAGACCAAAAAATTCTTCCCCAATTTTACCAAATATACAAACAAATAAATCACAAAATATTGATGAATTATTAATAAAAGATGCACAAGAAGGTTTAAATTTAAAACTCGATGAGTATGTTTTTCCTAATATCAAAAATGATAATAAAAAAGAAATAATTAATAAATATAATGATAGATTGAAACATGAAATTTTAATTATTTCAAAAATGAAATATGCTAGTTATTTTTTGATTGTTGCTGATTATATAAAATGGGCTAAAAATAATGATATTCCCGTAGGGCCGGGAAGAGGATCTGGTGCTGGTTCATTAGTAGCATGGGCTCTTTCAATAACAGATATAGATCCAATTAAGTTTGATTTAATTTTCGAAAGATTTTTGAATCCAGATAGAATTTCTATGCCAGATTTTGATATTGATTTTTGTGAAGAAAAAAGAGACAAAGTATTTGGATATTTAAAACAAAAATATGGGAAAGGAGTTGCTCATATTATTACTTTTGGAAAATTAAAAGCGAGAATGGCTTTTAGAGACATTGGTAGAGTTTTAGGATTACCTTATATTTATGTTGACAAACTATGTAAAATGATTCCATTTGATCCTTCTCGCCCTCTTTCTTTGGAAAAAGCGATAGCTCAAGAACCTCGAATAAAATTAGAGGAAGATAGAGACCCCAGAGTTAAAAAGCTTATTGAAATTTCAAAAAAACTTGAAGGGTTAAACAGAAATATGGCTACTCATGCAGCTGGAATAGTAATTCCAGAAAAAAAATTATCAGAATTTGTTCCTTTATATAAAGATCCTTCTTCGAACTCCCTGTTACCTGTGACTCAATTTGATATGTATGCTTCCGAAAACGCAGGTCTAGTTAAGTTTGACATACTTGGTCTAAAAACTCTTACTGTAATTAGTAAAACTGTATCGATCTTAAAAGAAAAAAAAATAATTTTAGATATAAGTAAAATAAAACTTGATGATAATAAAATATTTGAACTTTTGAGTTTGGGCAATACAGTAGGTCTTTTCCAGCTCGAAAGTGCTGGAATGCGAGATGCTTTAGTTAATATGAGACCAAATAAGTTTGAAGATATTATTGCTCTTGTAGCATTATTCAGACCAGGTCCAATGAGTAATATTCCAATTTATAATCAGTGCAAACATGGTGAAAAAAAACCAGACTATCTTCACCCAAAATTAAAAAAAATCTTAGAACCTACGTATGGTGTAATTATTTATCAAGAACAAATTATGCAAATTGCACAGATATTAGCAGGTTTCTCTGCCGGAGAAGCAGATATATTGAGACGTGCAATGGGTAAAAAGAAAAGAATTGAGTTAGAAAAACAGAAAGAAAGATTTGTTAATGGCTCTATAAAAAATGGAATAACCAAAGATACTGCAAATTTTATATTTAAAAAAATTGAACCTTTTGCAGACTATGGATTTAACAAAAGTCATGCAGCTGCATATGCAATGATTGCATATCAAACTGCTTATTTAAAAACATATCATCCTATAGAATTTATAGCAGCCTCCATGTCTAACGAATTATCTAACACAGATAAATTAAGTGAATTTTTTGAAGAATTAAAAAGATTAAAAATAAAAACACAGCGACCTTGTATTAACAAATGTTTTCCAGAATTTGTAACAAAAAATGATACTTTGTACTATGCTTTAGGAGCAATAAAAAGTGTTGGATTTGAAGCAATTTCGCAAGTAGTTAATGAAAGAAAAAAAAATGGTGAGTTTAAATCTATTAACGATTTTATAAGTAGAGTTAATCCTAAAAATATTAATAAACTTCAACTAGAAGGACTAGTAAAAGCCGGAGCATTTGATTCTATTTTTTCAAATAGAAAAGTTTTGTGTGACAATATACCAAATATCATTCAACATTCTAAAAATATTTCTGAAAATAAAGAACAAAAACAATCTAGTTTATTTTCTGATGATACAAACCAAGCATCTTATTTAACAAATTATAAAAATTTACCAAATTGGTTAAACAATGAAATTTTATCTAAAGAGTTTGAATCTGTGGGGTTTTACTTATCTAACCATCCTTTGGAAGATTTTAAACATATGTTAGATCAATATAAAGTTAAACTATACAGCGATTTTGAAAATAACGATGATAGCGAAGCTTTTATAGCAGGTACTGTAATGTCTATTAAAGAAAGAAAGTCATCAAAAGGAAACCCTTTTGCTATAGTTAAATTTAGTGACTCAGGAAAAGTCTATGAACTTTTTCTTTTTTCAGATATTTTAGAGAATAATAGAAAACATCTAACAGAAGGAAAATCGTTTCTAATTACTGTAATTAAAGATAAAGGTAGTGAAACTAATAGATTTACAAGAATAAATGTTAGAAAAATTGTTAGTCTGGAAGAGGTAACAAGATTAAGTTACAAGAATGTGTTTATAGAAATTAAACAACCTGATAATTTAAAGAAATTATACGAAAATTTAAAAGAAAAGGGAGATTCCAAGATAAAAATATCTATTTCTGACGAAAATAAAAATTACTTGTTTGAACTTAAAGATAAAAGAAAGTTTGACAATGAAAAGTTGAAATACTTGAATAATGAGCCATATATAAAGAAAATAAGTATTTAAAATATATATTGTAATTTGATCACTTAAACTGTAAAACATCACAGTTAAATACACACACAATTTTTGGTTGAGAAACCTCCGGTCCTTAATTGGAAAAAAATTGTGGAGGAAAAACCGGTTAAAAAAATATGAAGTTACCAAATTTAACAGTTAAACAACTACTTGAAGCTGGAGTTCATCTGGGCCATAAAACTTTAAGATGGAATCCCAAAATGAGCAAATATATTTTTAGCTCAAAAAACTCAATACATATTATAGATCTAGTTCAGACACTTGAATTAACAAACGCCGCTTTAATTGAAATTCACAAATGTATTTCATCTGGTGGACACATACTATTTGTTTCAACTAAAAAACAAGCATCAGACACTATTGCCACTCTTGCAAAAGAAACATCACAATTTTATGTTAACCATAGATGGTTAGGTGGAATGCTTACAAATTGGAAAACAATATCAAATTCTATAAAAAAATTAAAAAAACTAACAGTTGATTTGAAAAAAGAAAACACAGGTTTTACAAAAAAAGAAAATTTAAAAATGGGCATTCAAAGAGATAAATTAGAAAGATCTCTTGGTGGTATCGCAGATATGATTAAACTTCCTAGTATGATTTTTATAGTAGATACTAATGTTGAAGATTTAGCTGTTAAAGAAGCTATACGTTTAAACATTCCTATTGTTGCTATTCTAGACACAAACTCTGATCCAACAGGTATAACTTTTCCTATACCTGGTAATGATGACGCTAGAAGAGCTATTAATTTATATTGTGAGCTAGTTAAACACACAATATTAGATGCAAAACAAAATATCACAAAAACAAATATTACCGAAGAAAAAAAAGAAGAATCAAAAGAAATAAAAAAAGAAACTATCAGTGAAAAAAAAGATGATTCTAGCTCTGATAAAATTAAAAAAGTTAAAAAAATATCCCAATCAATAATATCTAAAGTAAAATCTTTTACTACTAAAAAAATAAAATAACACTATTTTTGATGTCAATTAATAACACGTTAGATAAAGTTAAAAAATTAAGAGAACTTACGGGAGTAGGTTTTAAAGACTGCAAAATTGCTATAGATGAAAACAACGGAGATATCGAAAAATCTATTGAGTTTCTAAGAAAAAAAGGAATTGCAAAAGCAGGAAAAAAAATGGAGCGTATAGCTGCTGATGGTCTTGTTTGCATCTCCAATAAAGATAATAAATTCTCAATCATAGAGGTTAATAGCGAAACTGATTTTGTCGCTAAAAACAATGAATTTATAAAATTTGTTGAAGAATTATCTCAAGTAGCTCTTTCAACGTCAGGCACTATTGAAGATTTATCACAAGCAAAAATGGAAAACAAAAGAACAGTTAGTGAGAATTTAATAAATTTAATTACAAAAATTGGTGAAAAAATTACCTTAAGAAAAAGTGATTTTTTAAACCCAAATAATAATTTAAATTATTCATACATGCACTCAGAAGTAAAAAAGAATATTGGTAAAATTGGTGTTTTAATTAGCATTAAAAGTTCGAAACCAAGAGAGGAATTAGAGCAGTTAGGAAAACAACTTGCAATGCATATAGCGGCTCTATCCCCATTAGCAATTGATAAAGAAATGCTTAATAACGATATTATAGAAAAGGAAAAAGAAATAATAACTGAAGAACTAAAAAATAGTGGTAAAGATCCTAAAATTATAGATAAAATAGCTATAGGTAAATTAAACAAATTTGTTAATGACAATACTCTACTAAATCAAGAGTGGATTATTGAGCCTAAAAAGAAAGTTAAAGATATTTTAAAAGAAGTTGCTGGTAAAGATGAATTGGAAATAATAAAATTTATTAGGTTTAAAGTCGGAGAGGGTGTCTAAATGACAGATTCTGAAAACATAACATCTAACTGCAAAACAAAGATGAAAAAAGCTTTCGATATTTTTAATGGTGACTTAGCTTCATTAAGAACGGGCCGAGCAAATATAACTATGTTAGATATAATCAAAGTAGATGTTTATGGACAAAAAATGTCAATTAATCAGTTAGCGACAATATCAACTCCTGAACCAAGGTTAATTACTGTTCAAGTTTGGGATCAAAATAATGTTGCTGCAATAGATTCAGCAATACAAAAATCTAACCTTGGGGTAAATCCTCAAATAGATGGCCAGCTAATGAGAATCCCAATCCCCAGTCTTAATGAAGAAAGACGAACGGAATTGAAAAAAATTATTGGAAGTCTCGCTGAAAAAGCAAAAATATCTATAAGAAATATTAGAAGAGAAGCAAACGACACTCTTAAAAATAACTTGAAAGACAAAAAAATTGGAGAAGATGAACTTAAAAATTCTGAAAAAAAGATTCAAAGCTTAACAGATGATCAAATCGTAGAATTAGAAAATAGGGTTAAAGAAAAAGAGAAAGAAATAATGACAGTATGAACAAATTAAACCATGTTGCTATTATAATGGATGGAAATGGTCGATGGGGTTTAAAAAAAAAAAATTCAAGAAATTATGGACACTTACAAGGCATTAAAACTGTCGAAAAAATAATAAAACACTCAATAATAAATAAGATTTCTTTTTTAACTCTTTATACTTTTTCTACTGAAAATTGGAAGCGCCCAAAAACAGAAATCAATTTTCTTTTTGATTTAATTAGAAAATCCTTAAAAAAAAATATAAAAAAAATTATTAAACAAGGAATTAAAATTAATATAATTGGAAAAAAACAAGGTTTACCAAATGATATTAAACAAACAATAAGAAATATTGAAAAAAAAACTTTAGGTAATAAAAGAATAACATTGAGTCTTGCTTTGAATTATGGCTCAAAAGAAGAAATTATAAATGCATGCAAAAGTTTATCTAACAATAAAAAAAATAAAATAAATATAAAGAGTTTTGAAGAAAAACTTTATACTAAAAATATACCAAATCCAGATATTTTAATTAGAACAGGTGGAAATAAGAGATTAAGTAATTTTTTATTGTGGCAAATAGCATACTCAGAAATATTTTTCATAGATAAAATGTGGCCTGAATTTAATGAAGTTGATTTTAATAAAATTTTAAAAAAATTTAATTTAATAAAAAGAAATTTTGGTAATATTTAATGAAATCAGAATTAAGCAAAAGATTAATAACATCGATAATTTTAATCATAGT
>Ga0114997_10000115_pt1 | contig 56479 bp, 57 predicted proteins | sample ArcticOcean_MG_C_2_FD_87045 | JGI IMG/M metagenome (GOLD analysis project Ga0114997, IMG submission 87045) | Marine microbial communities from western Arctic Ocean - ArcticOcean_MG_CB4_136 | ecosystem: Environmental > Aquatic > Marine > Oceanic | place: Arctic Ocean: Canada Basin | collected... | reverse complement strand
TGCTGATGAGGTTTCGACCGTGTCACCGACGATGGCGACTCAGACTTGGCGGCCTCGTTGTTTGTTGCCGACCCGAGGATCGGCCCAGTTGGCCGGGAAAGCGCGCCTTGAACAGGCGTTTTGGAGTGGAGCTGATGGGAATCGAACCCACGACTTCCTGCTTGCAAAGCAGGTGCTCTAGCCAACTGAGCTACAGCCCCGGAAGCTCTCATGTTACCGCCGCGCTCGGCGAGCGGCGCTGGGCATCCATCAATTCCGACTGATCTTGGCCGAACGTTGTTCCGAGGGTGTGTTGCGATGGAGTAGCACTGGTGGCGAGGAGTCAACCCTCATGCTTGCAAGGACTGTGAGAATCATGAAGTTCACCCGAATCGCACTGCTCGTCTCGGTGGTATCGCTGTTTGCGGCCGGCTGTTCAAGCGAGGGCAATGTCTTTGCTCTTGGCGTCGGCGACTGCTTCGGTGGTCAGGCCGCAGGCGAAATCTCCGACGTGCCGATCGTTGAATGCAGCGAGCCGCACGAGAGTGAGGTCTACTCCGTCTGGGACGTTGAGGGTGAGTCCCTCCCAATCGGCACATCGTCGTTTGAAGAAGGCTGCCTGGAACGCTTTGAAGCCGCCATCGGTGCGCCGTTCGAATCATCGGTCGTCTACAGCTCGATCATCTTTCCGACATCGGATAGCTGGGACCAGGGTGACCGCGAGGTCATCTGCTACGGCTTTGAGGTCGACGAAGAGTTCAACCCGATCAAGGTCACCGGCTCGATCCTGGATTCAGGCCGATAGGCGCAGCGCCCTTCACAATGATTCGGTGTCCCATCCGGGGGTAGTCGCCATAGTCGTAAACGGCGTAGTGCTGCGTACTGCGGTTGTCCCACGCGGCGACATCCCCGGGTGACCACCTCCACCGAATTGTCCATTCCGGCTGCTCGGCGAAATCGCAGAGCATGGCCAACAGCTTCGACGAGTAGGTGCGGTTCAAGCCTTTGATTCCTGCGGTCCAGGCCCGGTTGACGTAGAGCACTCGGCGTCCGGAGTCAGGGTGCACCGTCACCACTGGGTGATCGGTTGTTCCCGTGAGCGGCGGATGTCCGTGCTGAGCGACGAGGCCGTCACACATCTGTTGCAGCGCGCTCGGCAGCGCGTCGTAGGCCGCTGCGGTACTCAGCCACATCGTGTCACCGCCAGTCGGCGGGATATCTCGCATCGCAAGGATTGACCCGGCCGGCGGCTCTTCGCGAAACGTCGCGTCGGTGTGCCAGAAGTCGGCTCGGTTCACGGGTCGATTCGCGATCTCGATGATCTCGCGATGCCCGCCAACCCGTTCGTACTCGCGAGAGTCGTCACCGTCGTCGCCGTGCGCCTCGGGTTCGCCCAGTGCGCGCGCCAGGGCCATCTGTTGATCGGGTGTTGGGTGAAGCTGCGGGAAGAAGATCACGCCATGGTCAACCCACGCGGCGCGGATGGCGGCTGCTTCACAGACGGTTGGGCCGTCGAACTCGACGCCTTCCACGGTTGCGCCGAGTGCCGAGCCGATCGGGGTGACGGTGATCATCTCTCGATAATGACATCGCGAGGCGCACTGGTCGATCTCGCAAAGAAAGTGGCAGTATCACTGCCATGGAATCACGCGCCCTTAAGACCGCCTCGATGGACGACTTCGATCTCCGGATGTCGGAGGCCAGCCGTCCCTTCTTCGAACAGGTAGTGGAGTTCCTCGAGACCATCGTTGAGCCGATGCAGATCGAGTTTCACAAGGCCGGTGAAGGCCGTGCCGAGCGCTGGTCCTACACCGACCGACAGCTCGAATTGCTCGAAGGCGCGAAGGATGAAGCCAAGGCCCGCGGCCTGTGGAACTTCTTCCTCCCCGACACTGGCCAAGGCCTGTCGAACCTCGACTACGCCTACCTGGCCGTCGAGCTTGGCAAGTACCCGCTCGGTTCCGAGTCGCTCAACTGCTCGGCCCCCGACACCGGCAACATGGAAGTGATCGAGCGCGTCGGCACCCCCGAGCAGAAGGCAGAGTGGCTCGAGCCGCTGCTTCGCGGTGAGATTCGCAGCTGTTTCGCGATGACGGAGCCCGGCGTGGCATCGTCGGATGCAAAGAACGTCCGCACTCAAGCCGTGCGTGACGGCGACGAGTACCTCATCAACGGCGAGAAGTATTACATCTCCGGCGCGGGTGATCCCCGTTGCAAAATCATGATTCTGATGTGTCAGACGAGCCCCGACGGCCCGCCGCATCGCCGCCAGTCGCAGATCCTCGTTCCAATGGACACGCCCGGCGTTGAGATCCTCGGCCCGATGCACGTCTTTGGCCAGGACGACGCGCCCCACGGCCACATGCACATCCGTCTCACCGACGTTCGTGTTCCGGCCAGCAACATCTTGTGGGACGAGGGCGAAGGCTTCGCGATCTCACAGCTGCGTCTCGGCCCGGGCCGAATCCACCACTGCATGCGTGGCATCGGTGCCGCGGAGAAGGCCCTCGACCTTATGGTCCGCCGCGGTATGTCCCGCGAAGGATTCGGCAAGCCTCTGGCTCGTCTCGGTGGCAACACCGAGATCATCGGCCGTGCTCGCGCCGAGATCGAAGCGATGCGAATGATGGTGCTCCGGGCCGCCAAGGCCATGGACACTCTGGGCAACCAGGAAGCCCGCATCTGGATCTCCGCTGTGAAGGCAATGGTGCCCGAGCGTGTCTGCAACATCATCGATCAGGCAATCCAGATGCATGGTGCCACTGGTGTTTCGCAGTGGACACCGCTCGCCAGCATGTACACCGGCCAGCGCACGCTGCGTTTGGCCGACGGCCCCGATGAAGTGCACTGGATGGTTGTGGGTCGCGCCGAGTGCTCGAGCTACGACGGCCTCGAGATCCCGTTGAACCCCACGTCGGCTGCCGACCCCGCGCTCACCGAAGCGTGGGCCGACGACAACAGCTACAACTTCTCCGGCCCCACCTGAATTGAAGCACCGGGGTTTGGGTCGGTTCAAGTGGTGAGGGCCCCAGTTGAGGCGGGCCAAAGGAGGGGGTTGTTTTCTCCGGCGGCCAGGGTGCCGGGCTCGGCATTGTCGAGCCACGTTGCGAGGTCGAATTCCTGCTGCGGTCCGGTGGGTGTCGTGATTCGCGCGCCGTCGGCGAACCAGATGATGGTCATCACTGGCCGCATCTGGTTCGTAGGATTCGGCCCGGCGGAGTGAATCGTCCAACCCTTGTGGAACGTCGCGTCGCCGGCGCGGAGCGGTCCATAGGAGGTGGTCGTGCGTTCGCCCGCATCCACTCGGGCCTGGATGGCTGCGTCGGAAGCGTCGGAGATATCACCGGCGCCGACATCACCATCGCGGTGTGAGCCGTCGAGGAAGGTCATCGATCCAACGGCGGGGTCGATATCGACGAGCGGCATCCACATCGTGACGATGTCGTCGGTGTCGAGCGGCCAGTAGTTCTGGTCCTGGTGCCACGGCGTGCGGCCGCCTCCAGGTTCCTTGAACAAGGCTTGATCGTGATAGAGGCGCACCCCTTCGACGCCGAGGAGCCCGGCCGCCGCTGCCGCGAATCGTGGTGAGTCGACGAAGCCTCGGGTGGGCTTGTGGACGGAACGCAACGCCATCGCTTGCAGGAAGGCCTGGCCGTAGGTGTCGCGTTCGGTAAGCGGCGATGGTTCGGGATGCCAGGTGGCAACCCCGGCGTCGATCTCTGGCAAGTACGCGGCGCATTCGTCCGCCGTAGCCAGACCCCGGACGACACAGTGGCCGTCCTCGCGAAGGCTGGTGATGGCATCAGGATGTAGCGAACCGGACTCGTGAAGTGAGGGCAATGCCATCGGCGCATGTTAAGCGTGGTTCGTGCAGAAGCTTGATCTCATAAACGGCCCCGTTTCCTACCCAGGTGTTGCGGAGGTGCGGCCGGGCAACGACGGCGGTTTGCTGTTCTCACGCCTCCCGCAGGCGGATCGCTATCTCCACGCCGAGATGATGCGATACATCGTGCGCGTCACGTCTGGCGTGCGCGCCGCGTTCCGCACCGACGCTTCGACTCTTGTAGTGGGGGCAGAGACGAACGTCTTCCGGATGAACGCTGTCGATGAGGCGACGTCGATCGATGTGCTCGTCGATGGCGTTGTGTCCGCATCCGTTCGATCGGCGGACGGTTGGTGGGAATTCTCGCTCCCGGGGCGGATAGCGGAGATAGAGGTCTGGCTGCCCCACGACGCCACCACGCGACTCATCTCGCTCGAGGTCAACGAAGATGCCGTAGTCGAGGGAGCACACGCCGATCCTCGCCCTCGGTGGACCCACTACGGGAGCTCGATCAGCCAGTGCGGTGAGGCGTCGTCACCCAACGCAACGTGGCCTGCGATCGCTGCATCACTCGGGGGCTGGAGTCTCACGAGCCTCGGGTTTGGCGGACAATGCCATCTCGATCCTTACGTGGCTCGACACATCGCCGCGACCCCGGCCGATCGAATCAGTATGAAGGTCGGTATCAACATCGCCGGCGCGGCCTCGATGAACAAACGAACCTTCGAACCAGTGCCCCAAGGGTTTCTCGATGTTGTCCGCGAGGGGCATCCCTCTACCGAGATTGTGGTTGCGTCGCCGGTTTGGTGTCCGTTCCTCGAAACCCGGTCGGGACCAATCCAGGTCAATGCCTCAGGCGTGTTTGAGAATGCCGGTTGGCCGGAGGACGAAACCTCGCTCAACCTTGTGTGGATGCGCGACTGTATTGCCGAGGTGGTTGCGGGCCGCACTGCTCGCGGCGACGAGAACCTCCGGTATCTCGACGGCCTCGACCTCTTCAGCGAGGCCGATGCCGCCGATCTACCCGACGATCTTCATCCGAATGCCGCCGGCTACGCCCGTATGGGCGAACGTTGGCACGGGTTAATCGGCTGAGTCAGCCGATTTCGGCACCGACGAACGGTTCGCCGGAGCGGACATATTGCTCATCCTCGACGCTGTAGACGTAGCGAATCAGCGTTGAGCCCGCGGAGTGCTTGTCTGGGCCGATTGAAGCCTCGGGCATAGCGGGAAGAGTGAACTTGCCCAGGCCTTCTGCCGCGCTGACGAACGTGTTGGGCGTGATGTTGCCACCCGCGGTCTCCAGGACCAGGATGGTGAAAGCGAACGCCCGGCACTGATTAGTGAACCCGTTGATCCAGTCGCTATTTGTGAGGTCCGGCTCGATGTCGGGGAACGCAGCCTCGAACTCGGCGATGCAGCGCTGCACCTCGGGGTCACCCAGGGATTCTTCGGCGTTCGGTTTGAAGGTAGTAGCCGCGAATGAGCGCTCACGTACCGCGTCGGGACTGGTTGATTCTTCGATGACGGTCGTGCCGTCGGCCGTTTGGCCGTTGGTGTGGGCAATCTCGACCACGAATTCGGCTCGGCCCACGGCGTCGAGTACGCCGACAATGCCGGACAGATTGAGGATGATGTCGATATCGCTAGAGGCGAATCGTTCGATGGTGATGTCCCACTTCGCATCGTTGTCGATGTCGTCGGTGGAGGCGGCACCAACCTCAACTTCCTCAACGACATTCACGCCCGCATCGGCGAGGACCGGAAGCACCGCCTCGGCGTATTGGGCGTCGGCCGGGTCTTGCCAAACCACCGCTACTCGTTTGTCGTCGAAGACGCCGTCCTCGATCATTGCTTGGGTGCCGCCGACTCGCTGGCTCACCTGGTTGATCTCGAGTCCGAAGAACAGCCCGCCGCTGCGGCGCTGACGTTCGGGTGTTTCGCCGAAGTGGCCGACATAGGGGTGGCCGTGACCCTCGGTGATGCAGAGTGCGTTGTCCTGGAGGAACTGGCCGATCACTACGAAGATCTCTTTGTCCTCCATGAACTCGAGGCAGATGGCATCGGACTCCGCCGCGCCGACCGGCAGGAAGGCCCCCGACTCGACGACGACGTCGCGGCCGTTGACCCCGCCTCGCTCATTGAGTGCCGCAGCCCAAGCGATGTGCATCTCTTCGACCGGGGTGATGCCGATGTCGATATTGAAGAGGTCATTGATGCGCTGGGCATCGATGTAAGCCACGCCGATGGTGATTGAGTCGCTGGTGACCCCACGGTAGGAGTCGGTCAGTTCGATATCGGGTGTTGGCTCGGGGTCGTCTGCCGGTTCGTCTGCCGGCTCTGGGTCGTCGGCGGGCTCAGGATCGTCGGCTGGTGCCGGGTCGGCCGCGGCTGGTGCCGTGGCGCTGTCGTCGCCGCACGCGGCCGCGAATAGAACGAATGCCAAAAGAATGGCCAAGAGTCGACGCATGAATCCCCCAATGAACAACGATTAGTTCGTTCGGGAAAATGTAGCGCGATCGTTGCCTACGGGGCGAGTGGGCGACCAAAGGGCAACGATTCTTGCCACCCGGACAGGAACGATTCTGCTTCGAAACAGGCGGCGAGGAACGGGCCGTCGTCGTGGCTCTTGAACTCGGCGGTCATGTCGCCGATGTCTTCGCTGATGCCGGCAAGGATCTCGGCCTCGGTGCGATTGGTGTCACCCCAGAGGGCAAGGGTTGACCCGGCGAGCGAAAGGAAGTCGGCCGGAACGGCGACCCCGCCACGGCGGAGAACGGCGAGGGCGCGCGCCGTGAGCGCAACCCGACCTGATGACACGACCGCGCTTGCCTCACCGATTTGAGCGGCAACCTCGTGGTCGACGATTCCCATCTTGGAGCCGACGAACCAGACGTCGGCACCCGACCCGAAGATGGCTTTAGCGTCGCCGACCTCGCCGAGATCGTTGACAAGATCAGCGCCCGCGGCGGCCCAGCCGTCGGCCAGGGCCGCGGCGGAGAAACCGTCGGCCGAGGTGACTGTGCCGGTGGCGGTGGAGATCGCAGAAATCGTTGCACCCCGTTCGATCGCGGCGGCGGCGATGGCCGGTCCGGTCGCCCCGAAGCCTTCGATGGCCACGGTTTTCCCGCCGAGTCCGGCGGCCGTGTGGTGAGCCGAAACCGCAACGCTCAAGCCCTCGCACTGGTCGACAAACGTGGGGCTTTCTCCGGCAAGACGCGCGGTGTCACGTTCGTCGCCGGCGCGCAATGGTGCGAGATCGGTCTCGGTGACTCCCTTGGCGGCATCGGCGAGGTACGAACTGTCGGCCACCATGGCGCCAGCTTCTTCGACAAAGGCCGCGATGGCTTCGGCCCGGTCGGGTCCTTCGGCGCTGATGCCGGCCGACGCGCCGCCGCGCTTCATGCCGAGAATGGCATACGTGTAGGTCTGTGACCGCGCGAGGTCCTGGGCGCCCCCTTGCAGCACCTTTCTCGCCCAGCGAACCGGGCCCGAGGAAGCTTCGGCATCGGCCAGGTCGATCGCGATGAATGCTTCGGTTGTTGTGAACTTCTGGATGTGCACGAGTCGGAGCGTAGGGGATGCAGCGCGAGCGTGACGGATCCAGTCAGGTGGGTTGTGGGGGCTGGTCGCCCAGGAGATATCGAGGGCCTGTGCCGAAGGCCGCCGCCTGATCCTCGGCGTTGTAGAGATGGCAAACATCGAGCGACAAGCAGCCACAGCCAATGCAGCCGGCGAGCCGTTCGCGCAGATCCCCGAGCCGTTGGATGCGATCGTCGAGGTCGACCGCGAACTGGGCGTTCAGCCGTTGCCAATCATGGGCGGTCGGCGCCTCGTTGGTGGGCAGGGTGTCGAGTTGCCGTCGGATCTCGTCGAGGCGATACCCGAGTTGTTGAGCCACGAGAATGAACGACAGTCGCCGAATCGCGGAGCGGTGGAAGGCGCGGTGCCCGTTGGTGCTTCGCTGGGGCGAGACCAGACCCTTGTCTTCGTAAAAACGAACCGCTGAAGTGGCGAGCCCCGTACGGGTGGCAACTTCACCGATTGTCAGGGTCCCTGGGTGGATCTCTTTGATCGACATCTTGCCTTCAACCTTACTTGAAGAGATAGACCAGAACCCATGGAGCCAACCTCGACCACGATGACGTACGACGACGCCCTCAAAACGTTTCTCGCCGCCGATGCCAACTATGGCGGTGGCCTGGCGAACCACGGCCCGATGGCGGCCGAAGCACTCGTGTCGATGGGTCAGGCGGAAGCGATCGGGGCGTTTGTTGCGGCCTACGAGCCGCGGCTCGAATCGTCGCGGCGCCAGGTCGCCCCCGCCCCCGACGACTGGCGCAGCTGGCTTCAACCACAGCTGACGACGCTGGTGCCGATGGCGGGCAACCTTGCCGGTCATGGGTTGCTTCGAGTCGCCCACGCGGTGCGGGGTCTCGAACGAGCAGAGACGAGCGGTGGCGTGTCGGTGGTGCAGCGGCGCGAGCTGACAGCTGCCGTCGACTATTGGCGGGACGGCGGGGCGGGGGTTCCAAGCCCCAAGCAGCTCGACGGCGACTCGACCGCAGATCAGTGGCTCGCGATGTTGGGCCGGCTCGATCCGGAGCAACGCTCGGATGGCTTGCTCACCGTCACCCTCGCTGCGGCCGCCGAGACGGAAGGTTTCCGCGTCGGAATGGCGGCGCTCGCCCGGTCGCCGGACCCCGCGTCAACGCTCGACGTTCTCGCGGTGACGGCTGCGCTCGCTTTCGAACGAAACAACGCGTCGAGTGCCTTCGCGCTCCTTCATGGGGTCACGGTCTCGTCGATGGCCAGGGTCTTATTGGTGCACCTCGACGATGCGGGCGCCCGGGAGCTGGAAGCGATAGTCGCCGGGTTCGATGATGGCGAGCACATTGCCGACGACGATGATGGCGAATCGATCGAACTTCTCGACACCGCTGCCCTCGCGGAGCAGGCGGCCGCGACACGCGAGGACCACACCATCAAGTTTGTGGACGCCTGCCTTCAGGTGACGGCGCGAACCGGGGACCCTCGACCGCTACGGGCCGCGTGTCGCCAGATTGTTCAGCCCTACGGTTTGTAAGGGCCGGAGAAGCGCTCAGTCGCTGACGATCTCGATAGCGAACTCGGGGCAGTTGTCGGCGGCAAGCTGCGCCTTCTCTTCGAGCTCGGCAGGAATGGTGCCGTCGACGAGCAGGATTGCGTAGCCCTCGTCGTCGGTGTCGAACAGCTCGGGGGCGAGCATGTAACAACGGTTGTGGCCCTGGCAGGCGTCGCGGTCGAACTTGATCTTCACGATGGTGACTCTATGCCACTGTCTCGGCGGCCACTGTCGCAGCGGCGGCTGCGCCGACGGCGGCGGCGGACTCGGCCGGAATACGAACAGTCATCTCTCGAGGGCCGCGTACCTGGCCGGTCGAGAACACGACCTTGTCCGGATCGGCGAGCTCAAAGTCGGGGAAGGCGTCCATCCACTCTTCGATAGCGACGCGCATTTCCATACGAGCGAGGTTTGACCCCACGCAGCGATGAATGCCGAGGCCAAAGGCCGCATGGCGATTGCGTTGACGATCGATGATGAACTTGTCGGCGTCTTCGAATGCTTCGGGATCGCGGTTTGCGGCTGGAAACGGCAGGAGCGTCCAGTCGCCGGGCTTCATCGGGCAGCCGCCGACTTCAACCTCTTGGGCAACGAGTCGGGCCATCGTGACTGGCGCATAGAACCGCAGGAACTCTTCGAGCGCGAAGGGGCGAACGTCGGGATCGTTGTTCCATCGTCTGCGGTCTTCAGGGTGCTGGGCCAAGTGCCAGAGGCTTGAGCCGATGCCCGACCAGGTGGTATCGATGCCGGCGATGATCAGCAGTCCAATCGTGCCGCCGACGTGCTCATCGAGGAGCGCCATGCCGTCGATATCGGCCTGGCAGAGATAGGAGATCAGGTCATCGCCGAGGTTCTCTCGCCGTGCCGTGACCTTGGCTTCGAGGTAATCGAAGAGCGTGGCTCCCTCGGCGACGGAATTTTGTCCCGGCTCCGAAAGGATCCGATGGATGAAGGTGCGGAACTTGTCGCCATCCTCGCGGGGCAGGTCGAGCATGTCGGCAATCACTCGAACCGGGATGTGCTGCGCGTACTGCGTAGCGGCGTCGAACTCGGTGGCGCCGCTCGCCTTGATCTCGGCGATCAGGTCGCGGCAGGTCTGGCGAGCCGTCTCTTCCCAGCCGTCGATGGCCTTCGGTGAGAAGAACTCGAGGAGCAGCCGCCGGGCGATGGCATGGAACGGGGGATCGGACGTGATCGGCGGGGCGTAACCCATCGGCGCGGGCACGTCGGGCCGCCAATCGGTGACGATGATCCCCTGAGAGCTGAACTTTTCGGGATCCTTCGCAATTCGAGCGACGTCTTCGTGGCGGGTGGGAAGCCATGCGCCGCCAAAACGTTCGGTGTGGGCAATGGGGCAGGTCTCGCGCAATTCGTCCCAGATCTGCGGCGCGTCGGCGGCGTAGTCAGGGTGCGTGTGATCGAAATCGGTAGCCCAGTCCTCTACGGGTGGGCGGGGAACGTCAGGCATTACTGCTCCGAGGGAGTGCGGCGGCGCGAACCAAAAGAGGTTTACACCGTAAGTCTAGGCCTTCCTAGCCGGCAGAAGTCCAGTGTCTGTGACGGATCTCACACCATGATCTTGGCGTGGCCTAACCGCCGATGAGGCCTTCGTAGGGGTCGCTGGGGTTGCGTCCGCCCTGCAGATCGTCGAAGCGGCGAGTGGCGGCTGGCAACGTAACTTCGTGGGTCAGGACCCAGAAGCGGTCGCCTACAACAGCGTCGTGCACCACATCCGCAGCCGTCGCGGGGCTCATACCCACGGCGCTCAGCATCTCCCGCATCGGAGCGATGGCCGCTGCCGCTTCAGGTTTGAGGGCGACACCATCGGTTCGGTTCCGTTCGCTCTCAAAGATCTTCGTGTCGACAAGATTCGGACAGAGGACCGACACACCCACGCCTTGCGGGTGCACTTCACGCCAGAGTGACTCGCTCATCCCCACCACTGCGTGTTTGGTGGCGCAATACATTCCAAGCTGCGCGTTGGTGACGAGGCCTGCTTCGCTCGCGGTGTTCACGATGTGACCCTCGCCCTGGTCCAAGAAGAGTTGGGTGAACGTGGTGACGCCGTATGCGACACCGAGAATGTTCACGTCGACGACCCACCGCCAATCGGCTGGCGTCGTTTCTGCCATCGGGCCGCCCGGAGCGACGCCCGCGTTGTTGCAAAGCACATGCACTGATCCATAGACCGACAGGCCCTGGTCGCGCAGCGCCTCAACCGCGTCGGGATCGCGAACATCAGTCAACACGCCGAGCACACTCGCCCCGTCGCTTTCGAGCCGGGTCGCTTCTCGGGCGAGCGTCTCTTCTTCGATGTCGGCCATCACCACCGACATGCCCGCCGCAATCAGCCGCTCAGTGAGTGCGAGGCCGATGCCCCCAGCGGCTCCGGTGACAACAGCAGTCCGTCCAGCAAGATCCATAGGCGTCTTGTTACTACTCGTCGTCTTGTGCTCGCCATTCACGGTCGCTCGCGTCTCGAGCCCGTTTGGCGAGACGGGCTGCTCCGATCGCTCCAAGGATCCCGACGGCGATAAAGCCGACTACGAAGAACGTGCCGCCACTGAACTGGTTGATCACTTCGTCTTCAGGCGCTTCGTCGGTGATGAGCGCGGGTTGTGCGACCGCGGGCGACGGGTTCACGATCGGAGCGTAGGACTCAACGGAAGGGCTGAGATCGAGTGGGGTGTTGGCGCTGCGTGTTCCGCCGCACAGGCCGGCGGTCAGTGTGTCGGGGCCGCCGTTTGCAAAGATATAGAACGCGCCCGTCTTCGCGATCTCGAGCCCACAACTCGCGCCGGATACTGCAGAGGAGAGCTCCTGGGTTTCGTAGGCCTCACCCCTAAAGACTTCGCTCACGGCGAAGGCCCAGTCGGCAGGATCGCTACTAGCCGAGACGCCGTCGCCGTCGGGATCTTGTATGTATTCGTAGTCGGCGAACTCGCCGAGGAAGACGGTGTCAGCGGCGTCGAACGCCTGTTGATCGGTGAATCCCCCGCAGGAACAGGCGCTCGCACCACCAGCCGTGAGCGCCAGCGCGACAGAGATGATCGCGGCGGCAATGAGCGCGTTGATCGTGCGGCGCATGCTCAGGTGCCTTCGGCAATCATCTTTTCGAGGCGAAGCTCGGGCTTGTCCGCCTCAAGTCGTTGGAGCCAATAGGGGCTCTCAAAGAGGGCGAGGAGTTCGCCGTCGGAACGGGCGGCCACCGTGACACCGGGCATGCCGCGGAGTACGTCGGCCGATTCGGCGTCGGTCACGCGGGCGACGGTCCAGCTGACGGCGTTGAGTTCGACCGGCGCGCCGAACTCGTTCTCGAGACGGTGCTGGGCGACCTCGAACTGCAACGGACCAACGGCCGCGAGGATGGGGGCCTGATCGCCGACGTCGGGCTCCCGGAGCACTTGGATGACACCCTCCTCATCGAGCTGGGTGATGCCACTGCGGAACTGCTTCGAGCGCGAGGTGTCAAGTGTGCGGGCCACCCGGAAATGGGCCGGTGCGAACGCGGGCATCTCCGGCCAGACAACTTCATTGTCGACCCACACGGAATCGCCGACGCGAAACTCGTTGGCGTTCACGAGACCGACGACATCACCGGGAAACGCTTCTTCCACTGTCACCCGTTCTCGGCCGCTGACGGATTGGGCGTATTTCGTGGCGAACGGCTTACCGGTCGGACCGTGAGTGACGACCATGCCGCGTTCGAAGCGACCGGAACAGACGCGCATAAAGGCTACGCGGTCACGATGTTTCTTGTCAGTGTTGGCCTGCACCTTGAAGACCAGACCGGAGAAGGGCTCGTCGATTGGCCGGGTGTTGCCCGCCCGATCGATTCGAGGCTGCGGCGAAGGCACCAGGTCGACCACCGCGTCGAGGATTAAGCGCACGCCGAAGTTTGTGAGCGCCGAACCGAAGAAGACGGGTGAAAGCTCGCCGGCCTCAAATCTTTCCTGATCGAAGACACGACCAACGGTGTCGAGGAGCTCGACGCCTTCGGTGGCCTCGACCCAAAGCCTGCCTTCTTCTTCGGCGGCCTGTTCGGCTGAGACGATCTCTTCCGGTGCTTCGGTCGCGCCGCGGGCGGTGCGGGTATAACGAACGAACTCGTTCTTGCTTCGATCGATCACGCCACGAAACTTGTCGCCGTCGCCGACCGGCCAACTCATCGGGACCGGCTCGAGCACGAGCTGATCCTCGATCTCATCGAGCAGTGCGAGCGGATCGAGCGACGGCCGATCCCACTTGTTGATGAACGTGACGATCGGGATCTCGCGGTCGCGGCAAACCTCGAAGAGCTTGCGCGTTTGGGCTTCGATGCCTTTGGAGCCATCGAGCACCATGATCGCGGCGTCGGTTGCGGCGAGCACCCGGTAAGTGTCTTCGGAGAAATCGCGGTGACCCGGGGTATCGAGCAGGTTCAGAACATGGCCTCGATACGGAAACTGAAGCACCGTTGAGGTGATCGAGATGCCGCGCTGTTGCTCGAGTTCCATCCAGTCGGAAGTGGCCGAACGACGGTCACCCTTAGCCTTCACCGAACCGGCGCCGGTGGTGAGTGCACCGCCATAGAGAAGGAACTTCTCCGTGAGGGTGGTCTTGCCCGCGTCGGGGTGCGAAATGATCGCGAAGGTTCGGCGGCGGGCAGCCTCGGAGACGGGATCGGCCATGTATGCAGGCTATTGGCCGAGGCGATGGCCCCGTGCCGAAAGCGGACCTAGCCAGTGATTGTTCGCACGACGAGCGCGATGAGCAGCATTGCGGCGATTCCGCTGAAGAGGATCGCGAACTGAGATCGTGAACGCATGTCGAGCATTGGTCAGGTGTCTCTCTCGACGACATAGTCGGCCAGCGCTCGGAGGGCGTCGCGACTCTCGTGATGATCGGGCAGTGTGTCGATGGCGGCCAGCGCTTCGGCCAGGAGTTCCTCGGTCTCGGCTTCACTCTTTGTGACGGCGCCAGTGTCGACCATGACCTGCTGGATCGAAGCGATGTCGTCGGCACCGATTGGGCCGCCGACCTTGTCGAGGATGGCGAGTTGGGTCGCGTCGGCTGCCTCGCGAGCGAGAGCGAGCAACACGGTGGGTTTGCCTTCACTGAGGTCGTCGCCCACGGGTTTGCCGGTTCGTTCGCTGTCGCCAAATGCCCCGAGCATGTCGTCGCGCAGCTGGAACGCGATGCCGAGGGGCATGCCGTGCGCTTCGAGATCGGCGGCGAGGTCGGGCCGCCCCGCGAGTGCCGCTCCGAGCTGCAGCGGCCGTGCGATCGTGTAGCCCGCGGTCTTGTTGCGCATGATCGTGCGCGCTCCCTCAGCGGTGACGGCGCCCTGGGCCGTGCCCAAGACATCGAGGTATTGGCCCATGTTGAGCTCCGTGCGAAGGGTGTCCCAGACATCACGAACGCCGGGGTTGGCGTGGCTGAGGCGACGATCCGCCATGACCATTGCGATATCGCCGATAAGGATCGCGGCCGCCTCGCCGAAACGGCGTCGTTCGCCTTGCCACTCGCCGGCCTCGTGTCGCCGAATAAAGCGGGCCCAAACCGTGGGTGAGCCACGACGAGTCGGCGAGCCGTCCATGACATCATCGTGGATGAGCGCAAACGCGTGAAGGAGTTCGAGTGCACATCCGCCGGGAATAGCGCCTTCGCCGGATGGCTCGCCGCCCGCGGTGACCCATCCCCAATGGCAATACGCGGGGCGGATTCGTTTGCCGCCGCCCGCCACAAAGTCTTCGAGGTCGCCCAGGGGAACGTCGATTTCTGGATCGAGGCGACTCCACGTTTCGCGCTCCTCGGCGAAGATCATCGCAAGGGCGAGATCGACCTGTCGGGCGACGTCAGTGAGCTGTGGAGGCGCGTCGCTCACTCGTCGTCCAGGTCGAGGGTGATGTCGTCGTCATCGCTGCTGATCGGAGCCGACGCCAGACTGTTGGGACCATTGGCATCGAGCGACGCAACGACTTTCTCGACCTGCACTCGGGCCGCGCCGATCCGGTCGCGGCAGAGGGCGATGAGGGTGGATGCTCGTTCGACGCGAGACGCCAAGACGTCGACGTCGAGATCGTCGTCTTCGAGATCGTCGAGGATGGTCTCCAGCTCGGCCATCGCGTCGGCGTAGCCAATCTCTTCATCGCTCATGTGTCTGCCTTTTTCGTCAGTTCGGTGATGGTACTTGTGGCGGTGCCGTCGGCGACCCGCGTGGTGATCTCGGTGCCAGGTGCGAGATCGTCGATGGACTTCACCACGCGACCATCGCGGGTGCGGGTGATCGACCAGCCCCGGGCGAGGGCGATGGCGGGATCGATTGCTCGTACACGAGCTTCGACGAGTTCGACTCGGTCCTCCGCTCGGCGCAGCGCATGGCGGCGGGCAACATCAATACGGGCCACGGCGAGATCGAGTTGAGCGCGGGCTCGGGTGTCGGCTCGTCGAGCGGAACGGGTGAGCCGTTCGGAGTCGTGGCCGAGCCGTTCTTCGGCATGGTCGAGGGCCGCCATGCTGGCCGTGGAAATGCCCGACCGGGCCATCGCCACGCGGTGTTCGGCCCGTTCGATCGCTCGGCGTCCGCCGCTGACAACCGCTCGTTCGTGCTCGGCCAGCCGGCCGAGCCACTCGTTGGCCCGAGCGACCACAAGCTGGGCCGCGGCGGTGGGAGTGGTGGTGGCGGTGTGGGCAACTTCATCAGCGACGCTGCGATCGATGTCGTGCCCCAGGCCAGTGATAACTGGCACGGTGGCCGCCGCGATGGCCCGGGCCACAAGTTCGTGGTCGAACGTGGCGAGATCGGTCTTCGATCCACCGCCCCGCGCCACCAAGATCACGTCAACATCGGCGGCACCGGCCGCCCGAATAGCGGCGGCAACCGAGGCTTCGGCCCCCTGGCCCTGCACAGGTGTGTCGACCTCAACGAGCGTGAAGCTCAGCTCGCTGCGTTCGAACACGGTGATGATGTCGGCGTGGGCCGCACTGCCAATGGAGGTGACGATTCCCACCCGCATCGGCACATCGGGAATACGAGGGCGAGCGTTGGCCCGAAGCAGTCCGTCGGCTGACAAAGCGGCCATCAGGGCATCTCGCTCGGCTGCCAGCTGGCCCAGTGTGTAGGTGGGGTCGATGGCCGACATCCGCAGCTGGATGCGTCCTTGTGGTGGGTAGTAGTCGACCGTGCCCTGGATCCGGATACGCACGCCATCACTCATACGAATGGGGTCGCCGTGTCGTTTCAACAGCCGGTTGACACGATCTCGATTGTCGCGAAAGAGCGCCACGGGCACGGTGGCCAACGGTGCCGCGCCGGCGACTTCATCGGGTTCGATGAGGTCGAAGTAGACGTGGCCGTTTCGGGAGCGGCGGATCCCACTGATCTCGCCTTCGACCCACACGCCGTAGGGCATTGCCGCCTCGAGCGCGGCGCGCACAATGGTGCCGAGTTCGCTGACAGTGAGCGTCTGATCGTTCACGGCTCGAACCGTAGCTCCCCGTAGTGACAGCGAGATCAGGCGGCGGCGTGTGCGGCTCGACCGACGACCACGCCGGCGGCGACGTGGACCACTGCGGCTACCAGAAACGCCGTGGTGATGCTCGTCGTGGTGGCGAGGGCGCCGAGGCAGATGCCGCCCAGAATCTCGCCCATCGCGTGGGCCTGGCTCATGAACGAAAGGACCGTCGCCCGAGCATCGGACTCGTCGTGTCGGTTCGCAATCAGCGTCTCGAGCGGGTTGGTGCCGTACCGCAGAGCTTCCTGCACGATCAACGCCACGAAGACGAGGGCTAGGACGTTGCTGCTCGCGGCCACTGCGACGGCAAGCGCGGCGCCGAGGTAGAGGACTGACATGAGGCGTGCCGCGGCAAACGTCATAAGCCGGCGTTCGACGAGCCGCAAGATTCCGATCGAGGCGAGTCCCTTGAGCAACATGAGAAAGGCGACGAGCACGACTTCGTCATAGGAATCGGGGATGCCGACTTCGAACATTCGGGCCACATCGAGCCGGTCGACGATCTCTGCTCCAAACCCGCCGAGCACGGTGCTGAACGCCAGGATCCGAAGCGACGGCTTTCGGAATGTGAGGCGGCCGCCCAGCACGAGCACCCGTCGGAACTCGGCTATACCGTTGCCTTGGCGACGGACGAACCCTGTCTCCGGCATCACGACCATCAACACCAGTCCCCAGACGAACAGCGTCATGCTCGCGACGGCGATGGCGCCCGTGCGGGTGAGGAGGAGGTTGAGGAGCAGCGCGACCGGCACGCCGACGGCATTGGCCGCCACCTCTACCTTGGTCCGCTGAAGCACCAGCTTCTCGACTCGGGCATCGTCTTGGAGCTCGTCGGTCAACCACGCAACATCGGCGCCGGACTGCATGGTCCACCCCACACCCCACGCCGCTTGGGTGAGCGCGATGAGCCAGAAGGCTTCGAACACACCGGCCATCGCCATCGCCGGGCCCATGACGAGAAACGCCAGCACGATCGACGTTCGCCGACTGATCACATCCGCGATCACGCCAGTGGGAACCTCGCTAAACAACACGCCGAATTCGAGCGCGGTGCCGAGCAGCGCGAGTTGGTACGGCTCCAGCTTGAGATCGGCAACGAGTCGCACGCCAAGCACGATCCACTTGGCCGAGGTGCCCGCGGCCATGACGGCTGTGCTGGCGAGGAAGAGTTTCGCCGGGTCGGCGCGCCATCGATCCAAGAGTTAGTCGATGCCGTCGAGGTCGTCCGCCGCTTCGACGTCTTCACGCCGGATCCCGAGAACGAACAGAATCGCATCGAGGTAGGGCACCGTGAGCGCCGTGTCGGCCGCTTGCTCAAGGATGGGTTTAGCGTTGAAGGCGATACCGAGCCCGGCGGCTGACAGCATGTCGAGATCGTTGGCCCCGTCGCCGACCGCTACGGTCTGTGACAGCGGTACGTGGCCGTCCGCGGCGATTTGTTTCAGCAACGTGGCCTTGCGGGCGCGGTCGACAATCGGGCCCTCTAGTTCGCCGGTGAGCTTGCCGTCGAGAATCTCAAAGACATTGGCGTGGGCATGGTGGATGTCGAGATCCTCGGCAATCCGATCGGTGAAGGCCGTGAAACCGCCGCTCACAATCGCGACGGTGTAGCCGAGCCGCCGCAAGGTGCGGACAAAGGTGCGGGCGCCGGGGGTGTAGCGAAGGTTGGCCCAGGCGCGGTCGATGGCGGGCTCTTCTAGGCCGCGGAGGAGTCGCACCCGCATACGCAACGACGACTCGAAGTCGATGCCACCTTCCATCGCGTCGCTGGTGATCTTCTGCACCTCAGCCAGGCAGCCAGCCTCGGCCGCGAGTAGTTCGATGACTTCGTCCTGGATGAGGGTCGAGTCGACATCCATCACCACGAGCCGCTTGGCCCGACGGCCGAGTCCCTCCCGTTGGATCGCAACATCGATCCCGGGGTTCGCCGCGGCCGCATGTAAGAGATTCGACCGCAGCTTCTCGTCGTCGCCGTCGCGAACGAGCATCTCGTAGCTCATCACCGGATAGCGGCTGAGCCGGACAATGCGATCGATATTGGCGCCAGCGTCGGCGATAGCGGTGGTGGCTGCGCCGATCTCGGTGGGTGTGAGTTCAGGCCCGAGCACGGTGACCACATGGCCTCGTACTTTTGGCGTGGGGGTGGATGACACAACATCGAAGTCGACCTCTATGCCCTGGTCCCATCCCCAGAGCAGCACGGCGCGGAGGAGGTCGCGTCCTTCCGGCACCAGCACCGCCACGCCGAGGGTGAGCTGGCCCCGGATGACGATCTGTTCGATGTCTTCTACCGTTGCTTCGGCATCGGCGAGCACGCTCATCAAACCCGCGGTCACCCCCGAGTGGTCGGGGCCCGTGACGCGAATCAGGACGGTTTGGTGATCGGTTGGTGGCTCCATAGTCACCCACCCAGGGTAGGCACTTGTTTCTTCGCTGGTTCTTGATTAGCGCTGAGTTTCGCTTTACTCGGGTCCGGGACAGTCGTGCCATGCACCAAATCCTGCGCCGAACGGCTCGACAACAAAGGCATCGCTCGTATTGTTGGCGGCACCGTGACGCTGCCGCCCGATCCCCTCCGCACGGACATTCTCCGCGAAGACAATGTGGCTGTCGCTCTGGCTCCCGGGGTTGGCCTGGGCCTGGCCCGCAGGGGCGATCGCTGGGCGATCGCGACTCCGGACCCCGCCGGTGTACTGGCCGAGCTCCAGGAAACCGTGGGACCGCGATGGGTGTGGTGGGGGCGCGCCGACTCCGAGCGGATCGCCGAGGCCGACATCCCGGTCGACCGATGCTGGGATGTGCAGACCGTGCATCGCCTGTTGCACGGAACCTGGAAAGCGCCGCTCGGTGAAGTGTGGGCTCGCCTGAAGAGTGTCCCGCTCGACACGTTGCCGCAGATGGGCCAACTCGGACTGCTCGATATGCCCGCCGACGAGGGCGATCGAGAAAAACCGGTTCGGCCTGACGGCCATCTACGGCCGGAGTGGATCAGCGGCGGCTACCAGGAGACACCAGAACGACTCGCGACATGGGCGGGTCTTGCGCTTGAGGCGATGGAGATTCAACAGCCGATGCTCGAGGAGCGGGATAGCCCGGTGCGGGCTTTGTCGACGGCACGATCTGAATCGGCCGCGGACCTTCTCTGCGCCGAGATGACTCTGAGCGGTTTACCAATTGACGAGCCCGAAGCGCTCCGGCTGATCAGCAAATCAGCCGGGACCCGCCCAACTTCTCACGCCCACGAGGATGAGATCCGAGCCCAACGCGACGAGCTTGTGTTTGCCCAACTCGAACCGCGATGGGAAGTGAACCTTCGTAACCCGGCCGAAGTGAAGTCGATGCTGCGGCGCCAGGGTTTTGAACTGCCCGACACCCGAGCCTGGCGGCTCGAAGAGCTGCGCGAATCCGAACCGCTCATCGACGCGCTGCTGACATGGCGTAAGGCCGAACGTATTGCCACCACGTACGGCTACACCTGGCTCGACCAACACGTGAGCGAGAGTCGACTGCGCGGTGACTGGTTGAGCTGTGATGGTGCCGCCGGACGTATGACTGCGTCAGCCGGTCTCCACAACCTTCCGGCGATGATGCGTCCGCTCGTGGCCGCCGATGATGGCCACCTCTTCGTGCGGGCGGACCTGGGACAGATCGAACCGCGCGTCCTCGCCGCAGTGTCGGGCGACCCCGGCTTCATCGACGCCACGCAGCAGGATGACCTGTACCAACCAGTCGCCCAACGCCTCGGGGTCGAACGGGGGATCGCGAAGTTGGCGGTGCTCGGCGCGATGTATGGGTCGACGACTGGAGAATCGGCGGGCGCCCTTGCGGGCCTCACGAAGAACTATCCGGTTGCTATGGGTTTGCTCGACAAGGCCGCCGAGTCGGGCAAACGCACCGAAGACATCTTCACCACAGGCGGGCGACGGGTGCGGATGTGGTCAGAACAGTCGGCCGACGGCGATCTCGATCGAGCGGTGTCGGTTGCCGCAGCCCGCGGCCGGTACGCCCGCAATGCCTTGATTCAGGGTGCCGCCGCCGAGTACTTCAAGGTGTGGGCGATCACTGTTCGGCGCCGGGGCCGCGCCCTCAACGCCGAGGTTGTCTTGTGTCTGCACGACGAGCTTCTGGTGCATGTCAGCGAAGACCGTGCCGACGAGGCTGCGGCCATGGTCACGGAAGCCGTCAATGAGGCAGCGCACTATTGGTCGCCCCAGCCCGCTGTGCGGTTTGTGGCCGATGTCAGCATCGTGAAGCGCTGGTCTGAGGCGAAGTAGCCGACACCGGTTCGAGGAAATATTTCGAAATCGTGTAGCGCGCGTCAGCGGTTGGCTGGTCTGCAAGGTTGAGCGGGTTATGAACGGCGAATTTGACGATTTCGTGAAGGAGGTCGAACCCGTGTTGAGACGCGCACTAACCGGTTGCATGCCACGAGATCAGGTTCACGACGGCCTCTCTGAAGCGTTCGCCTACGCCTGGGAGAACTGGGACGACGCGGCCGAGATTGAATATCCGGTCGGCTACCTCTACCGCGTCGCCCAATCGAAGACCCGCAGCCGCAAACAAGGATTTCTTCCGTGGGTGGGTGACAGCGCCATCCCCGACGTTGAACCCGAGCTGATGCCCGCCCTCGAGGCGCTCCCCGCAAATCAAAAGACCGCTGTGTGGCTGGTGACCGCCTGTGGGTGGTCGCAGGTTGATGCGGCCGAGGCGATGGGTGTCACCCCGTCGACGTTGAGCACCCACGTCGCCCGCGGGCTCGACACCATCCGCACCACGTTGGGGGCATCAGCATGATGGATCCCGAGGAGCAGCTCCGCCGGCTTGCCGCCGGCCGAGCCGAGCAGGTCGAGCCATTCGTTCCGGACCTTTCTGAGGCCGCGGCCGCCGAGCAGGACGACAACGAGAACCTGGCCGAGGTCATTCCGTTTCTCGCTCGGCGCTGGCCAGTGTCAGTCGCCGCGGCGATCTTGGCAATTGCCGCGGTGGGCACCGGCAGCTTCGCCGCGTTCGGCGCGAGCGACGAGACGCCGAGTTCCGAATTTGCTGGCGAATCAAGTCAGGCCGTGGCCGAGACCACCTCAACGGTGTTGTCTGATCTCGTTATCCCCGATGTTGTCGGGAACTCGGCCGAAGACGCGCTGGCTGAGTTGGAAGAGGCCGGGTTCGACGCCGAGTTCAGCGTTCTCTGGGTCGAGCCTGATGATGAGCGACTGGGCTTTGTTGCCGAAGTCATTCCGGACCTAGCGGTTCCCGACAGCCAGACGGTGGAAGTGGTTGTAGCCCGTCTTGCCCCGGTAGCGCTGGCCCAGGCGGCGTGCGATCGGCCCACCCACACCATGGGTGATCTCGACGACGACACCCGACTCGATGCCATCTTCCCGAGGTGGACCGATGGGGTTCTGATCGAGCTGGAAGTGTGCACGGCGGCCGGCGGTCGAAGTGCAATCAGCGGCCTGTCACTCGGTGCGATCACGCATGTGGGCGACATCGATCTCAACGGATTCGACGACATCGTCGTCTCCGCTTCGGCCACTGCGACCAACAACGGTACGAACAACAACGGGGCGGCGGCTTCCGGGGTGCGGCGGTCCCACCTCTTCAACCTGCGGGAAGGCACCGAGACCACCGAGCTCGTCGAGATCGACGTTGTGCTTCAGATTGGTCCGCGTGACGACGGCACGAATGATTGGTGGGGCTGCTTCGCCTTCACGCCCGACTCGTCGGCCGGTGCCGAGCGTCTGGCCATCGGAACCTGGTGGGATCTTGCCGACGGAGATATCGAATGGCGGCTGACCGAAACCTTCATTGCCGATGGCGGTGTTACTGACGGTGAGGTGGTCGGTGGTACTGGCCTTGAGATTCCAGGCCGAGCCGGCTGTCTCGCTGACCTCAACCCGGCGGCGTGTGCCGTATCCGACCTCCGGGTGAGCCTGGTCGGCGACGTCGATGGCGATGGCGTCGACGACCTGGTCGCTCCCCGAGACAATCTCCTCTGTCTCGGCAACGGCGTGATCGCGCCGATCGGTGATGCCGCGACGAACACCGAAGTGTAGTTCCTCGACGACATGGACAACGACGGACGGCTCGAGGTTTTCCTCGGCAATACCACCCCTGACAGCCTCGCTGTCCGCCCCTTTACCTTCGGCGCGGCGGGTGAGGTGCGCGAGTACGTGCGGCCCGACGGCCTCGCGTTCGAAGAATGCTGCACGCAAGACACGGTCATGGTCACTGCCCCCGATGTGTGGCGGCGTTGGTTCTCTTGTGTCGAGCCTTCGGGCGGTCAGCTGGCTCAGCTGGTGTGGGGTCGCTACCAGATCAGCGAAGAGGGTCTCGTGCGATGGACCGACGCCACCTTGCCGCTCGTCGCCGCAGAGAGCGTCGAAGAGAGCGGGACAAGGATTGTGGCTCTTGTCCCTAAGATCTTCGAAGTGAGTGTCGAGGGCGAGCCGACCGATGCATGGATTCCCGGCAATGGGTGTCGGAGCGGCAACGGTGTATGGCGAGCGCCTGCATCACTGGAGTTCGCCGAAGACGGCACGGCCACTGCGTCCTCGATCGAGGCGTTCAACGAGTCGATTCAGGGCGATGACATCGATCGCCGGTTTGCGCAGGTCCGCGAGGCTCTCGACATTGGTCGCCACCTTCAGTCGGTCTCTGGCTATCGGGAAGACGCCACGGCGGGGCTAATCGAGATCAGCGGACTCCCCGACGACTCGGTCGCCGCGCTGCGGTGGGAAGTGACCTTCACCGAAGACGGCAGTTCGGTGGTTGATCTCCAGCACGATTGGGCCGGTCAGCCCGGGCGCGGTCACGAATCCTTCAGCACGAAGTTTTGCTTATGAGAGCGCTCAAATTCGCGGTTGCGGCGATGGTGCTGGTGGTGACGCTGGCCGGCTTCTCTGTCTTCGCCACGTTTGGCTCGGCTCGGTCGACTGATATTGTCTTTTGCCAGCTCGCCGACGGAGATGTGGTGATCGGAGCAACCACTGACTGTGCGGAGGCCAGCTCGCCCCAACGAGGCGCAGCCGTCAGGGTCGGAGCGTTGCGAGTGGTCGGGCTGAGGCCGCCGGGTTAGTCGCGATCGGCGCGCACAAGACCTTCGTAGAGCTCTTCGTAGAGGCCACCGGAGTGACGTAGCTCCTCGTGGGTTCCGGTTTCCACCACGCGGCCGACGTCGAGCACAACGATCACGTCGGCGTCGGTGATGGTTGACAATCGGTGGGCAATGACCAGCGAGGTGCGGCCCTGCAGTGCGTGGGCGAGCGCCTCCTGCACATGGGCTTCGTTGTCGGTGTCGAGATGGCTGGTCGCCTCGTCGAGGATCACGATGGCGGGATTCTTGAGCAGCATGCGAGCGATCGCGAGGCGCTGCTTTTCGCCGCCCGACAGCCGGTACCCGCGTTCGCCGACGGTGGTGTCATAACCGTCGGGTAGCGCATCGATCACATCGTGGATGCGGGCGGCCACACATGCGGCGCGCACGGCATCGTCGGTGGCGTCGGGCTGGGCATAACGCAGATTGGACATCACGGTGTCGTGGAACAGATGCGGGTCTTGGCTGACCACCCCGATGGCCTGGCGCAGCGAGTCCTGGGTGAGGGTGCGGACGTCGTGCCCGTCGACGAGGATCGTTCCCTCGGTCACATCGTAAAGGCGTGGAACGAGTGAGGTGAGCGTGGTCTTGCCCGCGCCGGAGGGGCCGACGATGGCCACCATCTGCCCCGGTTCGATCGTGAGATCAATGTTGCGCAACACGTCGTCGGCCGATGCCGTGGACTCGCTACCACCGAGCGATTCGGGGGTGCCGGGAGCGGGGTCGGGATAACGAAAGCGGACATGATCGAACCGCACGCGCCCGGTGGGGTTCGTGAGGTCGGTGGCTTCGGGGTCGTCGGTGATCGCGTTGGGGGCGTCGAGCACTTCGAACACTCGCTCGAACGAGACGAACGCCGTCATGATGTCGACTCGGGCGTTGGACAGGCTCGTGAGCGGCATATAGATGCGCACTGTGTAGAGGCCGAGGGCGATCAGCGTGCCGAGCGTGATGCTGCTGTCGATCACAAGGTGGCCGCCGAGCCAGTAAACGATCGCCGTGCCGATCGAGCCGACGAGGGTGAGGGCGAGGACAAAGACCCGGCTGTACATGGCGCTACGGACGCCAATGTCGCGCACCCGAGCCGCCCGGCTTCCGAAGTCTGCGGCTTCGTCGTTGTGGCGACCGAATAGCTTGACAAGGAGCGCGCCGGCCACGTTAAACCGTTCGGTCATCGTGTTGTTCATCGACGCGTTGACGTTCATGCCTTCGCGGGTGATCTCCTGCAGGTTCTGGCCAACTCGCTTCGCCGGCAGCACGAAGACGGGCAGAATAATGATCGCGACCAGGGTGAGTCGCCATTCGAGGATCAGCATCGCGATGAGCGTTCCACCGAGGGTTATGACGTTGCCGACCACGGTGCCCAACGTGCCGGTGAAGGCCCGCTGAGCGCCGATGACATCGTTGTTGAGCCGGCTGATGAGTGTGCCGGTTTGGGTGCGGGTGAAGAACGCCAGCGGCATCCGTTGCACATGGTCGAAGAGTCGAACCCGGAGGTCGTAGATGAGGCCCTCGCCGATCCGGGAGGACAGCCAGCGTTCGACGAGAGAGAACGAAGATTCACCGACCGCCGCGATCACCATGACGATGAAGAGGACGTTGAGGTAGCCGGTGTCGCCGTCGGCGATCGCGCCGTCGAGCATTGCCCGGACCAGGAGTGGGGGAAGGAGCCCAAGGAAGGTCGAGACGACAATGGTGGCGATGAAGAATGTGATGTCGGTTCGGTAGGGCTGTGAGAAGGCGAGCACCCGTCGACGGGTGGCTTTGTTGAGCTTCTTGTCGATGGCGGATCGGTCGGCCGACATCGAGTGCAATATCTGGAACGGACTCGGTGAAGTCATCGCGCGAGCCTACGAGTGTCGGCCCGCGAGCCGATTATTAGACGAACCCGGTTTGCCACTGATAGTGGTATTGGCATGCGTGCGCCGGGGTTTTTCTCGGTTCTTCTTGTCGCGGCTCTGATTGCTGCGCTCCCTGCAGCGGCCACCGGCCAGGCGGCTGGGGGTGGTCCCGCGGCGAATCTGTGGTTCGCCGCGCCCAGCTTTGATGCGCGAGGCGGGTTCGAACAGCTCTTCGTTACCGATGCCGATCCGGGCAGCGCCCTCACCGCGTCGATTGCGGGCACGAGCGAGGTCGATGACCTCGGCAGTGTGATGTTCCGCGATCTTTCGCCCGGCCATTACATCGTGGCCACCAGTGGCACCGTGAACTGGGGCGTGGAAGTCGGTTCCGCCGAGGGTTCCACCCCGGAGCATTCGTTCTACGACGATCAAGAAATCAATGAAGGTTTCACCTACGTCGAGACCCGAGACGGCACCACCCTTTCCGCCTACGTCGTGCTGCCCGGTCCGGTTGAAGACGGTCCGTACCCGACGGTTGTCGATTACTCGGGCTATAACCCGTCGGACCCGTTCAGTGGTCTCGGCGGTGGCTTCGACGCGACTCCGCTTTGTGGCTCGTTGCCGACCTTGTGCAAGGCGCCGGCTCAGCCCGGCTCCCAGCTCGCCGGCTTGTTCGGTTACGCAACGGTCGGCGTGAATGTGCGCGGCACCGGCTGCTCCGGTGGCGCGTATGACTTCTTCGAAACGATGCAGGTGCTCGACGGCTTCGACGTGATCGAGGCGGTCGCCGCCCAGCCGTGGGTGAAGGATCATGAGGTTGGCATGGTCGGCCTCTCGTATCCCGGTATCTCGCAGTTGTTTGTGGCCCAATCGAACCCGCCGAGCCTGGGTGCGATCACTCCGCTCAGCGTCTATGGCGACACGGCCATCCTGGCGCCCGGTGGTCTGCTCAATACCGGCTTCGCCACCTCGTGGGCCGATCAGGTGCTCCGCAACGCCGAGTCCTGCGGAACCGGCTGGGTGCGCCGAGCCATCGATGAGGGCGACGCCCAGTGTGACGCCAACCAGCAGCTGCGAGGCCAGAACGTCGACGCGACGGCGAAGGCTCGTTCGCAGCCCTTCTGCACCGACGAGGTTGCCGCCCCTCTCGATACTCGCGAGTTCGCGGGCGACATCGAAGCCGCCGTCTTCTTGACCTCGGCCTTCCAGGACGAGTAGACCGGTCCCAGCTTCGGCGACTTGCTCGGTGAGTTCGATTCCGCTGAGTCGGTCAAGCAGATCATCTTCAACGGCCTTCACGCCGATGGGTTTGCGCCGCAGATTCTGTCGGAGTGTTCGGCGTTCCTTGATCTCTGCATCTCCAAAGAGATTCCGGAGAACGACCCGATCCTTGACATCGTTACTTCCGCCTTCACGGGCGACATCTTCGGCGGCGCGGTTTCCATGCCGCCGAGCCGTTGGATCGACGTCTCCACCCACGCGGAGGCACTTGCTCGCTGGGAGAACGAAGACCTGATCCGGATCTTGATGGATAACGGCGCTGGTGCCTACCCCTACCTGCCGGTTGCGGCATGGGAGATGAGCACCACCACTTGGCCGCCCACCGGCGTGGATGCCGAACGCTGGTACTTCTTGGCCGACGGTCAGCTTGTCGACAAGGGCTCTGATACCCCCGACACGGGCGTCGCCATTCACCCGAATCCTGAGGTCAGCCAGACTCACTGGTGGACGGGCGGCAACATCTGGTCGAACCCGACGGTCGAGTGGATCCCGCAGGCCGAGGGCGAGAACGCACGATTCCAGACGGCCCCACTGCGCAACGACATGGTCATGGCCGGCACCGGAAGCGTCGACTTGTGGCTCCGGTCCGACTCCGACAACGCCGAGCTCGAAGTGCTCCTCACGGAGATCCGCCCCGACGGGGAAGAGGTCCGTGTGCAGGCGGGTCAGCTGGAGTGGGCGTATCGCCGACTCGATAACTCGTCCACCGAACTTCAGCCCGTGCAGTGCGGCCGCGAAGAGCTCTTCACCCTCCTCGAGCCCGGTGTTTGGTCCTACGGCCGGATCCAGATTCCTGCCTTCGCCCACACGTTCCGTGAGGGTTCCTCGATCCGAATGGCCGTGAACACGCCGGGTGGCGACACCGCTCGCTGGGAATTCGAACTCGACGGGCCGGGGGCAGAAGCCACCCACGTCATCGGTACCGGTGGCGATCACCAGTCGTCGATAGCGTTGCCGGTGATCTCCGGTATGGAAGCCCCCATGCCGCTGCCGGCCTGCAACTCACTCCGAGGCCAGCCCTGCCGCACGGCGCCGCCGATCGAGAACGTGGTTGTCGATGCCGACTTCTGCTCGCTGCTGACGTGCCCGATCCCGGAGACACTCAACGACGAACGGCCATCGGAGTTCGTCTTGCCGAGCGATTACGACCCGGCCAAGGAGTATCCGCTCGTTGTGGTGCTTCATGGCTTCGGCGCCAACGGACCAATCCAGTCGCTCTATATGGGTGTATCGCCGGCCGTTGACGACCGAGACTTCATTCTCGTTCACCCCAACGGCACCGAACTGCCGAGCGGCACCAAGTTTTGGTATTCGGGGGCGTCGTGTTGCGGGTTCCCGGTCGACGACGTGAGCTACATCACAGGTTTGATCAACGACGCCAAGGGGGCCTTTAACGTCAACGACTACCAGGTGTATCTCTGGGGCCATTCGAATGGCGGCTTTATGAGTTTCACGATGGCGTGTGAGGCGAGTTCTTCGATCACCGCAATCGCTTCGCTGGCTGGTTCGAGCTTCGTCGACGCGGGTGACTGCGGACCGAGCGACGAACCGGTGGGCGTTCTACAGATCCATGGCACCGACGACGGCATCATCAGCTACGACGACAGCGCGTTCTCCCCGGGAGCGGAGGCCATGTTCGAACGCACGGCTGGGTTCCTGGGCTGCGACCTCGGGTCACTGACCGTCGGACCAACGCTCGACATCGTGGGGAACCTCGATGGCGAAGAGACCACCGCGCGGGCGTGCAACGACGGCTGCATTGGCGACACCTCAGCGGAGCTGTGGACGATCGAAGACGGCCCTCACATCCCGAGCTTCAACACCAACTTCGCTGAAAACGTGCTCGATTGGCTCTTCTCGAAGTCTCGCTAGCGGGGGTGTCCCGCTAGCGTGATGGCGCATGGACCGGCCGACCACAGCGCTGCTCACGGATCACTATGAGCTGACAATGGTCGCGTCCGCGCTCGAGTCCGGCGTCGCTGAGCGGCGATCCGTCTTCGAAGTGTTCGCCCGGCGATTGCCGAAGGGGCGGGCCTACGGCGTGGTGGCCGGTATCGACCGTGTGCTCGATGCCGTGCGGCGGTTCCGCTTCGACGAAGCCACGATCGCTCATCTTGTCGAGCGGGGTGTTGTTGCCGACGGCGTGATGACCGACTGGCTCGGTCAGTATCAATTTCGCGGCGACATCACGGGTTACGCCGAAGGCGAATTGTTCTTTCCGTACAGCCCGGTGCTCACGGTCGCCGGCACCTTCGCCGAGTGTGTCGTGCTCGAAACCGTGATGTTGTCGGTGTTAAACCACGACTGCGCCGTTGCGTCGGCTGCGGCTCGGATCGCCGATGCGGCGGGCGGGCGTCTCCTTATTGAAGGTGGCTCTCGGCGCACGGATCCGGAGTCGGCCGTGGCGGCGGCGCGGGCCTCCCACGTCGGCGGTTTCGACACCACCTCGAATCTGGAGGCTGGCCGTCGTCACGGGATCGAAACTGGCGGCACAACCGCCCACGCGTTCGTGCTCGCCCATGCTACCGAGGCGGAGGCGTTTGCGGCACAGCGCAATGCGTTGGGCATCGACTCCACGTATTTGGTCGACACGTTCGACGTGATGGAAGGCATCCGCCGGGCGGTCGAGACCGTTGGTCCCGAGATTGGTGCTGTGCGAATCGATTCAGGCGAGCTGCTCGCCGAGAGTCGCATGGCCCGAGAATTGCTCGACAGCCTGGGTGCCCATGGCTGCCGAATTGTGGTGTCGAGTGACCTGGATGAATTCCGAGTGGCCGAGCTCCAGGCCGCTGGGGCGCCGATCGATGCCTATCTGGTGGGCACCAGCCTGGTCACGGGCTCGGGTCACCCGACGGCGCAGATGGTCTACAAGCTGGTCGCCATCGCCGACGACGAGCCGGTTTCGCCGCTCCGAGCGGTGGGCAAGCTGTCGCCGGGCAAGCACACGATTGGCGGCCGCAAGGACGTACATCGCGTCTCCGACTTCGACGGCCACTACATCAGTGAGGTGCTGTCGGTACTCCCGGTCGAACTCCCTGACGATTCGATGGCCCCGCAGGTGCCGCTCATTCTCGACGGCGAAGTGGTCGCCGATCTGACCGACCCGGGTGAGGCTCGTGCCCGCTGTTTCGAGCGGCGGAGTCGGTTGCGCCCCGAGGATCGCACCCCTTTCCCCGTGCACACGCCGGCGATCCCGACTGTGTGGGAGGGTGTCGAAGAGCCGCTCTCTTCGCCGGTGGTCAACGGGGTGCCCCACGTTTCGGGTGTGGCCGACGCATGACGAAAACGGCTCTGATCGTGGTTGATGTGCAGAACGACTTCTGTGAGGACGGATCGCTTGCGGTCAACGGTGGCGGCGACGTCGCCCGGTCGATCAGCGCGCTTATGGGCACCGATCGTGGCGCGGGAACCTACGACATCGTGGTGGCCACCAAGGATTGGCATGTCGATCCGGGGAAGCATTTCGCCGACCCCGACGTGGGCCCGAACTTCGTCGATACCTGGCCCGTGCATTGTGTGGCCGACACCGAAGGCGCCGCGTTTCATCCCGACCTCACGATCACGGTCGATGAGATCTTCTTGAAGGGTCGTCACACCGCGAGCTACACCGGCTTCGACGGCGGCGCCATAAGCGACGAGACGATCACCCTCGGGGCCTGGCTGCATTCTCACGAAGTCACGGCCATCGATGTGGTCGGTCTTGCGACCGATCATTGTGTAAAGGCCACGGCGCTCGATGCGGTGGCGGCCGGTCTTGCCACCCGCGTCTTGCTCGCCCACTGCGCGGGTGTCATGCCCGACACCACCGAAGCTGCGGTTTCGGAGATGGCTGCCGCGGGCATCACTGTTGAATGAGCCGCGTTGAATGAGCCGCGTCGAATGAGTCAGGTTGAAGATCCGGGCTGGGGTCCGGCCCTGAAGGGCGCGGCCTTCGTGCTGGTGCCCGGGCTCGGTGCCCGCCGGATGATGCGTGGCACGAATGCCCTCACCGTCATGCGTCAGTTGTGGATCACCTTCGTCACCGCGACGCTGTTGATCGGCGTTCTTGTGATGGTGGTGAACGCAAGCCTTGAGGGGGGCGGCGTCGACGGCCGCGTGGTGGCCGGTGTCATCGCCGCGTTGGGTGTGATCAGCCAGTTGGTCGGCGCCAACTTCCTTCCCGCGATCGACGGTCGCACGCAGGCCGAGGTGCAGGAAGCCGCACAGAAGCATTTCTTCTTGCGCGTCGCGCTCGCGGAGCCGGCCGCCTTGCTCGGCTTCCTCGGGTTTGTTCTGTCGGCGAACCCGGCGGTCTACGCGCTAGGTGCTGTGGTCTCCCTGGCAGGGATGCTGGATGCCCGTCCCTCCACGCGTTGGCTTGATCGTGGTCAGCAGCAGCTGCGTGAATCTGGGTCAGAGATCAGCCTGCTCGGTGTGCTCGTGCAGGGCGGGGTCACCCGCTAACTATTTGCGGAATTGGTGAAAACTCCGTGAGCCCTCACGGATATCCGCTAACCGCGTGCAAATGACCACGCCTACAACAAGCGTCGACCAACAGTTGGTGCTCACGATTGCCGACGCGTGCGACTGTCTGCTCGGCCGCATCGACTCCACTCTCGGCCATATCAAGGGGATCACATTCGCCGAATATCGATTGCTGCGCGGGATCGCCGATTCGTCCAACGCACGGGCCAGTCGGGTGGAGCTGGCGGAGATCGTGCGCCTCAGCTCGGCCGGCGTCACTCGGGCACTGCAGCCGCTCGAAAAGCTGGGTTTCGTTGAGACTCATCGCGCCGAGCGCGACGCTCGGCGCGCCATTGCATCGCTCACGCCAGAAGGTGAAGAGTTGCTGCGAGATGCGTGTGGCGTGGTCGATGAGACGGCTAGCTCGTTACTCGAGGCGGCGCCCGCGGTGAACGAATCCCGTGAGACTCTCGTCGCGCTGCTGCGTGAGCTCACGACGTGAGCGAAGTCTCCGCCGCCAACGACACGATCTATACCGCCCGGCGGGGCGAGGCTGGGGCTCGCCGCAACGACGGGCCTGTCACCGCGAACACCGTGGACGCTCCGGGCGAGGGCCGCTCGGTTTCGTCGTGTATCGCCGAGTGCGTTCGTGGGATCACGCCGATGAACTAAATCTCGCCGAGGAAGAGATGCACCATCGCGTCGGCGTGGGCCTCAACAACATCGGGTTGACTGGGGGTGAGCCCGATGAGTTGTTTGACCTCGGGGGCATTCGCATGGAGCAACGAGGCCGCTCCCACCATCAGATGGTACACCAGTTCGGGCGGAACGTCTCGGCCTTGTCCCTCTGCCCGCATTGTCGCCCAGCCCAGTTGAAACGTCTCGAACCGTGGGCGAATGTGGGTTTCGATCAACCAGTCGAGCCGTTCGCTCGGCGACGACGCTTCCTGGATCATCATGCGATTGAGCTCGGGCCGAGCGGCTGCGAATCGCACCAGTCCGCGCACGCCCGCCTCGACCGCCGAGCGAGCGTCGTCGCTCGGCGTCGATGGCATGTGTCCGTCGATTTCCGACATCAACTGATCCATCACCGCGCGCCAGAGCGCAGCTTTGGACTCGAAGTGATAGTTGATCTGCGGTTGATGAGCGCCGGCCCGTCTTGCTATGGCTCGGGTCGAGGCGCCCTCGAATCCGTGGGAAGCGAATTCCACCACGGCGGCGTCGATCAGCTTCGAGCGGATGAGTTCAGATGACCGATATGGGCCCCGCTTCTTCGTCGAAGCCCCCAGTCGTGTGTTCTCGGCCATCGCGGGAACGTAGCGCGAGACGGGCCGATGATCTGCGCGGCTGCCGAAGTGACCTTCACTCTGCGCGAATTTCAGGACAATGAAAGCGACGCGTGTGCGGCAATTTTGGACGCTCTCCCGGAGTGGTTTGGGATCGCCGAGGTGAACGCCGGCTATGTCGCCGGAATCACGGCCGAGACGGCATTCGTCGTATCCGGCGGCGATCAGGAAGTGGCCGGGTTCGTTGGACTCCGAGTGCACGACCCGCTGGGTGAGTCGCTCGCCGCGCGGGGGCCGGATGACGCGGCGCTGGTATTCTTGATGTCTCTGATGGCGACGTCTCTCGACCAGGGTCCGATCAATGGATAACGAACGACAGGGTGAGAAGCTCCGGTTGCTGGCCGACGCCGCGCTGCGAGCGGCGTCGTATTGCGCGGCCGAGGCGCCCGCCTTCCCCACGGCGGAGGCAATTGCGGCCTTGGGTGACGTGACCGATGTACTCCCCGCCCAATCTCGCGATGCAGCGTCGGTGATTGCCGAGCTCGATTCTCTCGGCTCGGCCGCCACCGTTCGCTCCACCGGCGGTCGGTACTTCGGCTTTGTCAACGGGGGTACCGAACCGGAAGCCCTGGCGGCCACTGTGCTCGCGTCGGCCTGGGATCAAAACGCGGCCCTCCCGTTGATGTCACCGGCGGCCGCCCGTTTCGATGAGATCGCCGCTCGCTGGGTCGTAGAAATTCTCGGCCTCCCCGCTCCGGCGACCGGTGGCTTCTGTGGTGGCGCGGCGGTCGCCAACCTCACGTGTGTACTCGCCGCTCGTGACGCCCTCCTCCGCGCTGACGGCTGGGATGTGGCGCAGGACGGACTGGCCGGTGCCCCACCGATAACGGTGGTCGCTTCCGCCGAGATCCACATTGCTGCGGTGAGGGCGGTGCGGCTGGCTGGACTGGGCGAGGCCAACATTGTCAGCGCCCCCACCGACGACTGTGGACGAGTTCGAGTGGGCGACTTCCCGGCCATTGGGCCGCGGACTCTTGTGCTGATGCAGGCGGGTAATGTGAATACCGGGCACAGCGACCCTTTTGGGCCGATCGCCGAACAGGTCCATGCGGCCAATGGCTGGCTGCACGTCGACGGTGCATTTGGTCTATGGGCCGCCGCCTCTCCCGCGCGCCGAAGCCTGGTGGTCGGGGTTGAGCAGGCCGATTCGTGGGCGGTCGATTGCCACAAGTGGCTCAACGTTCCTTACGACTCGGCTCTCGCGATCTGTGCTCGGGGGGAAGACCTCCGAGCTTCGATGGCCATGAACGCCGCGTACCTCCCGGCAAATGCTGAGCGGGGCGCCATGCATCTTGGCCTCCAGATGTCACAACGAGCGCGAGCGGTGGAGACGTGGGCAGTGTTGGCGACGAAGGGCCGGCAGGGTGTCGCGCAGATGATTGACCACACCTGCGACCTGGCGACGCTGATGGCCGGGCGCTTGGCCGCTGCGGGCGCCGAGATCCTGGTGGAGCCCGTCCTGAATCAGGCCCTGGTGGCGTTTGGTGATGATGCCACTACCGATGCTGTGATTGCCGCCGTGCAGGCCGATGGCACCGCCTGGGCAGGGGGAACGGTGTGGCAGGGACGCACGGCCATGCGCGTGAGTTGCTCCGACACGCTCGCGTCGTCAGCTGATATCGACGAGGCCGCCGAAGCGATTATTCGCTGTTGGCGCGCCACTGGCTGAGGTCGCGATCAACGAGCCACGCCCTCGCTCAGCTACCCCGCTCAATCGCCCCAGTTGGACGCCAACCGTCGCTGACCCAACCGGGTGATTTCAGCTACTACCACTGTGGTCACCACGGGAACGAGCAGCATCGCGAGCCATTCGGTCGTGAGCGCGGCGAGCCAACCCACCGCATAGAACGCGCCAACCCCGGTGACGACAGCCAGCGAAGCGAGCAGAAGGTTCCCGATGTCGGCCGCCCGGACCACGTCAAGAAGGATCGCCAGCAGATACATCACGACGAGGAACGCCGCGATCAAGTTTTAGCCGACGGCGAGGTCGCTATCCCAGGTGGAGCGGTCTTCTTGGACATACAACGCCCACGGCGGTCCCGTGGCGACGGCGACCAGAACCGCGAACGCCACGGACGGAGCCCATCGGAGTTCGGACGGTTTGGCTATGACGAGAGTTTAGATCTGCACGCCTATTGGCTGTCGTCGCTGCTGTGGTCGTAGCGTCGCGGCATGTCTGTCCTTTCTGCCGCCGATGTCGCCGACTTCGAACGCGACGGGTATCTCCTAGCGCCCGACCTGCTGACCGCCGATGAACTCGCGACCTACGGCCCGGCCGTGGATTCGGCGGTCGCCAGGCGCACGGCCGGTGACGAGCGAACGCTCGCTGACAAGGGGCTCTACGAGCAGTCTTTCGTGCAGTGCATGCGCCTGTGGGAGACCGATCCGGAGGTCGCTCCCCTCACATTCCATACGGGTCTCGCGCAGGCGGCGGCGGAGCTGCTCGGTGTCGAGCGGGTTCGACTGTGGCAAGACCAGGCGCTCTTCAAGGAGCCGGGCGGCCGCGAGACTGACCCGCACCAGGATGCGGCGTTCTGGCCGATCGCCGACACGCCGCTCGTGTCCGCATGGATCCCGCTCGCCGGTTCAACCTTCGCCAGCGGGACGATGGGGTACGTGGCTGGATCACACAAGGCCGGGCGTCTGCATCCGGTTGACCTCACGTACACAACCGAGCCCTACGACATCTTGTCGGACCCCGCGCTCGACGGCGTTCCTTCGACCTTTGTGGAGGCTCCCGCGGGATCGGTGATCTGGCACCACGGGTTCACCGTGCATCAGGCGATGGCTAATTCGACCGATGAGGTCCGTCGCGTCTTCACCGTCGTCTACATCGCCGACGGATACCCGCGGGATGCGGCCTGGCCGGTGTTCCCGCTCGATCGCGACGAAGTCGCCGTTGGCGCGCCGATGGAGGGTCCGGGCATGCCGATTGTCTGGCCGCGTGATTCGGGCGATATCCCGCCCGTGCCCGAAGCCTTAGGCGAAGTGACAGGGCCGCAGTTCGAGGTGCCCGGGTGACATCGCCAGCCCGCCAACCCGCTGCCCGTCGACCGAATGTGGTGGTGCTCTTCCCGGATCAGCTCCGGGCCGCGTCGCTTCCCCTCTACGGCGAGCACCACATCGAGACACCCCACATTGATCGTCTCGCGGCGGAGGGGGTCACCCTCACCAACGCGATCTCGAACTGCCCGGTCTGCACACCGGCTCGAGCAATGCTGGTCACCGGCCGCCATCCGCAGACCACTGGTCACCTGATTAACACCACCCGTACTCGCCACGACGAGATCTCCATCGCCGACGCGTTTGCCCACCAGGGGTATCGAACCGGTTGGGTGGGAAAGTGGCATCTCCACACCGGTGCCTGGCCGGCCGTCGACCGCATACCGATGCAACCCGACTGGGTGCCCACCGGACGAGACCGCCTCGGCTTCGACTATTGGCGGGCCTACAACCAGCACATGGTGTTCTTCGATGGGTTCGTGCACAAGGGCGACTGGAACTACGAACGCTGGAACGGATACGAAACTGAGGGGCTGCTCGACTACGCGTTTGAGTTCATGGACGAATCCGGCGACGATCCGTTCCTCCTGTTCCTGTCACCGCACCCTCCGCACTACACGCCGGAGAAGTTCGCGCCCGACGAGTACTACGAGGGTGTGCCCGAAACCTTCGATCTCCCTGCGAACGTCGACGACACATGGGGCGACGAAACGCCGGAGATGTATCGCCACTATCTCGCGATGATTCGAGCAGTTGATGTGATGACTGGCCGGGTGCTCGACGAGCTCGATCGCCGGGGCCTCGCCGACAACACGATCGTGGTGTTCGCCTCCGATCACGGCACTCAGGGTGGAGCTCACGGTGTTCATCCGTGGCTGAAGAAGCACCCGTATGAGGAGTCGATTCATATCCCGGGGATCGTTCGTTACCCGGGCGTGATCGAGCCCGGTTCCCGCACCGATGCGTTGTTCGGGATGCCCGATTGGTTCCCGTCACTCTGCTCGTTGGCCGAAGTGCCGGTGCCTCAAACCGTGGAAGGTCACGACCTGTCGGCCGCCTGGCTGGGCGACGATGTGGTGCATCAAGACGGTCTGCTGCTGATGAACTTTTCCAAGTACTACGACTGGCTGGGCGACGGCCAAGAGTGGCGTGGTGTCCGCACCGCGAATGCGAGCTATTGCGAATGGCTCGATGGAAAACGGGAGCTCTTCGACCTCACTGAAGATCCACTGCAGATGCGAAACCTGGCGGGCGATCCGGCCGGCGCGACCATGCAAGCCGACATGGCGGCGTTGCTGCGCGAGATCCAACGCACCCGCGGCGACGAACTCGTGGCGAGTACCACGTGGAGCGACTGGCTGGACCCGCAACGGCGAGTGGTGCGCAACGCGTTTGGCGTCCTTCCCCATCCCGAGGCAGAACCGGACTGGTCTCTCCTGTAGATGACGACTTCGCTAGGTTGCCGGCATGACTCCAGACATCGAAGTTTCCCGCGATATCGCGGCTAGCCCTGAAGCGGTGTTCGCGGCCATCAGCGACGTCACCCGAATGGGCGAATGGTCACCCGAAACGCACAACGCCGAATGGAAGGAGGGCCGCGACGGGCCGGCGTTGGGAGCGATGTTCGCCGGGCACAACGAACTTGGTGAGCACGCCTGGACCACCGAAGCCAAGATTGTCGAGTTCGTGCCCGGCGAACGCTTCGCGTTCGACTGCATGGTGGGCGACTTCGTCTTCGCGACCTGGGCCTATTCGGTCGAGGCCACCGACGGCGGCTGCCGGGTGACCGAGTCGTGGCAGGACCATCGCCCCGACGAGATCAAGGAGATCAGCTTCAGCATTTCTGGTGTCGTTGACCGGGCCGAACACAATCGGACCGGCATCGAGAAGACATTGGCGCAGCTTGCCGCAGCGGTCGAGTAGCGATCTACTCGCTCGGGATGAGCGTGTCGACCTCGTTGCCGCACGCCCCGCTGCTTTCCCTCAAGACCATCGCCGCACTCGAGGGCTCGCCCCTATCTCGGAACAAGCTCCAAGGCGCGAGCGAGAGTGTCAAGACGCTCGTCGATGGTTGAGCCGGCGGGATACAGGCGGACGGTGTCGACGCCGACGTCGGCCCAGTCCTGCAGGCGTCGAGCGACGCCTTCCTCCGTGCCGAGGAGCGTTGTGCCGAGCACCATCTCATCGGGAATGATCGCTGCCGCGCCAGCCCGGTCGCCGTCGACCCAGAGCCGTTGGGCTTCGGCGGCGACCTCGGCGAAACCCTGGCGGGCATAGGCCTGGTTGTAAAAGTTGGTGTCGGCCGAACCCATACCGCCGAGGCTGAATGCGAGCCCGCCCTTGCGAGCCTGAATCATCTCTGCGAGTTCGGCTTCGTCTCGGGCGAAAGCGACTTCGGCGCCCTGGCAGATATCGAGATCGCGGAGCGAGCGTCCACCTCGGTCCGCGCCGACTCGAAGGTGCGAGAAGTAGGCATCGTCGGCGCCCTCGGGGATGAAGCTCGTGCCAATCCAACCGTTGGCTCGTTCGCCCGTGAGCTCCAGCATCTTGGGCGAGAGCGCGGCGAGATAGACGGGAATGTCGTGGTCGGTCCGTATGGCGAGCCGCAGCGCCTTGCCGTCACTGTGGGGAAGGGGCAGCTGGATCTTCTTGCCTTGGTACGCGATGCGCTCGCCGGCAAATGCTTGCTGGAGCACGTCCATGGTCTCGCGCATGCGGGTGAGCGGTGCAGCGAACGGAACGCCGTGGAGACCTTCCACCACCTGCGGCCCACTCGCACCAAGCCCCAGCACGAAGCGGCCGCCTGACATCTCCGCGAGAGTCATCGCGGTCTGGGCCGTCATTGCGGCAGACCGGACGCCGAGCTGAAAGATCGCGCTGCCCAGCTGTACGCGTTCGGTGACGGCCGCGAGGTATCCGAGCGCCGACGGCCCGTCGGCGCCCCATGCTTCTGCGACCCATACGGCATCGACGCCGAGTTGCTCCGCCTCCTTCACGAAGGTGACGAGCTGATCCCACGGGCCGGCATCGGCGCTGAGCTGGATCGACGTGCGCATGTGCGGTCAGCCGGCTTCGGCGAGTGCTTTGATGCCCTCAATAGTGGCGGTCATGTTGGCGCTCCATTCGCCGAGGCGACGGGCCACGATCTGCTCTTCGCTATCCGGCCGGGCCTCGATGGCGGGAGTGAGACCGGATGGGCCAAACCCCATCTGCGCGGTGAAGGTGAGCGTGGTGGTGTCGCCGTTGGGGTCGGTCCGCAGTCGCCACTTTGTGAAGGGTGCATCGGGGCCGCCCGGGTCCCATCCAAACTCGCGTTCCGGCTCGCAAACGGCGACCGAACAGGGCACGTGCCATTCGCCGATGGCCTCGTGTTTGTTGGTGCCCTCAAACATTGCACCGAGCGCGGGCCTGTCGGACGGTGGCAGCCACTTCGCACCCTGAAACTCTCCGGAGAACCGGGCCGGCATGTTGATGTCGCTGATCAGCGGCCACAGCACGGCGGCCGATGCCGCTACATTCGTAGAAACCGTGACCGTCGGAAGATCTGCATAAAGCGCCATCCCGACTTCCTACCCCACGTTCGATGTTCTGTGAACCGAAACCGGCGCAGGGCGCCGGTTTCCGTTCACAGAACGGACTACTCGAGGATGGCGTTGGTGGGGAGGGCGACGATGCCGGTGGCGCCGAGGTTGCGGAGGTCGGTGAGGCGGCGCCACAAGTCGTCGCGCTGCACGACGAGGTGCACGGCGACCAGGTCTTCGCGCCCCGAAAGGGGGAGGAGGGTTGGCGCGGCGAGGCCGGGGAAGATCGAGCCGAGGTCGTCGACCTTGTCCGGCGGAATGTGGAGCACGAGGTATTGCCGGGTGCCCGCGGCACGAGCTGCTTCCATGCGTAAGAGGAGTCTGGCGACTTCGGAATGGGTGTCGTCGGGCTGGTGGGCGAAGACGGCCTGGCAGCTCGGGCCTTCTTCGATCACGTGGAGTGAGTTGCGGCGCAGACTGTTGCCGGTCTCGCGCAGGTCGACGATGGCGTCGGCTAACCCGCGGGCGACGATGCCCTCGAGCGAGCCGCCCATGGGGACCACGTTGACGTCGATCTTCTTGCCGTCGAACCAGCGCTGAGTCCAGTTGGGGAGGTGGGTCGCGACGGTTTTGCCGGCGAGGTCGGCGGCCGATGCGTAGGGAGTGTCGGTGCGACACGCCAGCACGAGGTCGGAGCGAGAGAAGCCGAGATCGATGGCCGGCCAGTCTTCGATCTCATTTTCGAGCGCAGTGTCGGTGGAGATGAACGCGGCATCGAGGCGACCGGCTCGAAGCCAGGCTGCCGCGTCACGCGGCCGCATCTCGATGAACTCGATGTTCTCGACGAGTAGGGCCGCGTTCTCGGTGCCGAGTTGGCGCAGGTTGTAACCCGCCTGGCGGAGGAGATCGAAGACTCGATCGCGCAGGCGACCCTTGGAGGGAACCGCGACGCGGGCACTCATGATCGGCGCTCCTCGAGCACGGCCAGCACGTCGGCGAGTGGTACATCGACCGAGACCAACCCAACAAGCAGGTGGTAGAGAAGGTCGGCGGCCTCCTGCGCGGTGAGCGCCGGATCATTGTTGGAACGGCCGAGCTCCAAGCAGACCTCGAACGCCTCTTCCATGATCTTTCGCTGCGCGAGGTCGGGGTCGGCGAGCAACTGGGCGGTGTAGGACTCTTCCGGGTTCGCGGTGCGCCGCGACCGAAGAACCTGTTCGAGTTCATCGAGAATCACCCTTCCACGCTACGGCCGACGGCGATCTAGGGTGCGACTTAACCACGGAGATACAGAATGGTTGAGAGAGATGACTGAGATCCGAACGATCGCTACTGGCCTGCAATTTCCCGAAGGACCGATCGCGATGGTCGACGGGAGCGTCGTGTTGGTCGAAATTCAGCGAGGCACGCTGAGTCGGGTCACCCCGGACGGCACGGTTTCCGTGATTGCCGATCTGGGTGGCGGCCCGAACGGTGCGGCCATCGGCCCTGACGGCAAGTGCTACATCACGAACAACGGCGGCTGCTTCGAGTTCGACGACTCGATGGGAATCAACATTCCTGGGCCTGTCCCCGACACATGGACGGGCGGCTCGATCCAGCGGGTTGACCTGGCGACGGGCGAATTCGAAACGCTCTACACCGAGAGCTCGGGTCGACCGCTGCGAGCGCCGAACGATCTTGTCTTCGATGCCCATGGCGGCTTCTACTTCACCGACCATGGCGTGCGACTCGAACGGACAAGTGACCGCACCGGGCTTCACTACGCGGCGGCCGACGGCAGCTCGTGTGTCGAAGTTGTGCATCCGCTCGACGCTCCCAACGGCATTGGGCTGTCGCCGGACGGCACCGTGCTTTACGCCGCGGAAACCCACACCGGCCGGGTGTACTCGTTCGCCGTTGCCGGACCGGGCGAGGTGCTCACCGCGAATCCGATCAACGCGGGTGGCGGCGAACTGTTGCATGGCGCGGCCGGCGCGGTCTTGTTCGATTCGTTGGCCGTCGATGGCGACGGATGGGTCTGTGTCGGCACCCTCGGTGATGGTGGGATCACTTCGATCTCGCCGGATGGCAGTGTCGTGGAACACACGCCGATGCCCGACCTGCTTGTTACCAACATCTGCTTCGTGGGTGCCGAGCCTCGAGCGTTCTGCACGCTCTCCGGCACCGGCCAACTGATCGAGGTGGACTGGGCTCGACCCGGTCTCGAACTCGCGTTCTCTGGCTAGGCGATCGTTTCGTCGTGGGCAAGGCGCGGCCGCTGAGCGATCGAGATACAGCGCACTCCGGGCATCGGCACCTCGGTTGCTGCGAGCGTTCCTATGCGCTGACCGTGCCGCCGACACGACGCGGCGGCCGACGCGGCCGAAGATGACTACGGTGACGCTCGCCTGACCGCCGAACCGGAGTCATCTGTGAACCACATCCCCGCCAGCTTCTCGACCGACCCTTCGGTCGTCGCCACTGGACCACAAGGTCAGCGCGGTCATCGCGAGACGATTGACCACACCGCTCAATTCGAACGGACCGTGCACAGGGTGCGCGATGGCGTGTGGTCGGTCGTCGGCAACGGCCTGTCTAACCAGAACTTTGTGGAGGGGCCCGATGGCCTCATCGTGATCGACACGGGTGAGTCCACCCAGGAGCTGCAGTGGTCGCTCGACGCACTGCGGGCGGAGACCCCGGCTCCGGTCGCAGCGGTCATCTACACGCACTCGCACTATGTCGGCGGGACGGCGGCGATCAAGGGTGCGGGCGATGCCATTCCGATCTGGGGGCATGAACGAATCGTCTCGAACCGTGAGCGGACCGGAGTGGAGCTGAGCGCATCGGCCACTCGCGGCGCCGTCCATCAGTTCGGGCTGATGCTCGATGTGGAAGGGGAAGACGGCCTGATCAATGTGGGCCTCGGTCAATCATTCCGCCGAGCCGATCACGCACCCCACACGGTGGGTTTCATCCCGCCGACCGAGATCATGTCGGGCCCGGTTACGGCCATAATCGCGGGACTGACGGTCGAGATGACGCCCGCCCCGTCCGATGCCGACGACAGCGTCACGATCTGGTTCCCCGAGCTCTCCACGGCCGTCCACAACATCGCGTGGCCCGTGCTCTTTAATGTCTTCGCGATTCGCGGCGAGGGGTATCGCGATCCGCGCCTTCTGCTCGAAGGGCTCGATCATCTCCTCGGACTTGGCGCCGAACATCTTGTCGGTGCGCACGGCGTGCCGCTAAGCGGAGCGGCGGCGATCCGGCACGAGGTGACTCTCGACCGTGACTCGATCCAGTACATGTGGGATCAAACTGTGCGCGGGGTCAACAAGGATTTGTCGGTTGCGGAGCTGGGTGAATTCGTGCAGCTCCCCGAGCGTTACGCCGGCGGTCAGCTGACTCGACAGCTCTACGGCGTGGCCGAGCACCATGTGCGCCAGATCCATCACGGCCTCATTGGCTGGTTCGATGGCGATGAGTCCGAACTTTTCCCGCTCCTGCCTGCGGATCGTTCGGCCCGAATTGTTGACGGCTTCGGCGGCGCGGCAGTCGTGCGGGCGAAGGTCCGGGCCGCTATCGACGAAGAGGATCTTCGCTGGGCGGTCGAGATGGGATCGTGGCTGGCCCGCCGACCCGAGGCCGAAGACGCTGATCGCCAGTTGCTCGCCGAAGCGATCCGCACGATCGGTGTGCGTTCAACGGCCGCCAACATTCGAAACTGGTGTATCACCCGTGCTCGCGAGCTTGAGGGGTCACTCCCGCTTGATCGCATGCGAGTGCACGTCTTTGGGCGCGGCGCGGTGCTTGCCGCTCGACCCGAGATCACAGTGCACGCCTTGCGCGTACTGCTCGACCCGACTCTGGCCGCCGACGTAGATGACGAGGTGCGCTTCCGTTTCCCCGACGGTTCAACGCCGGGCCTCCGCCTTCGCAACAGTGTCGCCGTGCCCACCGACGGGACCGAGGCCGAGTTGGAGATCGCGCTCGATCTCGAAACATGGGCCGACGTCTGCTCGGGTCGCGTGCCGATCGCGACTGCGCTCGATGACGAACGGGCTACGACCTTCGGCGATCGCGCCCGTATCGATCGGGTGCTGTCCTGTTTCGACCATCCGGCGTTTGGAGTCTGAGAATGGATCAACCATCGTCCACCCCCGGCGAAGTGCTTCCGCCGCCTCCCCACGAGTTCGCCGGTGTCGTGGCCAACACGTACGCCGAGTCGACGCAGGATTGGCCGCCGCCACAGCGCCCACCGGCCGACGCTCCCAACATCGTCGTCATCATGCTCGACGACCTCGGCTTCGGGCAGCTGTCGTGTTACGGCGGGTCGATCGATGCGCCCAACGTCGCGGCGCTGGCCGCGGACGGACTGCGCTACAACAACTTCCACACAACCGCGCTCTGCTCGCCCACCCGGGCCGCTCTGTTGACCGGTCGGAATCATCACTCGGTCGGATTCTCGACCATCGCGGAAATGGCGAGCGGCTTTCCGGGTGCCAACGCGTTCTTGCCGCGGTCGGCCGCGTCGATCGCAGAAGTACTCAAGCAGAGCGGCTATTCCACTTATGTCGCGGGCAAGTGGCATCTCACGCCCACTGCGGAAGCGACCGCCGCGGGCCCGTTCGATCGCTGGCCGCTCGGCCAAGGGTTCGAGCGTTTCTATGGCTTCCTGCCGGGCGAGGTGGACCAATGGCATCCGATGCTCACCGAAGACAATCACCGGATTCCCACCCCGGAAACCACCGAGCGAGGCGATCCTTATCACGTGTCGGAAGACATCGTGGACAAGGCGATCACGATGCTGCGGGATCAGCAGCAGGTGGCATCCGGCCGCCCGTTCTTCTTCTATTTGCCCTTCGGCGCACCCCACTGTCCGTTCCACGCGCCGCCCGAATACATCGAGCACTATCGCGGCAAGTTCGACCATGGCTGGGACGAGGAACGCCAGATCATCTTCGATCGCCAGAAGGCGCTGGGGATCATTCCCGATGATTGCGATCTCCCGCCTCGGAACGAACTCGTAGAGGCGTGGGATGACCTCGATGATGATTCTCGCCGGCTGTTCGCTCGCCAGATGGAGGTCTACGCCGGCTTTGTCGACCACACGGATGCGCAGATCGGCCGCCTCATGCAGACGCTCCGCGAGCTCGATGTCTTTGAGGACACTCTCGTGGTGTTCCTGTCTGACAACGGGGCGAGTTCCGAAGGCGGCCCTCGGGGCGCCACGAACACCGAACGGTTCCGCAACACGATGAACCAGTCGGTGGCGGAGATGCTCGATGTCGTCGACGAACTGGGCGGCCCGGGCACCGACCCGCATTACGCGATGGGTTGGTCGCAGGCGGGCAACACGCCGTTCAAGCGCTGGAAGCGAGACACCCATCGCGGCGCCAATACCGATCCGATGATCGTGCATTGGCCCGCGCAGGTCGCCGACGGTGGCGCCGTCCGCGGCCAGTACCACCATGTGACCGACCTCTACCCGACGCTGCTTGAGATCGCCGGGTTGCCGGTGCCGCAGGTAATCAACGGTGTCGAGCAGATGCCGCTCGAAGGTCACAGCTTTGCCTCCACCATTCTCGACCCGAGTGCCGGAGAAGTCCGCGATACCCAGTACTACGAGATGCTCGGCAGCCGAGCGATCTGGCACGACGGCTGGACCGCGGTCACCTGGCACATTCCTGGCACAGACTGGGACCAGGACCCCTGGGAGCTCTACCACCAGGCCGTCGACTACTCGCAGGCGCACGACCTTGCGGCCGAACACCCGGAGAAGCTCACCGGACTCATCGAGCTCTGGTGGGAGGAAGCCCGGCGCCACAATGTGCTGCCCCTCGACGACCGTGGCCGCGACCGGTTCATCGACCCGACGCGGCCGGCGGCCAGCGAGGACCGAGAGGTCTACCGCTACTACCCAGGCACCACGCCGATTCCGAACCCCGCGCTGCCGCGGATTCTGAACTGTCGGCACTCGATCACCGCCTACGCCACGTTGCAGAGCTCCGACGATGAGGGCCTGCTCGCGTGCCAGGGCGCTGAGCTCGGCGGCTGGGCGATGTTCGTGCAGAACGGCCGCGTTCGTTATGTGCACAATGTGCTGCAGATCGAATTCACCGAGGTGCAGACTTTGGCCCCCTTACCGGTTGGCCAGGAGGTCGAGATCCGCATGGAGTTCGAGCCGATCGAGCAGGGTTTTGGGCGGGCGCGGCTGGTCATCGACGGCCAGGAAGCGGGTGTCAACGAACGAATGCGTATCGCACCAATGGGTTACTCGATGGTGCAAGAAGGATTTGCCGTCGGCCGGGGCTGGGGCCCGGCCGTGGCGTACGACGACTATGAAGGCGCATTCCCATTCACCGGGTCACTGCGCTGCGTCGACCTTGCGACTGACGTTGACTCGCAAATCTTCACCCCGCGGTCGGAGTGGTCCAAGACGTGAACGCCCGCGCTGGGATCGCGGTTGTTCTGGGCCTCGCGTTTCTCTGGCCTTCGTCTTCACCGGTGCGTTTAGTCGTGGCGGTCGGCATCGGCGGATTCTGTTGTTCCCGGCGCCTGGCTCGCAGCTAGATCCCGAACGGGCTCGTGACCGGGTTGCGGTTCTCCATGATGCTGTCGTGTTTGTCCTTCAGGGCACCGACCAGTGCCATGTCGGTAAAGATCCAGAAATCGTTGTTGATGATCGCGTCGTGAACGAGGTCGGCCACCTCTGCGGGCGGTCGTCCGGACTTCACCATGTCGGTCATGAACTGCCACGCCATGTCCTGCTGGGGCGTTGGTTCGAAGAGTGCGGATGGGGCGGCTTCCTCCGGCCGATTTCGGGTGGAGTTCACGATCTCAGTGTCGACGAAGCCGGGGCAAAGGCACGACACGCCCACACCGGTCTGGTCGCGTTCCATCTGATGGAAGAGCCCTTGGGTGATTCCCACCACGGCCCATTTGCTCGCGGTGTAGGCGCTGTGTCCCGCAAGGTGCCCGGCCATCGATGAGGTGTTGACGATGTGGCCCTCGCCATGTTCGATCATGTGAGGCACGAACACGCGATGCCCGTGGATCACGCCCCACAGGTTGACATCGAGCACCCATTTCCAGTCGGCCGCGTCGATGAAGTCCGGGCCAGCGCCGCTCCCGACTCCGGCGTTGTTGCACATCACATGGACCTGGCCGAACTCGGCGAACGCTCGCTCGCTAAGCGCGTCGACGGCTTCCGCCTTGCCCACATCGGTGATCTCGCTAATCACGCGCGTGCCATGGACTGCGACTTCTTCGACGGCATCGGCCAGCCGCGGTTCTTCGATGTCCGACATCACGACGTTCATGCCCGCTTGGGCGAATCGGTGGGCGAAGGCCCGTCCCATTCCGCTGGCAGCACCCGTGACGACGACGGTCTTTCCCGCAAGTTCCTTCATATCTCGACCCTATGTCGGGGTACGGTCCGGCTATGAATCTCCGTATCGTTGGCGCGGGTTTACCCCGGACGGGAACGTCGTCGCTCCGCGAGGCCTTGCAGTTGCTCACGGAGCAGGACTGTTATCACATGGAGGCGGTGATGGATCGAATCGATCCTGACCTTCGGCTCTGGAATGAAGCACTCGCCGGACGAACGGAGGCGCTCGACGAAGTTCTCGCGGATTTCGGGAGTGCCGTCGACTGGCCCGCGTCGAGCTTCTGGCCGGAACTGATGGACCGGCATCCCGACGCCATTGTGCTCTTGTCCCGCCGAGCCGATGCGGCGACCTGGTGGAAGAGCGTCGATCAGACCGTCTGGGAGGCGATGCGCCAGCCCCTTGGTTGGGAAGACTGGGACAACATGGTGAGCGGGCTGGCTGAACGACTCGGTGTGACGGACTTCCACGACGCGAGCGTCGGTATAGCCGCTTACGAAGCACACAATCAGAGAGTCCGCGACGCCGTTCCTGCTGATCGTCTTCTCGAATGGCAACCCAATGATGGATGGGAGCCGCTTTGTGCCGCGCTGGGGGTGGCTGTGCCGGACGTGCCGTTTCCGAGACGGAATAACACGGCCGAGTTTCGAGCGCAGGCGGGCTGGGACTGACGCTCTTGCCGCAGCGATACCGTGCGAGGCATGAGTGCTGCTCTTGACCAGCTGCTCGAGGTCCTTGACCTTGAGCGGATCGACGCCGACATCTTTCGCGGTAAAAATGAGGAAAATGACTGGGGCCGACTCTTCGGCGGCCAGGTCGCGGCGCAGGCGTTGGCGGCGGCCCAACGCACCGTCGACGAGCACTCCGCTCATAGTCTCCACGGCTATTTCCTGCGGGGCGGCAACCCCAAGGTGCCCGTCACCTACACGGTCGATCGGATCCGAGACGGGAAGTAGTTCTCGACCCGAAGAGTGGTGGCGCTGCAAGACGGGAAAGCGATCTTCAACACCTCGATCTCGTTCCACGCCGACGAAGCGGGCTACGAACATCAGGATCCAATGCCCGACACCGCCGATCCTGAGACCCTGCTCACATGGGCGGATCGCGCCGAAGAGTTGAAGGGCAAGATCCCCGAGGAGCGGCGCGAGTGGATGATGCGCGAGCGGGCGATCGAGACCCGATCGGAGCTGCCCCACAGCATGTTCAGCGGCAAGCCGAGTACCGAACCCAACCCGGTGTGGATTCGGGCCAACGGCGCCGTGCCCGATGATCCCGACCTGCACCTCCAGCTCGTCACGTATGCGTCTGACATAGCGTTCGTCGACAACATGTATCGCCCGCATCGTCGCCCCGACGGGCCGGCCGTGATGATTGCCAGCCTCGACCATGCGCTGTGGTTTCATCGCCCGGTGCGTCTCGACGACTGGATCCTTTTTCACCAAGACAGTCCGAGTGCCGCGGGAGCCCGCGGCTTTGCTCGCGGTGCGATGTATGACCGCTCCGGCGTGCACCTCGCGTCGGTTGCTCAAGAAGGTGTGATGCGCGAGATCGATCCCGATCGCGTGCGCAAGAAGTAGCTCGGTCGGCTGAGCGAGCGTCCTTAATCAGGCCGGCGGGTCGAGCGCGGCGGCCACGACAGAGAGGACGTCGGCAGCGTTCTCTTCGCCGTTCTCGATGCCAAACTGCACTGCGGCAAGCATCAGTGAGACGACGATGCTGACGATGCCGTTGCCGATGGGCGTGGCGTCGATATCGGCCCGCACCGATCCGATCGCTTGGTCGGCCCGCAGTCGGTCTCCGACGGCTTGGCGCAGGTCCGCCATTGCAGGCAGGTCAAAGATCCGGCCGCTTTCGGCGGGCTCGAGGCCCGCCAGCATTCGTCGCGCCAGTGGGTGATGTTCGAGCGCGGCGAGCAGCGTGGCGAGGAGCGAGGTTCGCCACGAGTCGTCACCGACGGTATCGAGAAGGGACCGCACGCCAGTGTCGATCAGTGTTGCGATGTCGTCATCGAGGGCGGCGAGAAACAACCCACGCTTGTTATCGAAGTAGTTGTAAGCGAGAGTGCCCGAGATGTCGGCGTCGCGTGCGATGTCGGCCACCGATGTGGCCCGAAACCCGTCGCGACCGAATCGCTCGATCGCCGCGTGGAGGATCGCGCCTCGCGTCTGCTCACCCTTGGAAGCGCCGGCATCGGAAGTGAGGTCTGAGGTGAGCGCCATGTGACAAGCGTAACAGAATTGAGAGATTTACAGATTTCCTCAAGTCTCCCGAACGCGAAGTCGTGGCCCGGTCCGACCGGTCCCCGTCATGCCGACACAATCGGGAGCAGCGGGTGTCCCGCCCCGGGAAGACGGGTTCCGCGAATCGCACCACTATGAGTGCGCCGTCAGACCCGCTGACGCGGGCCAGCAGTGTCGATCCCGGCGGTGTTGAGGGCTCGAGAACTCAGCCGACCGTGGCTCCGGTGACGACGTCGTCCTCGATCGTGAGGTTCACACGGTCCAACCGGTAGTCGCTGGTGCCGGCAAACGCCTCGCCGTTGCGCATCATTGTTCGGGCGGACATCCCGGCCGCCTCAATGTGGGCGCGGGCATCGTCTTCTGATATCCCGAGCACTTCGGCAGAGAGATGGTCGACGCCAGGAATGGCGATCACGTAGAAGTCCATGGTCGTGTCGTTTACGGGTACATCGAACGCAGTGGTGCTCAGGAACACGAGACGGTCGTCGACGGTGATCGTCGCCGACACCGAGTACGTGTTCCCCGCCTCCAGTTCTGTGTCCCACGTCAGGTCGTAGTCGAGCGGGAAACCGCCGACACCCTCATAAACCTGTTGGGTGATGTTGACCGAAGCAGCATCGAGAAGCGAGGTGTCGTCGAGCGACACGACCATCCGAGCATTCGGGGGGATGGTGATCTGGTCGCCTTGAAGGGTGATCGTTCCGGCGAGCGAGAAGCCGGTAGCCGGGATCGTTGCGACAGTTGTTGTGGTGACAGCGGCGTCCGGCGTTGTACCGACACTCGTATAGGCATCGGCGCTGCAGGCCGACGTGAGCGTGAGAACGGTGATAGCGGTGGCACCAAGTCGAAGCAAAGGGGTTTTCATGAAGCAGTTCCTTCTAGTCGGCCGCCGGGGGTAGCGAACGGCGGTTGTAGAACTGAGACGTTCGTCGCCCGGTTCTGGTTCCGAGGTTAGGTGGCGGCGTGGTCGGCGGCCGCGCCAAAGAAGGTCAGTGTCTCGGCTTGGGCCGAGCAATACCGCGCCATCTGGGAGCTCAGCTTCGATCGTATGGACGGCTACCTCGCCCGACTGAACGCAAAACACCGGAAGACGAATCAACCGACGACTGACAATCCCCCGAACTCCGTCGTAATTGAACGCACACTTGATGCGCCGGTCGAAATGGTGTGGAAGTTGTGGACCGAGTCCGAACATTTCGCGGCCTGGTACGGCCCGCAGGGAGCGAGCATCCCGACCGCCGAGATGGATGTGCGAGTAGGTGGCACTCGGCTACACCGATGCCATGGCCGATGCCGAGGGCAACGTCGTGTCACCGGCCGCGAGAAGTGCCATGTAGATCACACCAAACGTGATCCCGACGCTGATCGTGTTTCGACCGACGAGAGTGCCGAAGGCGCCGCCGCCGAACACCATTCCACGCACCGCCGTGGAGACCGGCAGATGACACGGGCAGAAGATAAAGGCGTCTCCGCGGGGACGTTTTTCCGTTGTCGGGGCGATCTTGAACGGTCGCGGGCAGCGTCGCTCGGCTCGACGAACGCGAAACCGCCGCCTACTGGGCTGACCCATTAGACGGCGGTTTGAGTGGCGGAAGGTATGGGATTTGAACCCATGGTGACCCTAAGGCCACAACGGCTTTCGAGGCCGCCCCATTCGTCCGCTCTGGCAACCTTCCGTCGACGAGGTTAGCGGCGCTTCGTAGCCGCTGACACCGTGATGGCGTTAGATCGTGAGTTCGAGCTTGTGGCCGTAGGGGCGTCGATTTGTCATCCTGCGATGTTAGATCTCGGCCGATGGCTGGCCGAGGCGACCGAGGGTCAGCCGTGGGGAGTGGCCGTCATCCATGCGGCGATACGCCCCGCGAGATCAGCCCCGACATCTTCTTGGATGAAGTGCCCGGCATCGGGGAAGTCGTGGTGCGGCTGTCCGGCCGCGCCGGCGATCTGGACGCGGGTGGCGTCGCGGCTGGCCTGGTCGCCGAAGATCGCGTCTTTGCCGCCGAACATTCCGAGGACGGGACGGGGGAATGCGTCGAGCGCAGCCCGGGCTACCTCGTTGGTCGGTACATGGCCGAGAGTGTTCACGAGCGACGGGAACATCCGAGTGCCCGCCATATATATGCGGGCCGGGAAGGGCGCGTCGTACGCCGCGAGTTCGGCGTCGGTGATCGACGCTTCAATCGACGCCCGCATGACCACGGAAGGCATGTAGGAACGGCCGACCATCGCGTAGGCAATCCATTCGCCAAAGACGGCCATGCCACCAGCGTTCACCACGAACGGGAAGTCGAGATCTTGCGGCGCAAGCGAATCGGGCTCAGGGAAGGGCGCAAACCCTTCGGGCATCACGGGGAGGTTGCCGTTAGCCACGACCACTCGAGCGAATCGATCGGGATTGTTGCCCACGCAGCGAAGCCCGATCAGCGAACCCCAGTCCTGTACCACCGGGGTGATGTCTCGCAGGTCGAGGGCATCCATGAACTCTTCGATCCATGCGACGTGCTGGAGAAAGGTGAAGTCCGCCATCTGAACGGGCTTGTCGGATTTGCCGAAGCCAAAGTGATCGGGCGCGATTACGCGGAAGCCGGCGTCGGCAAGCACTGGGATCATCTTGCGGTAGAGGTAGCTCCAGTCGGGCTGGCCGTGGAGAAGAAGCACGACCTCACCGTTGGGGTCACCCGCATCGACATAATGCATGCGCATGCCGTCGACCTCGGCATAGTTCGCCGCCCACGGATAGTCGGGCAGTCCGTCGAACGCGGCTTCGGCGGTACGAACGAACGGGCGTCCGCTCTCGGTCCACAGAATCTCGGTATCGTCAGCGGAAACATCGGGAGGAAGAACAGGCGTGTTGCTCATTCCGCCGACGGTACTTCAGCGGCGAGCGGCGAAGAAGTTGGTGAGTAGCGCGGCGCACTCTTGTTCGCGGACTCCATGGGTGAGCGCGAACTCGTGATTGAGGCGAGGGTCGGAACCAATGCTGTAGAGCGACCCGCAGGCGCCGGCCTTCATGTCGGCCGCGCCGAAGACCACTCGCTCTACTCGTGCTTGCTGGAGCGCACCCGCACACATCGGGCACGGCTCGAGAGTGACCACGACGGTCGCTCCTTCGAGGCGCCAGGAGCCGAGGGCTTCCGCGGCGTCTCGTACGGCGAGTAGTTCGGCGTGGGCCGTGGGGTCGTTGGTGGCTTCGCGCTCATTGTGACGCCGGGCCACGATGCGGCCGTCGACCACCACGAGTGCGCCCACCGGCACGTCGCCATGGGCTTCGGCGAGCCGTGCTTCTTCGAGGGCGATGCCCATGAGGGCTTCGTCGGTGGGGTATTCGGAGGTCACCCGATCACCGTACTGGGCGGGCCTTTGTGTGGGCCGCTCGGAGCCAGAGTTGGGTGATGCCAAAGTCGGCGACGGCGATGGTGATCAAGCCGATCACCAGGTGCCGGTGGAGGTGAACGCCGTCTGAGCGATCATGGCGGGGAACGATTTGCCACCGTGCTGCTGCACCGACTCGAACGAGAGATCGTCGAACGCCCTTCGACGTCACCGTCGAAGAGTGGGGCATGATCAACCGAGTCGACGGGTTCTTCGGACCACTCGAACGGTTTGGTCCCGGACTCTGAGCCTGGCCATACCCCTAGGAGGGGACCCCATGACGGGAGACCACGTGATCGCAGTTGTAGGCCTGCAGGACGACTGGCAAGCAAAGGTGAAGCGACTATTTGTTCTCCCGCTGATGCTGTTCAATGTCGGCTTTGTTGTGCTTGGAATCGTCACCGGATGGTGGGGTGTTGTTGTCGCCGCGATGGCCCAATTCGTCCTGTTCGGAATGATTGCGACCAAGCGCACTCGACATGTCGGTGCCAGTCCGGCGCTGGTGATTGGCGCGGCCGGTCTGATCTGGGCGAGCACCGATTCGGTCGGCGCTGCGGTGTTCGCCGCTCTCGCCAGCGTCCTGCTGCTCATCTACGTGTTCTGGTATTCGTACAGCCAGCGCACCCCATCGGTCGCGTTGACCATCGGCTCACCCTTTCCGGTCGTCGACTTCGCAGATATCGACGGCAATGTCGTCACGTCGACATCCTGGTCTGGCACTCCCACCGTGCTGCTCTTTTACCGAGGCACCTGGTGTCCCATGTGCAATGTGCAGGTGCGCGAACTCTCCGAGGGTTACCGAGACATCGAGTCGCTCGGCGCGCAGGTGATCCTTGTCAGCCCACGGCCGGCCGAAGAGTCGGCCAAGCTCGCCCGCCAGTTCGACGCGCCGATGACTTTCCTCGTCGACGACGGCAACGCGGCGGCCCGCGCCCTCGGCATCCAGCATCCCGGCGGCGCCCCCCTCGGGATCGTCCCGGAAGGAGAGTCGGTTCTCCCCACCGCCGTTGTGCTCGACCGCGACGGTGTCATCCGATTCGCCCACGAAACCGACAACTATCGCTTCCGACCCGACCCGGCCTTGTTCCTCGACGCCCTTCGAGGCCTGGCCGCCTAGAGACCGGCACGTTACAGACCAGCCCGTTACAGACCAGCGAAGTGGTCGTAACCGCGCTGGCCCCAGTATTCCTCGCCCGTGTTGGTGTAGGTCAACAGTGTCTGGCTGTGGCGCATGGTCTTGATGTCGACACTCACGAAGTAGTCGCCGTCGGGCGTCTCCATGTAGATGTCGCTGATGTCGCCGGGGAGTTGGTCTTCGTAAAGGGCCATGAAGTCGCTGAACCGGGCGCCGCCCCAGTTGGTGATGCCGGCCCACCCCTCGATGCACTTGTGCTCGATCGTCATGTCGACATAGGGAAGCGCTCGAATGTCATCCATCACATGAGTGCCGAGCAGGGCGCCATCGGGCCCGTAGACCTGCAGTTCCCATGTGTCGAGATCGAGTTCGTCGCGGATGCCGTGGACACCGGTGACCTGGAGCCGTGAGGCTTGTCCATACGGGAACGTGCGAGCGTCGTGTGTGTCGCGAAACAGCGTCGACCAGATGCTCTCGTTGAGTTCGTGCCCGTCGCGCAGCACCTGCGGGATCTGCTCGTTCTCTTCCTGATCCATGATCCACCGCCAGCTGCGATAGCCGGCGAAGCTGGCCACACCACCCACGATCAGCGAACGACGTATCCGCCGCTGGTACTCCTGTTCGTTCAGTTCGTGCTGTTCAGACATTGAGCAACTCCTTGCTCTCGGTTGTCTCAGCGGGTTCCGCGTCACGGTCCTGTAGTTCGTAGCCGGTGACCATGCTCATAAAGTTGCGAGTGCCGGCCCGGATGACCTGCAGGATGTGGATCACAAAGAAGAGGCAGAAGGTGATCGTGACAATGAAGTGAATCACTCGAGCTGAGGTGTAGCCGCCGAGCATCCAAGTAAGAAACGAGAGCTGGGTGGGTTTGAAGATGGCGAACCCGCTGAAGATCGCCATGAAGCCGAGGAACAACACGAGCGAATTCGTCACCCGTTGTGCTTCGTTGTAGCGACCCCGATTCGGCGGCGCCTCCTTGCGCAGGTGGAGGTCATGTAACACAACGAGCCCGGCGTTCTTCAGGTACTTGCGGCTCGGCACCATCTCGCGCCATTCGCCGGTGCGCCACGTGTAGATCGCGAAGGCCATCCCGTTCAGCGTGAAGAGCCAGGCGAAGTTGAAGTGGAAGGCCAGGCCCCGAGCCAGTCGCGCGTTCAGATCGAGCGAGTCATAGAAGTTGTCGGGAAAGAACTTGAACCACTCCCACCCGAAGATGCCGAACGCGTAGATGTCTTCGGCCTTGTAGATGCGCAGGCCGCTGTAGATCATGATCGTGATCAGCGGAAAGTTGATCCAGTGCATCCAGCGGGAGCCCCGCCGATGCTTCAGGACCGCCACGCGCTCTGGTTTGTCAGTCATTGCCACGACGTATGAACGTCAGGCAGCGGCAAATGGTTCCAGGGCAATACCCTCGCGGGTGATCCGGTGCATCAGACGCCGATAGCCGGCGTAGTCGTTGGCCGCGCGGTGCTGGGTGGCTCGGTTGTCTCAGATCGCCATCGAACCAACGGCCCACCGGAAGAGCGTGACAAAGGTCATGTCGCGGCAGGTTCCTCGTTGGTGACGAGCGATTCAGCGGCTTTCGCTTTGCGTTGGAAGAGCAACTCGTCGATCACGAACAGCACACAGCCCACGACGACGAATGCGTCGGCGATGTTGAAGACGGCGTACCAAGTGACGTCGATGAAGTCGACCACCTTGCCGGACAGAAAGCCATCGTCGCCCCGGAAGATCCGATCGAGCAGGTTGCCGAGGGCGCCGCCGAGAATCGCGGCGTAGAGGAAGCTGCGAACCGGCCGCTTCTCACGCCAGATCTGGAAGGCAATGAAGATGCAGAGTGCGATGACGAGCAGGCCGACGATGTTGCCGCGGCCGCTGCCGGTGCTGAAGGAGAATCCGCTATTGAAGGCGAGGTCGAACTCGACGGTGGGAAGCACATTGATGGTGCGGCCGTTGGCGAGTCGCCCTAGGGCCCAGTCCTTTGATGCCTGATCCAGCCCAATGGCGGTCAGCACGATGAGTGCGGCATAGGCGAGCCGCCGCCGTTGGTTCATGCCCGACACGGTACTGGTCGCGCCATGCAGATCAGGAGTCGCTGGCGCAGTCTCGGAATTTGGACGGCTGTCGCGACGTTGAGCTGTTCTGCTGTCGCGATTGCGGTGTCGATCGCTGATGTCCGCTTCTTCTCTGAAGGCATCGAGGCCGCCGGCGACCCGGCCACGGCCACCGCCCTGAAGGATGGCGTCTCCGACGCCGACGCCCTCATCATCTTCACGCCGGAATACAACCGCTCGGTCCCGGGCGTTGCCGAGAACGCGGTCGACTGGCTCTCGCGCCGGTTCATGGCTGGCTCCCGGGCCCAGCTCACAGGTTCTCCGGGAATGGCGACAAGTGCCGGATGGCTGACCATCTTCGTCTCGTTTCTTGCGAACTCTCTCGCCGAGTTGATTGACGGTCGTCGCTGGCTTGCCCGCGTGAGCCCGTGGTCGTGGCACGGCGCCGGCGAGGCACTAACTGATGACTTCAACGCTGCGAACTTCGGACTGCTCGTCCTCGCCGTCATCGTCGTTGGCGGAGCTGCCATCGCCGCGTTCGAACGTCGGGACCTGCATCTCTAGACGTCCCCGCGGAGACGTCTTTGTCACTACCTGAATTCATGCGGTCACCTGAGGTGGTGGTGTTGATACGGACTGTGCCCGTGTAACTGTTGGACGCATGCTCGGTGAGCGCGACCGCCCATCGTGCTCGCCAACAGCACCGGCGCCGAGCCCTGCACAACGCAGTGCCCCCCGCCCGCTCGGTTCTTCCGCTCTATTACTGCCGTCTTGCCAGAGCTATCGGCTGGGTTCGCGAGACTCGCCGGGTGGAGACATCCCGAGGCTTCTGGCCGCCCAGCGGAGGTTGATGGCGGCCATCCAGAGGAGGACATCTCGGAACCAACTTGGCCCACCACCTCCGTCATGCAGCAAGCGCTGAACGAGATCGGCCGCACGCCAGGCCGCGAAGCCGCCGCCATCGGGCATCACCTCGTAGGGCTCGGGGCCTCCCTCGAGTGGAAGCGTCTGCAACAGAGACGGGGGATTAGTAGAATTCGGCGGTTTCTCTAGTAGAAATCGGCCCGGTTTCTGCCGGTCTCACAGCGAAGGCCTCGAGCCGAGACGACGGTTACCCGGTGAAAGTGGGCGAACCAGGTACCGGATCGGCCGGCCCGGCTACCTCAACATCGCCAAGAACGTCGGTCGGAACCGTCGTCGTTGTGGGAGCCACCGTCGTCGTGGTTGTGGTTGTTGCGGTGAAGGGCTCCCACTGCGCATACAACGTGTCCGTGCCGGAGTTCGGCAACGTGTACGTGTCATCACCGGCATAGTCATCGCCTTCGCCGTCAGCCTGGATGTTCCAACCCGTAAACGTGTACCCCACACGAGTCGG
>Ga0114997_10000112_pt1 | contig 57224 bp, 65 predicted proteins | sample ArcticOcean_MG_C_2_FD_87045 | JGI IMG/M metagenome (GOLD analysis project Ga0114997, IMG submission 87045) | Marine microbial communities from western Arctic Ocean - ArcticOcean_MG_CB4_136 | ecosystem: Environmental > Aquatic > Marine > Oceanic | place: Arctic Ocean: Canada Basin | collected... | reverse complement strand
GCGGTACAGGTCAGCGAGGCCGTGTTCAAGTACGGCGCCAAGCAGGGTGTCAGGGTTGTGCCGATCTATGGCGGTCAGCCGATCGTGCGTCAGCTCCAAGCTCTTGATCGTGGCGTCCATGTTGTTGTCGCCACCCCAGGTCGAGCAATCGACCACATTCGCCGTGGCTCGCTGAAGCTCGACAATATCTCCACCGTCGTCCTCGACGAGGCCGACGAGATGCTCGACATGGGCTTCACCGAAGACATCGAGACCATCCTCGAGAAGACCCCGGCCGATCGTCAGACCGTGATGTTCTCCGCCACGATGCCACCTCGCATCGAGGCAATCACGAAGAAGTACCAGCGTGATCCGGTTCGTATTCGTATCGGCGCCGGCAACACTCCGGCCGGTAAAACGCTGGTCCGCCAGACCGCCTATGTCGTGCCCCGCTCACACAAGGCTTCGGCGCTCGGCCGCATCCTTGACGTCGAAGGCCCCACCTCAGCCATCGTGTTCTGCCGCACCCGCCGAGAGGTCGACGATCTCACCACCACCATGAACGGCCGCGGCTATAGCGCCGAGGCGTTGCACGGTGGCATGGACCAGCACCAGCGTGACCGCGTGATGGGTCGTCTCCGCGAAGGCACCGCCGAACTACTCGTGGCCACCGACGTCGCCGCCCGCGGCCTCGATATCGACACGCTCACCCACGTCGTCAACTACGACGTGCCGGCCGCCTCAGAGAGCTATGTCCACCGCATCGGCCGTGTCGGTCGAGCCGGTCGAGAAGGGGTGGCAATCACCCTTGTCGAACCGAAGCAGAAACGACTGCTCGGCAACATCGAGCGGCTCACGAAGCAGAAAATCGAAATCGCCAAGGTCCCAACTGTGGCGGACCTTCGGGCCCACCACCTCGAAGTCACGATCGAGGCCATTCGCGAAGCGCTCAGCGACGACGACCTCGACGACTACAACGGTGTACTCCACGGCTTGGCCGGGGAAGACAACGATCGCAACATCGCCCTCGCCGCGATCAAAATGTTCCACCAGGCCCGTGGCGCCACCACCGACGAGCGCGAGATCCCCGATGTCTCGGAAGAGCGGCCCAAGAAGAAGAACCGCAAAGAGGAGAATTACGGGCCCGGCAGCAAGTTCACGAAGCCACAGGCTCGCCCGAAGGGCAACGTTGGTCCGGGCACAAGCCTCATCTACGTGGGTCTCGGGCGAAAGGCCGGCATACGGCCCGGCGACCTCGTGGGTGCGATTGCCAACGAGACCGAGCTGACCGGCCGAGACATTGGCCCTATCCGCATCTCCGACAGCTATTCGGTGGTTGGTGTGCCCGAAGCGTCCGTCGACAGCACCATCGATGCGATCCTCGCAACGAGCATCCGTGGCAAGAAAGCGCGTGCTCGCCGCTACGAGGAGTAATCCCGCGAGGCATTACCGACCAAACATTGCCGACTAAACATTGGGGATGACACATCCCCTCAAATTCGGATGGCTCTCGCCGTGTATCGGCAATCAGTGGAGCGACCATCGACCGATCGTGGTCGATCAGTGTCGTGACATTCTTCCGACGGCCACGCAGTATTTCGATTCGGTGTGGATTGCCGACCACTTCTACGGGTTCGACAAGAAGACGGATCCGTTCGTCGAGGCGTGGACCACCCTCACCTGGATCGCGGCGAAGTTCGACAATGTCGATCTGTGCCACCACGTGCTCGGACACGGCTATCGGCCGCCGGCGCTCACCGCAAAGATGGCCGCCACGCTCCAGGTCTTCAGCGGTGGGCGCTTCACGCTCGGGATCGGCGCCGGTTGGCGCGGCGACGAGTACGAGGCGTACGGCTACGACTTTCCCCGACCGGCCGTGCGGTTTGCTCAGCTCGAAGAAGTGATCGAGATCTGTCGCCTCATGTGGACCGAGGACGAGCCCAGTTATCAGGGCGTTCACTACCAAATCAACGGTGCCTCCGCTCCCCCGCGGCCCGACGTCGTGCCGCCAATCTGCATCGGCGCCAACGGCGAACAGATCGGCCTTCCCCTGGCCGGTCGCCAGGCCGATATCTGGCACGGCTTCGCCGGCAACAAGGACGACTGGAATCGCAAGAAGGGCATCGTCCACTGCGCCGCGGAGGCAGCTGGCCGAGACCCTGAGTCGATCGTGATCGCCACCACCAACGAGCGCCCGCTTCCCGAAACCGATGAAGACTCGGCCCAGTGGGTCGATCTACTCCAGAAGCAGGTGGCCGTTGGGGTCAGTCACTTCGTGCTCGACTTCGGCAACCCGTCCGACCCCGAACCGATCGAGCGATTCGCTGAGCAAGTAATTGCATCGATGCGAGCGACATGACCCGCGTCGTCTTCGTCGTCATTGACGCTCTCCCCCTCGACCTGGTCGGGGCCGAGCACACACCTCACTTGGCGCGTCTCGCCGACCAGGGCGGGAGTAACCCCGCGGGCGGCCAAGCCGTGCTCAGCACGGCGACCTATCCCAACCACGCCTCGTTCGTGACCGGCGCGGTTCCGGCCGAACACGGCATTCTCGTGAATCGGGTGTGGGACGGCACCGAGTGGGTCCGTTCGTCGGAAGTTGGTCCGAAGGGCGACACCATCTTCACCGCGGCCCGTCGAGCCGGGCTGCGATCGTCAATCGTGGTCGGCGACCACCACCTCGTCGGAGTGATGGGTGGGTTCGAAGCCGATCAGCACTGGCCACCAGGCGGCAAACGCCCCGACGTCGAGCTCGACGCCTTTCGCTACGCCGCCAACCGAGCGGTGCTCGACGCACTCGATGAGGTCGACGCACTCTCCGCCGATCTTGCGGTAATCCACTTCAACGAACCCGATACGGCAGCGCATCTCCACGGCCCCGGCAGTGCGGGCTTAGCGGAATCGGCGAAGGCCACCGACGCCGCGCTCGGCGAGCTACTCGAACGATTGCAAGATCGATGGGACGACACGATCGTCATCGTCGTGAGCGACCACGATCAAGAACTCGTCACCCGTCATGGGGTCGATGTCCAAGCAATGCTCGAAGCCGATGGACTTCCCGGCATGGTCGAATGTGAAGGCACCGCCGCCCTTGTGATGGACGGTCCTCCGTTGGCAACACTTCTGGCGCTGCCCGATATTGAGGGCGCCACCGAGATCGATGATCGCAACACCCTCGTGTGGGGTGAACCCGGCGTCGTCTTCGGGCCCTGGCTCGATGAACTGCACGGCTCCCACGGCAGCCCCCGCTGCGACCAGCAAGTGGCCGTTGTAGGCGGAGGACACGCGGCCGTGTCCGGCCTCGCCGACTCGATCCGCCAGGCGCGACCGCACGCCACGTTCTGGGCGCCCACGATCATGCGACTCTTGGGAGCCGAACTTCGACCGTCGACGCTCTAGTACGGCGCTGCAGCCCACAGCCCGTGAGGAGCAACTCCTCCGGTACTTGGTCGAGGCTGAAGAGGCTCACGCCGCCACCTTCGTAGTACGACCACACCGCGGCGAGCTCAAAGACATTGTCGCCGTTCACGTCAGCCGGGTCGACGAGATCAAAGCGCAGCATGTAGATGCCGCCCGTCTCGGTGTCGGCAACGTCGGCGTGGAGTGTGACGTTCTCGACAACCTCGTCGTCGACCACCCGACGGAGAATGAGCACCGAGTAGTGACCAGTGCTCGTCTCGTAGACGGACTCGGGCACATTGTTCGCTTCGATAAGCACCTCATCGACGCCATCGCCCTCGACGTCGAGCCGGAGGACACGGGAGATGACGACCGGAACATCGGCGGCCACGCCTCGAGAATCGAGCACCGCTCGCACCGCTCGCACCGCTCGCACCGCTCGCACCGCTCGCACCGCTTCATTGTGTTCGGGTGCCGCACCGATTTCCTGAACATCACGGGGCTGGAGCACGTGACTGCCGCTGACCCGGAGGCCGGGGATTTCGCCAATGTCGATCAGACTCTGACCAGATTCTGGGAAGCAGCCCCGCACGGGAGCGGCCGCGACTTCCGCCGGCGAAACGTCGACCGTTGTGTTGCCCCAGGCGGTGCCGTCCCACTCGCCCGCCACTGTGCCGTTGATGACCGCAAAGACAGTGTCGACGACCGGCTGGGGCGCCGTCGTAGTTATGGAGATCGTGCTGCTGGCCGACGTGGTAGTGAAGGGAGAGGACGAGGTGGTAGTCGAGCTTATGGTGGCCGCCAACGTCGTGGAAGTCGACGTTGTTGTGGTGGCCGCGGCCCTGCCACCGTTGTCGCTACGGGCTGTCGCCAACAGCGCGATCACAACTGCTACGGGCAGCCATCGACCTCGCCTCGCCTGTCGAAATCCCGAGATCAAATGTGTTGCTGCCGCCTGCATACAAGTCTGGTTAGTTCCCGTTGCGCTTTCACTGGTGACAGATCCGGGTCATGCTCATCACGTGAAGCACTTCCGTTGGGTCGCGGTGTTGTTGGCAGTCGGCTCGCTCGCCGCGGCGTGCGGCACGTCAAATTCGATGCCCGCGGCTGATGTCCAAAGCTCCACCACTGCTTCGGCGAGCACAATCGACGCACCCGATACCCCGGCCCCGTTGCCCGCGTCGTATCGAGGCGTCACGTCCGACACGATCACGATTGGTGTGGTGTGGTCAGACCTCGAAGAGCTTCGGGAGATGGGTCTGGTCGACATCAACTATGGCGACATCCCCCTGGTGTGGCAGACCGTCATCGACGACATCAACTCGTCTGGTGGGGTCGGCGGCCGCCAACTGGAGATGGTGTTCGATCAGTACAACCCGGTGCTGTCTACCTCCATGGAGGAGATGTGCCTTCGGCTCACCCAAGACCATGAGGTCTTCGCCGTCGTCGGGAGCCTGGCCGGCCCGGCCATCGAAGGAATTCCCTGCTTCATTGAAAGCCAGGAGACGATTGTTGTCGGCGGCACCCATCGCCCCGAGCTCCTCGAACGAGCAAAAGCGCCATGGATCACCACCGAGTGGTCACAAGATCGGCGCTACGCCGCGCTGCTCGAACTCTACGAGCGCGAAGGCCTCCTCGACGGACGACTCGGCATGCTCGATGACGGACGCGAACACACCGGGCTCACGGTGGACATCGTCCTACCGACACTGGCCGATCTCGGACTCACGCTCGACCTCGAATTCACCACCACTGCTTCTGGCGGCGACGAACTCGCTCTGGAATCGCAGATCGCCTTGTTCGCGGAGAAGCTCCACACCGAAGACATCGACACCCTGCTCATCGTGCAGTCCTCGATCGCGCTGGGACTACCGCTGGTGCGGGAGGCTGGCTTCGATGGCCGAATCGTCACCGTCGACTCCGGGAGCTTCCTCGCCGGCATCGGCGGCTTCGACGAACGCTCCCCCGATATCTATGAGGGGGCCTACGGCCCGACCCTGCTCAGCTCCGACGACGTGTGGGCCATGGATTCCGCCCAGGAATGCCTGAAAGTCTTCACCTCACGGAATCCCGAGATCACCGTCATCTCGAGCGACCAGGTAATTCCGGGCGAACCCCAGTGGGCCAGCGTGCTGCTGCCGGCCTGTCGCCTTCTTCAGATATTCCGCACAATCGCCGAAGGCGCCGGCGCTGAACTCAATCCCACCACCTTTGAAGCGGCCGCCTACGACCTCGGTTCGTTCGAGCTACCGGGCCAGCCGTACAACAGCATCTCGCCCGGCAAACTCGATGCCAACGACGGCATGGGGCTCGGCGTGTTCGACCCGGCCGTCGGTATGCAGGGCGGTCTGCGAGAGCTTCTGCCCTACATAAGTGTGACAGCAGCGTCAGAAACTGATTAGCTATACCCTTAGCCGAGAAAGGCTTACTTCATGCTCGATACAACCGATACCGCTCTTGACCCCGTCGCTCAGACGCACGTCGATGAAATCCGCACCAATGGCTACACGATCCTGCCGGACGTGTTCGACGCTGATCAGGCGGCCGTCTACCGAGACCGAATTCGAGAAATCGAATCGTCCACGCTTCGGCCGCTCGAACCAGACGAGACCGAGGAAGACAGCTCGTTCTTCCGCACGGGCGGACTCCTGCAGATTGATTCGATGTTTTGGGATGTCCCCATCGACCCGCGAGTCACCGAGGTTGTCGAGGGCGCGCTCGGAGCCGACTTCTTGCTCTCCACCTTCTCCGGCATCGACCTGAAGCCGAAGAGCGGCAACATTCAGCCGCTCCATCCCGACGATGCGCTTGTGCCGGTGCCCCGGCCTCACGCTTCGCCGATTGGATGTACGGCCATGTGGGTCGTCACCCCGTTTGGGCCGGAGACCGGCGGCACCCGTGTGCTTCCCGGCAGCCAGACCGAACCACTCGACCTGCTCTTTGGCCAGACCCCCGAGCAACTTGCGCAGATCATTCAGCCCGAGATGGCGCCCGGCACCGTGCTTGTCTTCGACCACGCTCTCTTCCATGGGGCGGCCGACAATCCGTCCGACGAATGGCGCCTTGGCATGCAGGTCTCGTACCACGCCGGTTGGGTGCGGCCGTACACCAACTGGTTCCGGTCCATTCCTCTCGAAGAGGTGCGGGAATTCCCCGAGAAGCTCCAAGATCTGCTCGGCTACAAGACCTACAACGGCATCGGCGGCGCCAGCGACGAACCGGGATCGTACCGAGAGAGCTACGGCGGCAAAGGCCGCCCGCGCAACCCCCGCCTCTCCCTCAACTAGACCGCTCCTTCAGGTACCCGTCCACTCGGGGGCACGCTTCTGAGCGAACGCGGCTGGGCCTTCTTTGGCGTCGTTCGACCCGAACACCTTGCCGTACATGCTGCTCTGAAACGCAAACAGCTCTTCCTCGGTGGCGCCTTGAGTCGCTCGGATAATCTGCTTCGACGCGGCAACCCCAAGCGGTGCGTTCTTCGCAATGCGCTCGGCCAGCTCGATAGCCACGTCGACCGCGGCGCCCGGATCCGCCAGCCGCGAGATCAAGCCGTAGGCATGACCGTCTTCGGCAGTGATGGGGTCGCCGGTGACGGCCATCTCCATTGCCTTGCCGTAGCCGACTCGGCTCGGAAGACGCATCAAGCCTGCGCCCGCAGCGAACAGGCCAACCTTCACCTCGGGGATTCCGAGGCGAGCGCCCTTGGCCGCGACCAACAGATCACACGACAGCGCAATCTCGAGTCCACCCGCCAGCGCGAAGCCTTCGATCGCAGCGATGAGCGGCTTCTCGGCTCCGGCCTGGAAGAACTCGGTGATGGGCCCGATGTCTTCGCCCTTGGCGAACGCCTTCAGGTCCATACCCGAGCAGAATGCGCCGCCCGCGCCGGTGAGCACGCCCGCCGTGAGACTCGGGTCGGTATTCAGTTCTTCGATCGCGGCCCACAGGCCCGTGGCGAGGTCGCCGTTGATCGCGTTCTTCGCCTCGGGGCGGTTCATCGTGATGATGAGAACCCGGTCGCGGCGTTCGGTGAGAATTGTGTCGGTCATTGGATGCTCCTACTTCGGCGGCATGCGGATGCCGCCGTCGAGACGGATAGTTTCGCCATTCAGGTACGGGTTGGTGATGCACTCCATCACACAGAAGGCGAGCTCTTCGCCGGTCCCTAAACGCTTCGGGAACAGCACCGAAGATCCGAGGTGGGCCTTGAACGCTTCGGAGCCTTCACCTTCGCCATAGATCGGCGTGTCGATGAGGCCCGGGGCGATGGTGTTGACCCGCACGCCAACGGCGCTCAGATCTCGGGCGATTGGCAACGTCATACCAACAACTCCGCCCTTCGACGCCGAATAGGCACACTGGCCAATCTGACCATCGAAGGCAGCGGCCGATGCCATGTTGACAATTGCCCCGCGGGCGCCGTCGTCGTCGAGCGGTTCGGTCTGCGCCATCGCGGCGGCCGACCGGCTTAGCATGTTGAACGAGCCGATGAGGTTGACCTTGATGACGAAGCTGAACTTGTCGAGGTCGAGGGGCACGTTGTTGCGATCGATGGTGCGGCCCGCATAGCCAAGACCGGCCGAGTTCACGAGTGCCCGCAGTGGGCCCATCTCGGAGGCGGCGGCAACCGCGACATCAGCGTCGTCGGTGTTGCTTACATCACACTTCACGAACAAGCCGCCAAGCTCGGAGGCAACGGCTAGGCCCTTCTCTTCGTTGAGGTCGGCGATGACAACACGCGATCCGGCTTCGGCGAGCTGGCGGGCGCTGGCCTCGCCGATTCCCGACGCGCCACCGGTGACGATCGAAGAGCTTCCTTCAAGGTTCATTCTTGGCATGGCGAGAGCCTCCCACGGACCCACGCTCCGGGCCTAGCCTGGCGCCAGCCTCTACCCATGAGGCCACAACTCCGTAGGCTGGCCGTCATGAGGCTCGACCAGTTGACATTCGACAACACCTTCACCAAAGAACTGCCCGCCGACCCGTCCACCGAGAATCGACCGCGACAAGTCTCCGGAGCAGCCTTCTCGCGAGTGGCGCCAACCGCCACGGAATCGCCGTCGCTCATCGCCCACTCGCCCGAGGTTGCGGCGTCCCTCGATATCGATGATGTCGAGTCCGAGGCCTTCACCCGGGTGTTCAGCGGCAACGAGGTGTTGCCAGGTATGGACACCTACGCCATGCCCTATGCCGGCCATCAGTTCGGCAACTTCGCGGGCCAGCTCGGTGATGGTCGGGCCATCACCCTTGGCGAAGTTGTCACTCCTGGGGTCGGCCGCCAGACCTTGCAGCTCAAAGGTGCCGGACCAACGCCCTACTCCCGTACCGCCGATGGCTTGGCCGTACTGCGCAGCTCGGTCCGCGAGTTTCTTTGCAGCGAAGCAATGCACCACCTCGGTGTACCCACCACGCGCGCGCTGAGCCTCACCCTCACCGGCGACAAGGTGATGCGCGACATGTTCTACGACGGCCGTCCCGCGCTGGAGCCCGGCGCCGTCGTCTGTCGGGTCGCCCCGTCGTTCATCCGGTTCGGCAACTTCGAGCTCTTCTCCTGGCGCCAAGACACCGACAACTTGCGCCGCCTCGCCGACTACACGATCCGCACCCACTTCCCGGAACTAGGCGAACCATCGCCCGAGGTCTACGCCGAGTGGTTCGCAGAGATCGCCCGAAGAACCGTCGACATGGCGATCCACTGGCAACGCGTCGGTTTCGTGCACGGTGTGATGAACACCGACAACATGTCGATTCATGGTCTGACGATCGACTACGGCCCCTACGGCTGGCTCGAAGACTACGACCCGGGCTGGACCCCAAACACGACCGACAACCAGATGAAGCGCTATCGATTCGGTGCCCAGCCCGCTATCTCACAGTGGAACGTCACACAGCTCGCGAACTCGCTGTATCCACTCATCGACGACGCCGAACCGCTGCAGGCGGGCCTCGAGGGATTCGTCGAACGCTTCAACGTGCGCTGGCCCGAGATGATGGCCGCGAAGCTTGGCCTCGACGACTTCGACCCGGCGACTGATAGCGCTCTTATCGAACGCCTGTCCGAACTGCTCCCGGTCGCCGAGACCGACATGACGTTGTTCTTCCGAGGACTCGCCGACATACCCGCCAGACATCACGACGTCGATGTCCTTCTCGCTCCCCTGCTCAACGCGTACTACGTGCCCGAACAGCTCGCCGGCGACCATCGCGAAGCAACCGTGGGCTGGCTCCGCGACTACTCGGCCCGGATCGCACGCAACGGTCGATCCGACGATGCTCGCCGCGAAGCCATGAACCAGGTCAACCCGAAGTACGTGCTGCGGAACTATCTCGCCCAGCTGGCTATCGACGAAGCCGAGACGGGCAATCACAAGATGATCACCGAACTCCTCGACGTGCTTCGTAACCCCTACGACGAGCATCCCGGCAACGAACGCTTTGCCGAAAAGCGCCCAGATTGGGCTCGCACCCGCGCCGGGTGCAGCATGCTCAGCTGTTCGAGCTGACCTTACGAATGGTATCGCCCTGGCGGATTGTGCCGGCGGTGACCACGCGAGCGTTGATGCCGCGCAGGTGGAGTTCGGTGCCGACTTCGCTGTTCACAAACCGGTGGGCAGCGGTGCCGAAACGGGCGCTGAACTTCGCACAACCGGTGTGGGGCTGATCGGTCACCTCGATCACGGCATCGCCGATCGTTAGCTTGGTCCACGCGGGCAGGTTGGCGTCACTGAGGTCCATATCAACGATGAGCTGATCGCCAGCGAGCGACATGCGCTCGGACGACCCGGCGATGGCCGCGAGGACGCGCGAGTTCATGATGTTGAGTTGCATGTCGGGGTGGGAGGTGCCGTCTTCGGTGTGCTTCGAGCCCCGCTGGTTCCAGGTGTCCCCCGCCAGACCCTCCTCGGAGTTCAGTTCGGCTTCGGCGAGCACCACCCGTTCGTCTACGCCTGGGCGCTGCACAATGAGCTCCAGCGTTCCCTCAGCCGGCGAAGCCCGCAGCTCTGGCTCCAGCGCCAGCAGCTGGTCGGCGGTGAGGTGGCTAGCGGCGGCGATATCTGTCATGCAGCCATTCTCGCTCATCGGACCGGGGGTACGCCGGTTAAATCGGTCTGCAGCAGAAGACCACCATCGATTTGAATGGCCTGGCCGGTAATCGCGGTCGATTCATCCGACGCCAGGAAGAGCGCAAGGTCCGCCACTTCCTCGGGTCGAATGGTGCGGCCGATCGCATGCATGTCGGCCACCGCTTCTCGCGTCTTCAATCCAATGCCGAGAACCGCCTCGAACATTGGCGTTTCCACAACACCCGGGCAGATCGCGTTGCAGCGGATGCCCTTGCGCCCGTATTCGACCGCAGTGACACGGGTCAGGTTGATCAGCGCGGCCTTCGCCGAGCAGTAGGGCGCGTTCGCAGCCCCAGCGACTAGGCCATAGACCGATGACGTGTTGATGATCGACCCAACCCCTTGCGCGATCATGTGTGGGATCGCGGCCTGCATACCGTGCAACGGGCCGTTGAGCATGAGCTGCATGCTGTCGTTGAAGCCGTCGAGATCGAGGTCGGCGACGTAGCCACCGGTGGAGGTCGCCGCGTTGTTAAACAACACGTCGATCCGTCCGTGCACCTCGACACATCGATCGATCGCTGAACGCACTTGCTCCGGGGATTTCACGTCGACCCGTTCGAACGTGACTGAGTCGGGGCCCACGTCGTTGACCATCTCGGCGCCGCGTACTTCGTCGATATCAAGGCCGACGACAGTGGCGCCCTCGGCCACAAACCGTTTCGCCGTCGCCCATCCAATTCCGCCCGCCGCGCCGGTGATCACTGCTACTCGTCCATCTAGTCTTCGCATGCCTGCAGCTTCGCGCGGCATGATCCCTTCTATGGAAATCACTCCGGACCGCACCGCCGCCGTTGACCACGTGTTGTCGACCACTCGGGCCGTGCGGAAGCGTCTGGACCTCGACCGCCCCGTCGAGGATCAGGTCATCTACGACTGCATAGACCTCGCCGAGCAATCACCGACCGGCGGCAACCAGTCCACCCGCCGGTGGATGGTCATCCGCGACGCCGAACAGAAGAAGGCGCTCGCCAAGCTGTATCTCGAAGCCGGCGGCGAGTGGATCATCGCGAGCTACAAGGGTGTCGAAGGCACGGGTCACCACAACGAGAAGGTGCTCGCGTCGGCCGCCCACCTCGCCGAGAACCTCGAACACATGCCGGCGATCGTCATGGTTGGCATCTGGGGCGAACACGACAACAGCGGCCGGCCCGGTCTGTTCGACTCGGTGATCCAAGGGGCCTGGAGTTTCTGCCTAGCCCTCCGCGCCCGCGGACTGGGCAGCGCCTGGACGACCGTCCATTTGGGGAAGTCAGCCGAGATCCGCGACCTGATCGGAATGCCCGAGGGGATCACGCAGATCGTGCTTCTTCCGGTCGCCTATACGAGCGGCACGGAATTCAAGGCGGCACCACGAATCTCCGCCCGCGAGATCACCTACATCGACCGGTGGGGCGACACCATGGCGGCCAACGCCGACGGCCCCGTCACCTTTGCGGCAGGGCCCGGCGTTACCGTCGAGGTAGAGACCAAGGCGACCCCCAAGGACTTGTGGCCGTTCGTTTCCGATCCGGACCTGCTGGCCCGATGGAGCGACGAGTTTCAGGGTGCCTCCTGGAACGACGAGCCAGGCGAGGGAACCCGTTTCACCGGCCGCAACGCCATCGAAGGGTTCGGTGAGTGGGAGACCTCCAGCGTGTGCGTGGCCTACCGACCGAATCACGAATTCGGTTGGAAGGTGCAGCGACTTGACGCCGACGAGCCGGGTACCCAGTGGCGCCTCGAACTCGTCCCTCTCGCCGGCGGCACTCGTCTGCGTTTCGCAATGCGGTTCGGGCCCGGGTCCTCCGGGCTCACCTGGAACATCGACACCGCTCCCGAACGAGAAACCGAGATCATTCGTAATCGACAGAACGTGCACCGCACCAACATGCAGCGATGCGCGGAAGGTATCGTCGCCCTCGCGGAGGAAGCCGCCTCGGCCTAACCCCGGCTCGTGCGAAGCCGGCGGGTGCCTTGGGTACTACGCAGGGTGAGCCACACCACCGAGGCCAGGATGACGGCGCCGCCCGCCAGGGTCGAGCTCGACGGATTCTCTTTGTAGAAGATCCACACCCACACGGGTGCCAACACCACCTCGGACATCAGCAGCAGGGTGGCGTCCGGAGCTGGCACTGACCGGTTCGCCCAGTTGAACAAGGGCAGCGGCAAACCCAGCAGGAAGATCCCGGCGAACACTGCTAGCAGGTGGTCGTGCGAGTTGGCGTGGAAGCCGCCATTGATGACGGTCGCTCCGAGCGACAGGGCGAGCGCGGTGATTCCGGCCACGATCACGGGCACAGACGGGTCGATGTCGTCGCCCATGCGGATCATCGTTGTGTAGAACCCGAAGCCGATCGGGATGAAGATCACAATCGGGATCACCCAGACCGCGGCGCTGCCCACTCCCCCACTAATGATCACGCCCACGCCGACGATCGCTCCGACCGTCGCCAACCACGCATCCCGGCTCATTCGTTCGCGCAGCAAGAACCACGAGCAGATCGCGGCGGCAACGGGCGAGAGCGCCTGGAAGAACAGGATGAACGCCGCGGTGGTCTCCGACAGCGCCACGATGAACGAGCAGAACATCAAGCCAATGATCACGCCGGCACCGATATGCGGCATTGAGATGGCCCGGACCTCCTCGCTGACTCGGCCGCGATTCTGAAAGAAAAACACCGGGACCGTGACGACGAGTGCGCCGACCGCTCGGCTCACCAGGTATTCCCACGCGCCGATATCGTCCGTCGCCCGAAACGGCACCGCGCCGAAGCTGAACACCACACCGGTGAGTAAGACAAGGACGGCTGCTCGGCTGCGAGACACGCAGGCACACTAGGAGCGGACGGGGGCATCGGCCAGGGATCGTGGCCGTTAGAGCGCCAACCAGGCCTCGATGGCCTCGGTGGAGGCGAAGCTCTCGACCAGCGAGTTGATGGCCAGCTGGCGCAAGCCGTCCTCGTCGAGATCGGCGAGGTTCCAGGCGTGTTCGTATTCCGCGAGAAGAGTCGTGCCGAAGAGCGGCGGGTCGTCGGATCCGAGAGTGACGGTGATTCCCGCATCGAGCATGGCCGCCAGCGGATGATCGTCCATCGACTCGATGGCGGCGAGCGCCACATTGCTTCCCGGGCAAACATCACAGGCGACACCCTGCTCAACCAGCATCTGCACCACGTCGGGGTCTTGCATCGCGCCGATGCCATGCTGAATCCGCTCGGCGCCAAACTCTTCGAGGGCGTGGCGCACCTCCCACGCCGGGCCGTGTTCGCCGGCGTGGCTGATCGTGTGGAGTCCGGCCTCTCGGGCGCGAACAAAAGCCGATTGAAAGTCTTCGGTCGGCCAGTTGTCGGCCGGACCGCCCATCCCAATCGCGACGACCCGCGGGTGAAGCTGCGCGAGCACGACGTCGAGCGCCTGGTGGGCAGCAGCGGCACCCAGATGAGGTGACAGATCCGGGATCAGCAGCGACGAGATCCCAAAGTCAGCATCCGCTCGTTCGCAACCGGTGACCACACCGGACAGAACTTGCGACCAATCCGCTCCGCTCTCGACGATGTGGTAGCTCGATGACACGTGGAACTCCACGTGCACCACACCTTGCTCGTGCGCACTTTGGAGATAGCTGTAGGTAATATCAGTGAAGTCTTCGGCCGTGCGTAGCAAGCCACAGACCCAGAAGTAGCGCTCGAGAAAGCTCGGGAAGCCATCGAATTGCAGCCACTCGCGAATGCCCGCCTCGTCGGCGGCGGGAGAGGTGACACCGTGGCGTTCGGCCAGGCGGAGCATCGTGGCGGGGTCGACGCTCCCCTCGAGATGAACGTGCAGTTCGGCCTTCGGCAGGCTGCAGGCGAACTCGGTGGGAAACGCGCTGGTCATGTCACCCATACAAGCCGACGAGACGCCCGGCGAAGATGATGACGGCCACAATCAGAACCGGCCTGATGACCTTCTCACCGCCCGCCACGGTGATCCGAGCGCCGATCGCGCTGCCGGTGGCCAGGCCAACCGCAAGGACCAGAGCGGGGGCCCAGTCAACATCGCCGTTGAGAATAAACACTGGTAGCGCAAAGACCGTGAAGACGAAGGTCACGATGACCTTGATGTTGTTCGCGATCACGAGATCGACACCGGCTCGCGAGAGTGCCACGATCATCATGAGGCCGACGCCGGCCTGAAACGCTCCGCCATAGATGCCAATCCCGAAGAACACGATCGTGGTGAGCCAGGTGGGCCATTGGGGACGATCCGCCATCGCCGCAACATCGGGTTTCCGAAGCGAGAGCAGCAGGATCGGGATCATCAGGAAACCAAAGATCTGCTTAAACGCGTCGTCGGTCAGCTGGGAGACCACGATCGAGCCGAGCAGCGCACCGGCCACCGAGGGGCCGAGCACGCGGCCGATACCACCGAGACCGGCAACGCCAAGGCGCCGGAACGTGCTGGCTGCACTTAGCGAACTCGCCAGCACACCAACCCGGTTCGAGCCGTTGGCCGCGTTGCCAGGCACGCCGGCGAAAACCAAGAGCGGAACGGTGAGGAGTGAACCTCCACCAGCCATGGTATTGATAATGCCGGCGACGAGGCCACCGCCCAGCAACAGCAACACATGGAGGAGTTCCATTCCGGCACGCTACCGGGACAGAAGTAGACGCGCGGGCTGGCTAGAGCTCGAACGGGCCCTTGTTCATCTGATCCCGGATCGGCACAACTGTTGGGTTCGTCATCGACCGGCGCTGCCAGTTCGCACCGTCGACCACGAGCGTGTGGCCCGTGATGAATTGTGCATACGGGCTGGCCAGGAACGTGGCTGCCCACCCGAACTCGCGACGGGTACCAACCCGCATCGCGGGTTGCAGCGCATCCTTCTCAGGGTCAGCCCGCGAGAGATTCGTCTGGATTTCCGCGGTCATGTCTTCGTGCGGAATGAGCCCGGGAACAAGACCGTTCACCTGGATCCCGTAGGGCCCCCACTCGACGGCCAGGCTCTCGACCATGTTCTTTACGCCCGCCTTCGCCGCCGCGCTGTGGGCAAACCCGGGGCCGCCCGTCCATGCGTAGGAAGCGCCGATGTTGATGATGCTGCCGGGACTATTGGCACCAAGGTGGCGACGGCCGAACTCGCGGGCAACGAAGAACGTGCCATTGAGGGTGATATCCACCACGGTCCGCCACGCATTCGGTGACATGTCTTCGGCTGGTACCGGGAAGTTGGCTGCTGCGTTGTTCACCAGAACCTGCGGTAGGCCGAAGGCTGCTTCCGCTGCGTCGAATGCCGCGGCGATGCTGTCGGGCTCACGAATGTCGCACTCGACGGTCACCACCGGGGCACCGAGCTCTTCCATCGCGGCTCGGCCCGCGTCGAGGTGCTCGGGCTTGCGACTCGCGATAACGAGCGATGCGCCCAGCCGCGCGAATTCCTGGGCGATGCCCTTGCCCAGGCCGGTACCCGCGCCCGTGATGAACACACAGACACCGTCGTACGTGCCGGCCGGAAGGGCGGAGGCGCCCAGCGCCGGAGGATCTGGAAGGCCCATCACGATCCTCGGTAGTTCGGCTCGCGTTCTTCGGCCCGGGCGGCCTTGAACTCGGCGAAGTCTTCGGACTTATTGAGGAAGGTTTGGTAGATCAATTCGTCCTCCATCGACGACCGAATCTCGGGGCGGCTGAGATGACTGATCACTCGCCGGGCCAGCTTCACGGTGACGGCCGGCGAGCTGGCGATCTTCTCGGCCATTTCGCGCGCCGTTGCATCGAGCTCTTCGGGGGCAACGATCCGGCTCACGATGCCGTGCTGCAGTGCTTCTTCGGCCGCCAGGCGACGCCCAGTCAGCACCATGTCGCTCACGAGGCCGTGGCCACACATCTCGTAGAGCACGCCCATCCCACCGGTATCCGGAATCACGCCGTGGCCCATTTCGGGAAGCATGAAACGGGCGCCCTCCGCGGCGATCCGGATGTCGCACATGAGTGCCCGCTGGAACGAGCCTCCGATTGCCCAGCCCTGAATCGCAACAATAATCGGCGCTTCGAGCTCCCAGATCTTCTGGATGCCCTTGTGCCCGCGAGACATGAGTTCGTGATGGGTGAGTTCGGTGGCGTTGTTTCCGATCGCCGCAACATCGCGACCCGACGACCAACTCTTGCCTTCACCGCGCCAAATCACGGCTCGCACCGACGGCGTCGCTATGAGCCCATCGAAGATCTCGAAGAGGCGAGCGTCCATCTCGTCGTCGAACGCGTTGTGCTTGTCGATGTTGTTATTCGTGATCGTGGCGACACCGCCATCAATCTCGAGCTGCACTTTGTCAGTCAACCGAACTCCCAGAGTTCCGACGGCGGAATCTGCAGTTTGGCAGGATTGGCGGGCGCACTTCACATTGGTCAAACTCCGGCCATGGAAATCACCTCGCTGGGCAACTGTCCTTCCACGCTTCTCACCGATCCAATGGCGATCGACGGCGATAAGTTTCGGGCGTACCTCGATGCCACCCAGGAAGCCGGCTTCGGCACCGTGAGCCTCTGGGCATTTCACGTGATGTTTGCTGGCGACAGTGCCGCGGCGTACGTGAAGGACTCCGACCTCACCGTCGAAGCGGTGGAGGCATCGATCGGCTGGACCACCGGACCAAGCGAAGCGCTCGACGCAGAGATCGAAGCGCTGATCTCGACAGGCACCGACCTGGGCGCCCACATCGTGGGGGCGGCGTGCCTCGGGCCCATCGAGGACCGCGGCGCGGCCATCGAGGGCCTCGCCTCAATTGCCGCGCAGGCCGAAGCGGCCGACATGTTGATCGCCCTCGAGTTCTTGCCGTGGACCGGCGTGCCCACCTTCGCCGTAGCCAACGAAATGTGCATCGAAACCGGTCAGCTCAATGCCACTGTGTTGCTCGATACCTTCCATTGGGTCCGCCAGCCTGGTGGCCCGGATCTCGACCTGCTCCGGTCCGTTCCCGGCGACCGGGTGGCCTATGTCCAGCTCTGCGACCCGTCCGCCGCGGCCGAGATGCCCCTTGACCAGGTGGAGAACGAGGCGATGACCGCCCGGCGCGCGCCCGGGAGCGGAGCCGTTGACTACGCATCGATCTGGGAAGCACTCGACCACATCGGCAGTGCGCCCTTCGTCGCGGCCGAAGTCTTCAGCCGCGATCTCGACGCCACCGGACCGGCCTCAATGGCCAAGGTCCTCCACGACGCCTGCCGAACTGTTCTACCCTAGCTGGGGAGAGGGCCGAGGTCGTTGCTCCCTGGCCGACAAGACCGGCCGCAGTTTCGATCTCTGCGGTGTCGACCGAACGCATGCCCATTCGAGTCGCGCGAGCAAGTTGGATACCCGACCACCTTCGGACTCATGGGTCGGCCACCAGCACGACGCCGCGAGTGCCATCAACGGTCAGCTGTTCGCCGACGCGAACGGTGCGTTCTCCGATTGAGATGCCGTGCTCGTTGATCGAAAGGCCTTGCACCGCAACAATCGCGGGGACTGACGCACCCCTCGTGACCACGGCGGCATGGCTCTCCGGGCTTCCCAGCACGGTCAAGACACCGGAAGCCCGAACCATCACCGTGACGTCGCCGGGCGAACTGGTTTCGAGCGCGATCACCACGGGCCGACCGGCCTCGATCGCGTCGAGCGCATCATCGGGATCGACGTGGAGCTCGCCGGTTGCTATCCCCGCGCTCGCCGGTCGGCCCTGCCCGACCACCTTGGTTCCTGCTGTAGTGGCCCCGGCGTCAACGCTCGGAGCGGCATCGGCCAGACCAAATGTGCGCAGCTGGAGGTACCAGAGCTCTCCTGACTCGATCGCGAACTCGACCTCGATAGGCGAACCGATCTCCTCTTCGAGCCGGGCCGTGTCCGCCCGCAGCTGCTCCGCCACTCCGGGGCAACGACTCTCGATCGACGCAATGGGGTCAACCGCGATCGTCCCAGCCATCACGGCGTCGCCGCGGCAGCGCCAAGCGATCGAACCGCACATACCGTCAGCACCGGTGACTGGATCTCGGCTGGTCGCCACTCCGGCGCCGGAATAGTCATCGAGCGTGGCGTCAACCTGGCGCTGCACGATGACGGCTATGGGCGGCACGTCGTCGACCCCCATGGCCCGCACCATTATCTCGACCTGCCGCCCGCGAGTGGAGGCGACCACGGTGGCTATTGCTTCTGGAACAACCTCGGGGAGCACGTCGAGCAAGGTTTGGAACGCACCTGGAAGCGAAATCGCGGCTCCGGAACGAACAGCCATTCGATGCTCCTCATCGCCTTCCCATCCTGCAGTGAGTTCATTGATGGCATCCGCGAGTTCGGCGAAGACGGTCGTGACCACGCCAGTCTCGACCCCTGCGGCCAGCTCCGCAGCCGGCTCCACCGGAACGATCACGGCGGAAGGAACCCGAAGGCCCAAACGCATCAGCTCTTGCAGGCCGCAGGCCTTCGCCCCGTGCGTAAGTGGATCGATCGGCGCACCATCGGCGGCGATGCGCACGATCCGGGCCCGCTCGGCAGCCATGTTCATCCTCAGAGTTTGCCTCGCGGCGTGCCCTCGGCGAGTCACCCTCAGTCGGTGACGTCGAGCGTGACCACGTTGAGCGGGCCTCGTTGGACCGACGCCTTCGCATCATGGCGACGACCGCTGTACCAGACGGCCGCTTCATCGTCGGCCTCCAGGTTCTTCACCCACTGTGATCCGCTGCGCACGGTCGACACCAGGACACGCTTCCCAAGACGAAGCCCCACCACGGGTACCTCGCGAGGAAGCCCACTCTTTCGACCAGTGCTTTCAAGCACGACGGCACCGAGCCCGACGGGCAGCGGCGACCCGAAGCCCGCCTTCACGAGTGGTTTCACGAAGCGATTCAGTTTGCGGAAGACCGCTCGGGATACATCAACGCCACGGTCAGGATTCGCGCTCTCGGTCATGAGGACAAGTCAACCACGACATCCATCGAGACGGGCATCTCCTCTGCCGGTACCTACGGCTGGAGGCGTGAGAGCATGCATCGATGCAGCGAGTGCAGACACTGATTGGAGCGGTCGCCGCTTCCCTTCTGCTCCTGACCTCGTGCTCCTTCCCCGAACCACCAGAAGAGGCCGGTCGGTCGCTCAGCCCGAATGAGGTCGACTGGATGTCGCATGCGCCTCAACGGACACTCGTCAATCCAGTCGCTCTTCGGGAAGCGTTTCTCCTACTCGAGGCACAAATTGAGACCCTGGTCTTCGTCTCTCCCACAGAACTCCCGCAGCCGAGCACGACAAGAGTGTAGATACCGGCCGGGTGGGCCGAGTCCAACGACGTCAGCGTTCTGATCGGGGCGCAGCAACGAGTCGAGTTCTCGGTGACGGTCGACCGATGCGCATTCCTGCGTCAGATCAACCGAGAACTCGCCGAACTCGCCGAACTCGGCTGGACTATCCGGGCGGACACCAACGACGCCATCCAAACGACGTACCCGCTCGTTATCCCAGTCCCGCAAGACTGGACCTTGACCGCCAAATCTGGCGTGGGAATGCTGTCGATCAGGGCTCCAGTGGCTGGGAATTACTGGATCAATTACGCCGTTGAGCAAGAACACCTCAGCGACAGCAGCGGTGAAGTCACCAGCCCGCCGGTCACTCCTGACAGAATCAACTGCAAGACGGACTAGTTCTTCGGCATATCCTTGAAGGCCATGTTCTTGTCGTGACCCGGCTCGCGGGGCAGACCAAGAATTCGTTCGCCGACGATGTTGCGCTGGATTTCGTCGGTGCCGCCATAGATCGACGGTCCGGGGGAGAACAGCGCCAGCTCGGAGATTGCGCCGTTGGTGATGGGTTCGCTATTTCCCGACAACATGCCGGCGGATCCGAGGACGGACAGGCCGACCTCGCGAAACTGGCGAAACATCTCGGACATGTGGAGCTTGCCAATGTTGGGCTCGGCGCCGGTGCGCTGGTTCGGATCCTTGGCCCGGAGTGTGCCCAGACGGTTGATCTCGATCAGCGAGTAGAGCTTGATCAGGTCTTGGCGCAGGACCGGATCATTGATGCGGCCGGAGTCGGTGGCGATCTCCACGAGTCGCTGCCAGAGGCCAGGGCCGACCGAAGGCACGCCGCCCTCGGAGCGCTCGCGATTCGTAAAGTCGGTGACCGGACGCTGCAGGGCCTTACCGAGTTTGCCAGGAGTGGCGGTCTGCGGCTTCTTGCCCGCAGAACCAAGCGACGACCGTTCGAACATCAGTGTTGAGTTGGCAACGGCCCATCCGTTGTTGAGGCCGCCGATCATGTCGGAGTCCAGCACGCGGGCTTCGTCGATGAACACCTCGTTGAAGAGCGCTCGGCCCGTCATCTCGGTGAGCGGCCGCACGGTGACACCCGGCTGGTGCATGTCGAAAGCGAAGTAGCTGATGCCCTTGTGCTTTGGAGCATCGGGTTCGGTGCGAGCGATAAGCATGCCCATGTCGGCGACCTGGCCGCCGGAGGTCCACACCTTCTGGCCGGTGATGACCCATTCGTCGCCGTCCTTCTCGGCCTTACAACCGAGGCCAGCGAGATCGGAGCCGGCACCCGGCTCGGAGAAGAGTTGGCACCAGCCGACTTGGCCGGTGAGGATCGGCGGAAGGTACTCGTCAATCTGTTCTTGCGTGGCGTGGGCGGCGATCGTCGGAGCGGCGAGCATCCAGCCGAGGCCGGACGACGGCGGGCCCATGACGCAGCGGTCGGCCATCGTGGTGTTGACGACGGCGGCAAGGTCTCGGCCCCAACCCTTGCCCTGTGCGTTCTCCGGCAATGTCGGATGGGCGTAACCGGTGAGGGCCAGACGAGCCCACCACTCTTCGACGGTGAGACTTTCGTCCCAGTTCTCGTCGAGCCACGTCTCGAGATCGGCGCGGACTTGTTCTGCGGTCGGCATGGGAGTGCTCATGGAGCAAACACTACCAAGAAGTTAGCGAGCGTTCACTTCTGATGGGATTTGGTCAACAATCTGGCTCATCGCAGGGGTGACACTCGGCTTGCAGGGTGACATGCGCAATTCCCTCCCCCGCCAGTGCTTCGGTGAGACGGTGCGTGACCTGCTGCGCATCGTGGAGCTGGTCGGTCTCTATCTGCACGTGACCGGTAAGGCTCAGCGTCGCCCCATCCAGGGTTCGCACATGCAGGTGATGGGCATCGGTGACCATCGGGTCAGCGACCATCAGCGCCCGCAGCGCCTCGAGGTCCACGCCTGGGGGCACACCATCGAGCAAGACTTGCAGGGAGACCCGAGCCAGCCTCCAGGCCGACCAAATGATCAGCGCGGTGACAATGAGTGATGCTGCAGGATCAACCCAGTCGGCGTCGGTGAAGACGACGATCAGGCCGCCGACGAGCACGACAAGCGACCCAAGCGCATCGGCGACCAGGTGCAACACGGCACCCTCGACGTTGAGCGAGTGACCATGCCCGGTATGGAGCCAGCGGGCGCTCAGTCCGTTGATGAGTAGGCCAACGGCGGCCAGAAGGGCGACCCCCATGCCGTCGACATGATGATCACCGTCGAGTCGTCGATACGCCTCCACGATCACAAATATCGCGCCCGCACCGAGGAGCACCGCGTGGGCCAGTCCACCGAGCGCGTCGGCACGCCGGAAGCCGAACGTGTAACGACTCGATGACGGCCGAGCGATCAGCATCGCGATGCCGACCGCCAAGAACAACGAGACAACATCGGAGGCCTGATGGACCGAGTCAGCCAGCAACGCGAGCGAGCCGAAGGCAAAAGCTCCGATGACCTGAACGACGAGCAGCACCGAGTTCGCGCCCGCCGCAACCGCGAGATCGCGAGACGTCGACCCATTGTCAGGATCGTGGTCGTGGTCGTGGGGCACAACCACAGTGAAGCAGACGCGCTAGATCGGCTGCGGCGTGTTTAAGAAGGTGGCGTTGTCGAGGAGGATCTTCTTCTGATCCGCCGCGTCGAACTCCTTGAGTTCAACGAGGTAGTCGAGTGGCTTCGGCAGGCCTTCGATGTGGGGCCAATCGGAGCCGAAGATCACATGGTCGGGGCCCATGAGTTCGGCGATCTCGTTGACATCGTCTTCCCAGAACGGGTTCATCCAGACGTTGGCTTTGAATGTCTCGATGGGGTGATCCGTGAACCAGCCGAAACTCTTCTTGGCGGTCTGGTCGAACTTGCGAAACATTGGGCCGAGGAAGTCGGAACCGTTCTCCACGGAAGCGAAACGTAGGTTCGGGAACCGGTCGAAGATCTTCTGGAAGATCGCCTGGATAAGCCAGTCCTGAGCGGCTCGTTCGATCGAGAAACTGCCAACGCTCGGGCCGCCATAGCTGCCCTTGCTGATGCCCGCTGCAGAGAACTTGTTGTCGGCGTATCCCTGCGTTGAGTATCCGGAGTCGCCCGCATGGACGACCACGGTGATTCCCGCCTCGTTGACGCGGGCCCAGAACGGGTCGAAGTGCGGATCGAACGGCGACTTGATACCGGTGGGGGTGACTACGGCGGCTGGCCGCATCACGACCACGCGAGCGTCGGCGGCAACAACCTTGTCGATTTCCGCGGCAGCCGCTTCGACATCGCCGAGGCAGATGTAGGGCGCACCAAAGATGGTGTCTCTGTAGGCGTAGCCCCAGTCTTCGAGGAGCCATTGGTTGAACGCCGACATCATCGTGGCGCACGCCTCGACGTCGTTCTTGATGAGCTCCTCGTAGAGCACACCGAGTGTCGGGAAGAGCCACACCTTCTGCAGACCCTGCTCACCAATGCGCTCCACCCGAGCGTCGTTATTCATGTAGTAGGCGGGCAGCGGCTCGCGGTCCTTGAGCATCTCGAGCGGACTGCGACCGTCGGGGTTGCCCTTGAAGTACTCGTGCAGCGCTCCCGGCATGGCGACGGGATCCCACGTGGGGTTCACCACCGCGTTGCTGATCTGTCCGCCGACCAGGTGGTACTTCCGGCCGCCCTGCTCCACCCACTGCACGACGCGGCGCTGCATGCTGGCAGGCACGTGGCGGGTGAATGCGTCGAGCGCCTCGTAGTAGTGGTTGTCGGCGTCGAACGGCTTGTAGTTGAGATCTTCAGGCGTCATCGCATACTCCTTGACCCTTACTCCGGGGCGAGTGTCTTCCTAGGAAGATGCTACCGCGACCTCACATCGGACCCCAGTCGGGCTCCCGACGTTCACCAAAGGCCACCGTTGCTTCCTTCATGTTTCCGGTGAATATTCCCAGCACCTGCTGACGGTTCTCGAGTTCCACCGCATGACGGATCGACGGGGCATCGATGTTGGACCACAGTCCTCGCTTCGTCAGCCACACCCCGTACTCGTTGTTCTTCGCAATCTGAGCGGCGAACTCTTTCGCCACCTCGAGATGTGTCCCCTCCGGCACCAACCGGTTCAGCAGACCCATACGGTCAGCCTCTTCGGCTGCCACGTGCCGACCGGTGATCATCATGTCCATCGCATGACCGCTGCCGACCAGTCGTGGAAGGAAGTAGCTCGTGCCGATGTCACATGACGTCAGCCCGACGTTGATGAAGACCGACCCGAAATAGGCGGTGGTGTCAGCAACCCGCAGATCACTGGCGAGCGAGAGGGCCAGCCCGCCGCCAACCGCGGCACCGTGGATGGCGGCGATTACGGGCTTGTCACACTCGTGGACAGCCATCATGAGGTCGACGATGTGTTCCTGGCCTCGATACGTCGTACCGACCGGCCCGCGCCCTTCAGAGTCGGGCGCTTGCCCGCTATCGCCCTTCAGGTCGGCGCCCGCACAAAAGCTCTTGCCCGCCCCGGTCAAGACGATCGCCCGGGTGTCTCGGTCGCGATGAAGCTCGCGAAACGCAGCAATCCCATCGGAAACCAGGTCGGGGGATAGTGCATTTCGGCGGTCGGGCCGGTTCAGGGTGACGACCGGAACGGCAGGATTGCTGCGGTCAATGTCGACATAGTTCTCGCGCGAGGTTGTGCTCATGTCGTCGGACACTAGACGCAGGCGCTACATTTTATCTTCGTGCCGAAAGCAGCTGTCTCCACCGCCGAAATCCAGGGCAACTCGTTCAAACGGGGCACCAAGGTTCGCCTCGTCGACGACATCCTGGGCTACCCCGCGGGAAGCAGCGGCAAGGTGGCCGTTGCCAACGGTTTCACGTGGCTCCGCTACTGGGTGCGTTTCACCGACGGCGAGTCGATCGGACATATCGATCACGGCAGCCTCGTGAAGGCCAAGGACTACGACCGCTACCTCGTGCAGCGCGATCGCGAGGCCGCCGAGGCCGCGGCCGCCGCAGAAGCCGACGCCGCTGAGGATGCAGGAAGTGAAGACTCTGGTGACGGCGGGGCCGTTGCGGCGGGTGCCGTAGTAGTCAACGGTGTCGCGATCCCGCAGCGATTGCTGGACATGAGCGTCGCCGCTCGCATTCGCCTCGGCGCCTAGGCCGAAACTCTCGGCTACCGTCGAGAGATGGCGGCACCACTCTCCGATGCAGACCTCACCGAGTTCGTGCTCGGGTCTGACCGCTTCGCGGCCGCGTCCATCGCGGCCGAGTGCGAACACGCTGACCTGCGAGTAGAAGTGCTCATGATGGACAATGCTGGCCAAACATCAGGGCCACCGCGCTCCAACCGCACCGGCTTCTCGTCCGAACGAAGAGGCCACCACCGCCGCACAAATCGTGCACCGCTGGATTCCGATCGACGTCGTTGCGGACAACAAGCAACGAGAGCGCATGCGTCAAGTAACCCGAGCCGTGGCCACCGTTCTCCTATTGACCCTGGTGGGCTCGCTGCTCGTCGGAGCGGTGAGCCTGCTCTGAGTCAGCGCTGGCGCGACTCGATCCGAGCGCCGGAGTTAAACGACTCGGTGCCCGCTTCCATGCCCGCTCGGTCGAAGCCGGTGGTGAGAATGGCGGGCGCCATCGCGAGCGCGTTGACCCGACCCATGTCGTTGGCGGCCCAGATCGCTCGCATCGTCGCCTGCACGGCCACTGGCGGCTGGGCAGCGATTGCGTCGGCGATCCACTTGGCCCGTTCGTGCAGATCGGCCGATGAGCAAACTTCGCTCACCATTCCGATTCGGTGGGCAGTCTCGGCCGTCATCCGCTCGTAGTTGCCGAGCAGCGACATTCGCAGCACTTCACCCAGCGGCATCCGCTGCAACATCTTGATCGGCTCATAGACCGCAGCCATGCCGTAGGTGACGTGGGGGTCGAAGAACGTGGCGTGGTCGGCCGAGATGATGATGTCGGCCTCGGCGAGCATGTAGAAAGCGCCACCGGCCGCCATCCCGTTGACCGCGCAGATCACCGGCTTCCAGAGATCACACGCCTTCGGTCCGAGGTCGTCACCGGGATCGTCGTACATAAAGTTGTTCGACGTGCCGTAGAGCGAGTCGGTCCCGTCGAGCGCCGTGAACTCACCCTCGTTGCGATCGATGCCAACGCAGAAGGCCTTCTCGCCGGCCGCGGTAAGAACGATCGCCCGCACTTCGTCGTCACGGCGGAACGCTTTCCACGTGGCCCGCAGCTCGCGCTGCATCGTGGGGCTGAACGCGTTGTAGGCGTCGGGTCGATTGAGCGTGACCCACGCGACATGTCCGTCCATCTCAACGGTGAGGGTCTCAAGGTTCGCTGCGTCGTAACTCATGGGGTCCAATCTCTCAGGCGGGCGGCCGCTTCCGCCACATCGGTCTCGGATCCGGCGAACGAGAATCGCACGAACCGGTGTCCTTCTGCTGGATCGAAGTCGATTCCCGGGGTGGCAGCAATGCCGAGTTCGTCGAGCCAGCGAGCGCACAACTCTTGTGAATCGTCAGCCAGATGGTCGGTCTGCGCCCAAATGTAGAACGCACCATCAGCCGGAGCGAGCCGATCGAGCCCGGCCGCCGGCAATCCTTCGAGCAGCACCGCCCGGTTGCGGGCGTAACGAGCGACGTTGGCTTCACACTCGTCGTGGCAGTCGAACGCGGCCACCGCTCCGAGCTGGCTGAGGGTGGGCGCCGCGATAGTCGCGTCTTGACCGATCCGAGTGAGCGCGGTCCGCAACGCCGATGGGGCGAGCAGCCAACCAAGCCGCCAACCAGTCATCGAGAAGTACTTCGAGAAGCTGTTGACGACGATCGCGTCGGCATCGAACTGGAGGGCCGTCGGCGCCGCTTCGCCAAACGTGATGCCGTGATAGATCTCGTCCGACACGAACCAGACATCGTTTGCTCGGCACCACTCGGCAATGGCGCTCATCTGGGCAGCGTCAAGCATGGTCCCGGTGGGGTTGGACGGGGAGCTCAACACGAGACCATCGATGGGGCCCAGGGCAGAGAGCTGTTCGACCGTCGGCTGGAACCGAGTGTCGGCCGACGTCGAAAATGACACAACCTCGCAGCCGAGGAGCTCGAGCGCATTTCGATAACAGGGGTAACCGGGAGTGGGGACGACGACCCGATCGCCCGGGTCAAACGCGGCCATGAACGCGGCAACAAACGCGCCCGATGCGCCAACGGTGAACATCACCGCGTCGGGGTCAACGGACACGCCATACCAATCGTCGTAGTGCGCCGCCACCCGTCGACGGAGCGGCTCAATACCTGCGGCGGTGCTGTAGCCGAGCACGTCTTCGTCGAGCGCGCGGTGCGCCGCCTCGATCACTCTACGAGGCGCGGGCGTCGATGGTTGACCAACCTCGAGATGGAGCACCTCTTCGCCCGCCGCCGCTCGTAGTTCCGCGGCGCGCATCACTTCCATCACGTAGAAGGGCGCGATCTCGGCGCGCTTGGCTGTCGTGCGGGTCATCGGTCTCGGCCGAGACAACCATCGAGCCAGAACGACCTCGTGGAGCGCGGCATCACCACCGACATCGGCGCCCAAGGGACAAGCCCGCAGGGCTGCAAAAGGTCGTAAGTCATCGGCAACGGGACCCGCGTACTGGTCATTTTGTGTCGGGTCAGCTCAGATCCGCTCATGGCCGAGATCCTCGCACGGAATTCCAGCCGGTACGGTGTGCGGCCGTGGCAACGCTGATCGGGATCTGCGGCGGCTCAGGCGCCGGAAAGACAACACTCGCCGTCGAACTGATTCGTCGACTCGGTACGGACCGCGTCTCGGCGTTGGCGTTCGACGCCTACTACCGCGATCTCTCCCACCTCACGATGAAAGAGCGAATTCGGGTCAACTACGACCATCCAGACTCGCTCGACAACGAACTGTTCGCCCAGCACCTCGCCGACCTTCGCCAAGGCCGAGACATCGAAGTGCCGGAATACGACTTCGCTAACCACACCCGAACCGGCGCCACGATCCTGGTTGAAGCGCGCGAGATTGTGCTGGTCGAGGGGATTCTGCTCTTCAGCTTCCCTGGCATCCACGATCTACTTGACTACGCGGTGTTCATCGACGTGGCCGAGGACGTTCGTTTGGAGCGACGAATCCAGCGGGACATGCGCGAACGCGGACGCGACGCCGACGACGTTCGACGCCAATTCGCGGAATTCGTCGCTCCCATGCACGACCGGTTCGTGCAGCCCTACAGAGATCACGCCGATCTCGTCGTGTCCGGCGAAGGCCAAGCCGGCTCCGATGCCGAGGTGATCATCGAACGGCTCGAGAGTGTCGGCCACAATGGTGGGAACCCGACGGGGGATCCATGGCCTTCAAGGACATCCGAGCGCTAATTCCTGCCATGCTGGACGCGCCCCCGGGTGGCGCCGGCACGACCGCACACATCTTGAGATCAGCATCGACATTCCCGCGGTCGACTCCATCGTCGAGGATCCGGCCCTCGAAGATTCAGCGGTCTACGCCGTAGTGCCGCCGACCCAGCTCGATCTCTCGACGCCGAGCGCAGCCTTACTCACCTTCGTCGATCGGCTCGCCGCCGGAGACACACGCAACGCCACGCTCATCCTCGACCCGGCCATCATTCGCGCCGCCGAAGTTGGCGAACTGGCCGAAGTCGCCGCCGGACTGGTCGCTCCGCGATACTTCGAGGCTGTCCAAGCCGACCTCGACGATCTCGATTGGAACACTCAGCTCACCACCGCGTAGCTCGAGCTCATCCTCACTTACGCCGCCCAAGAGGGTGGGCTACCGGTCGACCTCGTGGGCGGCATCCGCTATATCGAGGTCCTGCGGGCCGATTCGAACGGGACATCGCTTCGGGCGGTTCTCGAAGCGACTGGCGAGCAAGTCGATGTTGTGATGGTCGAAGCCAACGATCACACGTGGCGGCTCAATCAGCTTCTCGTCGGGGGAGGCGACACGGGTGTTTATCCGCTCTCGGGGACGGTCCTGCAGGCATTTCTGTTCAATGAGCGCGTCGTGACTGAGGTCGGCACCAAAGCACTTCTCCCGCTCTACGACAACTTCGAGTTTGTGGCCACCCTGTCGAGCGAGCTCCTCACTGTCCGAATACTGGAGATCGCCGCCGAGGCCGGCGGGCTCTAGACAAGTCTCCACATTGACTCAATAGATTCGGTCATCGAAGCGGACGGGCCCAACGGCAGCATCGGCGTCGCGACTGCCGGAGGCGAACCGCCACGATCAAGCTCAAGCGCACTCGGGACTTGAGGTGGCGTATCCAGTCGATTGCTGGCCCGGGCGGCGACGCTGACCTTGGCTTCTGGACCGCCACACTCGCTGGCTTCGAAATCCCGGAGGGCGCCGAGTTGTGCAAAGGCGGCATCGTGTCCCGGAACGTCTGGTTCGTACCAGAACCAAATCGACGCGGAGACGCGGGAGATGATCGATCTTCTGGAAGGCCCGGCCGAAGGCGGCGAGATCACAGTTTTAACGGCGGCGACGGAGATCGCCGACCTGATGCAAGGTGTCCGTTTCGACGGCGATTTCCATCGCCTCTGCGCCCAGATCCAAGGCGCCGTCTTCGCCAACGAGGTCGAGAACAGGAACGGTCTGGCCGGCGAGTGGCTAGTCGAGAACGTGTGCCCCAGCGAGCCTTCTCTCCTAGCCGGCTAACCCGACATGGGCGTCGAGGCCGACGCTCTGTTCACGCACAACGCATTACTTCACTTCTTGAAGGAGTTGACGTAGTTCTTGTGGCCGTCGGCCAGGACCCTCGCGTGCGCATCGGTCGGTCCCATAGCGGCGGCGCGGCCGTGCGAGCTGTCGGAGATCGCACGGGCTAGCGAGTTGTCGATGTGGGCTCGGCCTCGGCGCCCTGCGCCCCACTCCGAGAAGAAGTTGCGGACCAGAACCTGGATCTTTGCCATGCCCGCATCGCGCTCCTGAGGCAATAAAGCTGCCGGAAAGCCGACCTGACTAGCGGATGAAGGCGCCGACGGTTTCGACGTGGGAGGTGCCAGGGAACATGTCGACCACAGTCATCCGGGCCAGCGACATGCCGCCGGCAATGAGGCGAGCGGCGTCCTTTGCAAACGCAGACGGATCGCAGCTCACCAGCACGAAGAGATCGGGTTCGGCCCGCAAGAGCGTACTCACGCCGTCCTTGCCCAGACCCTCACGAGCCGGATCGGCGATCACGACGGCCGCCGGCGTGGCTCGCCAGCGTTCGACGGAGGACTTAATGATCTTGACGTCGCCTTCGTCCAAGTTCACTCGGGCGTCGGCGCTTGAATCCTTGCCGCGTTCGATGGCGTATACCGAGCGACCAACGCCGACCGTGCCGGCGAAGATGCCGATGCCGGCGTAGGCGTCGACCAGGGCGCCATCGGTGCCGTACTCCTCGACCATGCCGCCGACTTCTTCGACGAGAGCGTCGACGCCTGCGGGGCGGTTCTGGAAGAACGACCGGGCGGAGACTCGCCAGCGGCGGCCTCCGGCTTCTTCATGAATCCAGGCTCGTTTGCCCTTGGCGAGTTCTTCGGTGCCGACCAGCAGGACGTCGTCGGGAAGCTCGATACCAAAGGTGCTGCCTTCAACCATCACGAGTCGTTCGCCGGTGCGGTTGCCGACTCGAATTGTGACTTCCTTGGCGTCGCCGAAGCGTCCGTCGATGAGCAGCTGTTCGGCGATTGGATCGACCGCTTCACAGACCTCGGGGACGACGATGTCGTGTGACCCTCGGATGCGGTAGCCGGCTCGGCCATCCACGATCGCAGCGCGCACCGTGGTGCGGCCTTGATCGTTGTCGAGCGTACGAAGGGCCGCGTCGGGCGCGTCGACCTCGGCTCGCCCGAGCTGGTCGACCACCATCGATGACTTCATGCGTAACTGCGCATCAGCCGCCACGTGCAGGAGGTCGCAACCGCCGCAACCTTCGATCTGGTGAGTGCAGGGAATCGGCACACGTTCGGGCGACGCATCGAGGACGCGAACGACGCGGGCGCGAGACCATCGCTTGTCGACTTTGATCATCTCGACACTGACGGTTTCGCCCGCGAGCGCGCCTTCAACAAAGACAATTCGGCCGTCTTCGGCCCGGGCCACACCAGCGCCATCACGCGCCGTTGCGGAGACGTGTAGTTCCACGTGGAGGACGGTATCGGCGCTGTGCCGAGATACGCCTCGCGCGAGGAGCCAGCGCGATTAGTGTCGCTCTCGTGAGCCGCCCTATTGAAATCGCCCCATCCATCCTCCCCGCTGACTTCGCCCGACTGGGAGAGGAATGTGTGGACCTCGAGAAGGCGGGCGCCGATCGCATCCATTGGGACGTGATGGATGGCGTTTTTGTGCCCAACCTCACGGTGGGTCCTGATGTGGTCAAGTCCATCCGCAGCCACCTCTCGATTCACTTCGAAGCTCACCTGATGGTGATGAAGGTCGACGAGATCGCGCCGCTCTATATCGAGGCCGGCTGCCAGACCGTCATGGTCCACGCCGAGGCTTGCACCCACCTGCATCGCAGCCTCGACAACATCCAGAAGTTGGGCGCCCGTAGCGGTGTCGTTCTCAACCCGCACACGCCGGCGAGCACGATCCAGCATGTCCTCGAGGTCACCGACCACATTCTCGTCATGACGGTCAACCCTGGCTTCGGCGGCCAGAAGTACATCCCACTTCTCGACAAGATCGCCGAGCTCAAGGCAATGGTCGATGCCAGCGGCAACGAGATCGACATTGAGATTGACGGCGGTATCTCCGCCACCACAATCGGCGAGTGTGCGGGCGCCGGTGCCAACGTGTTCGTGAGCGGCTCGGCGCTGTTCAAGTACGACGACAAGGCTGCTGGCGTAGCGGAGCTGAAGTCGCTCGCCGAAGCCGCCCGGTCTTGAGCTTCTACCAAGAGAACCACATCGAACTGCAAGAGCAGTTCGAGAGTCGTGATCTTGCGGTCGCGATGGAGTTCTCGATCGTTCAGCCCGAGCTGAACGATGAAGCGATTGCGTTCATCGAAGACCGAGAGTTCTTCTTCCTCTCCTCGCTACGGGCCGACGGACAACCAACGGTGTCGCACAAGGGCGGCCCCAAAGGTTTCGTCCGGGTGGTCGACAACAAGACCCTGGTGTTCCCGAGCTATGACGGCAACGGCATGTTCCTATCCATGGGCAACATCGCGGCAACCGACAAGATCGGGCTCCTGTTCATCGACTTCGAAGTGCCGAACCGCGTCCGCGTTCACGCCGACGCGGTCGTCAGCGCCGACGACCCAATGATCGACGAATTCCCGGGGGCCCAGCTGATCGTGCGAGCAAAGGTCAGCGAGTCGTTCATCAACTGCCCGCGCTACATCGTGAAGCACCAGCGAGTCGAAGCGTCTCGCTACGTGCCCAACGAGAACGGCGAAGCGCCGATCCCTGCCTGGAAGAAAATCGAAGACCTGCAGCCGTTCCTTCGACCCGCCGACCAGACGCGGCTGCAGGCCGGGGGCGAGACGATCAGCGTCGAGGAATACGGACAGTTGGTCGAACGCGGCGAAGCTTAGGTCGCCGATCTTCTCGGTTGTACTGACCTCCGAAGAGGATCAGATCATCTCGCCGCGCTTAACGATGACGTGGTCGATGATGCCGTAGGCCTTGGCCTCTTCAGCGGTGAACCAGCGATCGCGGTCGGAGTCGGCTTCGATCTGCTCGTAGGTCTGACCGGTATGTAGCGCGATGCGCTCCTGGAGGAGACGCTTCGTGTAAGCCATCTGCTCGGCCTGGATTGCAATGTCGGTGGCCTGGCCCTGCACGCCGCCGAGCGGCTGATGCATCATGATGCGAGCGTGGGGCAGGGCGTAGCGCTTGCCGGGCGCACCGGCGCACAGCAGGAACTGGCCCATCGAAGCGCCGAGACCCATACAGATCGTGCCCACCTCGGGCTCAACGAACTGCATCGTGTCGTAGATAGCCATACCCGCAGTGACGGAGCCACCGGGCGAGTTGATGTAGAGCCAGATTGTCTTCTCGCTGTCTTGGCCCTCAAGGTAGAGGAGCTGGGCAGTGATGTAGTTGGCGATTTCATCGTTGACGTCGGTACCGAGGACAATAATGCGGTCCTGAAGCAGGCGGTGATATATGTCGGCCTGCGGATTTGCCAGCATGCTGGCGGCCATCATGGGTGCGGAGTTCTCCGGCGGCTGAGTCATAGAGCGAAGGGTATCGCCCCCGGTCCCTTCACTGGCGGCACAGATACGCTGAGTCCCACACACGTGTTACGCGGACGTGGTGGAATTGGCAGACACGCCAGGTTTAGGTCCTGGTGCCCGGAAGGGTGTGGGGGTTCGAGTCCCCCCGTCCGCACTTATTGCCAGGCCCCGTTGTCACTCGACGGGGACGAAGGCTCCGGTGTCGAGGTCGAAGGAATAGAGCGCTGGATCGACGTTGCCGAGGAAGGCTCGGCCCGGGGCCAGCTCCACGCTGGTGAAGCCCGTCGCGTCGAACGAGCCCAGCGCATAAGCACCCTCGAGGAACGATGTCTCGGTCGGGTTAACGCCAGCCGCGCCGAGTCCGGCCATCATGACGTCCCACGCCGCACAGACTCGCTGCGTGATCCCGATCTCGTCTTCAAGGCCATCGGGCCCCTCAACGAAGACGTCCTTACCCTTCACGGCCGAGACCTTGTCGACGCACTCCGTGACACCCGCTCCACCCGATTCGTAGTTGGCGGTCTGGACCGGTGGACCAACGGCGAGAAGGTTCGGGAAGTTGGCGGGGTTCGCACCAAGAGCGGTGAGGGTTTCGACCACTGTTCCGGCGTAGAACACCGCCATGTCGGTCCGGTCGGCTCGTTCCAGGGCCCCCAGCGCAGCAGCAATCGAGCCGTCGAGGCTCACGAGAACCTCCACGCCGTCGTCGCGCCAGCGCTCGACGGTGATGTCCAGCTCTGCCTCTGCCGCGGTGATGTCTTCGCCGCCGATGAGCTGCTCGCTCTCGTTGACCACGATTCCGCCGAGTGCCTCAATTGCGTCTCGGAATTCAGGAATCCGCGGTGCCGTATTCATTCCGGCGTAGATGGCGACGTTCTTGCCGTCGATCTCCTCAGCGGCGAGCGCCAGACCATCGCGAAGCAACGTCGCCGCGTCGGCTGCGGTTGTCATCAGGCGATCCGAGGACCGATCGATGTCGTCCTGCGTAATTGATTCGGTATTGATGACGATCGTCTCGTGGATATCGGCGTAACAGGCCTGCGATCCCCAGCCGCCGGGCATGAAGCCGAGCACCGCAAACACTTCTTCGTCTTCGGTCAGCTTGATACACGCTTCCTCGAACAAGGTGGTGTCGAGGATCAGCCACTCTTCGACAAGAAGCTCGATCTGGCGGCCAGCGATTCCGCCGGCCTCGTTCTGGAGTTCGGCGAGGGCCCGATAGCTCCCGGCAATGTCGCCGACGGCGGCGAAGGGGGTGACGTCGGCGATCGCCACGCCCAGCGTGATCGTGTCGGCCGAGATACCCCGGTGACTCGCCGTGAGCTCCTCATCGTCGGTCGGGGGCACGGTGTCGTTCACGGCCGTTTCGGGCTCGTCGACAGCCGCCGTAGTCGTGGTGGTGGGCGTCGCCTCGCCTGTGCCGCTGTCGTCGCCGCATGCAGCGACCACCAGCACCAGTGTGAGCAGTGTCGCGACACTCCGCGCGCGTCGTCCATTCTTCATCGATCGACCCATGGTGCATCGCCAGTTTCGATATGTGCGGGCAAGCCTCTCACACAATACCCACCACCAGGGTTGCGATGCCAAGAAGCGCGGGCGGGGTTAGGGCCGAACTTCGTTGCGCAACGGTTCGCCATCGAGGAAACGGCGCACGTTGTCCTCGAAGAGCCGGTGGAGGTTCCGAAAAAGACTGGTGGGATCGGTGGAACAATGCGCCGAGATGTAGAGATTGGGCGCGGTCCAAAGCCGTGACGTTGGGGCGAGCGGCTCAATACGAGCAACGTCGATCGCGGCGGCTCGCAAATGCCGAGCCTCCAGGGTGTCAACGAGCGCGTCTTCGTCCACCAGCGTGCCGCGCCCAACGTTGACAAACATCGCTCCGGTTCGCATTGCCGCGAAGGCAGCCGCGTCCATCATTCTGTCGGTTTCCGGTGACTCAGGAACGGCGGCAACCACGATGTTTGACTGGCCCAACATGTCATGAAGCGCGTCCGGTCCGACAACATCGTCGACCAGGTCCGACGGGGCTCCGCTACGGCGGAGTGCGACCACACGTAGTCCAAAAGCTCGTGCTCGTGCGGCGACGGCCTCGTTGATCGGCCCAAGGCCGATCAGCCCGAGAGTCTTGCCGGCGATCTCTTGGCCGAACACCGGCTCCCAACGGGCCTGTTGCTGGCGTTCGTCCAGCAGCCTCACCTGCTTGAACTCCCCCAAGATCCGCGCCATGACGAACTCGGCGATAGCAGTGGAAGTGACGCCCGACCCGTTGGTGAGGCGAATCCCGGCATCTTCGAGTCCGGCTGACCAGAGCTGGGCGATCCCGGCGCCAACACCCTGCACCCACCGGAGGTTTGGCGCGATCGATCGGACGTCAAACGGCAGATCGATCGCAATACAGCAATCGATCTGGCCAAAGACACTGAGATGTTCGGCCGTGAGTTCGGGTGCAAGCTCCCGGAGGTGGTCGTAGGGCGGCACGCCGCGGCCAGAGCGGGACTCCTGCGGCTCCGAATACGACGCGGCGAGCACCTCGACTCGTGGACCGATCGCGCGCAACCGGTCGAGATCGGCGTCGAAGTCGCCATTCCATTCTCGCGGGTAGAGCACTCCGACTCGCAGCGGCACAGCGTTCATGTCTGCGGCCGTATTCATGAAAGGGGCTCCGTCGATCGGCCCCAAAGGAATCCATCCATGAGGTCTTCAAATCCGAGGTGTTGGTAGAACGCTATGGCGTTCGTGTTCGCGGGAGAACATCCGAGATGGATCGCCGGCGATCCGGCGGCCCGGCAGCTCGCGAAGAGCGCATCCATCAGCTGCCGACCAAATCCGCCGCCCTGCAACCGCTGGAGCAGATCGATGTGGAGATGAGCGGGGTAGGCCGCCACCGTCTCAGCCGGCATCCGCAGCGGGTTGTGCATCAGATTCACACACACGCCATCGGCGGTGCCGTCCGGAAATGAACCAAGCGGATATTTCTCACGGAGGGGCACGAACCACTCTTGGTCGGCCCAGCCGTCATAGTCGTCGGTGAACGGCGCACCCACGATGTAGCCGCCGACGCCCTCTTCGTCTTCGACAACAAAAGCAAACTCGGGATGCCGGGTGAGATAGGGAGCGACCCACACTTCACCCACAATCCTCGGGTCGGTGTGTAGCTCCGTCGCGTCGCCACCATTGTCGGCGGTCTTTAGACAGATCGAGTAGCAGGCATCGGTGTCGCTTGATTCAAACGATCGCAGAGTCGGCATGTGTATTCCTCCCAAGCGTTCCATACAGCATCCCCGCGATCACGATCACTCCGCCAACCACAGTCCAACTCTCCGGCGCCTCGGAGAATCCGATCCAGGCCCAGATCGTGGCCGCGACGGTCTCAACCGGCGTGAACATCGCGACCTCGCCAGCCGGAGCGAAGCGGGGTGCGTGCGTGTGAAGCAGTCGGCCCATCGGATTGAAGATCAATCCCATGCCGATCACGGCGAAGAGCGCTCGGCCGTCGAGCGAATAATTCACGCCGAACGACGCACTCACGATCATCACCAGAACGGCCGCCGTGCCCAGCCCGACGACCCGGCTCATTTCAGGCCAGCGCCGCCAAATATTCATGTTGATGGCGAACGCGGTGACCGCTCCGAGGGCGAGCAGGTCGCCGTCGAGGGTCGGCTCGCCGACTGATCGAGCGACGATCACCATCACTCCCGAGAATGTGATCGCGATCGCTCGCCACACGCGGGGCGAGGTCGATTCGCCAAAGAACGCCTTCCCGACAAGGGCCGCGAGAATCGGAGTGGCCGCCACCATCACGACAACGTTGGCCACTGACGTACGGGTTACCGCGGTGACGAACATCAGCTGACTCAGGGTTGCGCCCACCGAGATAACGACGAGCGGCAGCCCCGCAGACCGAAACGCCCGGACCGGGTCGGGTTCCTTCATTACGAGGCCAATACCCGTGTAGAGAATGAGAGAGAAGAACGACACCCAGAACGCGATTGTCCAGCTGTCCTCTTCGCTCCAGCGAATGAAGAACGAGTCGGTGCTCACGAGCAACATGCCCGAAGCAGACAACACCCAACCGCGAGCTCGCCCTTCGATCTTCACTCGTTGGCCAGTGCCTCGGCGAGGGCACGGAATGCTCGACCCCGATGACTGATCTCGTGTTTCTCATTGCCCATCTCAGCGAAGGACCGACCATCACGTTCGAGTGGCACAAAGACCGGGTCGTAGCCGAATCCGGCATCACCCTGAGGCGTGGTCGCGATCAGACCTTCAACGACTCCTTCGACCATCACTTCTGAACCGTCGGGCCGAACAACCATCACCACGGTGCGAAAGCGGGCCGTGCGAGCCGCGGGATCAGTGGCACCCGCTCGGACCAGTTCCGCAAGGAGCTTGTCGACGTTGTCCTGATAGGTCGCATCGTCGCCCGCATACCGAGCGGAGAAAACGCCGGGCGCACCACCGAGTGCGTCAACCTCAAGACCGGTGTCATCGCTCACGGCCGCCGCGCCCGCTGCCGCACAAACCGCAACCGCCTTCAGCCGAGCATTGCCCTCAAGATCGGGTGCATCCTCCACGACATCGGCGAGGCCAGCCGGACGCGGCAGGAGCTCGACCAGCCCGTCGAGGACCAGCGCAATTTCCGCCACCTTGTCCGGATTCGCGCTTGCACAAACAAGCCGCGGGAGCGAGGAGCCCAAGGTCAGCGGCCTGGGCTGCGCGGCGACGGAGCCGTTGCGAGAACCTCGCGTTGTGCCGCCATGATCGATGTGATGCCACCCTCGGCAAGGTCAAGCAGCGCATTCAATTCGGTCCGGCTGAAGGTGTTGCCCTCAGCAGTGCCCTGCACCTCGATCAGCTCGCCATTGCCGGCCATGATGACGTTGAAGTCGACATCGGCCGTGGAGTCCTCCGGGTACGGCAGGTCAAGGACGGGCTGGCCGTCGACGATGCCCACCGAGATCGCGGCGCACTCGGTGGTCAGCGGGTTCGCAGCGATCGCGCCACCCTGCACAAGACGCTCGCAGGCGTCATGCAACGCAACGTAGGCGCCACAGATCGACGCCGTGCGGGTGCCACCATCGGCCTGGAGCACATCACAATCGAGCCGGATCGAGTGCTCGCCCAGCGCCTTCATGTCGGTGACCGCTCGCAGTGAACGGCCAATCAGGCGCTCGATCTCCTGGGTACGACCCTTCGCACCCTTGCGCTCGCGGTTCACGCGTTCGGGCGAAGAACCCGGGAGCATCGAGTACTCGGCGGTGACCCAGCCCTCGCCCTTCCCTCGCATCCAACGCGGCACGTCGTCCTCGGCCGAAGCGGTGCACAACACGCGAGTCTCGCCAAACGTCACGAGGGTGGAACCCATCGTCATGTTGGTGAAATCACGCTGGAACGAAAAAGGGCGTAGTTCGTCGACGGCGCGGCCGTCGTAGCGGGTGGTCACGGGAACTCCGGAAGTAAATCGAGGACTAGATCTCAAAGACGTCGCCCGCAAGAGCAACGTCGACCCGGCCACCGTAGGCGCCGACAGCCTCTTCGCGGTGCGCTGCCGGGTCACCACCCGGAACTAGATGAGTGAGCACCAGATGCTCGACCCCGGCCGAGGTCGCTCGCTCCGCAGATTCACGAGCGCTCATATGTGGAATCGACTGCCCCTCGAAGGCCGCGAGGTGGCTGGCATCGCTGAACGCGATGTCGGCCCGAGCGGCAAAGTCGTCGTAGCGAAAATCGGGGCCAGAGTCTGACGTGAAGAATGCGACCTTCCCATCGACCTCTACTCGAGCGGCGAGCGTTTCCACCGGGTGATCGGTGCGGGCAAAGGTCCAGTGCTGGTCGCCAATCACCAGCTCAGAGGTGTTGTCGATGACCGTCCACTCAAACGGCGACGGTGCGCCCTCGACCGCCACATGCAGGTTGTGATCCATCTGCCGGGTCTGGGCCGTGCCGTACACCGAGATGCCGGTGCGGGGGTGGAACCAGGTGAACACGTTGCGAAGGACGGGAAGTTCGAGCCAATGATCGGGATGACAGTGGCTCGTGACGATGGCATCAAGCTCATCGAGTTCGATCGCCGCCTGTAGTGGTCCGACCGTGCCTGGACCACAGTCGTGGAGCACAGTGGCCTCGCGGCTCTGGAGCAGGAAGCCGGTGCAGGGATTGGTGGGCGACGCGTAGGAACCCGACGACCCGAGGACGGTGATGCTGAGCGTGCTCACCATTGGTGGGCTTCGACGTCATCAAGCTCTGGGCCGAGCAGCTGACGACCGAGCTCTGCGAACGTTGCCACGTCGCCCGATGAAACAAAGCGACGAACGGCTGGGCCAGCGGAAACCCGTTGGGTGCCGGCACCCTCGATCGCTCGCTGGACCTCAAACGCGGTTTCATCAGCCGACGAAACCAGCACGACATCGCGGCCCATCACGTCGCCAATCGTGCGAGCAAGGAACGGGTAGTGGGTGCATCCGAGCAGCAGGCTGTCGACCTTTGCCTCCCGCACCGGGGCCAACAATCGTTCGGCAAGCACACGTACCTGATCGGACGCGGTCTCGCCTCGTTCAACAAATTCAACAAATCCGGGACACGCCGCGCAACTCAGCGAGACACCGGTGGCCAGTTCTTCGGCGAGCTGTTGGTAAGCGCCGCTGGCCACAGTGCCGACCGTGCCAATGATGCCCACCCGGTCCGTGGTGGTGACGGTGAGCAACGAACGCAGACCTGGTTCCAACACCCCAACAACCGGGATATCGACCTGGACCGCGAGGTCGTTGAGCGCAACTGCCGATGCGGTGTTGCACGCGACGACGATCATTTTTGGATCGTAAGTTTCGACCAGCCACGCGGTGATCTGGCGCGAGAAAGCCCTCACCTCATCATGTGAGCGCGAGCCATACGGGTAACGAGCGGTGTCGCCGAAGTAGACCAAATGTTCATTTGGCAGTAGGTCGATGAGGGCGCGGGCCACGGTGAGACCACCGAAACCTGAGTCAAACATCGCCACCGGACGATCCGCAGAGATCATCACGTCAGGCTAGAAGGCCCCAGCGCAATACTGCGGGAGCCAAAGGAACGAGCGCTTAGCGTTCTTCCTTGAACATCACGTGCTTGCGGATCTTGGGATCGTACTTCTTGATCTCAATCCGCTCACGCGTGTTCGTCTTGTTCTTGGTGGTCACGTAGGTGTAACCCGTGCCCGCCGTTGACTTCAGCTTGATGATTGGACGCTTATCGGAAGCTGCCATGATCAGACCTTCTGTCCGTTACGACGCATCTGGGCAACCACGGACTCGATGCCGCGCTTGTCGATGGTTTTAATGCCTTTGGTGCTCAAATTGAGCTTGATCCAACGGCGCTCACTTGTGAGGTAGTAGCGCTTTACCTGCACGTTCGGATCCCAGCGACGGCTGGAACGGCGGTGCGAGTGCGACAACTGCTTGCCAAAGTGAGGCTTCTTGCCGGTGACCTGGCAAATCTTCGACATCGGGGATCTCCTGGACGAACTGGAACAGCAAACGTTAGCGGTGTCCCCCCTCGACTCCACCCCTAAAGCCGACCAGAAACCCATACATCCATGCCAGCGAGCGGCCATGAACAGTGAATCATCGAAGAGACAGTCCGCCGTGCCAAAGATTGAACACATGGTCCATCTCCGGGCTGAAGCGATGAACTCGGACGTCCAGACCTCGGGAGCGGACCCGCGCATTCCGGCCACGGGCTCAGCGGCCCAGGTCATCTCCTCAACGTGGGTGTCGCGCCCCGGGTCGCACAACGGGTCAGAAAGTGGTCCAGGCCCGACCGCGACCGTAGCCCGGCCCCCTCTGCCCGCATCGAGTCAGTAGCCTCACTCTTGTGACTGTCGAGCGCGTACTACTTGCCTCTCCTCGCGGGTTCTGCGCTGGCGTGGAGATGGCCATCAAGGCCCTGGCGTGGATGGTGCGAGCCTTCGAGCCGCCCGTCTACTGCTACCACGAGATCGTGCACAACCAGCTGGTAGTGCGCCGCTTCGAGGAGTCCGGCGTGGTGTTCGTCGATGACATCAGCGAGGTGCCTCTGGGCCGGCCGATCATGCTGTCGGCCCATGGCTCGGCCCCCGAAGTGGTTGCGGCCGCTCGGGATCGTGGCGGCTACGTCGTCGACGCCGTCTGCCCTCTGGTCACCAAAGTGCATCACGAGGTCAAGACTCGGGCTGGCAAGGGCTACCAGATTGTCTATATCGGCCACGAAGGCCACGAGGAGGCGGTCGGCACGATGGCCGTCGCCCCTGATGCCATCCATCGAGTCGAAACACCCGAAGAAGTTGCGTCTTTGCCCGACTTCGAAAGCCCGGTCGCTGTCCTCGCTCAGACCACGCTCTCCCACCGTGAATGGACGGGTGTGCTCGAAGCCACCCGCGAGAAGTTTCCGCAGCTCTGGCAGCCGGAACGGTCCGACTTGTGCTTCGCCACAACCAACCGCCAGTCAGCACTCATGGAAATCGCGCCACGCTGCGACGCCATGGTGGTAATCGGCTCTGCCAACTCATCCAACACCAACGCGCTCGCGGCGCTCGCCGAAGAGGCCGGCTGCCCGCGCGTCTTCCGCATAAATGGCCCCGATGAACTGCCCGACGACATCGTGGGCACGGTGGGCGTCACCGCAGGGGCATCGGCGCCGGAGGATCTTGTGCGGTCCGTGATCGACCGGCTCTCCCCCACCGATGGGGTCGAAGAGGTGCGGGTCACCGATGAAGACGAATACTTCCCACCACCACGCAATCTGCGTGAGTTGTTGTCGGCGGTCGATGCCGTCGCTTCTGTGACGTTGCCGTCGAGCAGCGAACGCCCCCAACTCGACGATCGCAACATTGATGCGAGCGACGTTCTCGAGTCACTCAACTTTCCCGGATGAGCCCGCGCCCATCCGCGTTGGCCGTTCCGTTCGCGGCCGGCGGAGCGACGGCGGCTGCGCTCGGGGTTTACAGCTCGGCCCACGAAGCCACCGAACGTTCGTTGGTGTTCAGCGGATTTGAGTCGACCGCCTCCTGGAAGAGCGCTCTCGCGTCCGTGGTCGTCATCCTCTTCATGATGCAGGTGAGCCTCGGCCTCCGAATGGTCGGCCGAATTGGGGGGACCCGGCCGGTGGCCCCGTGGGCGCCAGACCTCCACCGCCTTATCGGCACCGCCGCGTTCGGCCTGTCGATTCCGGTCGTGTTTCATTGCCTGTGGGCACTCGGTTTCCAGACCACCGAAAGCCGAATCAGCACCCACTCGATTCTCGGCTGCGTCGCCTACGGCCTCTACGTCACGAAGATCCTCAGCGCCCGCCGCACCGATCGACCGGAGTGGGCGCTACCGGTCACCGGAGCCCTGCTCGGAATCACGATGATTGTTGTGTGGTGGACCGCCGCGCTCACGTTCTACGTAGGAGGAGCATGACTCCGCTCCGCCGGGCTCTTCCCTTGGCCCGATGGGTCGTGGGTGTCGCCGCGGCCACCGCGGTCGTGCTGCTATTTACCCTCGATGGCGAGCCGCCCGAAGCCACGCCTTCTCTGGCTGGCGAGATCGACCGCATGGTGGAAGCGGGAGAGTTGATCTACGCCGCCCGTTGCAGCTCGTGTCACGGTACAGAGGGCCAAGGCGGGCAGGGCCCACGTCTGGCCGGCACCGTCGCAACGCTGTATCCATCCACCGCGGATGAGATCGCCATCGTCACCGATGGCAGACTAGGCATGCCGCCCTTCGGCGGCGCGCTCACCGAAGCAGAGATCGCCGAAGTGGTGCTGTTCACTCGTTTCGGACTGGGTTAGCCAGCACTGGATTAGACAGCACTCGGTTAGGCCGGCGCCGGCTCATCGCCCGCGAGTACCCGCGCTTCGATGTAGAGATCGCTGAGATCGCGATAGAGCGTGTCGGTCAACTCTTTGACGGCGCGGCGCGGAACCTTGCCGTTGACCTTGCCCGGCGGCGCGATCGGCTCACCGATTACCACCACGATCTTTCGGGGCCGGGGGATCTTGGCGCCGAGCGGTAGCGCCTTCGCGCTGCCGCCGATTCCTACCGGCACGATCGGCACGCCGGCCCGCGCCGCCACGAACGCCGGCCCGTCGAGCACCTGCTCGCGGTTCAGTCGGGCTCCCTCCTGGCGAGTGCCTTCCGGGAACATCACGAGGGGTTCGCCCAACGCGAGCACGTCTTGCGCGGCTCGCAGGGCGGTGCGGTCGACGCCGGATCGCTCCACCGGAAATCCGCCGAAGAACGTGAGGAAGGCGCCGAGCGGCTTCGAGTTCCACAGGCTCTCCTTGCCCATGAATCTGAGCCGTTTTCCGGTGATCACTCCGACGATTGGGGTGTCGATGAACGAGCGGTGCACGGCCGAAAGGATGAAGGGGCCGTCGGGTAGATTCTCTCGCCCGTCGACGCGGAGCCGGAACATGCATTTACAAAGCGAGTAGACGGTGAGCCAGAACGGGCGGTACATGATTCGCCCAAAAAGGCCGTGGCGACTCCGGTCGGGGGTATCGCCCTCCTGTGATCCGTAGATCACGGGCCGCGAAACGGAGGATTGCGTGGGGTTGCCTTCGGGTTCGTCGCTCACTCGCCGTCCTCCTCGGACCTCGTTGTGCTGAGCAGCCCCTCGATCTTTGTCACCACCTCGGCGATTGACAAGCCGGTGGTGTCGACAACCACCGCGTCAGCCGCCTCCGCCAAGGGATCGGCCTCCCGATTCGTGTCAAGGGAATCACGGCGGGCGAGGTCCGCTGCCACGGTCTCGTAGTCGAGGTCAGTGACCTCTTTTGCCCGGCGGCGAGCTCGCTCGGCCGGGTCGGCAGTGAGGTAGATCTTGAGCTCAGCATCAGGGAAAACCACAGTACCGATGTCTCGACCTTCGAGAACACCACCACCGCGGACGGCGACCCATTCGCGCTGACGAGAAACCAACTCAGCCCGGACGGCAGGGTTCGCGGCGACGAGGCTCACCGCTCGGGTGACCTCCGGTCCGCGGATCTCAACCGACGCGTCGACCCCGTTGACAACAACGGTCTCGCGCCCCACATCGAGCTCCATCGTCCGCGCCGTGTTGGCCGCAAAGTCGACATTGGCAGGGTCACCGCCAGCCCGAAGGACAGCAAAGGCGACCGAGCGGTACATCGCTCCCGTGTCGAGGTACTTGAGTCCCAGACGGTCCGCGACCGCCTTGGCGACGGTGGATTTGCCGGAGCCGGCAGGCCCGTCGATGGCGATTACACGCATATCGAACCATCTTGCCGGGTCATCGCAGCTGTTCCAGAGCTTCGAAGAAACCAGGGAAGGTTTTGGCGACGCAGCCAGGGTCTCGAACGGCCACGCCGGGAACGACGAGCCCAATCAATGCGAACGCCATCGCCATGCGGTGATCGTCGTACGTATCGAACGTGGCCGCGTGCGGAGGGCCAGTCGGCCGGATGACCATCCCGCCGTCGATCTCTTCGGCGTCGATCCCGCAGCGCTGCAATTCCGCCACCGGGGCGCCGATGCGATCGCTCTCCTTGCCTTTCACAAACCCGATATCGGTGATCGTCGTTGGTCCCGTCGCGAACGCCGCAACGACCGCCAGCGTGGGTGCAGTGTCGGAGAGGTGACGCAGATCGACCTCGATGCCATGAAGCGACGCACCGCGGACCTCAACCCAATCGGCACCGATCTCGACTGCGGCACCCATGTCGGCCAGCACCTGAGCGAACTGCACATCACCTTGGAGCGATTCGGTGCCAAGACCCTCGACTCGTACTCGGCCACCAGTGATCGCCGCCGCCGCTAGGAAATAGGAAGCCGCCGACGCGTCGGGCTCGATCACATAGGTGCCGGGAGAGGAGTAGCCGCCGCCGACCGTCCAGGCGGTCCCGTCCTCATCGCTCACGGCGGCCCCGAAGGAGCGCATGACGGCCACGGTCATCTCCAGATACGGGCGGCTCACCGCGGCGGTGGTCAATCGTGCGTCGAGGCCGTGTATCGCGCCGGCGAGCATCAGCCCCGACAGGAACTGGCTCGACACATCGGCCGGTAGGCCAATGTCCGCCGCCGTCATCGGTCCGGTCAGCCGAAGCGGCAGGCGGCCCAGCTCGCCCAGTTCTTCGACGGTGACACCCATCGCCCGCAGCGCGGAAATCTGATCGTTCATCGGCCGGTCGCGCAGCTGCGGGTCGGCATCGACGACCACCGGCGCCGCGCCCAACGCAGCGATCGGGGTGAGGAATCGGCCGGTGGTGCCCGACTGGCGGGCGTCGACGGTGGCGGCCACGCCCGGCAGTTCACCGCCGCAGCCGACCACGTGAGCGGTCGAGCGATCGGCGTCGGTGCGGATCTCGATCCCCAGCTTGCGCAGCCCACCAATCATCGCCTCCGTGTCGTCGGCGATGAGCACACCCTCGAGAACGGTGTCGCCCTCCGCCATCGCCGCGGCGACCAACGCCCGGTTCGTGATGCTTTTCGAGCCGGGCAGAACAACCGTGGTGTTGGGCGGACCGGTGAGCGGAGTGATTTCGAACGGATCTGGCAGTGTCCGAGGATCGGCAATTGGCACGATCAGTCCAGGTTTCGAATCGATGGACGGTAGCCCTGCGCCATGAGGCCGCCCTGGAATCGCTCAGCGAAAGCTGACTCGACCAGAACCACAACCACACCGCGTGGGCCTTCGGCCGAGTGGGCGATCTCGAGGTCGTAAATATTGACGTCGAGGTCTGCTGCGAGGGTGGCGATGGCCGCGAGTTCCCCCTGGCGATCGAGAACCGGAATCCGCATCTCGGCCATCTGTTCGGCCACTGGGACCGTGGTCGGCAAATTGCGCCGCGCCTCGCGGGCCGACTCAAGGTGCGATAAGAGCTGGTCAGTCTGGCCCTGAGCGACAACCTCACGGAGGAGGCCGAGTTCGCTGATCAGCTCATCGAGCACGTCGGTGATGGCGTCCTGATTCTGGGCGCAGATGTCAGGCCAGATCGCCGGATGACCAGCGGCGATGCGGGTCATGTCTCGGAAGCCACCAGCAGCAAGACGAAGCAGCGAACGGTGTTCTTCGGCTCGGCCGTTGGCCAATCGCATCAGGGTTGCCGCGGTGAGGTGCGGCACATGTGAGACCACGGCGACGAGTGTGTCGTGACGGTCGGGCGGCATGACAATCACCTGCGCGCCCATTGCCGCGACAACCGCTCTGACCTCGGCAAATGCCGCGTCGTCGGTGTCTTCGGTCGGGCACAGCACCCACATCGCGCCGCTGAACATGTCGGCGAAAGCGCCATCGAGTCCGTCTTGCTCGTTGCCGGCCATTGGATGGCCGGGCACGAAGCGAGGATCGCTCACTGCCGCGGCGATCGGGGCTTTCACACTGCCGACATCGGTGACCACGGCCGCGCCCGCGTCGAGCGCCGCGGCGGCCAGCGCGGCCACGGCATTCACAGGAGTGGCGATGACCGCGAGATCACATTCACCGAGCTCGCCGGCCTCGTCGATCGCTCCTGTCGTAATGGCGGCGGACAGACGTTCGGCCGACAGGTCGATCCCGACCACATGCCAGCCCGCGGAGCGAAGAGCCATACCCACGGACCCACCAATGAGGCCGACACCAACGACCATCGCGGTCCGCGTTTCAGTCACGGCTGATGATTCTAGCTCTTGTCGGTTTCGCCACCGACGGCGATTTCGAGGGTGCGCACTTCTTCACGGGTCAATTCGCGCCACTCCCCTGGCTTCAGCTTGCGGTCGACAAACGGCCCGATTCTGGTTCGGACCAGGCGTTCGACCGGGTGCCCGATGGCGTCACACATACGCCGGACCTGCCGGTTGCGCCCCTCGTGGATCGTGATCCGGAGGAGTCGGTCGTCGACCGCGGTGACCCGAGCAGGCGAAGTGGGGCCATCATCGAGTTCGATGCCTTCGCGAAGCTGACGGATCGCGCCGCGGCTCGGCGTGCCCTCCACGCTGGCGAGGTATTCCTTCTCGACGCCGAAGGACGGATGGGTCAGCTTGTGGGTGAGGTCGCCATCGTTCGTGAGGAGGAGCAGGCCTTCAGTATCGGCATCAAGGCGACCAACGGGGAACACCCGGGGTTCGCTCGGCACGATTTGTACCACCGTAGGGCGGCCCTGCGGATCGTCCGCCGTGGTGATCACACCAATGGGCTTGTTGAGTACGTAGTAGATCAGGCCCGGGCGGATGCCGACCACGGCGCCATCAACCGCGACGATGTCGTCCTCGACGTCGACCCGGCGACCAAGTATCGCGATCTCGCCGCCAACCGTGACGCGCTCGTCGGCGATCAGCTCTTCACAGATACGCCGGCTCCCGAACCCGAGTCGAGCGAGCACCTTCTGGAGCCGCTCGCCATCCATGTTCATGACTCATCAGTCGAGTCTGGCTCCACACCCTCGCTGGATGTTTCGCGGTCGTCGGCGGGCATCTCGCCATCTTCGGCAGGCGCCTCATCGAGTTCGTCGACATCGTCATCTTCGGCGGGCGCTTCCTGGTCGGCGGGTACGACGCGGAGGCCTCGTTCGAGCGCCTCCACAACATCGGTGCCGGGGAAAAAATCGCCGAGAGGCGGGAGGTCGTTCACCGAGTCGAGCCCAAGACGTTCGAGAAAGGTGGGCGTCGTGCCGTAGAGCACCGCTTGGCCCGGACCCGGGTCACGGGCAACTTCGTCTACATAGCCGCGTTGCTGCAGCGTTCGCATCACGCCGTCGACATTGACGCCGCGGATCGATGCGATCTGGTTGCGCGACACCGGCTGTTTGTACGCAACAACGGCAAGGGTCTCGAGGGCGGCCGCCGACAGGCGCGATGATTGGCCCTCGAGCACGAAGCGTTCGACGTAGGGGGCCTGCTCGGTTGCGGTTTGGTAGCGGTAACCACCGGCGACCCGCGCGAGCACGAAGCCACGACCCTCAACCTCATATTGTTGTGAGAGGGCGCTACAGACCTCTTCGACCTCGTCGGGCGAAGTGCCCACGAGCTGGGCCAGCAACTCCGGCGGAAGCGGATCCTCGGCGACAAGGAGAATGGCCTCAACGGCTGGCGGAATGTGTTCGGCAACCACGTGTCAGCCCTCGTAGGTGTCGATTGCGATGGGGTCGGCGCTGACGGAATCATCGCCCACCCACACCACGATGATGTCGCCGAAGTTTCCGGCCTGATCAAGCTCAACCACGCCCTGCTTGAACAATTCGAGCACGGCGAGGAAGCGCACGACTACCTCGATGCGATCGACGAGTTCGGCGGTGAGCTCGCGGAACGTCAAACGGCCGAAGCGCGGAAGCTCATCAACGAGCTCCTCTAAGGCTTCGGCCACTGACACCTTGATTGGGGTGACGTGAGAAAGGTCGACGCGGATGATTGGCTTGGGAGCGGTCGCCTTGAGGTAGGCAGCACGAAGATCCTCGGGCGTGGTGCGATCGAGCAGGTCGGGTGCGAGGCCGATGAATCGGTCCTCAACCGGGCCAACGCGACGCGGATACGACCGGGCGGCATGGGCCGAAAGCTTGCGCAGAATGAGCGCCGCATCCTTGAAGGTCTTGCACTCAACGAGCCGGGCGAGGAGTAGATCTCGTTCTTCCCAAAGCCCGAGCTCGTCGTCGAGATCGACCTCTCGGTCGTCGGGGAGGAGTCGCCGCGTCTTCAGTTCAACAAGAGTGGCCGCGATGAGCAGGAACTCGGTGGCGACTTCGAGATCAAGCCGGTCCATCTTGTCGAGCTCGACTAGGTACGCATCAACGATCTCCGAAAGGTTGATCTCATAGAGGTCAACCTGCTCGCGCAGAATCAGGTGAAGAAGGAGATCAAACGGCCCGTCGAAGACCGAGGTGTGCACCTCGTACGGCATTCCGCTGACCCTAGACGGCAAATACCGCCGCGCCACGCTCCTCCGGCCCTACGATTCGGCCCTATGACCCGCGTCTTTTCCGGCATCCAACCCACAGGCGAGCTTCACCTCGGCAACTACCTCGGGGCGATCCGGAACTGGGCGCGTATGCAGCACAAAACCGATGCCATCTTCTGCGTCGTCGACCTCCATGCGCTGACCGTGCAAAAGGAGCCGGGCGAGGTTGGCGCCTCATCGCTGCGCCTTTCGCAGCTCTTGATGGCGGCCGGGCTCGACCCCGACGTGTGTACCTTATTTGTGCAGTCCCATGTCCGGGCTCACACGGAATGCGCGTGGTTGATGGAGTGCAACGTGTCGTTCGGCGAACTCAGCCGAATGACACAGTTCAAGGACAAGTCAGATCAGCACAAAGACTTCATCTCTGGTGGTCTCTTCACCTACCCGGCACTCCAAGCCGCCGACATCTTGTTGTACGACACCGACGAGGTGCCGGTTGGCGATGACCAACGCCAACACATCGAAATCACGCGAGACATCGCCGAACGATTCAACGGCCGTTACGGCGACACCTTCGTGCTCCCCAAAGCCGTCATTTCGAAGGCAGGGGCCCGCGTGATGGACCTTCAACGGCCCGACAACAAGATGTCGAAGTCGCTCGACTCGCCCCGGGGCACCGTCAACCTCCTCGACGACCCCAAGCAGATCGCCAAGAAGCTCAAGAGCGCCGTCACCGACAACGACGGTGAGATCCGCTTCGACTTCGCCGAAAAGCCGGGCGTCTCCAACCTGTTGTCGATCTTGGGCGCGGCAACCGACCGTGACCCTGAGGCGCTCGCCGGCGAATACGAGCAATACGGCCAACTCAAGGTTGATACGGCCGACGCTGTCATCGCCCTGCTCGAGCCGTTCCAAGCGCGCTTTCGCGAGCTCGAAGCCGACCCAGCCGAGACGGCCCGCCTGCTCAAGGTGGGAGCCGACAAGGCCACGGCGATAGCCGATGTGACCCTGGCGCGTGCCAAGGCCAACATCGGCCTGCTTCCCGGCTAGTTCAGGAACTCCGTTGGCACCGGCTGCTCTTCAACGAGTACCGGTCCGCCCGGATCTATTCCTTGCTGCATCGACACCACCGAGCGTGTTGACGCCACCGGCACTAGTCGTCGTCTACCTCGTGAAGGACCGCGGCGACCGCCGGGTCGATCGACCATTGGCCGGAAGGGAGGTGATGCTCAGCCGCCCACGCGACCGTGAGCGGGTCGCTCTCAGCCATGGCCAGCATATCGGCCCCAATCTCAGGATGATGGAGGTATAGGCCCACTCTTCGGGTGAAGCCAGAACTCTTAATCCACAGTCGAGCGGTATCGCGACCAGCCACCTTGGCCGACAGCGTGGCCACGACTCGCCCCCAAGTGCCGAGATCGGCATCGATCTTGCCGATGTCGTGGAGCAGCGCTGCTGCAAGTACCGCCGGTGTTGCCTCCTTGCCCAGCCGCCGCTGCACATCGCGACCGACTTGAGCGGTGTGACGGCGATCAGGGCCGTACTGCCGCTTCCAGAGCGCAAACTCGGCGGGCGACAACACCTCCTCAACCCAGGCGAGATCAGCGGACGGCGGATCACCCGGTCGGAGCGCTCCCACGAACCGTCGGGTGAGGTGCCATACGCCGCCCATCAGATCGTGGCCCGCGGGTGGGCCGCTCGGTAGACGGCGAGCAGACGCTCGGTGGAGACCTTGGTGTAGATCTGGGTGGTCGAGATGGACGCGTGACCCAAGAGCTCCTGCACCGTCCGAATGTCGGCGCCGTGGTCGAGCATGTGAGTGGCACAGCTGTGGCGAAGCACATGAGGCGACAACTCGCCGATCAAACCAACTTTCTGCCCATAGCCGCGAACCACACCCCACGCGCCCTGCCGGCTCAGGCGGCCGCCGCGCTGGTTGAGAAAGACCGCATCAGCATCGTCTCGACGGGCCCAACGCTCGGGCTCCATTACGCCCCGGCCCGATGCCGTGAACCATTCCGACAGAGCGGACGCGGCATGGCGACCGAGCGGCACGATGCGTTCTTTGCTCCCCTTGCCGAGCACTCGCACGAGACCGTCGTGAAGGTCGGCGTCGCCCAGCGACATCCCGACCAGCTCAGAGATCCGGACACCAGTGCCATAGAGAGTTTCCAGGATCGCCCGATCGCGCCGGGCAACCGCGTCGTCGCCTGTGACCACTTCGATGAGGGCCGTGACCTGCTCGAGGGTGAGGGCCTTCGGTAGACCGCGTGGCACTCGCGGCATCTCGATCTCCGCCGCCGGATCATCGGCCCGCAGTTCTTCCGCGACCAAGAAACGATGCATGCCGCGAACCGCCACCAGCGTCCGAGTGATCGACGAGGGCGCGAGCCCCTCGCCCGTAAGCACATGAACAAAGGCGATGACATCGTCGTCGATGGCTGTGAGCGGCGTGCTTGACCGACGCGCCAGATGGTCGGCGTACCGATGTAGATCGCGACGGTAGGCCGACAACGTGTTGGGTGAGCGGCCCTTCTCGACGGCCAGCCAGATCAGGAAATCTTCCAGCGCATCGTCGAGTCGATCGCCGGCATCGGTGATCGGCCTCGCCATATCAGCGGCCCAGGTGTCGGAGCGCGACCAGGAGGCCGATCACCGTCTTGGCGTCCTTGATCTCACCAGCGGCGATCGCGTCGGCGACCGAATCGATCGGCCAGCGCTCGATGGTCATGTGTTCTTCCTCGGGGCCCTGAGGATCGAGAGGAACGGACTCAAGATCGGTGGCCAGAAAGACGTAGGAGTACTCGTCGGAGAACCCCACCGAGTTATAGAACTCCGAGAGCAATACGAGCGGTGTGGCGGTGGTGAGCCCAACCTCTTCGGCGAGCTCGCGAAGGGCGGTTTCTGCCGGCGGTTCGCCCGGGACATCCCGCTTTCCGGCCGGGATCTCAAGTAGATCTTCTTCGGCCGGGGCACGGTATTGACGGACGAGCATGAAGTCGTTGCCGTCGAGTGGCACGACCGCCACCGCTCCCGGGTGGCGAACCACATCACGACTGACCACCTCACCGTCGGGGGTCTCGAAGTCGGCAACGACGACGTTGATCGACCAGCCCTGGTGGATCTGACGTTCAGCGATGCGACGGAACCCCGAAGCCGAGCGGGGCCCCGGTGTGGTCACGAATCCGCGGCCGCGGTGATCTCCGCGTCGATGTCGATCAGTTGCGGATTGCGGCCCGCGGCTCGCTCCATAGACGCCGCGACGAATTCACGAAACAGCGGAGACGGCCGGTCGGGGCGGCTCTTGAATTCCGGATGAGCCTGCGTGCCGATCCAGAACGGATGGTCCTCTAGCTCAATGAATTCAACCAAGCGACCATCAGGCGACTCGCCGGACAGAACAAGATCGCTCTCCTCGAACCGACCCCGGTACTTGGGGTTGAACTCGTAGCGGTGACGGTGCCGTTCGGACACCGTCTCCTTGCCGTAGGCGGTCGCCACACGAGATCCGGGTAGTAGCTGAGCGACGTAGGCCCCGAGGCGCATCGTGCCGCCCATATCCGTGACGTCACGCTGGCTCTCCATCAGATCAATGACCGGATGTGGAGTGCGGGTATCGAACTCTGTGGAGTTGGCCGCCGCAAGGTTGAGTGCGTTACGGGCGTATTCAATGGTCATCACCTGCATGCCGAGGCAAAGACCAAGACAGGGCACATCGAACTCTCGAGCGTAGGCCGCGGCGGCAATCTTGCCCTCGACGCCACGTTCGCCAAATCCTCCGGGAATGACCATCCCGTCGAGATCCTTCAGGCGGCCAGCCGCGAGTAAGCCTTCGACTTCCTCGGCCTGAATCCACTCGATCTGGATGTCGCCGCCATGGTGGAGACCGCCATGTTTGAGCGACTCGACCACTGACAGGTACGCATCGGGGAGGCTGACGTACTTTCCGATCAGCCCAATCTGGACCGGCGTAGTGGCGGCTTCGACCTTCGCAACAATCTCTCGCCACGGACCGAGATCGATCTCGCGGTCATCCAAGCCGAGAACGCGACAGACATAGGTGTCGAGGCCTTCGTCGTGCAGCACCAGCGGAATGTCGTAGAGGCTGGACGCATCGGCGGCGTTGACCACACCCTCCATGGGCACGTCGCAGAGGTTGGATATCTTGCGGCGGAGATCGGCGCTGATTGGATCATCCGAGCGACACACGATGGCATCGGGCTGAATACCGCGACTCCGGAGCTCGGTCACCGAGTGCTGGGTGGGCTTCGTCTTCTGCTCCGCCGATGGACCGATATACGGCACCAAGGTGACGTGGAGATAGAAGACATTCGCCCGGCCGACATCGAGTCGGAACTGACGAATCGCTTCGAGAAACGGCAGGATCTCGATATCGCCGACTGTGCCGCCAACCTCAGTGATCACGACATCGACGTCGTCGGACACCAAGCGATTGATCCGACGCTTGATCTCGTCGGTGATGTGCGGAATGACCTGCACGGTCTTACCGAGATAGTCACCGCGACGTTCGGCCGCGATCACCGCAGAATAGATCGAGCCCGTGGTGGCGTTGGAGTCTTGATTGAGGTTCTCATCGACGAAGCGCTCATAGTGCCCGAGGTCGAGATCGGTCTCGCCGCCGTCTTCGGTGACGAATACCTCACCATGTTCGAACGGGTTCATCGTGCCCGGGTCGACATTGAGATAGGGGTCGAGCTTCTGCATCGCCACCCGAAGTCCGCGTGCTTTAAGGAGCCGACCGAGGGAGGAACCGCTGAGGCCTTTTCCAAGGCCACTCACGACACCGCCGGTAACAAAGATGTGCTTCGTCATCGGGATCCGAACATAACCAATCGCGCGGCGCGAGGCGCGCACGGGGGCAAGGAAATCATGTGCGCGCGGTGCCGAGAAGCTCGATGGCGTGCTCACGGGCGACCTCAGAGTCGGGCGAACCCGACAACATACGGCTGACTTCGCTGATGCGCGATTCCTGATCGAGCAGGGTGGCGGCGCTGACCGTGGACCCTTTGACTTCTCGCTTCGAGATGGCGACATGATGGTCGGCGACAGCGGCAACCTGCGCCAAGTGAGTGACAACCAGCACCTGGTGATTGTCGGCCAGAGCGGCGAGAGAGGCACCAATGGTATTCGCCGCCGCACCGCCGATCCCTGCGTCGACCTCGTCGAATACCAGCGTGGGCGGACCGGCGCTCAGGACAAGACGCAACGCCAGCATGGTGCGAGCGAGCTCGCCGCCGGACGCAACCTTGGCGAGCGGCTGAGGCTCGTGGCCAGCGTTGGCGGCCAGACGGAACACGACCTCGTCACCGGCCGGACCGTCGACATCGACCGCGAGCCGAGCGCCCGCCATCGCAAGTCCGGTGAGGTGGGAGGCAACGGCCTCAGCGAGCCTCGGCGCGGCCGCGACTCGGGCCGAACGAACCCGGGCCTGCTCGACCACAAGCTGGGTGAGGAGGTCAGAGCGGCGAGCGTCGAGCGCAGCAGCCCGCTCGTCGCGGCTCCGCAGTTCGGCCAATCGTTCGCTGGACTCGGCGGCAAATGCCTGCACCTCCGAGAGATCGTCGCCGTATTTGCGGCGGAGTTCGCGCAACAGAGCACGACGCTCTCGCAGTAACGCCAAGCGTTCGGGGTCGTCGTCCATTGTTTCTGCTCGACCGCGAACTTCAGACGCAAGATCGGCCAACTCCGCGCTCACTGATCGCAAGCGTTCTTCAAGGTCGAGGAAGGGAACCCGTGCCTCAATGGCGGCAAGCGCTTCGGAGATAGCGCCGGCGGCCGCGCCGTCGGCATCGAGCAGGCCCCGCACGGTTGCGGCGGCCTCGCGATGCGCCGTGGCGCCGGCGAGCACGTCTTCTTCTTCGTCGAGACGTTTGTCTTCGTCCGGACCGGAAATGCCGGCGGCTTCAATCTCGTCGAGCTGATGTTGGAGGAGGTCAATCTCTCGCGCTCTCGCCCGCTCGTCGCCGCCCAGCTCTTCCAGGCCAGCATCGACCGTTCGAAGATCGTCGATGAGCGCCATGAGTGCCGATGTGTCGATCACTCCAAAGCGATCCAACGCCGCTCGTTGCACGGGGCCCTTCAGAAGGGACTGATGCGCGTGCTGACCGTGGAGGTCGATCAAATCGGCGCCGTGCTCGCTGAGCGCCGCCACCGTGGCGAGTCGACCATTGATGTACACCCGCGAGCGCCCGTCACGCGGGATAACCCGCCGGACCACAAGCTCTTCATCGGCGTGGACAAATCGGCCCTCGATCTCAGCTTCATCCGCACCGGGCCGAACCAGCGAGGCATCGGCCCGGCCGCCGGTGAGCAGATCGATGGCACCGACGATCAGCGTCTTGCCAGCACCAGTTTCGCCGGTCACGGCGGTCATCCCCGGTCCTAGCACCAACGACAGCTCGTCGATGACGCCTAGGTCGCGGACAACAAGCTCGATCAGCATGGCGCGCTCCGATACCAGCGGGGGAACAGAATATGGGGAGGGAACGTTCGTGGACTAGCGATCATTGAGGCCAAACTTCGCCTTCAGTACTCGATGGAAACGGCGCGGCCCGAGCGAAACCATTTGGGCCGAGTGGTCGGCGGCCGAACACTCGATTGTGTCGCCATCTCCCACAATCGCCACCCTACGACCGTCCACTGACACCGTTGCCGGGCGATGCCCGTCGATCGTCAGCCTCACCCGGGTAGACGGCGCTAGAACCAGCGAACGATCAAACAGCATGTGGGGCGAAACCGGCGTGAGCAGAAGCGCCGAATGAGTGGGGTCGATGATCGGCCCACGCGCAGAAAATGCATAAGCGGTGGAACCCGTGGGAGTCGCCACGATCAGACCGTCGGCGGCATAGGTGGTGAAGAACTCGTCGTCGAGATCGACGGCCAAACGAATCGTGTTGGCATCAGCGGCGCGCTCGACAACCGCCTCGTTCAGCGCGAAATGGCGCTCCTCGCCGCCGTCGCTGCGGATCAGGACCGAAACAAGCATGCGCTCGTCGACCTCGAAGTCGCCTTGCAGCACCCGAGCGACCGCTGTTTGCGCCCCGCTCGGCTCAACCTCAGTGAGGTAGCCGAGTTGGCCATGGTCGACGCCCAAAATAGGGACGACCGCGGTCCCGAGGAGTTCCACCGCGCGAAGAATCGAACCATCGCCGCCCAACGTGACACACACATCGAGGCCGTCAGCAAAGTTCGCCGGCTCGACCATGTGGTTGGCCATGCCGCTCACTTCGGCATCGTCGGGCGGAACCCGAACCGAGTGCCCTTCGTTCAGGAGCCATACCGCGAGGTCGCGAGCGTGGGCCGAAGCCTCGTCGCGTCCGAGATGCATGATCAATCCAATGGCAGCCATCTAGCGACCTCCTCCGTCAGCAGTCTCCGCGATCGCAGACTGCACGATCGCTTCACGATCCAACAAAACCGCCCCGCGTCGCGCGTGGACAAGAAACTCCACATTGCCATCACCGCCCGTGATCGGAGAGTTCATCGCCCCCATGATGGCCGCTCCCCGCTCTTCGAGTGCGGTGCAAACCTCAGTGAGGGTTCGTTCCCACACCCCAGCGTCGCGAATGATTCCGCGGCCCTTGTCGGCTTCTTCCTTGCCCGCCTCGAATTGCGGCTTCACCAAAAGAACAAGATCACCACCATCTACTGTCAACGCCAGCAGCGAATCCATGACCGTGCGAAGCGAGATGAACGAAAGATCCCCAATGAGGATGTCGCCCGGTCCGCCGACGGCTTCGGGCTCGAGTCCGCGGACGCTGGTCTGCTCGTGAACCGCGACACGGTCGTCCGCGCGAATCCTTTCGTGGAGCTGGTTACGGCCCACATCGATCGCCACGACGCGAGCCGCTCCCGCTTGCAGAGCGCAGTCGGTGAAGCCACCGGTGGACGATCCGGCATCAACGACGCGCCGCCCCTGCAGGTCGACGGAGAACCGTGTGAGCGCGGCAGCGAGCTTCTCGCCGCCGCGCGAGACAAACCGAGGCGGGTCGCCAATCAGCTCAATCGCGTCGCCGGGATCGACCTGACGAGCGGACTTCTCGGCAATTGTGCCGCCCACAGTGACGCGCCGACGGTCGATGAGATCCTGGGCCTGAGAGCGGCTGGTTGCAAGCTCTCGTCGGACGAGTTCGGCGTCGAGACGGCGGCGACGACTCATCGATCCCCCACCGACTCCCCCTGCGTTATCCCCGGGCAAATGTGCCCAGCGACAACACTCTACGCGGTCGTCCTTCGTAACATGGTGGAACAGCCGACAGGACGGCAGTATTGACGCCTCCGGGGCAAAGAAGGGAACGCGACTACCGGTCGACCGAGACCGCCGACGTCGCCGAGGTCGCCGAGGTCGCCGAGGTCGACCGCAACACACTCGCCGTTGCGGAGGTCTGACACGTGCACAACAGACCCCTCAATGGCCACCACCCAGTTCCCGTCAGTGCCGATGAGATGGCTCGG
>Ga0114997_10000110_pt1 | contig 57318 bp, 56 predicted proteins | sample ArcticOcean_MG_C_2_FD_87045 | JGI IMG/M metagenome (GOLD analysis project Ga0114997, IMG submission 87045) | Marine microbial communities from western Arctic Ocean - ArcticOcean_MG_CB4_136 | ecosystem: Environmental > Aquatic > Marine > Oceanic | place: Arctic Ocean: Canada Basin | collected... | reverse complement strand
GCAGAGGACAGGATTTGAACCTGCGAAGCACTACGCACTGGGACCTCATCCCAGCCCCTTTGACCACTCGGGTACCCCTGCTTTAAGATTGGCCAGATGTCCTCTATATATCATAATGATGAACTAACTAGTAAGATTCCTCTAAGATCAAAATAATTATATTTTCAGAATTTCATCATTTTTAGAAACTAAACCCTCTTTCCTTACCGATGCATACCATCTAGACCACCCTGGATATTTTTTTTCTGAGATTCTCACAAAACCTTCTTCAGTAAAAGATTTAGATATTGTTTTGCATGGCGGTGCAGGGCCGGTTAATTCAATTTCTGCTTCACCAATTCGAAATCTCGCACCAACTTTCATTAAATTCCAGTCTAGTCCTTTAATAGTTATATTTTCGCCAGTGCTACCGGGATTTATCGGATGTCCTTCCTTTTGTAAAGCAAGAATTCTTTCTAGAGAGAACAAAGAAACAGCTCTTGTAGGGCCGCCATGATATTCAAGGTCATTTTGCTTATCTCCTTGAACATTATTTTTACCAATAACTGCCATTTTAACTGGATGTTTTGGGGCACCCCCTGAAGAATTTACATTTATTGAGTGCACAATATACACAAGTAATCGTAAAGGATTGAAGGTATAACTACTACTGATTGCTAATACTAATCTTGTAGTAACTCATTAAATAGTTCATCTATCAATATATAGTCATAATCATATCTTGATTTCATATATTCAATTTCTAATGCCATATTTTTTTTTGAAATATATCGTAATAGCTTTTTAAAATTCAATTTTTTAATCATATCGATAATTTTCCAATAATCTCCGAACGTAGCATGATGATTAATTTCATTTTTCATTTCCCAACCAATTGACAATCTTACACAAGTAAGTAAATCCATATGATTCTTATCAGTACTAAGTACTAAATTGAATCCAGTCAGAGTTTTTATGGCTTTAGAGTACTCCTTTTTCCCAATTTTATTTAGAGATAATTGCTCATTATTTGAAAAAATCCTTGTATAATAATTATCGGACATATATATGTTAGGTTTTTCAGAGAATTCTCTTATGTTATTACAATCAGTATATCCTGAATAGTAAGCATAATTAAAGTTCGAAGCACATCTTTCTAAAGGATCTCTAAGGCAGGTTAGTAAGAATACTCGTGAATCATTAATTAAAGTGTTAAAATTAGGGGATCCATGTTCCGTTGCAATAAAAGTCACACCCTTTGCTTCACATTCATCTATGAAATTAGTCAAATCATTATCATTATATTCCCATAAAGGAAGTACGCCGCCATCCTCCTTTTTTGGATTTCCATTCCCATTTGGCGAATAAAGAACTTCGCCATTTTCTATAGCCATATTAACAATTAATGTGCCAGCAGATTTATGTAAATGTTGAAACCAAATTAGCCGATAACTATCCTGCACATTATTTGCCTCGAACGCCGCACTTTTGATACAGTCGGTTTGTTCCGCACCTATTGACGCAGCTTAGTCCGTACAGACGAGAGGGTACTTATGAACGAAATAGATGGTTTAATACTAGGAGTTCCCAAAGCAGGAACTACTTGGCTCGCCAATGTTTTATCTCAAAATCCAGAGGTGATTCTTTCAGACCCTAAAGAACCAAACATCATTGCATCTCACAAGGGGACTTTTGGGAGGGATAAGAAAGCCCCTGATTGGCTTAAGTATGATAATCATTTCAATGGTAAAGGATTTAGAATTGACGCCTCAGTACATACTTTTTCTTGCCCCTTATCGCCTTCACGTTTGTTTAATAAAATGCCTAATATTAAGCTAATACTCTGCCTTAGGGAACCTGTTTCTAGGGCAGTTAGTCATTGGAAAATGATTAGAGATACCGAAGAGGATATCAGAAATGGTGCTAATTGGAGTAATTTTTCTAAGGCTTGGCTTGATAATAGATTAAGCGATGACTCACATTATGGTAAATCGATGGAGAGGTGGATGGAGTTTTTCTCATTAGATCAGTTTTTAATTATTGATAGCCAAAGAATGAGAAAAGAGCCTGAAAAGGTATTAATTGATATTGAGAAATTCTTGGGTGTCCCCCCTTTTTCTTATGAAATTTCAACCTCTAAGCATGCAAATAGTGCTTTAGCACGAAGACCAATCACTAGTATTGGTAGGGCATTGAGAGTATTATTTTCATTCATACCTCGAATTATAAAGAGCCCTATTGTAATAATATTACAAAAACGAGACATTGACATCTACAGGTCCCCAGGTATTAGTCGGAGGGCAGATGAAATTTCTGTGACTCCGGAACATTATTCCATTTGCGCTCCAACAATTTCTTCAGATTTGAAAAATTTCCAGCTATTAACTAATTTTGATACTAGTACTTGGTTAGAATTATTGCCACTTAACTATGAGTAATTTTTCTTATTATAGCCTTTAAAAAAGCATGTAGCCAAAGAGTTACTGATTCTTTATTGGTTAAGGGCTGAATATTCTCTCTTTGTTTTTTACGCATCGCTTTTCGATTAATACGCCACTCGCCATTAAAAATACTAGGTATCGATATGGAAGCGGCTGCCACTTCTACATATTTTTTGGGATCTGACCTGTATAATAATTGTTCACTATCGTAGGCAATTCGTGCCATTCCTCCGCGGTCGGGGTGATGAACTATGCATTTAGGTGACCATGTTATTTTTCTACCAGAATTTATTATTCTCCATGCTAAATCTGTATCTTCCCTATGGATATAGTATCTTTCATCAAAACCTCCAACTTCTTCAAGGGCCGAACGTCTAAACGCCATATTTGCGGTTTTAAATCGATTCCATTTGTCTTTTGGATTTGGATTCATATTTGATAATTTTCCATCAGGTCCTACAGTTGTTACCACTCCCTCCATTCCATGTATTTTTTTATTTAGAAAATGTTGTTGTATTGAAGCAATCCAATCTCTTGAAGGTACACAATCATCATCAGTAAATGCCACTATAGGTGCCGTACCTCTGGACAGGCCAATGTTTCTAGAATATGCAGGTCCCTTATCGCTCGATGAGTCATCAACAACTTGTATAGAATCTGGTGCTACAGTTTGCTTTTCAAGTGCCTCTAAACATCTTGCTAAAGCCTCAGGTCTTTTGAATGTTGGAACTACTACGTCAACCCCGAGTGCCATAATCTTCCGATAACTAACTGACTAAAGACTATTGAGGCATTCAATTCAAAAACAAGTCCATTATCGTGGAATCATGGTTGACATTGCCTCATTAGTATTGGGAAGTTTTCAAGATATGGTCGTAGATGCCTTTGGAGAACCAATTGGATGGGCAGTTGGCCATACCATTATACTTTTATCAACACTCTCAATTATCTGGATAATAAGAAACAGAAACCATATTTTAAAAGAATCAGGATGGGGTTATTCGCATCTTCAAGATGTAACAGTAATCTTACTATTAACTGGATTTCAGTACATCATTTATGTAAATTTACTTGAATTCCCAGAAACCGCATCATTAGGTCTTGGTTTGTTTGTCACAATGTCTCTAAGGTGGCACATATTAGTTCTTGAATAAATCATTTATTCATATTCTTGCCCTTTTCTTCGATAATAAATAAATCCGCCAATTATTAATATTAAGATTCCAATAGATCCTGCTATTACAGGAACTTGTTCTTCAGTTATACCAAGCTGTTCCAAAATAGATTCGTTCCCTCCGAATTCAATACCTAAACCTACAGCCTTTTTCTTAATCTTTAAATCAACTTTATTGGTATTGGGGCATAAATTTGGTTTCACATCGCCTTTTTCAATAATGACTATGCATCCTTCCCAATCTTTTTCTAAATCACTAGGTGTTCCAATTCTAAAATTACAATTTTCTCCGGAATCTCCAACATCAATATCTACGTCACAATCTCCATCTATATTTTGAAAACCACTTGGCCATGAGGATGAACCCATAGATTTTTGAATTAAATGAATTTGATAACTTATTTTCCCCTCTTCATTACTTTCACAATTTATTGATGCCGAAATAGAAATTTCATCCCCCGAATCAAAGGACCCTCCACCTTGTCCTATTTCCGTTTCACAAGATGAGTATTCGATTATAGTGACGGTAACTTCTTGTTCATCGGATGAGCCAGCAGGGTATAGTACACCGTTTACTTGAGATACAGTTGCCGTTATATTGACTAATATTTCTCCTGGGGATTCTGCTTCGTCGGACTTTAAACTAACTTGGAAATCAGTACTTGAGCCAGCCGTCAAAGTTATTGTACCCGGGGCACTACTTGCTAATTTTCCCGATTGTACAGTAATATCTATTGTTTCAGAAAACATAGAGGGGTTTTCTGCAACACAATTAATCAAACCAGTTCTTGATGACCCTGGACTCGGATTAATTTCAACATCCTCATCACATTCAAGAATCACTTCCGGCAATATTTGTGCCGAAACAGGAGATATAATTCCGACCATTGAAGTCAAACAAAGCATCATACAAATGATTCCGACTCCCTTAGACATATTCCTACGGCGGCACCTATCATCCATAGAATTATTCCTAAATATAATCATTTTCCGATTAAAATTGTATTCAAAGGATTCATGACAGCCATTACCTCCGATTGAAGCATGAGTGATGGGGCGGGGCAACCTCCAGTGGTAATAGTCTCCGAACAAACATCAATCACAAGTGGCACAGCAGTCCAAGAAAAATTGATTACTGCTGCCAGAGTTTTTTCTGATTTACTAAAACCTACATTTGGTCCAAGAGGGCTAGATAAGATGCTTTACAAAACGAATGGAACAACGGCAGTAACTAATGATGGTGCCAAAATAGTAGCCGAGTTGTTAGTAAAACATCCTGCTGCCAAAATGATGGTATCTATGGCGAATTCACAGGAAGAAAACTGCGGGGATGGCGTCACCACAACAATGCTTCTTTGCGGGGCACTTCTTCAAGAAGCAAACCATCTTTTGAGGAAAGGATTGCACCCACTAACTTTAGTTGAGGGATTTAGATTATCTCTTGAAATAGCTCAAATTCAAATAGACTTAGATTCTCAAGAAATTACTGAAGAGAAATTATTAGGAGTAGCAGAAACGGCACTTACTGGAAAAGGGACTGAAGGGGCTCTTGATTTGTTTTCATCAATGTTAGTAAAATCTCTAACATTAATTTCTCAAAAACAAGAAACACCTCGTGCAGAGAATATAGCTATGTTCAAATCTAATGTTGGCAACATTACAGATTCTCGAATAATAACGGGTGTTGCTTTCCGACGTAGAGTTCTTTTGGATAGTTTACCTAACCGATTATCTGACGTCAATGTTGCTGTAATCTCTGGCGACATAAAAATCAGAAAAATGACTCGAACCGCAGAAATCCAAATTACCTCTGCAAATCAATTAGATGCATTTGTCGACGCTGAAAGAGACCGAAAGAGATCTCTCGCCACAGCGATAATAAAAAGTGGGGCCAAATTAGTCCTATCTGGTGGAGAAATAGATAAAGACATATTACATCATTTAGCAGATGAGAAAATTCTTGTAATAGGGGAGTTAGATTCTTCTGAAATCAATAATTCAGCATCGGCAACAGGGGCCAATATTGTTGACTCAGTACTAGACCTTAATCCTCTTGATTTAGGTTTTTGTGGGAATGTATTATGGGAGCGCAATGAAGCAAGTGAAATGGTTGAAGACATAATTAGAATCAGTGAATGTGTAAATCCCGGACTTGTTACAATTGAAGTTGGAGGTGCCGGAGAGATCGCTACAGAAGAGATCATTCGAGGATTACATGATGGGTTAAGAGCAGTATCTCTGGCGATGGAAGATGGAGAAGTATTACCTGGTGGTGGAGCAATACATAGCCGGATTGCTCAAGCGGTACGAATAGCATCGGAATCGGAACCGGGGCGCGCTCGACTTGCAATGGATGCTTTCTCAAGAGCGATGGAAACTATACCCGGGGCATTAGTTGAAAACTCAGGGAATGACCCCTTAGACAGGATTCTTGAATTACGTACTGCTACAAGAAATAATAAATATTTCACTGGTATTGATTCAGATGGAAATGTTTCAGCAGTCGCTAGAGTTTGGCATCCCCGAACACTTATTGAAGAATCTCTCCAATCAGCATGCGAGACAAGTATTGGTATGCTTCGTATAGATCAAGTAATTTCATCACGTGGCGATTAAAGAATAGGTCACAAACACTTCAAGCCATATGCTTCTACGCCTAGATATGGCAACACATCGCGCCCTGCTCAGTGTATGGGAAAAGTCTGGTATTGTAGATCTTGGCAAATCACTATCTGATATGGGATGGGAAATTCTCTCTACTGGTGGCACGTCTCGTAAATTACGAGAGGCTGGTATAGATGTAACTGACGTTAGTGAAGCAACCGGACACCCCGAGTGTTTCGATGGAAGAGTCAAAACGCTTCATCCTGCAATCCATGGAGGAATTTTAGTTAGGCGTGATAGAGAAGATGACATGGAAATGCTTGCTAAATTGGATTATGGAACAATCGATTTAGTTTGCGTTAATCTTTATCCATTTGAAGCAGTTGCAGCAAAAATTCCTCCCGTATCCAATTCTGAATTAATTGAGATGATTGATATCGGCGGACCAACAATGATCAGGTCTGCTGCTAAAAATCATAAGGACGTCCTCGTCCTTACTAACGAAAGTCAATATCAAATCATCATTGATGCTATGAAAGGAACAAAAGGCAATTCTCTAGATATTAGCCTAGATGTCAGGAGAGAGCTTTCTTTAGCGGCATATCAATGCACTGCAGCATATGATGCAGCTGTAAGTAACGAACTTGGAAAAAGATTCATCGGAGGTCCGACCCCAAATCGAATTCATATTGCTTCAGAAACCGGCGTCAAGCTCCGCTATGGTGAAAATCCACATCAGCCAGCATCTTTTTATCCAGCATCATCAGTATCTGGGCCCAAAGGTTTAGCTGCCGCGATACAGCATGGAGGGAAAGAACTTTCATTCAATAATTATCTTGATTTAGATGGAGCCTTAAGGATAGCGCGAGGATTGTTGAAAGATATGGACAAAACTAGAAATCAGGGCTGTGTTGTAATTAAACATACTAATCCTTGTGGAGCGGCTATCGATTCTTCGCAAAAAAGCGCCTGGGAAAATGCCTTAGCTAGCGACCCCGAGAGTGCATTTGGTTGTGTAGTTGCATTTACATCAGTCGTCGAAGAAGAAACCGCTCAAGCCATAGGTGGCCATTTCTTAGAATGTATAATTGCTCCAGGGTATACTGTTGAAGCATTAGAAATACTGTCTCAAAAGAAAAATAGGCGAATGCTAACTATGCCTGAATTCTTACCACGAGAAGATGAGATTAGAGTTAGGCAATTAGATGGTGGCTGGGTTGCACAAGTCCAAGGCCCTCCAAGTATAGACTGGTCATCTGTTAAATGCGTTACAAATATATTGGGGAATGACGATTTAGTATCACTAGCAAGATTTGGTTCAACGGTGCTTTCTGAGGTTAAATCAAATTCAATAGTGTTGGTAGCCCAAACAGAAACTGGTTTTGCAACCGTCGGAGTTGGTCCCGGGCAAACTAGTCGCGTTGAAGCAGTACGTATTGCTGCTAGACGTGCAGGTGATAGAGCAATAGGTTCCATGATGGTTTCCGATGCATTTTTCCCGTTCCGTGACGGTATAGACACAGCGAATGAAATTGGAGTCACTACAGTAGTACAACCGGGCGGTTCTATGAGGGATCAAGAAAGCATAGATGCAGCAAATGAACATGGGATGGCCATGCTTTTCACCGGTCAAAGATTATTTTTACACTAAGTACTATATTTTCGAATCGCTAAATTAATTATTCTTTTCATTTTCTCTTTTTTCTTGTAGAAATTTTACTAATGATTCTAGATCTTCGAAAAGTATTGTGACTACACTTATGTGTTCACAGTCTTGACAAATAAAACGTTTCCCAGTTTCATATCCCATGTAAGGTACAATCCTCGGGCTAAAACAGTTTGAACAAGTCTCTATATCTTTTAATTTTGAGAGATCATCTTTCATCTTTATACACCTATTCGTTAGATTGTCTAAATACTCGAATCGCATTCAGTTTACTTTGTATGTTTGATTCAATAATACTGCATATTTCTTCAGCATGGGTTGCTTTTAACGCTAATATTTGCGAATCCAAAGAGTCTAAAACTAGAGATGCTAAAATCCAGATATGCTCCTGATCTGATTTTAAAAACATATTTCTAACCTCGCTCTCGATATCAAAATCATTAACATCCATTTCGTTAATCTCTGCGATATGTTCAATATATAACATCCATAATGAAAGTAAGTTATCCCACTTAGATTTTTCAATATCACCTTTTAGTTCAGGTATCATTTCTATTACTCCTCTGACGTATAGCTTTCCCGTTGGCACTTCGTCAATATATTGTTCAGTCAAGTCGTCGACTGAAGCAAATACAGCATTAAAGAATTCAGGCTCTAAAGCAGACTCAATCAGCGCGACAATACGAAATCTACCTCCTCCTATTGCGTTATATAGAAGATTAGTGCCTTGTTCTTGCAGATCGTTTACTTTTACTAATGTGCCTACGTCATACGGCACTGAGCAGCCATTTATATCCGGCATCGAAGGATTAGACATTACATGGCCATATGGTAAATCGCCAAGAGTTACATCATCTAACATTTGTTTATATCTTGGCTCAAAAACTCTCATCATCATTTCATCACCTGGTAAAAGAAGTGAATCTAGGGTGAATAAGGGGACAATTATCTGATCTTCTTTCAATATAGGCATTTGATTTAAATTTAAAATCTCCATAATTACACCTTTTTCATTTTTCTTATTACGTAAGTTAGCAAGACTACAATTGCCCCAAATATTGCCAAAACAAAGTAGAGATTTAACGACGGCTCTGACTCGCTTTTCAATTCATCATCTTCTATGACGTCAATAGGGGGCGCTTGATTCACAGTTATTTTTCCAACCATATTAGCCAGTTCATGTGGTTCACAAACAAATTCATACACTCCATTCGTCCCAACATCGAAAGTAAAAGAATAATCTACATTTCTTCCCGGTTCACCCGAGTCAAAAAAACCATTCATTTCAACAGCATTATGTTCTAATAATTCTCCGTCCCAAAAGAATCTAACCGTTTGTCCTTCAACAATAGTTACTTCTGATGGTGAAAAACGTAGATTGGTGCTGTCGACACTGATTATAATTTCTTCCTGAAGAGTCATTACCGCTTCTTCTGAGGTTACAGGAATCGCAATAAAAGAAGTTGAAAATATAATGCAGGCTAAGAAAAAGCTGATGATTTTCCCTAGTCGCATGAATATACAGCCATACATTAACCTATGAAGTCATGTATTACAATTATTAGTATTTTTAATCTCTTGTTAGAACTTTCATTCCCACATACCACAATCCCGCGATTCCAACTAAAATTATTGTAGCGGTTCCAAATCCTGGATCAGCGCCATTCCATGACGACATATCGTTCCATTCTCCATCGCCTTTAGTTGAAACATACCAAACGAAATATGCAGACGCAGAACTCATGATTGAAATCATTATCATAATTCCGGTTTTAGCATGCTTAGGGATTGTTTTTCCAGTAGCATAGTAATCAAAAATTGAATTGCCAAAGTAAGTATTATTCAGAGTTTTTCTAAATAATTTTTCACTAGATAGAGAGAATAAAAATGCTGCAGGAACTGCCCAAGAAACCGTCGGCCAACCAGGTATCCAAATCCCAATTATGGCAAAAATAACAAATAAACACCCTGTTCCAATGTATAATTTACTCTTCAGAGGGCTACTGGATACACAGTATTTTTCAACCACCTCGTCAATGGTTTGTAACCTGTCCATAAAACTCCGAGCCACCAATCAAAGATAAAACAATATGTTTTCATTATAAGAAATAATCCCCAACTCTCAAGCATAATCACCTCTTCCGATAACTATGAGTGACTCGTATATACCTCCACGCCGAGGATCAATAGATGACCCTCTACGAATAGCGGTATTAATTTCAGGAGGGGGGTCGGGATTACTTGCTATACTTAATCATCAATTATCTAAACCATCATGCCACGTCACTAAACTAATTATTTCAGATAATATCGATTCAAAAGGTTTGAATCATGGTTCAGATTTTAACGTCACTTCTTTTGCAATAGAATTACCTATAATCCAAAACAAATATCAGCAAAGAATTTTACATGAAAATATAGTCCATGAAAAATTAATTGAATCTAATATTGAACTTGTTATAATGAGTGGATATATGAGGATTTTAACACCAATTTTTGTGAAAAAATGGAAGGGCCGATTAGTTAACATCCATCCTTCACTATTACCAAAATATCCCGGAGCTCATGCTCATAGGGATGCTTTGGCTGACGGCGCTAACGTAACCGGTTGCACCGTGCATTTGGTCGATGAAGGAGTAGATACTGGCCTAATTCTTGCCCAGTCGGAAGTTCCTATATTCGAGGGAGACACCCTTGAAATATTACAAGAGAGAGTAAAAAAGGTAGAACATTTACTTTATCCACAGACTTTAGATTATTATTGTAGTAAGTAGATTACTCGAAAATCTGTTGTTCAATTTCATCGAGAGTAACTTCCTGGAATTCCCCTACACTAATGTTGTAATTTGAAAGTACCATCCCTCCAATCGCTAAGCGATGTATTGAAATCACATAATTTCCTAGCGCACTAAACATTCGACGAATTTGCCGTTTTTTCCCTTCCTGAATAGTTAATACTGCTATATTCTCATCATCCAATGTAATATTTGCAGGTTGAGAAACATATCTTTCATAATATTCATTATCTAATATTTCAATTTTAACTCCCTTTTTTATTTTAGAAATTTCATCTTCAGTAATCCCCCATTCTGTTTCAACAAGATATTCCTTAGGTACATGATTTTTAGGATTTGTAATTTTATCAACCAATTTCCCATCGGTTGTGACTAGTAAAAAACCAGTTGTATCTTCATCTAGCCTTCCGACTGTTATCAGAGATTCATATATAGTGGGAGAAACTTTATCTCTAAAAATTTCATATACAGATTTTTTATTCAACTTTTTTTCTTGATCATTCAACCGTGAGCAAATCACTCCTTCTGGTTTATTCAATAAAAAATACACATCATTAGTTGGTAGTGTCAGCACTTTTCCCTTGAAAGTTACAGGTTTTGTATTTGGATTGAATTCAAATTTAATATCTTTTATAGTCGAACCATTAACTGAAACGTCTCCACTCCATATAGCATTTTTAACTTCATTCTTCGAAGTAAAAATCCCACACTTAGAAAGAAACTGATGTAATCTTATTTTCATATTTCATTCCATAATCAATTCTACTAAGTCACCAACGGATTCGTATAGACTTGGGCCATTTTCAAGATAGTAAACTCCACCAGTTTTACTGCGTGAATCTTCAGGCTGTGAATTATTTCCATTTGCACAGGTTCCAGTACAACCATCTGCAAAGGCCACATAAACGCGACCATCTCTATCTATATGTAAATCGTTAAAATCTAGTAAATTTCTATTAGAACCACCTATATCTCGACAATCGCCACTATTCAAACATATACTTCCAATTTGTACAGGATCATCTGAAACTCTAACAGTATGGAATATTGGATTTTCATCTAATGCGTTTAAGCTGTAAGTAATATACAAATGATAGTGTACATTATTATTAGCAGTGTGAGGATTCCCAGTCCAATTAACCTCATCAATATCCGACTCACCTAATTCACTTACATTTTCACTTCCGAGGTAAGTTATTGCGATACGCCCTGGATCTCCTGCATCAATTTGAGGAAAAGTCGTCGAAATTACTTCTATTGGACTTATTCTAATGCTATCTTGTTCCCAAGATTCCCCAGAATCAGTACTTCTTGACATATATACTCCAAAATCGGCCCCAGACCATATATGATATGCATTAGAATCTGTATCGGTTGCAACTTCACTATTTTTTCGAGGATTTGGTGTGCTGACATCTTCACCCATTGTTCGAGTATCCCAAGAATAACCATTGTCTTTAGAGAAAATTACCGCGGGTGTCTCAACTCTTGGCGTAACGTAAACGGTTCCATCCGGAGCGGTTGTAATTGCCCCATGTAAACCTCCATCATCGGTGGCTAGTCCAAATATCTGACCTCCCAATTCGAAAGTAGCTCCGCCATCAAAACTGGTGAAACAGAAAATTCCTAATCCTTTATTGTAACAAAAATATACTGCCTCGTCATAAATTGGAGACAATGAGCCAGGAATTCCATATCCATCGCTGACCCAAGGCCCTGTTGCGAGTTTAATGTGATCATTCAAAGGAGTAGTCCCTGAATCATGAGGGTTGCCCAACCAACTTTCTCCATCATTATCTGACCAACCAATCCAGGTAGATTCTAATCCCATCATATGAATATTAAACACACGATCAGTTACTGGGTCTACCCAGCCGTAAGGGTCACTAGTGAATGGTGCTTGAGTAAAATCTCGCGAATTTTCCCATGTTAAGCCATAGTCACAAGATCTCATAGGTTTTTCTAAAGCTATGAAGAATATACAACCACTCGATGTAATACCGATGCTTGGTTCTGGACCATCTTCTCCTACATCGCTAAAAACAAAACTCATAGGCATGGGTGGCACATCGATTGCAACTCCATCTGGTCCAGTTACAAATATTCCATTTGAAGGCATGATTTCTTCTAAAATAACGCCTTTTTCATCATCTAGTTGAAGGCATCCAGAAAATGCGACTACACACATCATTAGGCTAACTAGAGAGGCCATCATTCGTGTCTTCATGAGGGGGTCGTATTCACTAGAATATGTTACTCTTTTCATACCACGAGCCAAAAGAACGTCGGGGTGTGATTGATATAACGAGTCTCTCTTAACTGTTAATGCCGGGAATTTGTTCATATAACAAAAGATACCGGCTAAACAATATGAACCGTGTATACGTAATACTTGCAAGCCTAATATTAGTGGCAACTCCTTTGGCAGGATGTCTTGATGAAGCGACTTTAGAAGAATTGCTTGATGATGTAATTGGCTGTATGGATGAAAATGCTAAAAATTTCGATGATAATGCAACAACTGAATTAGTAGGTGAGTGTATTTATGCTGCATCTATGCAAGTCTTCGTTGATTCTATGACTCAACAAATGACCATCGAAGGATTGCTTAATCAGAGCACTTCTGCAGGGTATTCTATGTCCATGACTATGCCAATGGACGGCGAAGATATGGGATTAGAGGAAACAATAATTATGAATGTACAAGAAACAGTCAAAGTCAACTTATCTTCGAACTCAGCTTATGTGTCAATGCACATGGGAATTCCATTGATGTTAACTTCTGTATCTACAATGATTCAGGTTGGAGAAGTAGTTAATGTCCATAATCAATTATCTGGCATGATGGTAACTCAAATGGGGGCTGGAACTGTCGATGATTCATACCAGACTAGAGATGCATCTCCGAACGTTATGGAGTGGGTATTGCCTATGCTTGCCGACTCTATGATTTCCGATGATGATATGATGGATGACGAGGGTGAAGATGATATGATGGACTTCCTTGATATGATGAATGCAACAATGTCATTCACATTAGATCCTGTGACAAATTCTCAAACGATGCATCTATCTTCGACTAATGAAACAGGCGATACTCTTAATTTAACAATTTTAATTGATGAAAGTCAGAATCTAATGTCATATTCTATGGTAATGAGCAATGCAACAAGTGAGGTGCACATGTCTTACGCTGTTATGTGGGGCGATGCAATATCAATAACAGTCGATGAAACATTACCTAGAACTGCAATTCCAGTACACTGGGATGGATTATCTATGAGCGGTGGTGACGACAACGGAGACGATGATGAAGATGATATGTTCCTTTGCGATTCTGGTGAAGAGATACCAGAAGATTATGTTAATGATGGATACGATGACTGCTCTGATGGTTCTGATGAATTTGATGACGGCAACGAAGAAGAGATGTTCATTTGTGATAACGGTGAAGAAATACCAGAATATTGGGTAAACGATGGATATGATGACTGCTCTGATGGTTCTGATGAATTTGATGACGGCAACGAAGAAGAGATGTTCATTTGTGATAACGGTGAAGAAATACCAGAATATTTGGTAAACGATGGAGAAGATGACTGCTCTGATGGTTCTGATGAATTTGATGACGGCAACGATGATGACAATACCGATAACGATGAACAATCAGATTTGATCACATTGACTTTGACGGTTGCAAATAATCAAACCTTTGAAGCACCAATTTCAGACTTCGAAATCAGACTTCTTTCTTGTTTTGATGATGTGCGTGCGAATTGTACAATTATCGTATCTGCAAGCCTAACTAACCTACAAGGAGAAGTTGGAAATTCTGATGGTTCAGCAAATTATAGCTATAATGATGTAGATATGGATGGAATGATTTCTGCAGGAGATACGTTAGAGATAACCGACATGGATCCTAATTATGAATTTGATTTGTACGATTCATGGTCAGATAGTTACGTTTCAGAATCAGCGGTAAACGGTCCAAATATGCCAGGATTTGGCGGTCTTCTTGCAACTATCAGTATGTTAGGGGCAGCGTTCCTATTACCACGTAGAGACGATTGAAGCTATTCATCATCGAATACTTCAATCTCTACGTTGCGCTTAACCAAATCTGTAAATTTGGAGGTATAGCGAGTAGCTCTAACAACGTGGTTGTCTATCCAGTGATAGTTTCCACCACGGGGCTTTTCCATTAGGAGTGAGTGGTATTGGAAGCCTTTCTCCTGCAACCAAGTTTCAGTAACTAATCGGTGTTCTTCTGTACGGGCGGTAAAGAAACAAATATGATGGCCTTCAACAAACCATCGATTTATAGTTTCGATAGCATCTGGATAAGCTTCAGCAGTAATCATTCTATCAGGCTCTTCATTGGGTATGTCTTCTCCAACAGTTCCATCTATGTCTATTAGGTAATTTTTTTTATCGGATGGAAGGATAGGGCTAACTTTTTTCCCCTCATGATCCGTGGTCTCAACTAGGTCTCCCATAACCTTCGTCCCTCAAGGCCGTTCATGAATAATAGGTATGATACATCTCAATTATTGATGTTTTATGGAAAATGTCATTCCTTATTCAGGCACCTCATCTCCGTATTCCGAAGCATTATCAACGGATAGTACGGCGGAGGCACATGCCTGGTGCATACGACAGAAGTCGAAAATCGGCGGTTGTTAGAAGTATTTCTTCTAATTATAGTGAGGCTCTTTCTAGTTATTTTGGCACTAAGACGCCAAGATATGAAGAAGCAGTCGGTGCCCATAATGCATATGTAACTGCTCTTAGAGCACATGGAACTGAAGTTACAGTACTCCCTGAATTAACTGATTTTCCAGATAGTTGCTTTGTAGAGGATACTGCAATAATGATCGATGGTAAGGCACTTATTCCCAACATGGGCCATCCATCTCGAGAAGGTGAACAAAAAGCAGTTCTTGAACATATGAGTGAATTTTCAGAAATCATCAAAATGCCTAAAGGGGCAACTTTAGATGGTGGTGATGTGATATTTTTTGATGATAGATACTTGATCGGGCGTTCAACACGCACCAACAAGGAGGGAGGAGATTTCCTCGCCTCTCAGGTGAAAAAAGATGGTTATGATGCAGAATTTATTACGGTCCCAGACACCACCTTACATCTAACAACAGTATGTTCATCGCCTAGAGAAGGGACAATGATTGCTGCAGAAGGTCATCTCACAGAACATCAACTTTCTAATTTTGCTGAAGAGATACTCTGGATTCCAAACAAAGAAAGTTATGCATCCAATACTATCGGATATTCAAACGACAGACTAATCATCGCCGCTGGATTCCCTAAGACCAAAAATATTCTTCAAAATGAGGGCTTTAGGCTAATGTCAGTTGACATGGCACCAATAATGCAAGCAGACGGTTCTCTGACTTGTTTGTCGGTTTTTACTACGTAAACAATCTTTCAATTGCTAAAATATTTAGTTTTAGTAGGTTCACTCTAACATGTTCGTTGGAACGTCGCCATAATCGTTAGCTTGCGGCTGACCGGCATCTACTACTAACCACAGGATAATCAAAACGAAATTGACTAGTGGGATCATAAACAGAAGAACAAACCAACCACTCTTTCCGACGTCATGAAGTCTTCTAACTAGAAGGGTAATTGCTGGAATTATCAGGAGGAAGGGCAGAATCGCAAAAATTTCAGTAACTGATGCTGCTAAAATGATACATACAGTTTGAAAAACTATTCCGAACAGAACAAAAAACCAATATTCAGAGCGTGAGGCGCGTCCACTAACAGTGATTGATTTAGTTAAAGCGGATTTAACAGCGTCCATAAACGACATCATACTTGCGGGTCTTCCTGAGGTGTTTCCTTCCATCATATCATTCAGTGTAATGTACTTCGTGTATTAACTTATACCCGACCAATCATTTTGGAAGTTCATTTGGTGTATTGATATTACTTATCATCAGAGGTTCAACCATTAGGAATGAATGAGGTATTTTTTGAAACATCTCATGAAGAGGCCCCCCATCCCAACTCTCCAAGGATTTAACCAAAAGTTTTGGCCGAACTAAAGAAAGTAAAGGATGTAACACCTCACCATCGGTTGGGATAATGACCTCATCACTTTTTGAAATAGAATCTTCCAGACTGGTGAAAAACTCTGCAGTTATCCAAGGCACATCTACAGTTGCCAGTTGAATACTTTCTTCTTCTAAACAGAATGGATCTTTTAAATTTTCAATAATAGCATCAACAGGGCCCGCGTGTTGTATAGAATCTAGTACCCATTCAATATCATAATTAGAATTTATAACTGCGGCATAATCCTCCATCTTTTCAGGGCTTGAAACAGCTATTCTAATAGGTTCTTTTCCCGCGCCAACCAGTGCTTTGACTACCCTTGTTATCATAGGCAAACCATCAATCTCAATCAATGCTTTATCTCGTCCCATTCGAGACGACCTTCCCCCTGCTAGAAGTAAAGATTTCATGCCCTCACCTTAACTCGCCTAATCGATTAAGTGCATATTGAATTTCATCCATTAAATCCATCGCACGATTCAGTAATACTTGTCTATCTCTTCTTAATTCAGATGTTTCCATCCATCGCATTAGCTGTTTAATATCTCTTGAATCTCGCTTAATTGTCCATTCAAGAACTTCTTCTGCAATAGGGTCGTCAGAAGGTAATAGACGTTCGACCATGGCCTTCGGAAAGCCTTCTCAGCAATCAGGTCTGCGCTTCAAGAGATGATATTTTACCCTTTATTCTAGTTAAAATAGAATCTCCTTCTGGGATTTCTATTGACAAAATTTCATTGATTAATTCCGATGAAAACTTATGTCCATGAAGTGTTGCTGCATAAACAATCATTAGAGACATATGCTGCTTAATTTTTTTTCCCGATTTCAAATCCAGCATTTGTTCTTGAGTCGGAGGGAGGCGTTTAGCTCGCAATAATTCTTCTATATTTAGTAATAAAGAATCTACGGATTCCATAGGATGTATTGATTTTTCTAGAATATCCCAAGGATCAGTCCCCATCCCTTTGTGGTCAAGATTCGCTAAGAGTATAGCAGCCAAAGCAATATCTTCTCTACCATGCCTTTTCCACAATCTATCTATCAATTTTAGTAATATTTTATGAGTATTTTCTGCATTTGTTATTAGCCATGATGCCAAATTCCTCAAAAGTTCATCTGGTGTACCTAAAATAAATGAATAGCCAGATGAATCCATCATCCTGTCGGTACTTGATTTCATGATTAAGGCCGGTACGCCAATTGGATAAGCCTCTCTTACTAAATTAGCCAGTTTTCTATCGGATAAATGTACACGAGAATTTTGCTTAATTAAAAAATCATCGAGATTTTTTTCCGAAGCCATCAGAACCGACTCATTTTTGGATTCGAATTTTGTCGAGTATTTCCGAAAGCCTATCCATAGTTTCTTTCATTTCATACCTAATATTCTCTCTAACATTGCGATGTACGATATCTTCCAATTGCCTATCTAGGCTTCTTAGAATCGCACGATGTTCAGAATCGCTAATTTCAAAAGCGCGCCTTAGGTAAGCAATCACTCTTAAATCATCATCAGTTCTATTGGTATGAATTAGGAAAGTTTCCAATACTTGTTCATACACTGAGAGCTTATCACTAATGCTTAGTGAAATACTGCTTTCTAACATGTCATCTTGAATAATTGAATCATAAATCATTTTTGGCTCATCATCATCCAGTCTCAAAGCCCTTGCTAGTTTTGTGATTAACCTTTTTTCACCAAATGTAAGGTTTCCATCATGTAGTGCCAGGCTGACAACTCCTCGAAATACCGCCCGTCTATCGGATGAAGGCTCTACCATGTACTCCGTTCATAGCCCTATGACTTAATCTCTATCCTTATTTCCTCTTTACTTTAGAAGATGAAAATAACAAAGCGCTGGCGTAGCCGAAATACAACTTATACGATTTTGAGACGATAGGAGGCTTCATGAAGGACACAACTACCCGTATGGGTTGGTAACCAGCCACACTCGCGGGCGTTTTGCGCCCATCCAACCCAAAAGCCATGAAGGCAAAAGGGAGTGAAGCCCCCTAGTTGGGCTGAAAACCGGAAAGGAATTAATATGTCAACAACAGAAGGAAAATATATCATACACGCAACAATACGTTGTGACGGCACAGTCGCCCGAAAAGACGTCGTAGGAGCCATTTTTGGCCAAACCGAAGGACTTCTTGGTGACCAGTTACAACTAAGAAAACTACAACGTACAGGCCGAATAGGGCATGTCGATGTTACGCTTAATCAAAACAAAGGAAAGGTACAAGGTGAAATCTCACTATCCTCTTCAATCGATCAAGTCAGTACCGCAGTTATCGGTGCAGCTCTTGAAACAATTGATAGAATAGGTCCTTGCAAAGCAGTGATTAAAGTCACAGGAATTGAAAATATCCGTTCTGCAAAGAGAGACAACGTCATTGGTCGTGCTAAAACTCTACTTTTGAATATGGTCAATTCAGGCCAAGATGAATCTAAGAATATACTAGATGAGGTAAGAGCAGTCTTAACTTTAGATACTGAGAAAGATATTTCTGGTATGACTGCTGGACCAAGTGTTTCAGAGAGTGATGCAATAATAATTGTAGAAGGTAGAAATGATGTTCGAAATTTATTGAAATTTGGAATTAAAAACGCAATAGCAACAATGGGTTCAGGGATACAAGATGAACTAGTTGCTTTGGCACAATCCAAAACTACTGTTATAGCATTCGTAGATGGTGACCGAGGAGGGCGTCTTTTATTGATGGAACTTAGTGGAAAATTAGGTAAATCTTTGACTCATGTAGCTCTAGCTCCAACGAGCAGAGAAGTAGAACATCTTGAAGGAAAAGTAATTACAAAATGTTTGAGTCAGAAAGAAACTGCTAACAAAATTGTTTCACGTCTTCAAGCAGAATTAGCCAAAGAAGACGATGCAGCAGTTGGGCGAGGTCAAGAAGTTTTAGAGGCTCCAGAAGAAGTTAAAATTTGGTCGGAATTATTAGAAGGTTTAAAGAGAAACCAAGCAGTAATTGTTAATGCTGATGGCTCAGGAAGTGAGCCAATTGGTGCTAGTTCACTAGAGACTAAATTAGCAGAATCAGAAGGAGCAATAGGCCTAGTATTTTCAGGAAAGATAACTGATCGAATCTTCACTTTAGCATCTGGTGCAGGAATTGAGAATGTAATGGGCACATCAGTCGGAACTGTGACTAGAAAATCCGGTGTACAAGCATACTCATCTTCAAATCTTTGAAAAAACCAACGATTTAGGTCGCTTCCGGTGAGATTTTTTTCCGTAAGAAATTGCGGCATAAACCGTGTCAACAGCAGAAGCCATCAAAAGTCTCTCATTCCCGCTCCAGTAGGATGGAACAGTCGACGCTAACAATTCTTGCGTTGTATGGGCTATTTGGGATTGCTTTAGTGACTTTATGGCTAAGGCATCAATCAGTGCTTAAACAAAGAGAGCAAATGCAGATTAGATTAGGCAATTTACAGGGCAATCTTACAAGTACATCTAATCGTTTAGATTTACTTTCTAGAGGGGTGGATACAATACTTGGTGAAACTCCTGAAGTTCATGAGTTACTGTCAGTTCACAAGTCATTAGAGTCAGCAGAATCATTATTGTTTGAACAGGACGTTACTATTAGCTCAAGTGAATCATGTGCTATAGCTACGCACGCGGCTCGATCAATTCTTTCTAATTATCAAAGTGATTCAGAAAATAAAGGAAGAGAGAATATACTTCCTGGGGTGATACCTCTTGTAATCCGATTAGATGCGATTCTTACAGAAGCGGAAATGAAATCAGAAGATTTAGAGTTAAATGGCGATGAACAAAGATGTCTTGGTGAATTATTTCATGAAGCGGGTAAATCAACTAGAGCTTCAGATTTCTATCGGAGAGCACATATTCTTTCACCAGAAGGCTCTTCTGTATTGTATTCATTAGCTTCTATTCAGAGGGATGAAGGTGATTTAGATACGCTTGATAGGACTCTAGAGCGCCTTTTAGCAATAAATCCCGACGATATAGAGGTTCTGAAAGAACAGGCGATTTTACTATCTGGAAGCGAAGATATCAGATTGAGTCGTAATATCAGAAGATTAGAGGCATTAGGTGTAGATTTTGAGATATCAATCGATCAAACAAACTCAACCAATATTGTCAATCGCGCAAATAATGTACAAAATGAAATCAATCCTCACCTCAAAGATCCATCGACTACAGAGGGTTGGGTCGCCAAGTCAAACAAATTATTCCTTTTAGGAGAAGTTGGAGTTGCTCTAGAATCAATAGAAAAAGCATTGTATCTTGATGCAACAAATTCTGGTGCTTGGTTGTTGAAAGCAAAATTGTTAGCGGCTGGTGAAGACCGATCCAAGGAAGCACTTCAATCCGCACGAAGAGCGTCTGCTTTGGGAGAATATACTGTACTGTTAGAAAGTGAAATACTTGAAAACCAAGATAAACTAGATTCAGCGAGGGCTGTATTAGAAGAGTGGTTAGAAAAAAATCCTTCTGACGCTGAAGCAAGAGGTCGTTTGAGTTTAGTTTTATTCCGTGCAGGAGCAATTGAATGGTCTGCTAAAGTATTACAAGAAGCTCCTCCTGAATCTTGGGAAAGTGCTTCATTACATGTAATGGAAGGAAGATTACACCTGCTGGCAGCTGATGAATATAGGGATAAAACTGGAAATCATGACCATATCATATTACTCGATGCGACAATATCTTTTGATTTAGCAATAGAGAAGGATAGAGAATCGGGACTTGCTTGGTTGGGCCGTTCCCGAGCACTCAGGTACCAAGGTTCACCCAAAGAAGCTGAAGTTGCCTTAGTGAGAGCGAGAAGATTAATCCCGGACCATCCTTCGATTTCTTTAGAAGAAGCACATTTGTGTTTAGAGATGGGTAAATTAGATCATGCTAATGCTTTGGTTTCAGAGGCATCTACTAATGTTCAAAATCATCCTTCAATACCTTTCATTAGGGGGATGATAGCAGCTAGGCAAGGGCGATTCATTGAAGCCCAATCATTCTTCACTAAAGTTCTTTTAATTCAAGAAAATCATATTCGTGCAAGATTGAATAGATGCTCAGCATCATTACTAGCCAATGACTTAGCAACCGCTCTTGATGATGCTAATTTCCTTGTTGAACAAGCTCCTGAATTGAACTTAGCTAAACAGAGACGTTCAGAAATTCTGATGAATCTTGGTGACTGGAAAGAAGCTGAACTTGAGTTAAGAAGACTTCTTTCTAGAGATCCTGAGCATATAATGGGTCTAGTGCATTTAGGGGCTTGTATGATTGCCATGGGTAAATCTGAACAAGCTGAGAAGCCATTGAATGATGCAATAAGGTTTGACCCAACACATTCCGATGCTTGGTATCAAAGAGGGCTTCTATACCTTGATTTCGGCAGAATCGGTGAAGCAAAGTCTGATTTTGAAGCAGCAGCCAAACAGGACCCTAAACATCTCGATGCAAGACTAAGAATTGCAGCAATTTCACACGAAGGAGAAGACCCGACTATAGCAGTAATTGCCTGGAGAAAAGTCCTCGATATAGATTCTGAACATCGCCTAGCGCGAAGGAGATTACAGGAATCATCTGATAGGCAAGAAATCCTTAAGATGAGGATTTCTCCAAAGGATTGAACACTGCCTATCGCTAGCGTCTGATATGTCAACATCCAATGGGATTGAGCCGGGCCAAAAAGCACCATTATTTGAATTGCCAAACGCTAACTCCGATTTAGGTAGTGGGAACCTCTCTCTTTCCACAACGATGGGTAATAACGGTCTAATTATTGCATTCACTTGCAACCACTGTCCGTATGTTGTAGGATCAGAATCTAGGATAGAAAAAATGGCTTTGAAAGCTAAAGAAAACGGTATTGGTTTTGTAGGCATTAATTCCAATGACCCTGTGAATTACGAATCAGATTCTTGGCTAAATATGGTTAAAAGAGCATCAAAAGGGATGTCTTATGCATATTTACACGATGCTGATCAATCAGTTGCTACGATATATGGTGCAGAACGAACTCCAGAATTCTATCTCATTAATTCCTCAGGTATTGTTGTTTATCGAGGTCGTCTAGACGACTCTCCAAGAGATCCTTCCCATGCGACAACCTCTGAACTATCAGGGGCAATTGATTCCCTAATCTCTGGCGAAAAAATTATTCAAGATAGAACTGAAAGCATAGGCTGTTCTATTAAATGGAAAGTATAGGTGTAAAAATGTCCATGGGTATTCCTGCAAGAATTTTTGCAATAATACTCAAATTGTCTCCTTCATGGTTACAAAACAAATTGTGGCAATGGTGGTATCAGAAGTTATCTAAATCACATATCAAACAAGATTTCAGATTCATGAATTATGGATACATTGATGAAAAACCTCCGGACTTAGAATCACAAGACGAGCCACACCGTCTTTTTATTCAATTATACGATATGAATCTCCGGAATATTTTGTTGAAGGATAAACAGGTACTGGAAGTAGGGGCGGGTCGTGGAGGAGGAGCGAGTTGGATTGCGAGATCAATGCAACCCGCGTCTTTGGTTGGTGTGGATTTTTCTAGCGAGGCAATTTCACTATGCAATAATTGGTATAATGGACAAAAAAACCTATCTTTTGTAGAAGGGAATGCGGAAAATTTATCTTTTCCAGATTCTAGTTTTGATGTTGTCTATAATGTAGAATCATCTCATTGTTATGGGGATGTATCGAAATTTATAAACGAAGTATTTCGAGTACTAAGAGTCGGAGGGAGTTTTTGTTGGACAGATTTTCGTGATGACAAGTCGATGATATCAATTAATCAAATGTTCTTAGATAGTGGATTTAAGATAATCTCTAAAAGGGAAATTACAACAGAAGTACTGGATGCTTTAGATTCCATAAATGATGCTAAAATGGCAACAATAGAAGAATTAGTTCCTAAAACAATTCGCCGTAGTTTTGAAACATTTGCCGGGGTACAAGGAACCCCCGTCTATGAAGCATTTAGAAATAAAAAATTAAAATATTATTCTTATCAAATGACTAAATAATTAATATTGTTCCAGAACTAGTTCCGTTTGCGTTGATGTAATTTCCCCTGGAGCAGCCAACCACATCCTATCTAGTAAATTCCTCAGTGAAACAGTATCATCTACATGAACGATGGCTACTAAATCTGCATCTCCACTGATTTCGTATATACATTCTACACCAGCCCATCCTGAATACTCTCCTGCTAGGCTTCCTATTTCGACACCCGAACCTACTTTCAGGCGAATTAGAGCGGTTAATCCGATACCCGCTTCCCTAATTGTATAGCCGCGAATTACCCCGTCATCCTCCATTCTTTTCATTCGAGTCCTCACTGTTCTTTCAGTAACATTTACCTTTTTTGCAATGTCTACGAAAGGCGCTCGGCCCGAATCTCGGAGGTAAGCCAAAATTGCTCTATCTAGTGAATCTACTTCTACCATGATTACTCCGCAAAGCGAATCCTTTTTGATTGTTATTGTCGTTTTGAGCACCATTTGCTCTTATCATTTTTCCGTATTCAGGTAACAAATGTGGTACAGTGTTACGATTTAGATTAAGTTGCATTGAAATGGGTTGCCGATATTAGGAAGAACATGTCAGGGGATGAGGCGATGGCTTATCTCCGAGTTCAAGAGTACTTAGATGATGTTTCAAAGCTTAATTTATCAATGTCAAAATCTCAATGGTATAATGTTGATGTAGCGGCTCTTCTTGTTAATTGCAAACTAATAGGGCACGATATTGATGAAGCAACTGGAGCATCATTATTATTCTTAGAAAAAAGTGTGATGATGTGTTGTCCAAATTCAGGTAAAATGTATCATTATCCAAAACATCTTCTTCATTGTTTTATTGATGATAAGAGGAATTTTCCAATAGATGCTGATGGGATAATTTTCAAGGCTGAATTATTTTCTATATCTCCTTCTGAAGAGCAACTTTGTTGGGAAGAAGTGTGTCGTTCGGAAATGGAAATCCCCATGATCCAAAATAAAATTTCACGTTGGTTAAGTTGGCTAAATACCTAGCACTTTAATCGAAACATTGAGGCCATTAGTACGAGTGGGCATAACAATGAGTGGCATTATTACCGACCTCAAAGCTCGCACAATAATCGATTCACGTGGTAATCCAACAGTTGAAGTTGATTGTTTTGTTGATGGGATTCTTTTAGGACGTGCGGCAGTTCCTTCAGGAGCAAGTACTGGAAGTCATGAGGCTGTAGAATTAAGAGATAATTCCGATGAGTGGTTAGGAAAAGGAGTAACTAAAGCTGTCGATAATGTCAACTTGAAAATCAAAGACTTGTTAGTCGGATTAAGTGTTTCCAATCAAGAAGAGATTGATGAATCTATGTTATCGTTAGATGGCACTACAAATAAGGCAAATCTTGGTGCTAATGCAATATTAGGCACCTCTATGGCGGCAATTCGAGCAGCTTCAAAAATATCTGAAAAACCTCTTTGGAAGTATATCTCAAAGGGTCAAAAAACTAGTCTTCCCGTGCCCTTGATGAATATTTTGAACGGTGGCGCACATGCGACTTCAAATGTAGATGTCCAAGAATTCATGGTTGTTCCGCACGGCTTTGATAATTTTTCTGAAGCATTCAGAGCCGGCACTGAAATATATCATGCTCTAAAATCCGTATTGAAAGAAGAAGGATTGCTGGGGGGTGTCGGTGACGAAGGTGGTTTTGCACCAAATCTTCCACGGAACGAAGAAGGGCTGAAATATCTGGTAGGGGCTATCAATAAGGCTGGCTATTCTCCAGGAACCGAAGTATCGATTGCATTGGATGTAGCAGCCCAAGAATTTTATGATGGCGATAATTATCATATTGATAATAGAATAATTAGTGGTAAAGAATTAGGTGAATTATATTCCTCATGGTTGGATAATTATCCTATCGTATCCTTAGAAGATCCTTTTGGAGAAGATGATTGGAGTTCTTGGATTGATTTCACTAAGAACGAAGGGCACCGTGTTCAGATTGTAGGAGATGACTTGTATGTTACAAATCCTACACGACTGAAAAGAGGAATCGATGAGTCCGCTTCTAATGCAATATTGATTAAACTCAATCAAATCGGAACAGTCTCTGAAACTTTACAAGTTATTGAAATGGCTCGTAAGGCAAATTTTGGAATAATAATCTCTCATCGTTCTGGTGAAACTTCAGACGATATAATTGCTGATATTTCAGTAGGTACTAATTCTGGGCAAATCAAAACAGGTGCCCCTGCAAGAAGTGACCGAACAGCAAAATATAACCAGTTATTACGAATTAGTGAAGTATGTACAAAATATACTAAATTATTCTAGAGATGCTAATATCAATGGTAGGACAATTGTAGCATCAGATTCAATTACAAATTTCGGTGTATCTAGATCTAGTTTTTCCCAACTTATCTTCTCATTCGGCGGAGCCCCTGAATATCCTCCATAAGATGGGCTGGATTCTGATATTTGAGCGAACCAAGACCACAGCTCAACGTCTAATTTCACATCTTGTCTTAGCATTGGGACTACGCATATAGCAAAATCTCCCGCGATTCCTCCACCAATTTGCAATAGCCCAGTCGGTGAATCATCTTCTCGATACCAATCCGCTAATGCTTGCATTGCGTGCAATCCTCCTAAAACAATATCTGGGGATGCCAAAGTACAATCAATTACTCTGGCTGTTAAGATGTTTCCAAGTGTAGAATCTTCCCAACCTGGTACAAAAATAGGTAAATTTGCATCAGCAGCAGCCAACAGCCAAGAGTCATTTGGATCTGCATCATATTCTAGATCACCATGCAATAATAAATCATACAAATATTCATGCGGAAACCTCCTATCCTCAGCAACTTCAGCATCTTTCCATAACTTTAGTAATGGTTTTTCTATTTGTCGAATAGCTTCTTCTTCTGGTATTGCTACATCTGTAACTCTATTCAATCCTCTTTTTTGTAGTTGCTTATCTTGTTCAGCAGTCCAATTTCTCCAATCTTTTATTTTTTCATAAGACGATTTTGCTACTAAATTGAAGAGATCTTCCTCCAGATTCGCCCCCGTACAACAAATTGCATGAATTTTTTGAGATCGAATCGCTGGAGCTAGCGATCGCCCAATTTCAGCAGTCGACATAGCACCCGCCAAAGTAATCATCATTCTCCCATCATTTTGTAAAAATTCTCGAAGAGATTCACAACATTCCGCAAGTACACCTGCGTTGAAATGTTTGTAATGATATTCAATAAAATCTTTTATTTGCATTATAATTCCTCAATGGTTAAATCGATTAATTTTATTTCTACTAATTAGTTTAATATTTTTCATTCCAGAAATTAATTTATTATGAATTATGTCAATAATTACGTCAGGATCGCCATCTCCACAAGTAAATGCATCAATAGCTAACAGGCCTTTTTCATAATAGCAATGAGCGCTCACATGACTTTCATCTAGTAGCACAACAGCAGCAAAACCAGTCGGACTTAGAGTGCCATCAAATTCTTCAACATGAGAATGTACCTCTCTTACTCCCGCACCTTTCACTGCAGCCCTCATCAATTCTAACATCCATTTTCCATTCTTCCCATTATCAAAATTACATCTAATGTAGTCAATAAAAACTTGTTTTCCATGAGCTTGATCCATACCTAATCCCCCTCCATCACCATCTTTTCAAACTTTATTTATACTCGTATCAAGCGCCGGGCGCTTACTACAGTATACACATCGCTTACCTTTTGAGATTAAATCATATCCACAAGTTGAACAATAAAAATTATCTAATATTAGTGCTTATTTCAGAGAGATGCCCCTTAAAATATGGCATTATATCTCCAAATTAAAGTAACCATTTCTTTAATCTTCTTAATCCCTCTAATATTACTTCTTCATCGGCCGCGTATGATACTCTTACGAAACCATCTCCCCCTGTAATTAATGACGCTGGAATTAATTGAACACCTGCCTTCAATGCCCCATCGGCAAATTCGACATCAGTCATTCCTGTACCTGTTACGTCAATAAATGCATAAAATGCGCCTTCTAAGTCCCCTACTCTTAGCCCCGGGATTTCCGACAAACCTTCTCTCATAATTTCTCTTCTCTTCAGGTATTCTGAATTGAATTTCTCTACATCATCATCGCAAGATAATGCGATTTTAGCAGCCTCCATCATGAAAGTTGGAACATGTGATGCCGAGTTTGCTTGAGACTTGATTGCAGCCTTCATTGCATTTTCTGGACCAGTTAGGAAACCTAGGCGCATACCAGTCATTGCCCATGATTTTGACCATCCATTGACAATAAGAGTTCTCTCTTTTCCACCTGGACATGTTGCAGGGGATACGTGTGGGTAATCAGTCCAATTTAGGCGTGCATATATTTCATCCGAGACAATCCAAAGATCATATTCCTCTGCAATCTTAACAATTCCTGAAATTTCATCGGGAGTAAATACAGCTCCAGTAGGGTTATTCGGGGAATTAAGCAAAATCATTTTTGTTTTTTCAGTAATTGCTGAACGAATTGCATCTAGATCGGGGTGGAAATTATCTTTTCTTACTGAAACATGAACGGGGACAGCTCCAATAAATTCTAACATCGGTTCGTACGACGCCCATGAAGGGGCCAGTAAAATAGCTTCATCACCCGGCATCGTAGTAATCATGAAAGAATATAGCAGAGCTTGTTTAGCACCCGGAGTAATTACAATATTCTCTGCCTTTGTCTCAATTTGATGTTTTTCGAATAGATAGTCCGTAACTGCTTGACATAACTCCATCGAACCAGCTCCCCTCGTGTATTTCGTATTCCCCTCATCTAGGCCTTTCATAGCCGATTCTATAATTCTCCTTGGTGTTTCAAAACCAGGCTCACCGACGGTCCAACGTATTACCTCTGGTCCAGGGGGTTGTAAGTAAGGTGCAAAGCCCACACCAAGGCCATCGTAGCGGGATGAAACATCAGGCACGAACCCTAGGGGATGCATTCGCACCATCAAGATATGCAGTAACGGAACTCATTCTAATTGGTGCTCTCGAGCGAAGAATCTTCAAACATAAGGTCTGTTACGCAAAGCCACAGCATGGGTGGCAGAGTAGCTATGCAGCGGACTGCAAATCCGCGGACCTGGGTGCAAATCCCGGCCTGTGCTCCAATTAATTAGATTCAGCGGAGCCTTTTTCAATTTTCCACTCCATGTCGTAATGAGGCCCTATATTTTCTATTTCAAAAATATCTGATACAATTTCAAAACCACATCTAGCGTACATTGGGACCGCCCGAATTCTTGCATTACACCAGATTCCTGTATTTTCTTTTTTGGTTTCATTCTGCAATGCTTTGACAATATCAGAACCAATCCCTAGATTTTGAAAATTAGGGTCAACAGCCATACCTCTAATTCGGTACCTGCATCCATCTCTGGAATCAGCCTGTAAAGTGGCGCACCCAACAAGTTCTCCTTTGACATATGCGCATAGATATCTTGTGCGGATATCATTATCTACGTCCGGATAATGTTCACTGCCTCTCGGTAAGCCAATTCTTAGAACTTTAAATCTTAATTCTAGATGTCCCTCATCTATAGAGTTAGACCATATTAATTCATGAACCATATACTCGCGTAGATTACATGATTCAAAAACCATCTTTAGGCGTGATTTCAAATCTAACTTGTCCTCGGTACGCATATGGGTGGGGTAGAGGCGCCGGAATGGCGACAATATTTTTTAGCAGGTGCCTTACTTCTAATAAATACCATATTTTTCAAAATATCAGCAGCAGGTCCCTGGGAATCTTCTTCATTTACACTAGGGGTAATGGGACTTATGGGGATCACGTTTTCCTACATATCTTGGTATAGATTTACTTTTAGTCGAAAAGGTTTAGTGCCTTGGCTAGATCTTTGGAAAGAACCAAAATTTTCTGCACAAAAAGCATTACTTGTAGCAATATTCTTTTTGATATTAGCTTATTCATTAGGAGTAAATAATCTATCTTTGCCAGCACCAACTTCGTTGATTCTATCATTAATTGGTTTGCTAATTCTAATACAATCGGTGTATGTATTACTTAGCATTACTATTTTATCTGATGACTGAACTATCTTTGCCCCGGTTTCCAAAACTGTACTGGAAGTGGGTCTTTTCCTTGCATTGCACGGTATGCCAAATGGTCCGCTCTTTCATTCCAGCGATGACCTCTGTGCGCTCTTACATGTTCGTGTGAGAGATTACGTAATGACGCCACTTCATTCCATAATTTTTGTACATGCAGTGCCAGTAATTTATTCGCTTTCGCCTTCCAAATACTCGAACCAATGTTCAAAGCATACTGGGAATCTCCTCTTATCACAGCCGGAGTATTGCTCCCTTCAATTAGTAACCATTTCAGTGAGTGCCCTATAGCGCATAATTCTGCAGTATTATTTGAGCCAACCTCCGCTCCAATGAAATCAATAGATTCATTTTTCGTAATCACTCGACCACTTTTTTCGATAGTAATTTCGCCTTGCCCTTTTCCCAAACCAGTATCTCCAATTACAACACAAAAACCCCAACCAGCGGGGGTTTCAGATGTTACATTTTTGTTTTCTTCGCAAGATCCATCGACATATACGGAAATCTTACCAAGAGAAGTCATTACTCATTCCTCAATCAGAGATTTGTATGCCGTAGCGTCGAGAAGAGAGTCTAAATCACTTAGGTTTTCAACATTCATTTTACAAATCCATCCTTCTCCATACGGATCGGTGTTAATCGTTTCAGGAGCGTCCTCTAGGTCTTCGTTTACTTCTACAACCTCTCCTGCAATTGGAGCATATATTTCGCTAACAGACTTTACAGATTCTACACTAGCAAAAGATTCCATCGAATCTACAGTGGCGCCAACCTCTGGGAGTTCAACCCAGACAACATCAGTCAATGCGTTTTGTGCATAGTCAGTAATTCCGACAGTAATTTCATTGCCTTCTAGCCGAATCCATTCATGTTCTTTGGTGTAAATTAATCCCTCTGGTACTTCGCTCATGGTTATCTCCAACGTCTACGAGGATAATCAGAGAGTCAAGTTTTCGCTTCGCTATTCTTCTTCGTTCAACCCAGTTTCTAGATGTTTCTTTTCCATTTCTGACCAGCCAGAACCCATGCTATCTCCACTTGCCTCTAGTTGTTCTTGTTTTAGACGAGCTCTCATATCATCTTCTTTTTCACGACTAATCCATCCATCTAGAACTGCTTCTTCATGCTCTTTGTCTCTTGAAAAATGCATCACTGCTAATAATAAACCACTAATCATTGAAATAATGGGGAAAATCAAAGCATAGTTATTTGGCTCCAAACAAATACTTTTTTCACAACCTAAGATTTGAATTAATCCTTCAGATACTGCTAAAGCAGTCATTAGAAGAAAAGCTACAAGAATACCAATCAAAACTCTTTGGACTCTATTTGCCGGTGAATCCAAAAGAAATCACCTTTGAGAACTCCAAATCACTGGATTCATTAGAAAAGATCACTCCAATAATTTATGAATTTTATACGGTAATAATGCACGATTAACTGGAGTTACTTCAAGCACTCGACCATCATCTCTTCTACGAATATCTTGTAGTAATGGATGCCGACTTTTTTTATGTAAAGTCATCAAAGTAGGTTTATCATATTCTAGTGCTGCACGTACTGCGGCCACAAACGCTTCACTTTCAACGGAAAACTTTCCAACTTCATCAATAACTAAAACTTCGCACTCATCTAATGCTTCAAGTATTGCTGGAACAGCGACTCTATCCAACTCAGTAGGATCTATCCCATACCCCAATATTCGATGTCTTGAATCAATATTTCTATGTGCTATAATTCCTTTTTCTCCAGTCCTGACATTAACACAAGCATAGCCGACTCGTTCTCCATTTTCGATTATGGCTTCGGTTTGAATGCCTCCAATAATATCTTTATACCTTTTTCTAGAATTATTTTTCCTTTCTTCTCGCACCATTTGAATTACTTTTTGTAAAACTGCAGATTTGCCGGATCTTGGCAATCCAGTAATGCCTATTTTTGGATAAATTCCCATAATCAAACCTTCATTTGTATGCATTCTGACGCAAGACGCTTTCACCGAGGCTAAGCGTATGTATTAATGGGTTTGGTATTTCATAGTCAAAAAAACCGAAGAAAGGAAAGGAAATACCGGAAACCGAAAATAATAGTTCCAGATTATGTTAATGAGCCGTAATTGAATGTATTTTAGTTGGTTTAGGGAATGGTAAATTCTCTATTTCATAGTTGTTGACATTATTATTTGCAGCCCAAGCTCGAGACCAAAGATCTAAAGTTTCAGAATTAAGGTGTACTGATAACCAATTCAAACCATTATCTACCGATCCGTGTTCTTCAGATATACGTTCGAGAACCTCTGCAGGCAATTCTAGGAAGTTAACTGAGTTCCCTAATACGCAATCTGAAGGAACTACTGCCCATCTTAATCTTCTTTCTAACTGAGCATTAACAATTGCTTGACAAGCAAGTCTTGGTTGACCCTTGGGGCGAATAGGCCCTACCCATTTCGCTTGATTTCTCTGAATCGAATCATCTTTTATTCCGCTGACATATGCTGGATGTAGTATACTAATTTCATCGCCTTTAGTCGAGAAGTGCGTACCTCTAATGAAAGGTGTACCTCTAGATCCAGATTTCCACTCTATAATGTCTTCAGACCAATTGGTTTGATCAATTTCTCCAACCCTTACTCTTATTGGTTTCCCTGTAGGGTTTAACCAATTATTTTCTTCAGATAATCTCGGTTGTTGTGCTAATTCTGTAATTGCTCTGACAACTCTCTGCCTATCATAACTATCACGGGGCATACGGGGTACTGCCCAATTTCCATCCGTCCAACTACTCCATGAATCAAGAATCATTTCAAAGGTTGGAACATTGTTTGCTAGGCCGTTTTGTGGAGTGACTTCATTAGTGTGCAAAGGCCCAATGCTTGCCATTTTTTCTGTTTTTCCACCCTTAGTTATTCCAATAACAAGAACTCCTTGGGAAACTCCAGGGAAAATTCTTTGATTTTCTGGAAACGACCAAGAAGAAGCCCACCGATTACTCTCTACCATTAATTTTCGAAGAGGAATACTGCTTTTCTCTCGAAGTAAAGAATCGGGTACAATCATTCTTATTCGGCCATCTTTACGGACAAGTTGAATGCCTCTTTCCAAGAATAAGCGATAGAGATTAACATTTCCTCTAAGTGTTGAGAACCTTCTAGTTCCATCTTTATTTGTAGTATTCCTAAGTTGTCTGGATAATTCTTTCCTCAAACCACTGCCGTCAGGATGGCCTCTAAAGCGATCTTTAATTCTCAGCCAAGGAGGTCTGCAAACAAGCAACCCTGGTTTTTCTTCCCAAGGCCACTCGCCTCTTAGCGCATCTCCGCACTGTATTGTTTTAAGTAAAATAGCTTCAGCAGCCTTTCTTCCGATTTTACCTCTATTTCCATCACCGTCTAAGTCCACCAAATCACAACGAGACAATGCGATTAAAATTCTTCTTCGTGCACAATTAATTGCAATTTCAGAATTATCTAGCATTTGTAATCCATTGAGTAGTACAAGCGTATCTTTCTTTCTTTCCTCAGCAGTGAACTTTTCACTTCTTTCAGCGTGAATCCTAATTAGTCTAGCCGCAAATACTCCAGCCCCTACTGAAGGGTCAGCGAAAGGTATTGAGATTCCAGTTCTTGTTTGCTTGTCATTTGTAATATTATCGGAACTGTCATTTTCATCTTCTGTTACATCTTGATTAAATTTTTGAGCATATGCTCTAAATCCCGGCGGTAAAGCGGATAATGATAAGGTTGGCGAAGGCTCCTTAGAGACTTCTTCACGTGTATTTTTTAATTCATCAGAAAGAATTGCTTCTGCGAATTTTGCAGGAGTGGCATATGCACCACGAGGCGACCTGCCATCGCTTTCTGCTTCGTTACGTGCTAGAAGGTGGTCTAATACAGCACCAGGGTCTGAAAGTAGGCCCGCTGGTAAAGTTGGCCAATGATTCGGTAAAGTAGCCGCAATTGGGATTCCGTGACGTGTAGCATCTTCCCAAGAATCCAGCCAAGTTTCGAGTTGCTCGACTCTATCAGAACACTCTCTGTCAAGTCTAGCATACCAACCGGAAGCGTCACTAACCATAGAAATACATGGGTGGCGACAAGGGTCTCCTCTTTGAATGAGTCGGCTAAAAAAGGGTTTCTTTCCCCACGGTTTTATATGTTTAAAGAGAAGTAGTCTTGCTCCAACTCTACTACCTTCTCTCGTTGTAGCAGCCAAGAAATGGCTTCATCAACTTCTTCATCCCTTATTCCAATTTGACTTAATTCTTGTAATAGAACATCAAAGTGAATTGAAACCAATCCTCTTGATGTTAATGACTCAAGAATGTGCATTACATGTTCAGTGACTATTGCTAACAAGGGGTCATCACTAATTCCTAAATTAGTATAGTCGACTGCTGGATAATCTTCAACATTCTCATTTTTATTTGTAGATGCCTTGGATTCTTTATTTTCAGAGTCATAGATATCGAATAGATTTTTTTGATTTGGATCGGTCCAAACCACTCCTTCCGAAACCTCTCTTTGTCTTTTTAGACGTTTAGCTAATTTTTCCAATCGATGTAATCTTTGTTCCAATCGCAATTTTTCTCTCCCGAGTTGTCCTTCTACGAGTTGAAGCTCTTCATTTGCTCTATCGTCTAACCAAATTGAAATATTCCATGAGGGGTCTAGTCTGAGCATTGTTTCCCATAGTCGTGCTACTGATTCAGGAAGTGCTCTTACATCTATTCTTGGACTCCCCTCTCCGTCGTCTGAAGCATGGTCCATGCTGAGTTGATTTACGGTGAACGTCTATCAAGTATCGTGTCGGTAATTGTCAATTGTCCAATAGTTGGATTGATGAAGTAAACCCATTTGCCCCAACACATGAGTGAGTATCGAGTGACCGTACTTCCAGGCGACGGAACTGGTAAGGAAGTAATAGCAGAGGCCATGCGCGTTCTGTCGGTATTCGAAGAAAATAGCCCCGTATCGTTTAAAATCACCGAAATTCCTTGTGGTGGAGAGTATTATCTTGAGACCGGAAAAGAATGGCCAGATGGGTCTTTTGAACATTGTAGAGATAATTCTGATGCAATTCTTCTTGGCGCAATCGGTTGGCCCGGCGCACGTCTTCCAAATGGCGATCTTGCGGGGGGCCAAGTAATACTTGGTTTACGCTCAGGATTGAGCCTATATGCAAATGTAAGGCCTGTGAAATTATTCCATGGTGTGAAGCATAAAGTTCATGGTATTTTCAAAGACATTTGGGATCCAAATTTAGTAGATATGGTGATGGTACGTGAAAATACTGAAGGTTTGTATCATTCATTATTAAGGAGAATGTCACAAAAAGCAATAGGTAAAACAGATGAACCAATGATCATTGATAGTTTCCCCGGGTTAGATGGAGAAGTAGCTTGGGACACACGACCAATCTCAAGAACTGGCAGTGAGAGAGTAATCAAATTCGCTTTTGATTTAGCGGAACATCGTCAGAAGAAGTTAGGTAAGCCACAAAAAGTCACCTGTGTCGATAAGTCTAATGTTACACGAGGATGTCGTTTATTCAGAGAAATATTTCATGAAATCGCAGAACAAGAGCATCCTGACATAGAGATTAATGAAGCGTATATCGATGCATTCACAATGTGGTTGATGAGAGATCCGGAATCATTAGATGTAGTAGTTTTACCGAACATGTTTGGTGACATTGCCACAGATCTTGCCTCAGTACTCCAAGGAGGGATGGGCATGGCAGGTAGTGCCAACTTAGGTCCAAAGCATATGTTGTTCGAACCGGTGCATGGCTCAGCTCCAAAACATGCAGGTAAAAACATAGTAAATCCGATAGCAACACTTTCATCTCTACAATTGATGTTTGAAGCACTTGGTTTCCGTAAGCAAGATTCTGATTTAGATACATGCTCAGATATTTTGATGCAAGCAATTGAAGAACATTTTGCAGAAGGAGGTTGTGTGACATACGACCTTGGCGGCAAAGCATCTACTAGTGATGTAGGTAATGCCATAGCAGTACGCTGTGAAAAATTATTGAAAGAACATTTTTGATTGTACCTTAGTTCTAAGGTGTTGCATTTTTTGCAATAATTTTCAATGCCTGAATCAGATTTTCATCATTATTCCATTTTGTTGGCTGACAATCGCCATCGATTACATCCTCGAGTAATAACTTGGCAACTCTAGAAATCTCATCAACTATCGTAACTGTTGCCATTTTTGCTGTTCTAGACATTGGATTCAAATCTACAACCAATACTTGTTTCCCTAAAGAAATTAAGGCTTCACATCGATCACCATCTTCAAGAGGGACTAGAATCACATCTGCTTTTTCTATCCCTTTGGCAGAACAAATAGATCTTGGCCCCTCAAGTCCTTCTATTCGTCCATCATTTTCTTTACCTAGTATCTCTACAGCCATTACGGTAGAATTCCAGTCTCCAACCCAGTTTGTAGGAGGCTGTTCTTGAGATAATAGCATCTTTTCATTTTCTAATAACAAATATAAATTATTAATCCTCTTAACAGTTCTATAATAGATATTAATTTCTATTGGACAATTCAAAACTGCTGCCACACGAATAAGTGATTTGCCAGCCAATACAGCAGTATTCCCATTTACAGATATTATTGGATTTTTTGAGGATAGTAATCTTGCTGCCGATTCCTTAATTGCTAATCGGGCAGAATCACTCGTTTTTTCTCCTAAAAGATAGTCAAAAGCTTCCCCTCTTCCATGTGCAATCATCGCCGAATCAGCCAACAATCCTTCTTTTGTTGCATTAACAATTTTTTCTCTAGAAAGTAAAGAAGTTCTTCTTGGGTGGCTCTCAGGAATTTCAACCATCACTTCCCCTCTCCATCAATAATTAGAGACAGATCAAGAGGGAATATCCCCCTATTTACTGCTGAAGTTGAAACCAAATCTACTCCACTCGCATCCCAATCAAGTATAGAATCTTTCAGAATCCCTCCAGATCCCTCTAGTATACACCATTTCCTTAAATTCAATTCTTTTAATTTAATTATTATTTCTATTACTTGAGATATCATCATATTATCTAATAGTAAAACTACAGGGTCAGTTCTTGCATGAGCTTTCTGCAATTCGAACCACGTGTCTGCCGCAACAACTGCTTGCTCAATATTTTGAACCTCTATTATAGTGAACTCAGAATTCTGCTCTAAATCAATATCCGAGATCATACGCTTCAGAGCGTCAATTTCACTTTCATTCTTATTTTTCATTGTTGCTAAATCATTTTCTTTCAGCATCAAAGCATCTTCCCTATCTAACCGGTGTGTCAAACCGCCTCCGATGTGTACTGCCCACTTATCTAAAAGCCCCCAATCAGTCTTTCTTGTACAAGCAACCCCTATATTCTTTGTAATAGTGACCCAATCGTGCGTTGATGTTGAAATCCCAGAGAGTCTACCTAGAATATTTAGTAAGACTCTTTCAATTTTCAATATTTCAGTAGAATTCCCACTAATTTCTAAAATAGTATCTTGAGATATTATCTCATCTCCTTCTTCCAACATCCATTGTATAGAACAGTCACTAGCATGCTTCTCAACCAGTCTTTCGATTATAGTATGTCCACAAATAATTCCATTTTCCTTTGCAATAACTTTTGCGTTAACAAATCGAGACATAAAATCGTCTCCTCCTCTATCATCTGCAACCATAGTTTCAATCCAGCGATCAATAGAATCAAGGAACAAAGTAGTAGGAACGCCTTGTTCTGATAGCAATCCTGACCTGTCATGCGGGGGTGTCAGCACAGTAATCCGTCTCTAACATCTCACTTCAACCGTCCGAAACGTCAATTGACTCGATACTATTCGAAAAATGATGCGAGTCGCGGTAGTAGGGGGTGGGGTGGCTGGCCTCAGTGCCTGCATTCAACTCGCAGCAGATGGCGCCGAAGTTATTCTTGTTGAAGCCAGAGATACACTTGGGGGGAGGGCTCGAATGCGCAATACTGGTGACTGGGTCATTGATCCCGGCTTGCATCTTATGCGAAAAAAAGGTCCTTTAAATCAATTATTAAGAAAATTGAGAGCACCTAGAGTAATCGGAGAACAGTTTCGTCAAATTGATTTTTTTTCAATTTCTTCCGATAGAAATGATGGGCTATCAAAATTAGAAAATATGAGTATTTCTTCAACATCAAAAGTATCAACTGAATTCATAATACCACGAGGTGGGTGGTCTAGTATCATAGGTCGTTTGATAGTAGCCGTAAATCAACTTAATGTTGAGATATATGTTGGAGAAAAGGTGGAATCAATTATCTTGCAAAATAAAAAAGTTCAATCTATAATAGTAAATGGGAAAAAAATCCATTGTGACAAGATTGTTCTAGCAATACCTCCTTCTGAAGCAGCCCCTTTACTCAAAAATATAGGTTTAAAAACTTCTAAATTAGATTCTTGCGAACCTCAGTTATCTGCAGCTCTGGATATGGCTATAGAGGCCAAAGTAATGAGCCCTTACTCGGGAATATTTGACCCAAAATCGGGAGTAATCGCTATTGATATAGCGCAGAAAGATAGAATCCCTCCTGGGCGCGAAGCCGATGAGTGCTCCATTATTCATGCAGTTAATCTTCGAGGCGATGGAAACAATGCACTAGAAGAAATCAAAAATCTACTCGATTCAAGATGTGCAGGCTGGAGGTCACATCTGTCGAAAAGGCGCTCTACGCCTTCAATAATGATTCATCCATGTACTCTTGAGCAGAGAATTCAAGCATCCGTTTATGCATCTTCTGGAATAATTCTAGCAGGTGCTCATGTTATTTCTGATTATACATTAAGTGATGCATCTGTATCTACGGGGAGAAATGCCTCTAAGTTGATTCATCATTAATTGTATTCAAAGTAGACTCAATCGCCCCTAGGCATGCTAGTAGATCATCTACTGTCGATCGTACATTTTTCAGAGAATTCCCAGATACATGAATTCTTAATTCATAAACATCGTCGATTTCTATAATCTCAGCTGAAAAAGTCTCAGGATCATCTGCTGCAATTCCTGCTAATAATTCTTCAGCCCGACTCTTAGAACCAACCCAAACTAAAGACGTCGAAACGGATTCCACAGACATCGGAGCACCCTAAGGCATATGTTTCCTTTTGTTGACCGGTTCATATGAGCAGTGATCCTGTGCCCGATGTTCCTTTGCTAGCGGGCATGGGTGGAGTTAATTCAACCGAGTCTCATAGTGTTCATTTTGGACGCAAAGCCATAATAATTTCAAGAGATAAAAATACTCACGAATTTTCCTCTTTAGCACAGACAATGGGCATAGAAATCGTTGATGTCGTAGTACAGAAAGGTAAACCAAATTCAAAGACATACCTTGGCACTGGGAAATTACAGCAAATTTCAGAAGAGCTCCGAATGGCAGGACAAGGGCATCATTGGCAGAATGTCGATTTACTTTTGATACACAGTAATTTAAAATCCAGCCAATTAGTCAATATTAATGATTTAACATCCGTTGAAAGTTGGGATAGGGTACGATTATTACTAGAACTATTTACTATCCATGCATCTTCTGTTGAAGCTAAAATCCAAGTCCGCATTGCAAGATTATTGGCAGATAGATCTATTTTAAGAGAATTAATTAATCGTGAACATACCGGTGAACGCTTAGGATTTGGAGCAGGTGGCCAGACAGGTTGGAGCAATGTGATGACAGCGGTTAGTCATGAGATTGCAAAGTTACGAAGAAAGTTAAAAAAGTTAGATTTATCATTATCTGAAAGAAGGCGTCAGAGAGCCAAATCCGGTGCACTTACAGTAGGTTTAGCCGGTTATACTAATGTAGGGAAGTCTAGTTTATTTTCTTCTCTTTCCGGAAAACCAGTTTTAATTAAAAATCAGCTTTTTTCTACACTTGAAACAACAGTCGGGCGTATGGCCAATCAACCAAGAATCTTGATGGTAGATACAATAGGATTTATCGATAATGTTCCTGCTGAATTACTCGATTCTTTTTCAGCGACGTTACAAGAATCACTTTCTTGTGATATGCTTTTGTTACTCGTTGATGCGTCGGATGAACCAGAGGAGATACGTCGGAAACTTGCAACATCTCGTAGAGAGTTATTTGGAAGACTGGATGATGGAAATAGCAATAATACGCTCGTAGTGCTAACAAAAATAGATTTGTGTACTGATGAACAACTTAGAGAAGCAAAGGAAATTGTACATTTTTATAGTTCATTTGAGTCATCATCAGTTAGTTCTGTCACAGGTCAAGGCATCGATGAATTAAGGGCTAGAATCATGACAATGCTTCACGGCCCCCCAATCAAAATAAATGTATATCCTCCTAAGGATGATGGAGATATGGGATTAGTAGAATTAGTATCTCGTGTTTATCGAGAAACATTAGTCATTGGAGTAGAAGAGGACTCCAACCAAACTAAAATTTCTGGTTGGATGGATAAAGCAAATATTGCTAGATTAATGAAAGATCATCCAAATCAAATCCAGATATCTATTTGATTCTAAACATCAGATAATAGCTGCATTCTGCTATACCAAGGCCAAATGACAGTATGTTTTTCAACAATATCAAATCCATTCAGGCCTTGCATAGATCTCAAGATTCCATAATTGGCGAAGTCTGCTCCATTAGGCGAGTTTCCTCCGAAGAAATCTTCATCTATTGCTGATGACATAGAGTTTAGTTGAGTTAAAAGATTCTCTCGGGGAGCTTCATCAAACATTTTTGCACGACTTTTACCGACCATTCTCATAATAATAGCGCCAAGCCATTTATTGACAATCCTATCTTTTAATCCAAACTTATCTACTCTAGTTACATAGTCTAGTGCATGCAATGACGTACGGTAACTCTTGTAAATTACTGCAACAATACTCTTTCCTAAAATGTCATTTGAAAAATTCATCCATTTATCCTGTTTTTCATCTTCCCCTTCTCTTGGAAATTTAGCTCCATGCTTTTCATCAATATAATGTAAAATGTCATTCGAGTCATTTACATGAGTGCCATCTGAATCGACAAAAACTGGGACCTTAGTCCAATCAGACCACTTTAACTCGGTTTTCTTCATAGGGTCGACTTCTACATTAGAAAATTCAATCCCTCTTGATTTTAATAATGATTTTACTTTAAGAGAAAATGGACAAGTCGCATATGTATAGATAGTAGGTTTTCCATCTACCGATTTCTCAGGCACTTTGTTTGGTTGCACTCCTCCGAATGCTTCTGGAGCATCTTTCGTCTTCCTAGCCATGATTGTCCGAAAGCGCCCTATTTGTCAATGTTCTGTTCTTTATGATTACATTTTTAATAAATTACTTAAATTTCAATACTTGAACACGTTTCATGAAATTCTATGAAGGAGAAACTCTCGCGTTGATAATGATGACATCGTTATTCACCTCCGAATCCGTATCGGCGGGTCATCCAGACAAACTTTGTGATGCAATATCTGATGCTATTGTCGATGCTTGTTTACAAATCGATCCAAGGTCTAGGGTGGCAGTTGAAACAATGGTCAAGGGTAAGGAAGATAAAGCTGTAATAATATTAGCCGGAGAAGTCAGTTTATCTGGAAATATGCCCTCATATGAACAAATAGCAAGAAAAACCGCTGCAAATATAGGATATACATCCCACGCAATAGGGATGGATGCAACTAATCCCGAGTTATGTGAGGTTCAAGTTCATATCACTACACAATCTCCTAATATTGCTCAAGGTGTTGATGGTAATTCAGATGATAATGTAGGTGCGGGAGATCAAGGTATGATGTTTGGTTATGCTTGTACAGAAACAGAGGCCGAATCAGAATTAAGTGGCAGATACTTTCCTTTACCTGCGGCTTTAGCACAGAGAATTTGTCGAAGATTAGACATGATAGTCCAAACTAAGGAAATTGCATGGATTCGTCCTGATGGTAAAAGCCAAGTTACCGTTGAATATGATGATCAAGGCAATCCTAGCCATGTGCATACAGTGGTAGTAGCAGTTCAACATGATTCAGCATTAAAAGATCAGTTTGATGGAAGCGAAAGTCTTGAACATCAATTTGTTACAGAAGAAATTCGCAAACATGTAGTTGAACATGCAATACCTTCTCATTGGTTGAGAAATGGGTACAGGCTTGTCGTTAATGGCACTGGAAGATTTGCAGATCCTGGAGGACCATATTCAGATGCAGGAATCACTGGTCGAAAAATAGTTGTAGATACTTATGGTGGAATGGGTAGGCATGGGGGTGGAGCATTTAGTGGCAAAGATCCAACGAAAGTAGATCGTTCTGCTGCATACTATTCACGTTGGGTTGCTAAGCATGTAGTTGCTGCAGGATTAGCAACAAGATGTGAGATTCAAGTTGCATATGTGATTGGAGTATCTAAACCAGTAAGCCTTCATATCAATAGTTTTGGAACGGGTAAAATTTCGGATAAAGAATTAGAAGAGAAGATCAACGAAGTATTTGATTTTAGGCCTTCTGCAATAGTTCGTGAATTAAAATTGAGAGAGCCTCATTACAGCATCACAGCATCGGGTGGACACTTCGGTCGACCATCTACTGAAGAAGGGCACTTCGAATGGGAAAGATTAGATAATAATCGAATCACTGCTCTACAATTCATAGATTTTAATTGATTATTGTTGGACCGATGGACACATGAATAGGTTGTATGCCGGCAGGCTATGGCACGTGAGCTGGTTAAGCTAGATGAGATCCATCGTACCTTCGGTCCATTGACAATTTTAGAGGGTGTAAATCTTCGTATTGATGAAGGTGATAGAATAGGTGTTGTGGGTCACAACGGTGCTGGAAAAACTACGCTTCTCCGAACAATTTCAAATCAAGATCAAGATATGGGTGATATTACTTTTGCACCCGGTTTACGCTTAGCGTTTTTAACGCAAGTTCGAGACTTAGATGAAGATGCAACACTCGAAGAAGAACTTAATCGCCGTGGCCGTCAGTTTCAGGAACTTGAAGATGAAATAACAGATATTGAAGAGAAGATGGCAATTCCTTCTTTCTATGAAGGGGACTGGCAACCAACAATGGATAGATATCAGGAATTACAGGCATTAATGGCACGTTCAGGAGGTGGAGATGTCGCCGGTCACGCCCAAGAAATTCTCAAGGCTTTAGATTTGGCACACCACCCTATGGACACAAAACTTTCCTCTCTTTCAGGTGGTGAAAAGGCAAAAGTTGCTCTTGCTAGGCAATTAGTTGGACTTAAAGAAATAGACCTATTATTTCTCGACGAACCCACAAATCATCTCGACTTACAAACACTTGACTGGCTAGAAAACTTTCTTTTGAATTTTCAAGGGGCCTTATTGGTCGTTAGTCACGACAGATATTTCCTTGATAGAGTTTGTAACAATATAGTCGAAATTCAAGATGCTCATTCGAAAGGCTATCCCGGCAACTATACCTCATTCCTTAAACAAAAAGAATTATTTCTCCAAACACTTGAAGACCGTATCAATAAAACACAAAAAGAATTGAAGCGATTAAAGGGTGCTATGCAGTCTATGAAAAGTAATAATAAATTTGACAAATCAATTTCTCAAAAACATTTTATGATTACGCGTTCAGAACGTGAATTAAAATGGCTTAAGTCAATTAAGCCAAGGCAGAGGAGAATGCTCAACTTCTCGTTACAAGCAACTGAAAAATCAAGTCTTGAGGTACTTGATTTTCACAAAGCCCATTTACACTTTGATGGTATGACTAGGCCAATTCTCCATGGTCTCGATGTAGGAGTTAGGAGAGGGCAAAAAATAGGCGTAGTAGGACCTAATGGGGCAGGTAAAACTAGTATTCTACGTGTCATAATAGGTGAATTAAAATTAGATTCCGGCCAACTTGACGTCAGACCAGGAGTTCAAGTCGGATACTTTCATCAAGATCATAGATCTCTAAATTTCGATAAAACTCCTATCGAGCAAATTCAAGAATTAAAGCCAAGAATGGACTATAAAGATATCAGAGCATTGCTTGGACAATTTCAATTCACAAGTGACATGGTAGATAATAAGTTAGAAAAATTGAGTGGAGGCGAGAGGGCAAGAATTGCCATGCTTAAATTATTACTCGAAGATAATAACATGTTACTCCTTGATGAACCTACAAACCATCTAGACACTGATGCTAAAGAAGCGCTTGAATATGCATTACAAGAATATGATGGAGGGATTATTACCGTGAGTCACGATAGGTGGTTTTTAGATAAAATTTGTGATACTATTTGGGAACTTCCAGGAGATGGTAGCCTTTGGGTCTGGCCTGGTAATTATTCTGAATTTATTCGTAGAAAAGCAGCTCAAAAAGCGCAAAAAGAATAATGTCGAGATATCAGATATTCGTATTAAAAAGCAGATTATTATGTTTTTATGGACCAGTCCGGTCACAATACTATGTGTTAGAGGGTATCTCCAACAGTATGGTTCGAGGGGCTGACAGTATGCAAAATATATTTTCTTCAAGAGAATATTCAATAGAAAATAAACGCAAATCAAGATTATCAATTGTATTGATTTTGTTAATGGTATTCTCAGTAGCGGCCCCAAGTATATCTCCAGTATCTCAAGTTCTAGAAGATACCGATGAGAGATATGAGACAGCTAACGGGACTCTTGACGATGCATCTACTTCTACGCTTCTTTCAAATCTAAATACTTCAAATCCTATTGAAGTATCTGGAGTCATGGATAACTTTCAGAGAGTACACTTAGTTTGGATTGAAAATGGTACAAGCCCTCAGTTGTATTATGCTTTAATCTCTATAGCTGGAATTGACACGGTATTAATCGCAAGTACTCCTGTAGGTCAGAATTCAACATCAGCGTTATCCAGTCCTTCTTTAGTGGTTGATTCAAATTATCGTACACATATTGTTTGGGCTGTTACTGATACTGAGATTCTATACACTCTACTGGATTCTTCCCTGGATGATCAAGACGGTAGCACGGGAGATATAGCATCAATGACTCTTGTATCTGAATATACAATAGCAGTTGGAACGGGTGTTAGAAACGACCCGGACATCGCAATAGACTCATTTGATGGAATTCATATTGTTTGGGTCGATACCTATGATAATCAAAGTACATTTTTCGGAGCATCCTTGATTTATTATGCTATGTTCGGCTTTAATTTATCAGGCTCTAGCTCAATTTCGACATTAATAGCTAATACGATTATAACTCCAGCGATTGGTTACAAAGGAAGTCCTGCAATTTCAATGGGAGTGAATAATACTGTTATTGTAGTATGGGAGGATACTCGCGGTAGTTTAATTGAATATGTAGGCTTAATAGATTCTTCAGGTTCAATGACTACCGAATGGCTAGATATGTGTGCGGTATTTTATGGTGGTAATTTAAGCAGTGGAGAATATTTTCAAGGTGTTAAACCAATGCTCGAATCCGCTAGTATAACCGTATTAGAGACACTATATGCAATAAGTGGACGAATGAGTTATGCAAGTAGCCAGAAAAATTGTGAAGATGCTTATGAAATAGGGGGATATGGTGACGGACCTAGGGCTACTCATTTAGGTCAAAATACGACTGATACATCCGGCGGAATCAGGGCTTTATCGGATGTCATGTATAATGGTTCGAGTTACAATATTCCTTCAGATGCGGGCTACAACAGTGAAATGTGGGGTCCGGGTTCAACATGGGCATGTCTTTCTTGGAGAGATAATTCAGGAAGTGTGCCTGGTAACCCGGCGACACCATATGATCATCAATGGAATCCCAACGCTACAAGATTAATAATTCCTATATCTGACGAAGGTCCATTTGGAGGAGATCCAGCGGCAAATTCTGACGATACTCAAAGTATTGTTGAAGCACATGATGCATGTGTCAAGGCAGGCATAATTCCAGTTACTGTTGCAGGAACATCATCTTATGGTGTATCTACTGCAAGTGGTGGTTCTGATACACTTGTTCGTTCCCATATGATGGATCTCGCGCAATGCCCTGGATTAGTCATGGGAACTCAACAGAGAATTTGTGACGATACGAGTTGGGAAACAAAGGATGCAGGTGGAGAAATGTATCTATATCCATCCAATAATATGGCAAATTTCGAAGGTAATTTTGAGAGTGGTGCTTTAACAAATGGTTGGGCAGTTTCTGGTACTTCAAACGACATGTGGTCTGTAGAGGCTGCGGATAATGGATTAGTTTATTCAAGTCAGAATATGTGTGGCATTGGAGGTAATCAAGCAGGTTCTTTTAACTCTGTAAATTGCACTTTTTCTGTGCTCTCAAACAATACTCCTATAGATTTTACAGTCACAACTGATAATTGGGCATCAGAATTCAGTATGGATGTAATTCTTCCGAATGGGACAATAGACTCTTTCAATTCTAGCCATGTCACCAACTATTATAATGGGGTATTAGTTAGTTACAATGATGTAGGAAATTATACTATTTATCTTAATGACACATACGGCGATGGCGGTAGCTCAGTATCCGCAGATTATTTTTATGTTTCCCAGACGAATCCCTCATCCACTCCAATTTCCGGTACATACTCTGTACAATCCGGTTCAATCTCTGATAACCAAGATACAAACTTAGAATTTGTAGGGATATTGGCGGATGGGTCTGTAAGTTTCTCCTACAATGTTTCTTCCGAATCAAATTATGATTTTTTGAGATTTTATATTGATGGTATTCAGTTAGCTCAATGGTCAGGTTCTCAAACTGGTAATTTTACTACACCTGTTAGTCTCGGTCAACATACATTGATGTGGAAATATGTCAAAGATGGAAGTGTAAGCACCGGCCTTGATACGGCTTGGATCGATGATGTAATAGTTCCAGTCGCAAATTATACGGATGAACTCAACGCCCTTGTCAATGAAATAGTTTCATTAACTACTGGCAGTGGCTCAACAGAAACCTTCCTGACTGTATTAAATCCCTATTCAATTCTCAATTCTCCAAGGAGCGGTTGGTCAAGAGGAATGCCTGCAATTAGTATAGATGATCAAACCGGAGAATATGTCGAAGATATCGGACCTGCTCTTGATTATATTTGGCAAGATGGATTAGGTTGGAGCACAATCGGCCACTTTGTTTTAGTTAACGATACACGGCTAACAAATGGTCATGGTTGGTCAGTAAACCCCGAAGTGAATGTTGGCGATGACGGCAATATACACGTAGTTTGGGTAGATGGTCGAGATTCTATGCCAGGTCGAGATGTGGCCTCACAATTACATTACATGCAACTTGATTTGAGTCGTGCAGGAGTTCTTAATGGAGAGGCAGATGGTTTGAATTTAAACCAAGTATCGGTTGTTACAAATTCCGCAGTTCCTGGTTCAGACATGACTTATGGGGCTAATCCTCGAGTAGATTTAGATAATGATGGTTCAATCCACATTACTTGGTTTGAGTCCATGGATGAAACAGTTGTAGATGAGGGAGCAGTCGAACTTCGATGGACTCGAATAAACGCTCCATTATTGAATGATGAAGGAGAGCTCTTCACTGGAAAAACACTTACTGATGCTTATGGCGTAATAAACACAAGAATAATCGCCTCTAGTTCTGATAACTTGATGGGTATATTTGGAAACAATATGCAATCAGCATCTCAGCCAATAGTAAATTTCGATTGGCCGAATAGAGACATCATTTGGACGACAGACGATTGTTTAGATTCAACTTCAAATGAAGAGAAATGGGATGTTTGTATGTGGTCTGAGAATGTGTGGGATGTTGAAATAAGTTCAGATCCAAATGAAATAACTTTCCTTCCCTCTCAATCCTTTAATACAAATTATCAAATTAATGCAATCCAATTGCCCGGAGAATCCGACATTGTGATGATCGATGTTCAAGGTGTACCAAATAATTGGTTCATTGATGTTGGTTTTGCTGGTACCTATCAACATACAACAACATTAATTGAAAATCAAATGAGTAATTTCGATTTATTCATCCGAGCCCCTACTTTATCTCAGATAAATGAAGATCAAGAGTTCTGGTTGACTGTATTGATTACTTCTTCCACTAAAGACGAAGCCTTTGTTACAAAATTGATTAAGATAAGTCTTACCAATGATCAAGATTGGAATGATGATGATGGAGATGGTATTTCAGATTCGAATGATTTATGTCAATTTGGAGAAACTGGATGGACCTCTTCTTCTTTCAATGATCATGATGGTGATGGCTGTAGAGATTCTTCAGAAGATTTAGATAATGACAATGATGGTTATTTAGATTCAGAAGATTTATGTCCGATTGGCCAAATTGGGACTATTCTGGATAATGACATGGATGGTTGTGATGATGTTACAGAAGATATTGATAATGATGGTGATGGAGTTGTTAACGGGTATGATCTATGTCCTAATGGAGCGCAGTATTGGGGAGCTTATGCAATAGATAACGATGGCGATGGTTGTCGTGATGCTGATGAAGATGATAATGATGACAATGACCCGTACTTAGATTCCAATGATGATTGTAGTTCAGGTTACTCTTGGTGGGATGATTTATACTTCGATCATGATGCTGATGGGTGTCATGATATATTCGAAGATAATGATGATGATAACGATGGTATCGATGACCGCGATGACTTATGTCCTCAAGGACTGGTACTTTGGATTTCAAGTCCAGCCACCGATCAAGACGGCGATGGCTGCCATGATTTGACTGAAGATGACGATAAAGATAATGACGGAATTCTTGATTTATTCGACCAATGCTCGATGGGTGTTTCCGACTGGTCTTCTTCAACAATAAATGATTGGGATTTAGACGGTTGTAATGATCTTTTAGAAGATCTTGATGATGACAACGATGGCTTTTTAGATACTCACGATAATTGTGTTAGAAGTGAGATGAATACTAATACTGGTGATTCAGATGGTGACTTAGATAATGATGGTTGTTTGGATGATTATGAAGACAATGATAATGATAATGACGGAATAGATAATGAATTTGATAATTGCCAGGATAACCCCTCCTCAGGCTGGATCTCTTCAGTAATCGAAGATGCAGATAGAGACGGTTGTCACGATGATAACGAAGATGCAGACGATGATAATGACGGAGTATTGGATAGTTTCGACAATTGTCCGAATAGTATCCAAAGCGGCCTCGATTTAGATAATGATGGGTGTATCGATGATACTGAAGACTCTGATGATGATGGCGATGGAATTCCAGATTCTAAGGACAACTGTCCAAACGGTTTGACGAATTGGCAATCATCCAAATCAACAGATTTAGATCGTGATGGCTGTATGGATTCTATCGAAGATGATAATATTGAGAGGAGTATATTCCAGTTAGCAACCTCTAATTCAATAATGACAGCAGGAATATTCAGCATCACTATGGTTTTATTAGCGGGTTTAGTATTAGTCCAAAGAAACAAACCAAAGATTAGTGGGTTATCTGATTATACTGATAAAATCCAGAACTCTTTGAATAGAGATTATGAGTTCGAAGAAAACACTAATCAGAAATTGGTAAACTTAACGAAAGTAGGCTACTCCCCCGAAGTTGCTCATGCAATTGTGGAGAATGAAAAGAAAGTAATGGGGGATTTTACTGAAAATCAACCATGAATCATTTTCTTAACCATTGGGGGTAACTGAAGCATGGGGCAAGGTACCATGCGAGCAGTTAGAATCGAGTGCGCGCCATCCTCAATAAATCATGATTTTCGTATTCAAAAGGCTCTTGAATTTGTTAGTTGGGATTATCGTGGGAATCTTGGAATTTTTGATGAAAAGCTTCGTTTAATGGTCGAATGCATTACTCTAGATTCTCAATGCCCACCTCCAGGATATAGCATAGGTGGAGTTTCAGTAATTGAGGTACTAGAAGAATGGTCATCCGATTATTTGACACATCATTTATTAGTTTTAGAATTTAATTCAGAGATTATTCAGGATTATTTTGCAGGAAATGATCTCTGTATTCTTGCCGGTAGTAACCTCACCTCTTCAGGCCTTGTATTGCAATTTTCCGGACGACAAGCATCAATTTCCAAAATCCTTAATGCAATTCGCAATAAGATGCCTGTAGAAAGAGTTACAAGGGCTAAAAATTCAAAAGGAATTTCTGATGTTGCGACGACTTTACAGCAACATCGTATTATCAAAGTAGCTCATAACAACGGTTGGTATTCTGTACCAAAAAAGACATCGATAAGAGATATTGCAGCCAAATTAGGACTATCGAAGTCTACGGTAGCTGAACAACTTGTAAAGGCCGAAGGGGAGATAGTTAGTGAATTTCTTAAGAAATCTCAATGAATCTAGCCTTGTTTGAGTATTCCTTTTTACTAACCAAGTAAGATAAACAAGAAGACTTGACATTCTTAGGTGAGAATTGCTCCGCATGAAATGAGCGTGATTCCAATGGTCAAAATTCCTGCAACAATATTACAACAATTTATTGGCATGGATGATTATGAAAAAAAGTTGACGATTGACCGTATTGCTAGAGAATTAGGGCTCACTATCTCTGATGTTGAAATCGAGATTAATAATTTTGAAAAAGGAGGATTCTCTCCGGCATCTAGCACAAATAGTATTGATATTCCTGATATAGAATCCAACTTTATCGGGTCGGAAGAATCCCGCCCTGGCTCTCCTGAATTCGTAAATGATGCCCACAAATATCGTTTTACATATGATCCAGGTAGAGATGCTAAAGAACGACAATCAACTGTAAATCAAGCAATTCTTTGCCCTCACTGTAATGTTGGGATAGGAATTCCACCTATTAGGCCAATTAAGGTGATGTGCCCATCATGTCGCGTAGAATCTTTATTTGAGAATTAATTAGACGCCCCAGAACTTATTGTTGGAGAGTTCTTCTTCGTCCTTTGTTATTGATTCAACCGCTGTCTTAAGGAGGTAGTATAGTATGAGTGTGAATAATGGTAAATCCCAATCTCTTGAAACAGTTTCAAAGTTCACTATGTATGACTGAGAACTAAGGATTGTGATTAATACACCAAGTGAAGCATCAGCAATTGTGTATACAATTGCCCCCCTTCCTGCAAGGATCATTGATCTACCAGTATAGGTTCCTTCGCCCCATCTTACTGCCCCAATTGCTAATGCAAACGTAAATACAGCAACAACAAGCCATTGGAGGGCTACTTCAATAGCAGTAGTCCATATCAATGCGTCCGAAGAATCTCCATAATTTACTGTATCAGAGAAAACTTGAAACATAGTTATTCCCGCCAAGAAAACTGAAAATATTGACATCGCCCATAGCATAGATGAGAAGATTCCTTTTTGTGCACTATCTCTTAAATCGACCATCAGTCTTTCTAATTGTTCTTCCCAACCCAGGCCCTTAGAAAGAATCCAAATACCAACAATTAACGGCATAATTCCGATTAAAACTTTCCCATTTGGCAGAATCAACCCTAACCCTATAATCATTAAAAAAATAGAAATAGGTACTAGTAATTTCGCTCTCCATCGAGGGTCATCTATTGCCTTGGCAATGTAGTAATAAGTAGACTCAATACCTTTAGACTGCCTAACTATTATTTTTTCAACGTGATCTACTCTGACGCGAGAAGTAATTATTGGCATCGATGCTTCATCATCTGCTCCATCAGTTACAAGAATTGCAACATCAGGTTGAAATTCTTTAATCACTTCATCCAATTGACTTGCAATTGCCCTATCGCTTCTTGGACCTACACGTACATCTCCAGTTAGTATAGCAACTTCTACTTCATCATTTGAGTCCACGTTTTCCATTAACCTATCGTAATGGTGTAATGCTCCTAGAATTGCATTCGTATCAGATTCTTCAGGGTCTGCAATTCCAAGTTTTATTGCAGCAGTAATGGTTGGTTTTCGTCCTATAACGGGACCTCTAATCGCTGCTTTAACGCCGAGGTCATTATCTCTATCTATTGTTAGAACCAGTGTCCGCACCATTCGACTTAACCCCCTATAGATTCGCCTTAACGAAAGTCACCTATGAAGAATTGTCTTTTATGACTAAATTTTACTTAGTTTCTTCAATAATGGCCACTCCACCACCATCTTTGAAACGACGTCTTTGTTTTGCTTTAAGATACTTCAATGGATGTGTTAACCATTCTTGATCACATAGCCGATCATCTCCGGGAGAAACCGGGCATCTAGCGCTTGTTTTTAGAGCAGCACACCCATGAGGTGTATACCCTCTTTCAAAAATTTGATTAATTTGATAACTTGTAGTATCTGCATTATAATCTGGTGCATTAGAGAAAAATCCACAAGTTTGCTCCTGAGTCAAACTCATCGCTAGAGACATAGATGCCAAAAATACTCGACCTGTATGATTAACATTCACTCCTTGACTTAATTCAGCCACTGCTGATTCAAAGCAAGGCGGCCAATCTTCTCTGATAGCTGCAGTCATTGGCATTTCGTCTTTGACCTGTTCGGATAATAGCTTAGTGACTCTTTCCACTGGATCAAGGAATAGTTCAGCAAATGAATCATCCATTTTATTCATTCTATCTACACAACTATTCGTTAAATCTTCTCGAATTCGTTCTTTAATTAGCCTTGCAGTCCGCTGTCTGCTTGTTTCTCCTGCCCCTGGATTCATACACACCCAACCGTTCTTTACTGGCCGATTTATTAATCTCCAATAATTGCCAGATATTCGTGGACATAATTCTATAAAATCACTCATAGGGATCCAGTAGGTAGCAACACCTCTATTTTGTATTTCTTTAATGTCTGAAATGTAAGATTTTGCTAAGATAGCAAAATTTTCCTTATCCATGCCGAAGAGTTGGTCCGCCCTGCTAGCTTCGCCTTCAACCCACCTTGCCAACAGACGTTCATTGAATGATGCACAAACAATAAGCATGGCATAAAGAAAAGATAGTGATTCAGTCATTTTACCCAAATCTGAAGATAAATCAATAGTCGTAGCAGCGTCTACTCCTTCTTTATGCATTACAGATTCTAGGAGGCGTATTCTCCCTCTCGCCCTTACCTCTTCAAGCCAAGGTGCTTCGATGAGATCTTCTACTGTTATTCCATTTTTTTCAAGAACAAATTTCAGAAAAACACTGCCTTGAGGTAAGAACGGATATCTCGCCATTATCGATTCATTTTCGATGCTCGGTTTGGTGAGCGGCATCGGCATATTACAAGCATGAACGACGAGGGTTCTTGAATGCTCACCGACCCCTTCCACTGGAGTTAACGTGTTATGTCAATTGATATCGGCGTTTCTACAACTAATAATAAATTAATTCAGATACAGGATGAAGTACGAGATTTTTTCGGATGGGACATCGAATCTGACACCGAAAGTGCAATGCAATTACTATCAGCGGTGGAACTCTATCCAATTGAGGCTTGGACCAGATCTCAGAGATTAGTGACATTAGCAAACCTACGTAGGAGGTTAGTACTTAGAGATACTAAAATTGCAGTATTAGGCGCCGCTGTTGAAGAATCAGAAGTAAGATCTTTGTTAGATACTACCGATCTAATTGTTGCAGCCGATGGAGCAGTAGGAGTTCTTTCTTCATTACCTGAATCTATATCCGAACGGGCTTGGTCACGCTTAGTTTGTATTGTCAGTGATGCTGATGGGGGCGAGGGGACTACAGCAGCTGTCAAGAGAAGCATTCCAGTTATTCTGCATGCCCATGGGGATAATTTTGATTCTTGGAAAGAGATTTTGACTCTAGCAGCGAATATTCAAACTCCTCCTCGGTTAGTACTTACTCATCAAACTCCTAAAAAAATAGAGGGTATGTATAACCCAGGGGGATTCACTGATGGAGACAGGTCAATCTGCTTTTTGGTTGCCTTAGGCGTCCCTATCGCCAACATCTCGTTGCTGGGGACTCGTACCGATATAGTGGGTAAATGGTCTGGTGTAACTAATCCCGCTGAGAAACTGATTAAATTACAATGGATGGCTAAAATTTTGCAGATTCTAGGCGTCAAATACTAATTATAAAAAATCAGTTAAAGTCATTACAGTCACGCGATCATTATTGAATAATGAATCTGTACTCTCAGTCAACCATCTAACTCTCTGCTCTGTATAAAGATCAACTCCGTAGTTTTGAATAATACCTTCTGTTACTTTGATATATTTTCTTACAGCACCTTCTGAAACAGTTAGTATAACATTCCCCCCACATTTTGTAGTATCTTCCCCTCTTCTTGCAGATAAGCCACCAATTTCTAGTTTATGTGTTTGAATACATTTGCCTGCTAAAGGCATTCTTCTATATGATTCGCCACATTTCACACATCTTACTTTTTGTCTTGTAAATGCCACTAGATTCCCTCTTAAATCCGGTAAAAAGTGAGATTCAATTACTTGTGAAGCGACCTTTTCAACCCGCACGCTCCTCAACAGACTCCCAATCGCCAATTGTCCGTTCATTTTATCTTCCATTGATCCTAAAGTTTTGTAAGCAGAATTAGTAGGACCTGCATCTAAATCGCCAGATTCATGAGTCCAACCATAGCCTCGTAAGTCTCCAATTGTTCCAAGCCTTGATTCTACTGTTTCAACAATATTGCTTAACTCACTTGGGTGCGGTTGTCTGAGAGTTTCTTCATAAAACTGTCTTGAATAGTTATGTTCACAATCTACATTCAATGCTTCTTTATCGATTTCACTGGGATTCAATCTAGTGGTTAAAACAAGAGGCGCATCCATTCTCCCACCTCTTCCTGAAGGCAAAATATGTTTTGAAAAATTTAGTAAACCATCCATTAGCATCAATATACTATCTTCATCTCCATCACAATTTCTTCTTTTTGCAGCATGGAAAAGTGGATGTGCATAGCCTGCAGATGCAGCAGTCCAGCCAATTATTCGGCATAATACTCCACCAGAGGTATGTGGAGCAAGCCCTATAGCTAAAGATCCAACAATATCATTAATATTCTTAACATTATAGAAAGGTTCCATTTTATAGAAACGAACTAACAAGTCATCAATAAAATTGCATGTTGATACCAAATGCTGCTCTGCATTCAAAGAAGGAATAATGTCCTGAGGAAATAATTCTAAAATTTGCTCGTCCGAGACTAAATCTTCACCAAATACGTCTTTTTGATACCCCAATTCATACAATTTTTCCCACGAAGTATAAATTTCTCTAGGTTTAAAATGAGTTACTGGAACATCTATCATATCATATCTTGAAGTACCATCTCGAAAGACCGAAACCCCATGTTTCCCCCTAAGAATCCCTTTTTCTATTGGTTCAGGTGTTTGTCCTTCGGAAAGTAATTCTTTCTGTGCTTTGATAATTTTTGGTAATCTATCTAAGCCCAATGATCTTCTTTTAACTTCTAATATTTTGTCTAAATCTACAGTTGTTCTTTCGCCTCTTCTCCTTCTTCGCAGATTTGAACTCCTTGATTTTCTTTCAGTAGTTTTTCCTCCACATTCTATTGCTTCAGACGCGTCTTCTCTATTATGGCACACTAAATTGGGTGATTCTTTACCACAATCTTGACAAATACGTCTTCCCATTTCTACCCTGATACGTCCTTTACTTGCTGCTTGTAGTAGTAATTTCTGAGAGCCACCATTTTCTCCGATTGGATATAATGAATGAGTCATTGGTTTTAATTCTCTTCTAGCGGCTTTTTCAGGCCTCCCCATTCTTGCCCCAACTCTGCAGGGAACTGAATCCTCCCACCTCAAATTAGAGACTTTTCTTATTACCCAGAGGCTTCTTTCAACCTCATTCTCATCGATTAATATTTTTGCATTTAACAATTCTTCACTGTTTTCAGTACCGTTGTCGATAATTTTCTCTGCGGCTTTTTCTCCTGCTTTTTCAGTCTCTTGAATATTCATTCCAGATTGTCTAGCAGCAGTGGTGGCTTCGATGCGTTCTAAATCCCTAAGATGTTCTAATTCTTGAATTCTTTCGGTTTCTTGTTTGATTCTTGTTCGAGCATTATTTATTCTTTCTACTCGTTGTCCTACATGTGATTCCGTATCGATTAAAATTGTAATCTTTTCTTCTGAAATTTCTAGTCCCAAACCCTCTAGTAAAGATTCCCAATTGTTATCGATAATGAGATTCCCGCTTTCATGATAATGCTCAACCCCTAGAGTCATAAGTGAAGATTTCACAACTCCATGATTTTTCACTTCAGTCCATCGCGGCCAATTATTAGAAATCTGTTCAGGTATTTGATTATTGACAACACTCTCATCGAAAGGCCAATTTTCAACAATATTTGGGATTATTATAGCTCCGTTTTGAATTTTTGAATTTGTCAAACTTTGAATTAATAAAGGTATGAAATTCAGAGGTAAGTCTGACCACCAAAGATTCCATGGAGGCGGAATAGCAGCACCAAAGTCGATAGAGATCTGTTTAATCTGTCTCCATTCTAATTCTAATTCTCTAAGATACATTACCCATTTTCGTTTTCTCCATTTTCTATCTATGGGGTTTTCTCCTCCTCTTTTTATCGCGCCATTAAATGGCAGACCTTCTGGTAAAGATTTTTTTTGAACCCCTATTATTGAGGCAAATTTTTCTACTTTTGAGGGCATATCAAGAGATTCTATTAAGTCAGATGCCCACCAATCTTTATTGTACGCTGAAGGGACTAATTTCTTATTATTTTCCAAGAATTCTCCATAGCCGATTAATATCTCTCCAGAATCCCATATGCTTTTGATTTCAGTAAGGCTTTCTCTCCAATCTTCTAAATCTTTAATTCGCCTATATTCTCCATTATTCATTAACACAGTAGGCCCATCGACCTCCGTGCATGGAGTTACTGCGCATGCCTTCCCCGGTCTTTCAATTTTCATTTGTGTCCCTACGGCGAGGAATCCGCCCATCGCTTCCATAGTGACTGGATTAACTCCGGCTGCAGCCAAACCTGTAATCCTACTTCGCCCATATCTTAGTCGAAATCCCCCGGGTTGGTTAGGTTCACCAAATACGGGCCTTCCTGCAATGACATCTTCCATATATCTACTAATAGGAGCAATTTCTCTAGCTTTGAAAGAGTCTTTATTTTGGTTATTATCTTTATTTTTATTTGCAAATTGAGCTATAAATTCCCAACCTTGAATATTCATTCTTTCAGTATGCTTCTGAACTTTAGGTGCTTTCAAACATAGCCCCTCTCCGATTACAAGCATGACTCCCCCCCTAATCCGGGTTCTATATGATCCATTAGAATTGACAATATTTCTCACTTCTTTATACCCCGAACATTCTATTTTTTCAGTTTCTTCCCCATTGACCATCACGGGACACGCCCTCATTATAGTCTCAATTTCTTCTGGTGGTGGCTTATATTGCAAACCTACTCGATATAATCCAAATTCTTCTTTTACCCTTTCAACTTCTTGAGTTGTTGGAATATATC
>Ga0114997_10000109_pt1 | contig 57452 bp, 54 predicted proteins | sample ArcticOcean_MG_C_2_FD_87045 | JGI IMG/M metagenome (GOLD analysis project Ga0114997, IMG submission 87045) | Marine microbial communities from western Arctic Ocean - ArcticOcean_MG_CB4_136 | ecosystem: Environmental > Aquatic > Marine > Oceanic | place: Arctic Ocean: Canada Basin | collected... | reverse complement strand
GTTGGTATTAGAGTTCCTATACCGATACTTCAATCAGTTAGAGTAGATTTAGGTTGGGGATTCAAAAATGAAAATTTTAATAAAAATTGCACTATCCATTTTGCGGTTCAGCAAAAGTTTTAATCTTTATATACTAGTTTAATTCGATTCAAGTTTTAATAATTGTTTTTTTAATAAGTACCCACCTGCATAGCCACCTATCATTCCTGAAGATTTAATGACTCTATGGCATGGTATCACAATAGGAATAGGATTATTAGCATTTGCGTTTGCTACTGCTCTGTAGCTATTTGGGGCTTCTATTTTTTTTGCAATATCACTATAGGAGTAAGTATCAGCGTAGGGTATTTTTTTTACTTCATTTAAAGATTTTTCATAGAATCTTGGTAAATGTATTTTGATAGTTAATTGAAAAGTCTTTCTTTCTCCGCTAAAGTACTGTTCCAGCTGCCCTCTTACTTTATTCATATATTTAGAAAAATGACTGCCTAGTGTTGGCCTATCTTTTATTGATTTTAATTTATTTGGTAATATTATCTTAATTAATTCAGCGCCCTCTACTTGTATACCAAATTTTCCTAGATGTGTATTAATAGTTGAAAATTGAACTTTTGTAGAAGGGATAGTGACTTTTAAGATTTTGGTTGCATATAAACGACGATTAGACTTGCAACAAATATACTAGAATAAGTTCCAACCAAGACGCCAACTATCAATGCAAAAGAGAAAGTATGTATTACTTCTCCTCCGAAAAAATAAAGTATTAAAACAACAAACAATGTAGTCAATGAGGTTACAATAGTACGGCTTAAAGATTCGTTGATACTTTTATTAACAGTATCAACAATAGATCCTCTCTTTAATGTTTTAATATTCTCTCTAATTCTATCAAAAATCACTATTGTATCATTTAATGAATAGCCAACAATTGTAAGAAAGGCTGCAATGACTGATAGTGAAATTTCATATCCTAGTATTGAAAAAATACCTAGTGTAATAATCACGTCATGAGCTATGGCCGCTATAGCTCCGATAGCAAAAATAAATTCAAATCTTAAAGATATATAGATCAGTATTAATGACAACGCATAAATAATAGCCATTACTGCTTTACCGCTAAGCTCAGAACCAACCTTGGGGCTGATTTTATCTTTTGATAGAACAAAGTCAGTTTTATCTTCTGGAATAGAATTTGGGTAGAAATTTTTCAAAATTTCAATCATATCTCGAGAAAAATTTTCCGGCTCTTCTTCGATGCTAGCAATGCGTAGAGCAACGCTAGAAGTATTACCAAAGTGTTTTATTTCGGATGAGCTAAAATCAAATTTTTGCCCACTAATATTTACATCACTTAGTTTAGACCTAAAGTCATTAATATTAATTGGTTTAGTATACTTAACTGCTATTAATGTTCCACCCTTAAAGTCGATACTTAATTTTGGGCCATTATTTATTATTAATGAAAAGATACCTGCCAAAATTAATGCGCTAGAAAGTAAAATGGTTAATTTTGAATTATTGATGAAATCAATGTTTGAATTTTTAATAATCTGCATCTATATACTTAAAGTTTTAATTGATTTTTTTGTTATTGTATAAAAAATAGTTCGTGTAACATAAACTGCTGTAAACATACTTATCAAAATTCCCCAGAATAGGACCGTAGCAAATCCCTTTATAGGTCCAGTACCAAACTGGTATAATACTGCCGAAGCAATAACAGTAGTTAAGTTTGCATCAATTATTGTTGTTATCGCTCTGTTATAACCTGCTTCAATAGCAGACTTTGGTGTTTTACCTTTTCGAAGTTCTTCACGTATTCTTTCAAAAATAATAACATTAGAATCAATGCACATTCCTACTGTAAGAATCAGCCCTGCAATGCCAGGCAAAGTTAGCGTAGCTCCTAATGATGCAAGGACAGCTAAAATAAGGACAAGGTTCCAAATCAATGCAAAGTTTGCAATTGCTCCTGCAGCCTTATAGTAAATAAGCATAAAAATAAAAACGACAACAAGACCAATGAGAATTGATTTTTGACCTCTAGCAATGGAGTCCGCTCCTAGGCTTGGGCCGACTGTTCGTTCTTCAATAATGTTGACGGGTGCTGGTAACGCACCAGCTCTTAAAATAATTGCTATATCCTTAGCTTCATTAATATCAGCAAATCCTTCAATTTGAGTTCTTCCTCCAGGAATTTTTTCTCTAATATTCGGAGCCATGTGAACTTTATTATCAAGTACTATTGCAATTCGTTGTCCGATGTTTGCACCAGTTACTCGCGACCAAGTTTTTGAACCTTCACTATTCATATCAAGTGAGACAACAGGTAAACCTGCGCTCCCGCCACCAAGGCTACCGAGGTTTGCTTTTGCTTTTTCAACTACACCACCAGTTAGTTCTGGAGAATCTTCTAAGTAATATAGTCTAAAATAATCTCCTGATGTTCCTAATGATTCAGAGTCGTTACTGAAAATAAATTGTCCTGATGACGATTTGAGTTTTAATTTGGCTGCATCTTGCGATAATAGCTTTTTTAAAGCGTAAATATTTTTTGATTTTACAACCATATCTCCTTGAACAAATTCAATTAATGATTGTAATGGCGAGTTTAGTAAAAGATTAGACTCTAAACCCAAGCTATCTGTTTCGGAGTTGGTTGTTTCGCCAAAAATTTCATCAATCGTTGTAACATTGTTTTCTAAGTTATTATTAGGTTTGGCTGATTGGGTGTTGAGATTTGCCTCAGAAATGAGTGTCGCTAGTTCTTCTTCACTAACTGATTTTCTCAAAATATTATCTAGTTGAGAAATTATTTCATTCGTAGACGCATTATTTTTAACCAAATAAAATTCAAGTAAAGCGGTGCTCTGTAAAAGCGCTCTAGCCCTTTCAGAATCTTGAATACCTGCCAGCTCAACTAATATTCTATATTTACCCTGCTTTTGAATTGTCGGTTCAGAAACACCGAATTGATCAATCCTATTTTGCAATATCTCTAAAACTCTATTAATTGAGTCTTCAGTCTCATCTTCAATTGCTGTGATGATATCTTCAAGGTTAGAACCATATTCATGATAATATCGAACCACTTTAATACCGCTACTGGCAATTTTTTCACGAAAAATATTAAAAAAGTTTTTTCCTTGATTTGATTTAAACTCTTTATTGACTTCTTCCATTAAGTCATCAAATTTCTCATTTCGATTAGACGCAAGACTCTTTACTAAGGTGGGGATGTCTGTTTCTAATAAAATATACATCCCGCCTTTAAGATCAAGTCCTTGACGTATAATACGAGACTCTATTTGAGCCAGATTACCTTGTTCTCTCAAAAGCTCTTTTTCCTCTTCGTCTAAGGTCTGGTATTTTAGAGAAGGCCATAAAGAATAAAATGACCAGCCAAGAATGACCAGGATAACTAGATATCTGGGTGTTAAACTGTTTTTCAATTTTTAGTCTATATTTATTTATAATGTTGATTTAAAGACAGAAATTTAACTTTGGACAAGGCTCAGAGCAACATAACATATTGATTTTTATTTATTGGCATACTTTTTAAATACATTTTTTTGCAAAATAATAAGAATTAATTTAAATGCTATATATTTAATCATGGGAAAAGTCTTATCATTCATAAATCAGAAGGGTGGAGTTGGAAAAACAACTTCCGCCGTTAACGTCGGGCTAAGTCTAGCTGTATCAGAAATAAAGACGCTGATAGTGGATTTAGACCCTCAAGCAAATGCCACGATTGGATTATCCGATTTAACTGAAAAATCAGAAAAAAACATTTATGATGTCCTGATTAATGAAACAGAGATTACTGATGCGATTTCAAAAACGACATTTCCTTGCTTAGATGTTGTGCCTTCCACAAATGACTTAGTTGGAGCAGAGATTGAGCTGGTAAATATTATGGCTAGGGAATATCAATTAAAAACAGCTTTGAAAAAAGTAGTTCGAAAATATGATGTCATAATTATAGATTGTCCTCCCTCTCTGGGGCTGTTAACTATCAATGCTTTGACATCTTCCCATGCTATCATTATTCCAATACAATGCGAATATTATGCATTAGAGGGACTAAGCCAACTTTTAAATACTTTTAGGTTAGTACAGCGTCACCTAAACAAAAAGCTTGTAATTGGCGGGGTATTAATGACAATGTATGATAGTAGGTTAAACTTATCTAAGCAAGTAGTTCAAGAAGTTAAAAGCTATTTTAAAGATAAATTATTCAAAACATTAATTTACAGGAACGTAAAATTAAGTGAAGCGCCTAGCTTTGGAAAACCAGCATTGCTTTATGATGCGAGCTCGAACGGAGCAAAAAACTATTTAAGCCTTACAGAGGAGATTTTACAACGTGTCATCTAAAAGTTTAGGAAAAGGTATTAATGCAATAATTAACCCAAAGGCTAAAAAAGCTACTAGCGCGCCAGGCGTAAGCAAAATATCATTAAAATATATAAAGCCGAACCCTGACCAGCCAAGACGTGATTTCAATGAAAAATTGCTAGAAGATTTATGCGATTCAATTAAAGAAAAAGGTATTATTACTCCAATTACAGTTAGGGAGCGAGATGGAAGTTATGAAATCATTGCAGGAGAAAGAAGGTGGCGAGCAGCAAAAAAGGCAAAGCTTCGTTCTGTACCTGCATATGTAATTAACATTAATAATGCATCTGAGATGATGGAAGTCGCTCTAATTGAAAATATTCAAAGAGAAAGCTTAAATCCTATTGAAGAAGCTGAAGGTTATGCAATTTTAAATAGTCAGCACGATTTATCACATGATGACATTGCTAAAACAATTGGTAAGAAGCGCACTACTGTTTCTAATTCTTTGCGCTTGCTTAAGCTTCCTCCAGACATTCGTAAAAGTATAAGAAACGGGAAAATCTCTGCCGGGCATGGGCGAGCTATACTTCAGAAAAAATCCATTCCTGCTATGGAAAGTTTATGGAAAAAAATAATAAATGATTCGCTGAGTGTAAGAGCCGCTGAATCGCTAGTAAAGCCCAAACCCAAAACAAAAGTTGTCAAAAAATTAAAAATCCATAAAGGTCCTATCCTCGCCATTGAAAATCAATTGGTCGAAATTTTTGGAACTAAGGTAAAGTTAAAGCCTACTCAGATTGGAGGAGCTATAGAAATAACATACTTCTCTGATGATGATTTGGAGAGGATTATTGACTTGTTACAGTCGCTATAATTTTAATGGGTAAGAAATTCACGCTTGTTGTAATACCTGACGATGATTCTGAAACAAGGTCATATAGTTTTACCAAGTTTTTTTTTAACTTATCAATTATTTTTTTGGTTGTGTTTTTTTTCGCGAGTGCAGGCATATTATTTTTTTCTATTCCGCGAATGGCTAATTATGAAAAATTAGATAATAAATACAATACGCTTGTTGCCGAACGAATGAAAATTCTTGAGCTAGCTAGCAATTTGGAACGATTAAATCAAATGGATAAATTTGTTAGAAATTCTTTGGGTTCAGAGTTTGATTTTTCTGAAAAACCTGAAATTATTGATAGTACTTTAATGATTATTCCTGATAATCACTTAATTTCGTTTTCTGATAATATACCCTCTGTTATTCCAATAGAAGGGTTTGTTAGCAAGAGGATGGAAGGTGTTTTTTCCAAGGTTGATAACTTACATGGTGGAATTGACATAGTTGCGAAGGAAGGCTCTCCTATTAAATCAACTTCCGCTGGCGTAGTTGTCTTTTCAGGGTGGACATATGAAATGGGGAATTTGATTATAATATACCACGGTGATGATTATTTGACACATTATGGCCATAATCAACAAAATATTGTTTCTAGACTCGATATGGTCAAAAAAGGAGACGTGATAGGATTGGTTGGCAATACAGGAATCTCATCTGGACCTCATTTGCATTTCGAAATATGGAAAGGTGGAAAATCGATTGATCCTATGATATACTTTCCAGAATTCCTTAAAAAAGACTTAACTTTAAAAAAGTAATGATTAAATCAAAATTTAAAAATGTTCATACAATGATTGGTCCTGATGCCGTATTAAAAGGCCCAGTAAAACTTGAACAAGGGATAATTATTTATGGACAAGTATTTGGGGACGTTCAAACAAGAGGATCTATTAGAATAGCAAACGGAGGAATGGTTGAGGGCAATGTAAAAGGTGCAACTATTATTCTAGGTGGTAAAGTTGTTGGACATTTAAAATCTGAAGGAGCTGTTACATTAAAAAAAACAAGTGAGTTAAAAGGTAATATTAGTTACAGAAAGTTGCACATAGAAGATGGGGCTCAGTTTGAAGGGCAGTGTAACTTGGTTTTAGATTCTTTAACCCCACCAGTCGCAAATAAAGTGGTTTAAAAAAAATTTATTGGAAAATTCATTTTGAGTTTTTTTCAGAAAATTTTACAAATAGCTGCTCCATTAATGTCAGCAGTTCAATCCTTATTTTCTTATGTCATTATTTTATCGGTATTTGGATATTTTTTGGACCACAGGTTAGATACATTTCCATTGCTGTTTTTAATTGCTCTTTTCTTGGGCTTAATAATTGGTTTTTATCAATTGTCGCGTGCAGCAAACTTAAAAAAAAAGTTTTGATGCTACTTGTTTAGTTGCTTTCTTAAAACTGTTATGATTTTCAATTCTAGAGGCAATAAAAACGCAGGGTTAAAAAAAGTATTTAATTAATCGATGTTATTTATTTTAAACACACAGCTTTTATGCTTACCTTTGCGTCCTGAAATATAGTATTTGTTTAGTCTTTAACTATAAAACTAATAATTAACGATTACGGGTTTATATTAAAATGGTATCTGCCAACACTAGTCATAGTAATCAAACTGTCTTAGAGCAAGTTGGGCCTAATATTATCCATCATGTTTCTAATTCTGACATAGCTCATCCATTAATTCATTTACCTAAATTATTTGGCATTGATTTCTCAGTTACGAAACATGTTTTAATGCTATGGATTGTGGCAGTGATAGTTTCAATCGTAGTGATTCTGCCAGTTAGAAAATACTTATCTAGTAATGGTAAAAAGAAATCTAAGTGGGTTACATTAATAGAGTATATAGTTGAATTTGTGAAAGATACGATTTCCACACCTAATGTTGGCCCTAATTGGGTTATGACGTGGACACCTCTTTTTTTGACATTTTTCTTTTTTATTCTTTTTGCCAACGGGATTGGCATGATTCCAATATTTGATACTATTGGAATATTAGATAGATTTCTTTTTAAGACTGATCCACATTCAACAATTAATAATTTGCTTCATGGCGGGGTAACGGCAACTGGTAATTTTAATGTGACCGCTGGTTTGGCGACTGTTACATTTTTTTCTATAATAATTGCAGGCGTTAAAAAACATGGTTTTATCAAGCATTGGGCAAACCTTGTCCCTCATGGTTTAGCTTGGCCAGTTTATATTATTTTGATTCCAATTGAACTTATGGGGCTTTTCGTAAAGCCTTTTGCTCTAACGATGAGACTCGCTGCTAATATGACTGGAGGACATATTGCAATCTTGGCTCTCTTATCTCTTATGGCTATTATTGGCGAAATGTTTTCAGGTGCCGCAGGGATAGGTGTAGCCTTAGTATCTATACCAATGGCTGCTGCAATATCAGGTCTGGAAATCATAGTAGTGCTTGTTCAAGCATATGTTTTTACTTTATTAACAGCTGTGTTTGTTGGCATGGCTATCAACGTGCATCATTAACAAAATAAAAAAAGGAAGTATATAATGGATGGAACTTTATTAGTACCTATTGGATTAGGAATAACAGTAATAGGCGCTGCGCTTGGAATATCAAAATTTACAGCAGCTGCAACAGAAGCTATTGCTAGACAGCCTGAAGCCGCTGATAAGATTAGTGGAGTAGTTCAGTTACCGCTTTTTCTTTTAGAGGGTGTGGCCATTCTTGCTGAAGTGTTCATATTCTTAATGTTGATTCTTTAAACGATGAATCAACATTGGACTATTCCAGGTGATAATGCGCTCCATGAGTCAACTGGTACTCATGGAGCACAATCTGAGCAAAACCCATTAGTTAAACTAGATCCAGGTCTTTTTATTTGGACGGTTCTAACATTTGTTTTGTTGCTCACTGTTTTAGCCAAGTTTGCTTGGAAGCCACTTCTTTTAATGCTTGATGAGAGGAATAAGAGTATCGAAGAGTCTCTTTTATCAGCTGAAAAAGCTAGGAAAGAGCTCGAAAACATAAATCAAGAATCTGAAGCAATTTTAATGAAAGCAAAAACAGCAGCTCAGTCAGTTATTAGTGAAGCGAGAGTAGCTGCTGATAATATTAAAGAAGACATCGTTTCAAAAGCGAGAGATGAAGCAGAAGGACAACTTGAAAAAGCAAAAACACAAATTAATGTTGAAAAAGATAAGGCAATGTCTGAAATCCGTGAAGAGGTTGTGAACCTTTCCATTCTTGTTGCAGAAAAAATAATTAATAAGAACATATCAAAAGAAGATAATGTTGATTTAATTAAAAAATCTTTAGATAGTATTGAAGGCTATGAAGCATAAAATTTCTGCCAAGAAGTTAGCGGATGTTCTTTTTGAATCTGCAAAATCTACCGACTGTCTTGATGCGGCTAGGGATTCAATTATCGATTTTGATCGAATTTTAAGAATGAACAACGATTTAAAGAGTCTTGTACAATCTAAAATGTTCTCCCAAACTCAAAAACAAACAATATTAATTGATTCCTTGGGGTCTTCTTTCAATGGGTTGGTTTTGGGTATTGTGTCATATGTAGATGGAATGTTGGCTTATAAAACCATCAACCAAATAAAAAAATTATTTATAGAAAAGTATAAGCATGCAAAAAATATAGTTTCTGTTCATGCTGTTTTTAGTGCTCAAATGAGCGATGAAGATTTAAAGTTCATGAAAAAAAAAATAAGTGATCTTTTAAATAAAGAAACAGAATTAACTATTGAAGTTGATGAGTCTTTGATTGGTGGAGCTAGATTTAGAATTGAAAACATATTTTTAGATGCATCGATTAAAAACCAATTGAAAAATATTAAATCAGATTTAATGAAAATATAAGTTAGGAAATTATGGAAATTAAAACAGATCAAATAACAGCGTTGCTCAAAGAGCAATTAGGAAAATATAATAAAGACATTGATGTTTCTGAAGTTGGTGAAATTATAGAGGTTGGAGATGGGGTTGCAAGGGCATCAGGTCTAGAAAACGTAATGAGTTCAGAATTAGTTGAGCTTCCCAATGATGTTTTTGGTATGGCACTCAATCTAGAAGAGGATAATGTTGGACTAGTTTTATTTGGTGATACTAGGTTAGTCAAGGAAGGTGATATCGCAAAAAGGACTAAAAAGGTTGTTGAAGTTCCAGTTGGCAAAGGTATGCTTGGTAGAATAGTTAATCCTCTAGGTAAACCTATTGATGGTAAAGGGCCAATTAACACCGGTGAATCATTACCTATTGAACGAAAAGCTCTTGGAGTTATGGCAAGAAGCCCAGTAAATCAATCATTGCAGACCGGGATTAAAGCTATTGATAGCATGGTGCCAATTGGAAGAGGGCAACGAGAATTAATTATTGGAGATAGACAAACTGGTAAAACTGCTGTTGCGATTGATGCTATTATAAACCAAAAGCATTCTCATTCAACTGACGCGCCGGTTTACTGCGTTTACGTTGCGATTGGACAGAAGGCATCTACCGTTGCCAGTTTGGTTAATGAGCTTGAAGCTCAAGGAGCGATGGAATACACTATTGTTGTAGCCGCAAATGCTTCTGATCCTGCTCCGATGCAGTATATTGCGCCTTACTCTGGTTGTGCTATGGGAGAATACTTTAGAGACAATGGTCAACATTCTCTAATCGTTTACGATGATTTATCTAAACATGCTGTTGCATATCGACAGATGTCTTTGGTCTTAAGAAGGCCTCCTGGAAGAGAAGCTTTTCCTGGTGATGTTTTCTACTTGCATAGCCGTCTTTTGGAGAGGGCATCTAAGTTATCAAAAGAACTCGGTGGTGGCTCTTTAACAGCTCTTCCAATAATTGAAACCCAAGAAGGTGATGTATCAGCATATATTCCAACAAATGTTATTTCAATTACGGATGGTCAAATTTATTTAGAAACAAACTTGTTTAACTCTGGAATTCGTCCCGCTATTGATGTTGGTCTATCTGTATCACGTGTAGGTGGTAATGCTCAAATTAAAGCGATGAAGAAAGTTGCTGGTACTCTAAGACTTGACTTAGCCCAATATAGAGAATTAGAGGCTTTCGCTAAATTTGGATCAGATCTAGATAAATCTACCTTATCTCAATTAGCTAGAGGTGAAAGAATGGTTGAGATTTTAAAGCAAAATCAGTATGTACCTATGTCAGTTGAGAGGCAAATTGCTATCATTTTTGCTGCTTCAAAAGGACACCTTGATGATGTTCCTGTCGAGAAAGTGGCTACTTTTGAAAGTAGTCTTTTTGATTATCTTGATGCAAATGGTTCTACACAGCTTAAATCAATTAGTGATACTGGTGATCTTAATGACGAGCATAGTAAAGAGCTCGAAAAAATTATCACTGATTTTAAAAATAGTTTCATATCATAAGTTTGTGGCTAGCCTAAAAGACATAAGAGACAGAATAAAATCTGTCAAAAGTATCCAAAAAGTGACTAGCGCCATGAAAATGGTCGCTGCTGCAAAAGTTCGCAAAGCTCAAGATAAGATGGAGCAGGCTAGACCTTACACCTCAGCTTTGGAAGAGATCATAAATCATATTCTTCCAGATGTCAACAGAGATGATTTGGACTTGTTAAATGTTCGGAAAATTAGACGCAAAGCCTATGTCATTGTTTCTGCTGATCGTGGACTAGCGGGTGCATTTAATTCTAGTGTAATAAAACTTTCTGAAAAAGAAATAGCCGAATTCGGAAAAGAAAATGTTGACCTGTTTTGTATTGGTAAAAAAGCTAGGGATCATTTTAAAACAAGAGACTACAATATTATCGAGAGTCATATTGATTTTTGGAGTGAATTAGATTTCGATAATGCGATGATGATTGGTAGAAGTGTTATTGATCACTTTACGAGCGGCAAGGTTGATGAAATTCACGTCATCTACAACTATTTTGTAAATATGGCTCAGCAAGAAATAAAATCAGAAGTCCTACTTCCTCTTTCTTATGAAGATAAAGGTTTTGAGAAAAAAGACAGACTTTATGAACCATCAAAAGAGGTATTAGTTGGCTCTTTAGTTCCTAGGCATTTAAATATCCAAATCTGGAAGTATCTTCTCGAATCATATGCTAGCGAGCAAGCGTCTAGGATGATGGCGATGGAGAACGCAACAACAAATGCTGGCGATATGATAAAAAGTTTAACATTAAAGTTTAATAAGGCAAGGCAAGCGGCTATCACAACTGAAATGCTTGAAATAGTCAGTGGCGCTGAAGCTTTAAAAGAGTAATTAATAGATAAGGAAATTATTATGGAAGCAAAAGGTAAAATATCACAAGTAATGGGAGCAGTTGTTGATGTCGTTTTTGAGAAAGGACATTTGCCAGATATTTATAATGCGCTTTCTGTTGATAGAGGTGATGATGGCACTTTGGTTTTAGAGGTTGCACTACATTTAGGTGATTCGTCAGTTCGAACTGTAGCAATGGATTCTACGGATGGCTTAGTTCGTGGAACAGATGTTTCGGATAGCGGTGCTCCAATTTCAGTTCCAGTTGGGCCTGAAACGCTTGGCAGACTTTTTGATGTTTTAGGTAACACAATTGATAATAAAAAAGAGGTTAAAACTAAGAAGGTTAATCCTATTCATCGTTCGGCTCCTAAGCATGATGAGCTTGCAACGTCTACTGAGATGCTTGTCACTGGTATTAAAGTTGTTGATTTGATGGAACCATATACAAAAGGTGGAAAAACAGGCTTATTTGGTGGCGCTGGTGTTGGAAAAACTGTTTTAATTCAAGAATTAATCAGAAATATTGCTACTGAGCATGGAGGATACTCTGTTTTTGCTGGTGTTGGTGAAAGAACTCGTGAAGGAAATGATTTATATAATGAAATGACTGAATCAGGTGTAATTGATAAAACGACTATGGTTTTTGGCCAGATGAATGAGCCACCAGGAGCTAGGTTGAGAGTTGCTTTGAGTGGGCTTGCCATGGCAGAATACTTTAGAGACGACGAAGGCAAAGATGTTTTATTATTTATTGATAATATTTTCCGTTTTACTCAAGCGGGATCAGAAGTATCCGCTCTTTTAGGTAGGATGCCATCAGCGGTTGGCTATCAGCCAACTTTGAGTACAGAAATGGGTGATTTACAAGAAAGAATTACTTCAACAAAGAATGGTTCTATTACATCAGTTCAAGCGGTCTATGTTCCAGCGGATGATTTAACAGACCCTGCTCCTGCAACGGCATTTGCTCATTTAGATGCTACTTCAGTTCTTGAAAGAAAAATTGCTGAGCTTGGTATTTATCCTGCGGTAGATCCTCTGGCTTCAACTTCAAGAATTCTAGATCCTAGGATAATTGGAAATCGTCATTATGATGTGTCGCAAAAAGTGCAAGCGGTACTACAACAGTATAGGGACCTCCAAGATATTATAGCAATTTTAGGTATGGATGAATTATCAGATGATGATAAGCAAACAGTATCAAGAGCTAGAAAAATGCAGAAATTTATGAGTCAGCCATTTTTTGTTGCAGAGCAGTTCACTGGGTTTGAAGGAAGATATGTTAGCCTTGAAGATACTGTCTCTGGATTCGAAGCTATTTTAAGTGGAGATGTTGACGATTTAGCTGAGAACTCTTTTGCTTATGTCGGAACCATAGATGAAGCCATTGACAAGGATAAAAAGGCAGCAGCATAGTGGCCTCTTTTGTAGTTGAAATAGTAACACCAACAAGGGTTGTTAACCAAGAAAGCGTAAAGTATTTAAGGTGCCCAGGTATCGATGGCTCTTTTGGTGTGATGAAAAACCATAGAAATGGTGTCATCGCTATTCATGTCGGAGAAATCAAAGTTGAGACGAAAGATGATGTTGAATGGTATGCTACGAGTGGTGGCTTTGTAGAGATTTTGGATAATAAAGTTGAATTATTATTAGAATCAATTGAGAGGTCTAATGAAATAGATGTAAAAAGAGCTTCAGACGCTTTGGGAAGAGCCAACCAACGAAAAAAAAACACAAAAGAACCGGTTGATAATATGCGGTTAGAAGCTTCATTATTTAGGGCAGTGAATAGGCTGAAAGTCTCCAAAAAACAATTCTAAGTGAATCCACTTATAATCCCCCTTTGCTATTTTTAATGAATTTTCTTTTTACTTTATATTTTTATAATGTTTAAGCGAACACATACTTGTGGAGAATTAGACGCTTCTCATATAGGAGCACAAGTTATATTGAACGGTTGGATCAACACATCTAGGTTGCATGGTAAAGTTGTTTTTATTGATATAAGAGATAGGTATGGAAAAACGCAACTAGTTTTTGATGAAACTACTTTTTCTAATGAATTTGATAGCATTAAAAAATTGTCTAGTGAAGATGTTATTTCTGTGGCGGGCATAGTTAAAAGTAGAGATGGTGGTGCTGTAAACGCCGAAATGAAAACGGGAAAAATTGAAATAGCGGTAGCTAAGTTCTCTTTATTAAATAAAGCCGCCACATTACCATTTGTGTTAACCGATCGTAATAGTTCTGAAGAGCAACTGCGATTGAAATATCGTTATCTTGAGCTACGATTTGATGAGCTTCAAAATAATATTATTACCAGGCACGAAACATATCAATCTGTAAGAAAATATCTTTCGGAAAATAATTTTCTTGAAATTGAAACCCCGGTTTTAATGAAATCTACTCCTGAAGGCGCTAGAGACTTTCTCGTTCCGAGTCGCGTCCATAAAGGAAAATTTTATGCATTGCCTCAGTCTCCACAAATATATAAGCAAATTTTAATGATATCTGGTTACGATAGATATTTTCAAATTGTAAAATGTTTCAGAGATGAAGACCTTAGAGCGGATAGACAACCAGAATTCACGCAAATAGATATTGAAATGTCTTTTGTTGATGAAGAGGATATCTTTTTATATATAGAAAACCTAACTAGGCATATTTTTCAATCAGTCAAGAATATAAATTTGCCCAACTCGTTTCCAAGAATTACCTATAAAGAAGCTATGGAGAGATATGGCTCGGATAAGCCAGATACTAGATATGGAATGGAATTAATTGATATCAAGCCGTTTACTGATCAATCTGAGTTTAAGGCTTTTAGTGGTGTTGATTGTGTCAAAGCAATCGTTGTTGATTCAGGAGCTAAGTTTTCTAGGAAAATAATAGATGAACTTACTGAATTTTCTAAAAAAAATGGAGCTAGAGGTTTAGCATGGATGAAATTTCAAGATGGAAATTTCAATGGAGGGATATCAAAGTTCTTCAACGAAAAGTTACAAAAAAGTATGATAGAGAGCCTTAGTCTTAAAAATGAAGAAATTTTATTAATCGTTGGTGATCAAAAAAATATTGTTTGTAAAACTTTAGGAAAACTTCGTGTTGCTATAGCTTCTCGGGAAAATTTAACTGATAAAAACTTGTTTAACCCTCTTTGGGTTACTGAATTTCCTATGTTTGATTTTGATAAAAAAAGCGACCGCTATGTGGCAATGCACCATCCTTTTACTGCGCCCAGAGAATCTGATATTGATAAACTTAATAGTGATCCAAGTGCAGCTCTCAGTCGGGGTTATGACTTAACAATGAATGGTCATGAGATTGCTGGTGGTTCCATTCGGATACATTCTTCAGAAATTCAGGAAAAAGTATTTTCTCTTTTAGGCTTAACGCAAAAAGAAGCTATAGAAAAATTTGGATTTTTAGTGGAAGCATTACGGTATGGAGCGCCTCCACATGGTGGAATCGCATTTGGATTTGATAGGTTAGTAATGTTGTTAGCTGGCACAGAAAATATCCGTGATGTTATCGCATTTCCAAAAACTACTTCAGCAACGTCCTTAATGGATGAAAGTCCAAGTAATGTTGATAATGATCAGCTTAAAGATTTGGGACTTAAGATAGGTAGTGATTAACTAATTATTAAATAGTTTACTTATTAGTCCAACAGAATTTTTTGCACATATTTGTGTTGTGCTTGATAACTCTATGCCACTATACCAATAAGAGTGAGTCCAAACTAAAAGCCCTGTAGTTTCATCTTTGATTTTTAATATTACTCCTACTCGTGCTTGGGTGTATTCTATTTTTCCACTTTCTTGGATTGAACCACCATCTGTAGTTGTGGTGGTAGACGTTGTTGCAATTGCATTTTTTTCACTACCGCTCGATGCTGATGATTGAGTGATAGTTGTTTCAATTGTTCCTTTGTCTTCAAGGCGGTAGGGGATTAAGATGGTTTCTCTATCTGTATAATCTGTTAATGTGCACGATAATGTAAGTGCCTTTTCGCCTTCATCATTCAGTGTTATTACTGTTTTATTATTGTTTAGTTGGGATACGTTGAAACCATTTTTCATGAAGATGAAAGATATGTTATCTTCCATTATCTGTCCAGATCCTGGTCTATTTGTATGGTCAGCTATTTTATCAAGATTTATAACATTTACAAGGTCAAAATTATAGCTTTCATTTATCGCAGGAGCATTAAAGCACCCAATGTTTAAAAATAATATTGCAAAAAGTATTAATATATTTTTAAACACGTCAAAACCCATTTAAGTAATCTAAATGTATAGTAGCTTCATTAATAATATCTTGATTTTTTGCGTAGCGTATACAATCTTTCCAAGCAAGAATCGAACTCTCATTTTCAGATAAGGCTTCATAAAGTAGAGCTTTTAACTTATAGATTTGTGCGTTGTTGTAATCATTTTTTAAAGCCTTATTAAGCTGCTTTAATGACTCTTCAAATAATCCAACTTCCATTGCTGATATTGCTCGTTTTAAATAATCGTCTGATTGGCAATATGAAACTATTGGAAATGAAAACAGAAATATTAAAGCTAATAATTTTATTTTAGGTGTTTTTATCATTTTTTAGTTATTCTGATTATTCAAATAAGATATCCTGCTGTTGAAGAAGTAATCTTGCTCTTTCTTGGTAAAACATATTTTCTGCCATTATCTCTGGATCAATAGAGGCATCAAGGTTAATTACTGATTGAAGTAGCGTTAAAAAAGTAGATTTATCTTCAGCTTTTTGATAATAAAATTCTGATATTTGCACTTTGTTACCAAAATAATTTTCAGATGATGAAATCGCTTTTTCAAAATAAATTTTTGACTGATTTAGTTCTACACCAGGTATCCGGCTATAAAAAACTCCGAAAAATCTGTATGTTCCTCCTTTTTCATAGTTAGGTTCAAACGATATTATTCTATGCATGATTATTTCTAGTAATTCTCTGTGATTTATTCTTTGGATTGCTGCTTTAGTATTCAAATACCATAATTTATTTGTGGCCCACCAGTACATTGCAGGAACTAGCTCTTTAGGAGCCTCTGAAAGTGCAGATAAAATTTTAAAACTTGAATCCCCAATCATGCTGTTCAATTTTTTTGCAAATGAGCTATCGCCCAGGACTGCTGTTTTTGCAACATTAGATCCTTTTAAAAATAAGCTGTCTTTTATTTTATTATCTTGCTCTAGGAACATGCCCTGAAAAAAAAGAGATTTACTGTAGATATTTAAAATTTCGGGATTATGTTGATCAACATCATAGGCTAGCCCTAGAATATAATTTGCGTTTTTTACGGCATTCGAATCAGATCTTTGCTCCCATAAAATTTTAGCTTGTTTAATAAGAAAATCTATGTTTTGAGATTGAGCATTATCTAATTCCACCTTCTGACTGCTACATTGCCATGATTTAAATAAGCAAAGTATTAGTAATAAGTATCGAGTAAGAAAAAGGGTGAATTTCATTATTAAGTATTAGACTATTGGAATGTGTAAATTTAACGTTGTAAAACTACGATGTTATTCTAACATATGGAAAAAATTATAGAACTAAAATCAATTGAATTAGCCGATATGCTTGGGGTTGGAGACCAACACATTAAGCTATTAGAGTCAAATATACCTGTGTCTATTTCAGCAAGAGGTGGGCAATTAACTATAAAAGGTGATAATGATGACATTGAACAAGTAGATAATATACTTAAAGAAATGAGCGCGACACTTTCAAGCAAAGGTGCTCTATTTTCTGATGACGTTAATAATTTAATAAAACTGATAAGAACAGGTAGTACAAACTTAAATGGGACGATTAATAAAAATAACATTGTTTATATAGGCCGGAAGGGAGTAATCGGTCCTCGAACAAAAGGTCAGGTCGCTTTTTTAGAAAATTTCATCCAAAATGATATTGTCTTTGGTATAGGTCCAGCGGGAACTGGAAAAACATTTTTGTCAATGGCTTTTGCTCTTTCTTCCTTAGAAAATAATGAAGTTGATCGAATAATTCTTTGCCGCCCAGCAGTTGAAGCAGGGGAGAGTCTAGGTTTCTTGCCAGGTGATCTAAAAGAAAAAGTAGATCCTTACTTATCGCCTCTTTATGATGCCTTAGATGCTATGTTACCGAAAAAAAAACTAGGCGCATTGATTGAAAATAAAAATATTGAAATTATTCCATTAGCCTATATGAGGGGTCGTACTCTAGATAGTGCATTTATGATTCTTGATGAGGCACAGAACAGCACCCTAATGCAAATGAAAATGTTTCTCACAAGGTTAGGAATGGGTTCTAAAGCAATTATTAATGGAGATATAACGCAAACAGATTTAACCGGAAATAAATTTTCCGGCTTAATTCAAGCTAAAAAGATTTTACAAGATGTTGATGGCATAGGGTTTACGTACTTTGATGAGTCTGATATTGTTAGGCATCCATTAGTAAAAAAAATCATAGTTGCATATGATGCAAACGATCAAAAAAGTGGAGATTAAGACATGAAGAATGAATCTTACATTGTTAGTGCGTTAAGAACACCGATTGGTTCTTTTGGTGGAGAGTTATCAGCATTTTCTGCGCCTCAATTAGGCTCGGAGGTTATAAAAGCGCTAATTGATAACGTGGGGATACAAAAAGATCAATATGACGAGGTAATCATGGGTAATGTCCTATCTGCTGGTTTAGGTCAGGCTCCAGCTAGACAAGCCGCTTTATTATCAGGGTTGTATCAAAGCATTGAATGTTTGACGATAAATAAAATGTGCGGTTCTGGATTAAAAGCAGTAATGCTGGCGGATAGCGCTATTAAATCTGAAGGTGCTAATGTAATCATAGCTGGAGGCATGGAGAGCATGTCAAACGCGCCGTTACTTATGACAAAGAATCCTAGAAAAATTGGTCACAATAGAATGTTAGATAGCATGGTTCATGATGGCTTATGGGATGCTTACAATGATATGCACATGGGAAGTTGTGCCGAAATGTTAGTCTCTAAAAAAGGTTACACTCGAGAAGAGCAGGATCAATATTCGATAAGATCCTACCAAAGAGCGCTGGATGCTATTTCCAAGGGGTTTTTCGAAAACGAATTAGTTCATGTTGATATAGTAAAAAAAGATGAGGAACCAGGAAGAGCTAAATTTGAAAAAATACCAAAGATAAAGCCTGCTTTTGAGAAGAATGGCACAATTACAGCTGCAAATGCATCAAAACTAAATGATGGTGCTGCTGCTGTTATTTTAATGTCTAAAGACAATGTAAAAAAATACAACTTAAAGCCTTTGGCAAAAGTAGTAGCTCATTGCTCCTTTGCGCATGAGCCAGAATGGTTTACAACTGCCCCAAGTCAAGTTATAAAAAAAATATTAAGTTTAACAAGACTTACAAAAAGCGACATAGATATATGGGAAATAAACGAGGCTTTTTCAGCTGTAACAATGTCAGCCATTGAAGACTTTGAACTAGATGAAGCTAGAGTTAATATTCACGGTGGTGCAGTGGCATTGGGTCATCCAATTGGTGCTTCAGGAGCAAGAATATTGACAACGCTTATTCATGCTCTAGGTAAGTCTAATAAGAACCTTGGTTTGGCAACACTTTGTATTGGTGGCGGAGAAGCCTCTGCTATGATAGTTGAAAAATTATGATGAACAAAAAAGACATAGATTGGGATAACCTTGGTTTTTATGCTCATGAAACCAAAAGTATGTTTAAGGCTGTTTACGCTCCTGGAAAAAAATGGCAGGTTGAGGGGTTAATTCCATATGGTAACGTCAGTATGTCCCCGGCATCAACGGTATTAAATTATGGGCAAGGAGTTTTTGAAGGTACCAAAGCATATCGAACTTCAAAAAATAGAGTAGCCGGCTTTAGGATTGAAGACAATGCTGCAAGGTTTGAGTCCTCTTCAGAACGATTATGTATACCGCCCTTACCGAAAGGGTTGTTTCTAAATGCGATACAGGAGGTGGTAAAAGACAATTCTGAGTTTTTACCATCCCAAAATCAAGGTAGCCTTTACATTAGGCCTTTAGCTTATGGGGATGGGCCTATGTTAGGAGTAAAAGCTTCAAATAATTATACGTTTTTGATTTATGCCACACCTGTAGGTTCATACTTTAAATCAGGCCTAAAGAGGTTAGACACTATTCTCACAGAAAAATATCATAGGGTTGCAACAAAAAGCATTGGTTTTGCAAAAGCTGTAGGTAATTATGCGGGAACATTACTTCCTTATAAAGAAAGTACAGAGCAAGGGTTTGATGAAATTATTTTTTTAAACTCTTCAGATGAAAATATTATTGATGAGGCGAGATCGGCAAATATTTTTGTTCTTAAAGGGAATGTTTTAAAAACACCCGTGTTACAAGGGTCTATTCTGCCTGGGATTACTAGAGACTCAGTGATCAAAGTAGCTCGTGAATTATTTGATTTAGAAGTTCATGAGCAGGATGTTACCATTGAAGACTTATTGAGTGGGGGTGAGGTTTTTTTTACTGGGACAGCTGCTGTTATAGCACCAGCTGGTAGCATTAATTATAAAGGCAATACAGTTCAATTTGAAATTGATTATAACGTATCGGTGACGAAAAAAATCAGAGAGAAACTTATTGATATACAATACGAAAATATTGAAGACCCCTTTGGGTGGGTTGTACCCTTAGACTGAATGTGATGGAAAAAACTATTGCAAAACATCCTAGACGCAAAGCTAGGGAATACGCCATGCAGGCGCTTTATGCTCTAGAGATTAATAGCGGTTACCCAACTGATATTCTTGAACTATATGATGCGTCATTTAATAACTCTGAAGATGATGAATATATGAAAAAATTATTTTATTGTGTTGTGGAAAAAAAAGCATGGGCTGATGATTTAATTTCAGAATGTCTCCAAAACTGGGAATTTGGCAGAGTAGCTGTGCTTGATAAAATTCTTCTTAGAATGGGTATAAGCGAAATTTATCACATAAGTGATGTGCCACCTAAAGTGACTATTACTGAAATGGTAGAAATAGCAAAAGAATATAGTACTGAAGAGAGCTCAAGCTTTGTTAATGGTATTTTAGATACGATTTATAAAAATTATAACGAAAAGAATTAAATGTTTTTAAAAAAGATTTTTGGAACTAGTTCCACGAGGTATATAAAAAAAATATTTCCAATTGTTCAAAATATCAATGGTTTTTACGAAGGGCTTGAATCTAAATCTGATCAAAACCTTGTAGAAAGAACAGCGGAATTAAAAAATTTAGTTAATCAGGCTAGAGAAGATGCTAAAGCGAAATATGAAAATGATCTGGAAGAAAATGAATTAAAGAAAAAAATATTAGAAGCAGAACAAAAAGCTTTAGATGGCATTATGATTGAAGCGTTTGCAATGGTTAAAGAGACCTGCCGTAGAATGGTTGGGCAAACTTTTAGAGTATCCGGTCTGAACGCAGAATGGAACATGGTACCATATGATGTCCAGCTATTGGGTGCAATGGTACTTCATAATGGTAAGGTTTCTGAAATGAAAACAGGTGAGGGTAAAACGCTTGTCGCTACAATGCCAATTTATTTAAATGCACTTACGGGAAGAGGAGTGCACGTTATCACTGTAAATGATTATTTAGCGCAAAGAGATGCTGAATGGATGGGCGAGGTTTATAGAAGACTTGGCTTAACCGTAGGCTTCATTTTGAACTCAATGGATAATATTAAGCGTCGCGAAATGTATGCTTGTGATATAACGTACGGAACAAATAACGAATTTGGTTTTGATTACCTTCGAAATAATATGGCACTGCACCCAGATGAATTGTGTCAAAGAGATTATGCGTTTGCAGTTGTTGATGAGGTGGATAGTGTTTTAATTGATGAAGCTAGGACTCCTTTGATTATTTCAGGTGCTGTTGATGCACCGGTTGATGATACGTTTGTTAAGTTAAAACCCGATGTCCAAAATCTTGTTAGAAAGCAAAATATCTTAGTATCAGAACTAGTTAAAGACGTAAAAGAATTATTAGAAACTGATAAAGATAAAGCTGGGTTAAAATTATTACAAGCTAAGCGGGCTCTGCCAAAGCATCCGCAGGTTATGAAAATTTTTCAAGAACCAGGCACGCTTAAATTGTCTCAGAGCGTAGAGTCTGAATACATTAGAGATAAAAAATTACATGAAGTCGATGATGACTTATATTTTTCTGTTGATGAAAAATCACATGTTATGGATATCACCGATAAGGGACGAAATGTTTTAGCTCCAAATAACCCGGATGCTTTCATCATTCCTGATATCGGGGAACTCCTTTTAGAGATTGATGAAAAACAAGACTTGGATGATAGCAAGAAAGAAATAGAAAAAGATAAGGCTCATCAATTCCATGCTCAAAGGAGCGGGCAGATTCATAATTTTAATCAACTTCTCAGAGCCTACACAATGTATGAAAAAGATGTTGAATATGTCGTTCAGGGTGGGAAAGTATTGATTGTAGACGAATTTACTGGAAGAATATTAGCAGGGCGAAGGTACTCAGATGGTTTGCATCAAGCTCTTGAGGCAAAAGAAAGCGTTAAAATTGAAAGAGAGACACAAACGTTAGCGACGATTACAATTCAAAACTATTTTAGACTTTATGATAAAATTTCTGGGATGACAGGTACTGCTGAGACTGAAGCTGAAGAGTTAGGGTCAATATATGGATTAGAGGTTGTTGTTATTCCAACTCATCGTGACATCCTGAGAGACGATAGAGATGATTTAGTTTATAAGACAAAAAGAGAAAAATATAATGCTGTTGTAGATGAAATAGTTGACGCGCACCATCGAGGTCAACCCATGCTTGTTGGTACTATAGCCGTTGAGACTTCTGAGCTCTTAGCTAGGATGTTAAAAAGAAAAAATATTCCGCATAGTGTTCTAAATGCAAAGCAGCATGAAAAAGAAGCTGAAGTCGTAGCTAGAGCGGGTCAAAAAGGGGCCGTAACGATTGCGACTAATATGGCTGGAAGAGGTACGGATATTAAACTTGGTGATGGCGTTAAAGAAGTAGGTGGTTTACATATACTTGGAACTGAGCGGCATGATTCTAGAAGGATTGATTTGCAATTAAGGGGCAGGGCAGGTAGGCAAGGTGACGCAGGTTCCTCAGTGTTTTATTTGTCTCTTGAAGATGATTTGATGAGATTATTTGGTTCAGATAAAGTTGCGAGTATTATGGATAGAATGGGGATTGAAGAAGGTGAAGTAATTACAGCTGGAATGATTACTCGAGCTATTGGAAATGCCCAGAAAAAAGTTGAAGTAAGAAACTTTGGTGTAAGGAAACATTTACTTGAATATGATGATGTTATGAACCAGCAAAGAAAGGTTGTTTATGACCTGAGAAATCAGGCTCTTTCAGGAGAGAACATGAGAGAGACGGTGATGCAGGTTATTGAAGATTATATTATTGATGAAATTGAGTCACATTCAGGAATTGATTCTATGGCCGATTGGGATTGGGATTTAATTCGTAATAATTTTGCAACTCACTTGTTAATTGATGTTAATCATCAAAAACTAATTTCCGAGCTTGGTAAAGAGGACATTAATTCAGACGAATTTATTGATTGGGTCAACAGCGAAGCAGAGTCGGTATATAAAGTAAGAGAATCATTAGTCCAACCAGAAGTCATCCGGGGGTTTGAAAGGTTCGTCATCCTTAGAACTATAGATGAAAAGTGGAAGGACCATTTATACGCGATGGATCAATTAAGAGAGGGTATTAACCTGCGAGCATATGGGCAAAAAAATCCATTGCTAGAATATAAATCAGAGGGTTTTGGAATGTTTCAAGAGATGATGAAGGACATGAATGCAATAACTGTCCAAAGAATTTTCCGAACTCAATTGCAAGGAATGAATCAAGCGCCAGCGCTGTCTTCAAGCAGTGTCAGAAATGTTAAAACAGAGCATCAAGACACGACTGGTATGGGATTCGTTGGGCAAGCGCAAACGCAAGGAAAGGCGAATCAAAAAAGAGCGACCACTCCATTAACCGTTGATAAAAAAATTGGAAGAAATGAAAAAGTAAATGTGCAATCTCCAAACGGTGAAAAAATTCAAATTAAATATAAAAAACTGCAACAATATATAAATCAAGGCTATACGGAGGTATAGATTATGTCAAAAATAAATAAATTTGAAACTAATGCCATTCATGTTGGCAATGAGCCTGACCCTTCTACTGGTTCTATTTCGCCGCCAATTCATTTAACATCCACTTATGTTCAGGATGGAATTGGAAAAAACAAAGGATTTGATTATTCAAGAGGAAATAACCCTACTCGTGAGAGGTTAGAAAAAAATATAGCAGCATTGGAGGGCGGATATGATGCAATTGCATTTTCTAGTGGCATGGCAGCAACGACAGCTCTTTTACAGGATTTAAATCAAGGGGACCATATAATAATTTCTAGGAATGTATATGGTGGTACCTATCGAATGACAACTCAAGTATTAAGCAATCATGGCTTGAAATTTGATTTTGTTGATACAACAGATACGCAAAAAATTAAAGAGGCGATTAGGCTAGAAACCAAATGGGTTTTTATCGAGACACCTACAAACCCTATGCTTGAAGTAACTGATATTGCTGCGGTTTCAAAAATATGTAGAGATGGTAATATTAAATTTGCTGTTGACAATACATTTATGAGTCCTTTCGGGCAACGTCCGATTGAACATGGCGCAGATTGTGTTATGCATAGCTCAACAAAATTCATAGGCGGACATAGTGATGTATTAGGTGGTGTTTTAGTCGCTAAGGATAAAGAGCTATCAGATAGGTTGCATTTTATTCAGAAATCAGGAGGTGCTATTCCAAGTCCTTTTGATGCCTGGCTGCTTTTAAGGTCGGTTAAAACATTAGCAATGCGAGTTCAAAAAGCATCAGATAATGCTACGGTCATTGCAAAGTATTTTGATTCTCATTCAAAAATTGCGAAAACGATTTATCCAGGGTTAGAATCTCACCCTCAACATAGTATTTCGAAAAAGCAGCAAATTACTCCTCATGGAGATATTATTTTTGGCAGCATGGTTTCTGTTGTTTTTCATTCAAAAAGCGAGATGGAAGATTTCATTGCGAAAATAAACCTATTTTCACTAGCAGAGAGCTTGGGTGGGGTAGAGAGTCTTATGTCTGTTCCTTATTTTATGACTCACGCTGATGTTCCGGTGGATGTTAAAGCTGAAATGGATTTAGTACCAGAGTTGTTAAGGCTCGCCGTTGGCATTGAGCACATCGATGATTTAATTGCAGATATTGTAAGCGCCCTGTCATAAGCAAGTTTTAACATTTAATACTTATTATTTTTGTATATAGAGCCTTAGATTACAACCTTTATTGAAAGAGTTGTAATTTTATGTGCAATCAAAAATTTTATTCCGGAGGTAATCTTAATGTTGAAATATTTAAATAAAACGTTTTTGTCTCTCTATTTTGTGTTTTCTTTTATTAAAGCGCAAGATGTTGAGATAGTAATCGGAGACACTTCATTTGCAGGTTACACTGATGAAATAATAGTTCCAATCTTAATTTCAAACCCTAATAACAATGTTGGAGGAGTTCAATTTGATGTATCAGTAAGCCCTAATATTGTGAACCTGTCTGGCGTTTCATCAGTAGGCGTTGCTTCTAGTTTTTCTGCGGCTTACAATACGTTAAGTGATGGTAGCTCAAGAGTGGTATTTTATAATGGCAGTGATGCGGATGGCCTTAATCCGGGTACAGATGCTAGAGTAATTAATCTTCATTTCGGAGGTTCAGACGTTTTGTCTGCTGTTCTTGAAATTAAATTAAATAATTTAGTTGTTAGTGATGGGGATGGCGAGCTTCTCACAGCGCAATCATCCTCTGGAAATCTTACAATTGGTGACGTAATATACCTGAGTGGATCAACTTCCATGGGGGATGTCAGCGAAACCGTTTCTATTGATTTTAGTATCAGCAATACAGGAGCAGTTGGAGGGGTTCAATTTGATGTTAAAGATAGCCCCGACTATTTAAGTTTAGTCTCCGTTGCTACAACAGCTAGAACTGCAGGGTTTTCTGTTGATTTTAATAATATTAATGGTGGAGACACTTCACGAATTATTCTTTTTAACTCCGATAATGTTAATTTGGAGCCAGGTACAGGTCCGGTACTTTCAGCGACTTTTGAAATCGTAAATAATGCATATGCTGATTCGGTTTCTGTCTTTATGGAAAATATACTGGTTACGGACGGTATTGGTGGTAGTTACTGGATAGCATCGGCTGATTCTGGTACGGTAGTAGTCTACCCAGGGTATATTGAAGAGCCTTCTAATTTGCAAGCTATTAATGGACAAGATGCCTATGTTGCATTATCGTGGAATCCTCCAGCAGGTCCGATACCGGACAACATAAGCGAAGACTTTGAAGATGGAATCCCAGACGATTGGACGCTAACGACTAGCTCTGCTCAGGGTTGGTATTTAACGACAGATTGCACGAGTGAATGGTGGACAGTACCTGCTCATACAAATTACATGTGTTCTAATGACGACGTAGCAAATGATGATGGCGCATTAGATTATATGGTTACACCAATGCTAAATGTTAGTGGTGCTGCAAGTGTTATTTTAAATTTTGATTCATATTTTGACGGGGCATATGGCCAAACTGCCTCAATTGGCGTTAGTGATAATGGCGTAGACTTTACAGAAATTTATGCGCTAGCTGCTGGAACAGAATGGGTCAACGAGACTGTAGATTTATCGGATTTTATTACAGGCGATGATTTATATGTTCTGTTTCATTCAAATGACAACGCAGCCTGGGCATCAGGATGGGCAGTTGATGATATTTCAATCTCTTTTGAAACTCGGGACATCCCTGAACAACAAGTCCATTATAATTTAACAGAAATTGGCGAGTGGGTTGTGAGCGCTCCCAAAGAAGATGTCATGCATAGATTCGGAGGTGGAATTCCTTTTGCGGATAGAATTGATCTTGAAAATCCAGTCAATTCAAGTAATCTACGTCCTGTGACTATTGATGCTTATAAAGTATATAAATCACTAAATCAGACATCTGACTTTGAAGAGATTGTTGAACTAGAAGGTAGTGTAACTTCTTACACAGACGAAAATGTTGTCAATAATACTGCATACTATTATTATGTAACAGCGATATATCCTGATGGTTCTGAATCTGTGCCGACCAGTACTGTATCAGCAACTCCAGTAGAATGGATAGAATGTTACATCAGTGATGGAGGTTCTTTAACTGGGCAGGCGGATACAATTGATATTTCTATTAATAATGAAAGTCTATTAGGCGGATTATTTTTTGAAATTGAAGATTTTCCAGATGTCCTTGTGGGTGAGACTGTTCTTCCAGCGGAAAGAACTACTGGCGCAAATGGACAACCTTCTTGGACCTTCTCACTCTTAGATGATAATGGCAAAATTTCTATTGCGGGATTTGGGCCTTTAGCAGGTGCGGCTCCTCTAGAACCTGGCAATGGACCTGTTTGCAGAATAGTTGTTCGTCCGCAAGGAGACCAAGCTCAGACTTTAACACTTACAATGACAGACGTCCAAATTCAAGATAATAGTAATCCGCCAGTACAATTAAACTGGACAGCAGAAATAGCCTCTTATGAAGTTGGAGTTGAAACGCAGTTTATCATGCTCACAGATGGAAGTGCGGCGCCTGGATCGCAGATGAGTTCTTCAATGTGTTTAATAAATACTCAAGATGTCTATGGAATTCAAGTTGAATTTATTGCCGACCCACCATTTTTAAGCGGTTCTGGTCTTCAAGTGACTGATTTACTAGATCTAAGTACTTGGTCAGTTTCTACCCAGCAACTAGGTAATACGTTTACGCTATTGCTTTTTGATAATACTCTTAGTAACCCAGTACCTCCAGGATATTGGTATTTAGGTGAAGTTTTAATAGATGTCTTGCCTGGATCGCCTGAAGATTTTATCGTTGATGTCGAGTATGGAGAAATGATTCTTTCAGACTCTTATAATCAGCCCATGATATCTGCCGGCTTGCCTTCAGAAGTCTATATTGGTGCTCCTCCAGTATCTTACAGTATTCACAACGTAGAAGGTCTACTAACTCCAGGAGGAGAGGGGTCCTTTGAAGTTCACATGACAAATATGGAAACAGTTGGTACGATGTCTTTTGAAATTGCAGATTCACCAGAGTATTTAACTGTTACATCTGTAGAAGCTATCGGTAGATTTGAAAATGGAATAATTGATGGAAGTACAGGGGAAGACTCGAACAATGAGAACTTTTATTTTCTTGGATATGACTTTACTGGTGGAATAGCCGAAGGTGATGGGCCAATCATAAAAGTAAATGTTCAAATGTCTCAAAATATAAGTAACCCAAATGTTATGTTACTTTTTGAAGAAGTTAGTGGAGGCGATGCTGGTGCGAATTCGATAACGGCCTCTTCTCAAGGTCTTGGCTTATTTACCAACAGTACTCTCTCAACTAATGGAGAAACAAGTTTGCCTTCGGAGTATACGTTGCATGCAAATTATCCGAACCCATTTAACCCTTCAACTGTTATTACCTATGATTTAGCTGGTCAGGGTCATGTAGACCTTTCGATTTATAACGTTGTTGGTAAAAAAGTAAAAACGATTGTAAATAAAAATGAAACCGCTGGTAGGAAAGTAGCTGTCTGGTACGGCGTTGATGACAGTGGAAATTCGCTAAGTGCTGGTATGTATTTTTACAGACTTACAGCTGGAGCTAAAGTGTTTACAAAGAAGATGGTATTGATGAAATAATATTTAAGATTCTTTAAATAAAAAGGGCACATGATAGTGCCCTTTTTTTATAATTTTAATGTATGCCGCGGTGGTGGAATTGGTAGACACGCCAGATTTAGGATCTGGTGCCCTCTGGGTGTGAAGGTTCGAGCCCTTTCCGCGGTACTTTTCGAGAAACCTTACTTTTAGTGGGGTTTTTTGCTATATACCTAAATTTCATAGTTTGGTATATTATGGCATATGATGGTGTATACGGGTTCTCCACTTTATTTTTGGAGAACCGCATTAGCTTTGTCCAACTATTTGGTAGAGTTTGTTAGTAATGTCTTTATTATGATGGCGTTGCTCTTTCGGCATATCTAGAATATGATGTTGAAAAGTTTGCATTCTATCTCAAATTATTATCTTCTGATATTATATTTTTTCTTGTAGCGATCATATTTTTATAATTAATTCACATTGTGTAAATAAATAATTAACATTTTGTGAATTATTATTGTTATTGATATTCGTTCTCAATAAGATTGTAGCTGTTTATTTTTAATTTTAAAATTAATAGACAATTTATTTAACCACATACTAATAAGTTATTAAATAAGGATAATTATGTACAAAATCAAATCAAACCTATTCATTTTTACTTTTCTAACTATGTGCTTTGGTGCTGATATTTATGCTCCAAAGTCATTCAATGATATAATGGCTGATGCGACTGGAAAGCAGTGGACTCCAGTTTCAGTGAATGCTGTTGAAAACAGAGCGCATGTAATTATGATTGATAATACCGGATCATACTGCTTAAAGGTTGGTTTGGATATCAAAGGTAGTTTAGTTGTAGGTGATGTAAACTCTTTAAAAGATGGAACTGCTACTTATGGAGATGCACTGCGATCTATGTTTCAAATTCTAGATATGAATACTTCTTCACTTGCTACAAGCAGTCTTTCTGGTACTTACACAATTCATCCTGAACTTGCTTCTTACTATGCAATTGATGCTGATGGCAGTTCTTTGACTGTTCGAGACAAATCATCTTTTTATCAATCGGGTGAAAGTACTTCCGCTTATTTGGTGTTTACAATAACTGATGCGGGTCAATCTTCTGTTTCTTACACCGTTAAAGCATCTTCAAGATATGTTTACAATGCAAGTACAAGTGCATTTGCAATAGATAATAGTTGGAACCAAAGTCAGTGGATTAAGGTAAATACTGATATGACGGTTGTGCTGACGTCTGTTGAATCTGAGGCGACAGCTTGGACGCTGGCTAACGCAAGAGACTTAATTGATATTGGCGTTGATAAAGCTAGTGAATTTAATCCTGGTAGTACATCTTGGCAGACAAACTCGTTCGCTGCTTATCCAGTGGATCAAAACACCGGCGATCTTGCTGTATGGAATTACGATGATAGCCCTCTCAAAACAAACCAATTTTATAATAATGTTGATGATGACTACCAAAATCAGCTCGGACACTCTGAAACAGCTGATGCTGCGGCGAGCGCGGTATTAAATGTCATCGATCAGAATTTAATCAATATGGGGGAATCGCTCCGTTACTCAAAAGAAACATACATTGCTTTTAGAAGTGCTTTACTTGAAAATGATTTTAGTAGTGTAGATTTGTATAACGCTAAGCTTGATGAAAGAACAGTTGAGCATGTTTATTTTACAAGCTCTTATGACGATAGTGGGGTTTATCATCCTTTTATGGTTATTGCAACCCATAATGCTCCTTCAGGTCCTCAGTTTTTAATTGATGTCGCTAGGCCACCAGGAGACGGAACACCAGGAACTAACTATGATCAGCAGACGGTTACAAGAAATGCGGTGTTAGAACAAAAATTGGTTAAGATTCCGTTGAAAAATTATGGTTTAGTTACCACGTTATTGGACAATGATTTAACTCCTTATGGAACGCTAGGATCAGATGCAAACCTTTCAGAGTCTAATTGGGATGTTGATAATTATGCAAGTTTATCTTCCACTGGAATTGCTGTTGATGGCGTAATTATTTATCCTTCATCGAACAATGTATTAATTTATGCTTCTTTAGCGGCAGAGATAACTTCAACCGGTATTCACGTTGGTAGGGGTATGGGTTTTCATTATCATGCAGATGGTCACGGTTTTAATGGTAATGGGATTAATCTTTACAACAGTAATGATTATGCAGGACATACTCACCCACCATTAATTGGTTTTGTATTTGATGGAATCGCACTTTTTGGAAAAAACGATGAAGGTAGTACACAAATAGATGGATCATCAGAAAACTTAGATGAATATGGCGGGCATTATCACGATGATTATGGCTATCACTATCACGCTCATGCGGGAACAACAACTCAGCAAAATGGTCCGAATACGCACACCTTTAATCAGAATTTTTTACAAAAAGGAGCATTTAAAGGCTTAATTAATGATGTTCCTGGATTTCTAAATGTGAACACAAATCAGTTTATGGATAATGATATCAAACGTTATGTTGGTGGTTCTGGTACGTCTGTTTTAGGGAATGATATTAATTCTGATCAATTAATACCTAGTAAGGTTACAATTTATCAGAACTATCCAAACCCATTTAACCCTATCACGTCTCTGCGATATGATTTACCAAAGGATGGCTTAGTTAATATTACAATCTATGACATGAATGGTAGAATTGTAAAAACACTAACAAATAGTTCACAAAGAGCAGGGTATAAGTCAGTTCAATGGAATGCTACAAATGACTTAGCACAATCAGTTTCTGCGGGATTGTATATTTATAGAATCCAAGTAGGAGAGTTTAGCGAGACTAAAAAAATGGTGCTCGTGAAGTAAATAGTTTCTTTTCAAAATCAAGCCTCGCTTTTTGCGGGGCTTTTTTGTTTATCATATAACTTCGTTATTTTAGATCATATTGGTAAAGAATAGTTATTCTTAGTGTTTACGTATACAGCATAATAAATATTATAATTCCTGTTATAGAAACATACATCCAAATAGGGAAAGTAATTCTCGCAATTTTTTTATGTTGTTGAATTTGTAATACCATGCCTCTATATACACTGATCATCGCAAGAGGCAAGATAGACATTGCTAGTAAAATATGAGTTAAAAGGATTGGGTAATAAATAAAAGTCAGTTCACCCGTATATAGTTTTGGTCCACTTTTGAACCAATGATAAACAACGTAGCTAACAAGGAACAATGAAGATGTAAAAAAAGCAGAAAGCATTACGCTTCTATGCTTCTCACGTTTTTTTTGTCGTATTAAAACGTATCCAATAATGAGCAATATAGTTGTAATTAAATTCAATAAAGCGTTTACATATGGCAGTGAGGAAACATCGATAGCACCTTCAATCCCTTCCGGCCTAGGACCTAGTATCAAAAAAGCTACTGCGAGGCTTAAGACACCGGATAAAATGTAAATTATTTTTAACCAGAAATTTTCTTTTTCCATGATTATTATCTATTTAAATCAATAAATATTATGATCAGAAGTGCCGGGAGATATATAACAGAAGTTTTCAGAAGAAGCTTTGCATTGTCAGTTGTTGTGTCTCTCAGGAGGGGTATCCCAGAAATCAGATATGCAACACCCAATGCTAATGCACCCCAGAAATAAAAATTACCTAAAATTCCAGTTACAACAAAAAATAGTGAAACAGGTATAAGTAAAAATGCGTGCCATAAAATCTGCCTATTCGTTCTAAAATTTTCTTTTTCAATTACGGGAAGCATTTTAAAACCTGCTTTTGCATAGTCGTGTTTACACATTAGCGCAATTGCATAAAAGTGAGGGTGTTGCCATAGAAATAAAATTGAAAAAAGGATCCAAGCATTAGGGTCTAATTCATTTACTGATGCCGCCCAGCCACCCAAAGCCGGCATAGCACCTGGGATTGCACCTATAGTAGTATTGAGCCAAGTAATTCTTTTGAGTGGAGTATAAACAAAAATATATAATAAAACAGTAAAGAGCCCGAGTATCGCTGTTAATAGATTTACCATAGTGGCAAGAATGATTAGGCCAAACATAGAAAGGATTAATCCGAAATAAAGTGCAGTTTTGGCATCTATTAATCCAGATGGGATTGGTCTAGATTTTGTTCTATCCATTAATTTATCGAGGTCTCTCTCAACATAGTGGTTAATTGCGCCAGCGCCGCCACACAAAAAAGCAGTTCCAAACATCGTTAGTAAGAAATTGTAAATATTTGTATTTCCAGTGCTGCCTAGATAATAGCCAAGAGCTGTAGAAACAAGTATTAGCATGCTTATTCTGGGCTTTGTGAGCTCAAAAAATGCGCTAAATTGACTTTTTGCTGGGGATGGTGTTCTCTTCATACACTTGCGCTAAAGTTTTTTAAAAAAGAATTGATATGGTTTCTAAGTATGGAGATACTGCCGTCATCGGTTCCATTATAGTATTGTCGGATATTCCCATTTTTATCAATTAAGACAAATTTCACTGAATGGCCTGCTGGCAAGCTTTCAGACATGAACATAAAACCTTCCCTGTTAAGTTTTTTAACGCTCTCCATATCAGTTCTAAGAAATTTCCAGCGAGCATCGTTTACGCCGTTGGCATCAGCGTATAATTTCAAAACCTCTTGGGTATCATATTCCGGGTCCACTGATATCGATATAAATTGCAAATTTGGGTGAAGTTTGTATTGTTTGTAAAGCGTGCGCATATTGTTCGACATAATGGGACAAGGTCCAGGGCAGCTCGTAAAGATAAAATCTATAATAGAAATTTTATTTTTTAAACTGTCTTGATTAAAAGGCTTACCAATATGGCTAGTCATATCAAAGCTAGGCACTTTTTTTATAATTGGAGGAAGCTCTTGTATAGAATTATTCGCTTTTGAAATAACCCAGGTTGCACTAATACCTAGAAAGCTAACGATAGTGATCAAAGTAATTATATAGCTCTTTTTAATCATGGTTCTATGGAAATTTTCCAAAAAGTAAATACAGACACGGCTAATCCGATTAAAAGTGATGAAAACCACATATGGAATAATTGCATGAGTGGCTTCACATCAAAAAAAACTAATGACTCTCCAAGCAGTATTTGAGTAAATATCAATATCATTATAAAATTAACAGAATTTACCATAAATGGTGATGCCTTGAATTTATTATCATAAACAATTTTTCTTAGATAGAGCGTAAGGCCCAATAATGAGAACCCTAAAATAGTGTGCATGTATTTAAAAGGGCCTAACATTTTTAGTAAAATAATACTTTCAATTAGGGGGTTGTCTTTTCTGCTAATATCTAAACCTCCTCTAATTTCTGTTCCAATAATTATCTCGATAAAAAGGCAGGCTAATATTCCAACTATTACGCTTTTCAAATGAGGGTGATATCTGCTAGTTTTCTCAAAGTTTCCAACAATAAGAAAGTATGATTGAATAGAGCTGTAAATAATGAGCCCGATGATTATGAGCGCGAGCAGTAAATGGATAGTAATTGTTATTGGATCTAGTACCGTATCAACCAACTTAGCTCCGACCCAACCCTCTAGAAGTGTTAATAAAAAAGCTGAAGATATCGATAATAAAACTTTTTTAGATTTTTTAAAATGTAAGTAGCCCAGCACAAATGTTATCAAAATAATAAAACCTACTAAGGCGCCAAAAAGTCTATTAAGGTATTCAACCCATGCGAGGACTAAATTAAATTTTTCCGGGTCTATATAATCAGGCAATTGACTTAAGCTTGTTGGTGGAACCCATCGCCCAAAACATCTTGGCCAGTCAGGGCAGCCCATACCCGCACCAGAAACTCGCACTAGCCCTCCGATAAAAATCAGCAGGTAGGTAAATACCATTGATAATATTGAAAATTGAAAATATCGTTGCATAATAAGGTTATAAATTATGTACCAAGCGCCTAATAAATCTTAGTACTTTTATTATCGTTTTATAATTGACCTTTATGGTAATATTATATCTAATATTTTGGTCTAAAAAATAAGCTTATTAAATAATGTCAAAATCTTTAAATCAAATTGAACTCGGTACTTCTTGCATAGTAAAAGAATCTGGGCAGCCAGGCACTCTGCAGAGGATTTTTTACTATCCCACAAAATATTTAGTTAAAACAGAGGATGGTGAATTCCAATATTATTCCACCCACCAAATTACTTTTGAGGGCTATGATCGACCAAAAACCAGTTTAAGTATTCCAGATGTTCCCTATGACAGTGTTGGTTCAAATTATGCTGTATGGGTACCTTTTCAAGCGGAAAGTCAGGTGGAACATCATTTCCTAAGCAGCAAGCAGATTGTATGGGAAATGATTACTTCATTGGAATTATACAATGTTTGGTTTGATGGTATTCAGAGGGCGAAACCAGACGTTACCGTTGAACGTTATGTGCATCAATTTTCTTTCGACAAGTTGCCCTTAAAGCCTGGGGCTTTTTTCAAAATAAGACCAGCAACTCTGGCTCCTTGGTTTCGATGTAGAATTATTACGATGGAAAAAGAAAAAGAGTTTGGTTTTGATTTTAGAATGAACCCATTTTATAGTGAATACGTATCGTTTAAGATAGAAGAATCTAAAAACGGTGTATTTGTTATATGCAATAGGTTTAGTAGGGGCCCATTGTCATTCCTTGCCCTTTTTAACTGGAATAAAGGTAAATCAAAAATTTTACAAAAACTTGCCGAAATTACACCCACAATTGAACTAAAAGAGGATGATAACTCCAGCAGCTTAGATAGCGCCGCTAAAGAGCCTCAACTTAATAGAGAACAAACTATCGCTTTCGTTGTAAATAAATCTTTAGATGGTGATAATGACCCTTTAAATGCATTGTCTGATAAGGTTACTCGAGGAAAAGCAAAAGCATTATTAGTTAAAATTAAAAGAGGTTCAGCTGAGAGGCCATCTATGCCAGATATGAGCGCATCTGCGCCTGTCCAGTCACAAAGCAGTATCGAATTGACGCAAGAGCAGACAATAGCGTTAGTAGTAAATGAATCATTAGATGGCAATAATGACCCATTAAATGCGATTGAGGATAAAGTAACCAGAGGAAAAGCTAAAGCATTGTTAGTTAAAATTAAGCGTGGTTCTGCTGAAAGGCCTCAAAGGCCTAGTCCCGCATCATTGGATCAATCAAGCCAAGTCCCAGCTGAGATTGGCCTTTCTAAAGATCAGGTTTTTGCTATTGCTGTAAATAAAGGTGCAAATGGTGATATGGAAGCAGTCAATGCTATTGAGGACAGAGTTACCAGGGGAAAAGTCAAAGCTTTATTGGTTAAAATCAAAAGGGGCGCTGCTGAGCTTCCTCAAATGCCAGATATTTCACCATCAAAAAATGCTCCAGCTAATGAACAAAAAGCAGAGAGTGAAGATGAAATGATTACAAGACTAGTTGCTGTTGGCGTAGGAGGCGATATGGAAGAAATAAACGCTTTAGAAAACAGAGTTATAAGAGGGAAAATAAAAGCTGCAATTGTAAAGGAAAAGAGAAAGAAATAATTATTGTGGACGATGAAAAGTATAATCCAATGTCTTTTTCTCAACTTTTTTCAGTTGTAGTATGTACGTTACTTTTAATTCTGTATGTTTCCTTAGTCACGTGGGTGCTTTAAAAATTGAATTTTGATTGGTTTACAATGTCCTGGTTGCAGCAAAATCTTGAATGGGCAGTTGGTCTTTTATTAGTAGGTATTATTATTTTATTTTTTTTCCCACTTTTACTAGGTCGCCAGCTTAAAGAAGAAGAAGATAAAAAATGATTAGTTCGAATGGCTCCCTGCCAATAATATCAATCTTAATTTTAATTTTTTCCATGCTCCTAATTTCAGAACTTTTTAAGTTGAAAAAAACCCAGAGAAGATTAGTCAAAAAGTTTGATATGCTTCGCAAAGATTTAGATGTTATTAAAGATAAAAAAGAGCATTAGGCTATTGAGTTTTTTGAGTATTTCTAAGTAATATAAATAATGGAAGATATAAAAACAGAGGAACAAAAGAAGAACGAAAATAGCAGAATATATGTTCTGTTTTATTCTTTCTTTTTAATACCGTTTATGATCGCTGTTTTTGGGGCGGTATTTTTTTTACTTTTCAAATTTGTTACTTATGAAACAAACGATGTTGAGAAATTATTAAATCAAGTAAAAATTGGATCAGCATCAAAAAGGTGGCAGTCTGCATTTGAGCTAGCAAAAGTATTAAATAACCCTGATAGGGAGCCACTATCGTCCTCATTTAAAGACCAACTCTCTTCGGCCTACTTAAGGTCTATTCATGATGACCCTTTGGTCAGGTCCTATTTGGCAATGGCGATGGGAGCAACGCAGGACACAATATTTGGACAGAATTTGATATTGGGATTAGGAGATGAAAGTATTGAGACTAGGATTGCTGCTTTACAAGCGCTTGGCATGATTCGATATGCTCCTGCCGTTGAGCCTATTAGCAGATTAATGCAAGATACGGAGACAGAAACTGAAAGATTATCAGCTACAATCTCTTTAGGAATGATCGGAGATAGTACTGCAATCCCTTTCCTAGAAATTTTGCTTGAGGATGAAGAGGCAAACATTCGATGGGATGCCGCAATCGCCTTAGCAAAAATGGGCAGTAATAGCGGAGCATACATTATAGAAGGTTTATTAGATAGAAAGTATTTAAACAAATTTATTCAGATCGATCCTGTCGAGCAGCAGAAGGTTCTTATGGTGGCAATAAAAACAGCTTCAATTTTATTTGATAAAAGGTTCGAAGATGATTTAATTTCTTTATCTAAAAATGATGCGGATCTTAAAATTAGAGACGCTGCAATTAAAGCTTTAGAAAATAATTATAGTAATGGAACCAATTAATTATGAGTGAGCCTAAAAATAATATTGCACCTAGGGCAGCAGTGGGTGCTGTCAGCAAAGGCCGTAAAACAACAATTGAAAGGCGTAGCTTTTTTAGTTGGCTTGCTGCTGGTTGGATAGGCTTCGCTGGAGTTACTGGTGGGTTTTTTACAGTTATCCTTCGCTTTCTTTTTCCAAATGTGCTTTTTGAGCCACCCCAGTCTTTTAAAATAGGCTTTCCAGATAAGTTTGCTCCAAATTCTGTAGATATAAGCTATAAAAAAGATTTTAATGCATGGATTGTTAGAGATGATGCGTCTATTTTTGCACTTTCTACTGTTTGCACTCATCTGGGTTGCACACCAAATTGGTTGGCTACTGATAATAAATTTAAATGTCCTTGCCATGGCAGTGGCTTCAGAATGACTGGAATACATTTTGAAGGTCCAGCGCCCCGACCTCTAGAGAGATTTAAAATTGGGGTTGCTGATGATGGTCAAATTCTCGTTGATAAAACTAAAAGTTATAAATGGGAGAAAGGAGAATGGGAGAATAAAGATTCTTTCTTGAAGGTTTAGAAATGAGTGATAAAAACGACAAATCAATATTAGAAAAAATGGGAGAGTCCCAAGTTTGGAAATCTATCATAAGATCAGGTATTCCTCGTACAAGAAGGCAGCGGATGCATGCTATTCTTGGCAGTGTTTTCCTTCATTTGCATCCTGCTCGCTTACCCAAGCATGCTGTTAAGGTTGGGTATACGTGGTGCATGGGTGGGTTATCTTTTTTCCTTTTCGTTAACCTAACAATAACCGGCATATTACTTATGTTTTATTACCGGCCTACAGTAGAATATGCATTTACTGATATAATTGATTTATCGGAACAGGTCCCGTTAGGTATAATGCGGGAATTGCACCGGTGGGCAGCTCATTCGATGGTTTTAATTGTTTGGCTTCACATGGTCAGAGTATTTATGACTGGGTCTTATAAGCCTCCTAGAGAATTTAATTGGGCTATTGGTGTTATTTTGATGGTGTTGACGATGCTACTTTCATTTACCGGTTATTTACTTCCTTGGGATCAATTAGCAATTTGGGCTGTTACTGTCGGTTCAAACATGGCTAGAGCAACTCCTTTTCTTGGTAATGAAGGTCCTGGTGCTGCTCTTTTGGCCATAGGTGATATTAATTTGGTTCATGTAGGTTCAGATGTGAGATTCGCTCTTTTGGGTGGCCGATTTGTGGGGGAAGCAACGCTCTTAAGGTTTTATGTGCTTCACTGCATAGCAATTCCTTTTGTTGCAATGATTTTTATGGCTGTTCATTTTTGGAGGATTAGAAAAGATGGAGGTATCTCTGGTCCCCTGTAAAAGGTTCTTGAGTTATTAAATGCAATGAGTATATCCGCTCTAAAATCTTTAATTGATGCGCTTTCTGCGCCGACGATTAGTTTTACGATACTAACAGTAATATTTCCTTTTATTTTTCCGCCATCGGATTGGTTTGAAAAAATTCATAGAAAATCTGGCTTGTGGAGAATCTGGACAAAGTTAGGCGGCGTTATAGGAATAATTCTAATCACTGCTTTTTTTGTGATTGGTTATTTTGATCCATATTTTAATAAGACTTTAACGAAAGCTGATAACTTCCCTATAGTTTTAATGATTTATTCAATGTGGTTTTACATATGGTTGGGAATGTTTAAAGCTTACAGGAATGATGTTAGGTTAGATCAAGGCCTAAAGCCGAATGAATATAATGACCCGGATGATAAAGTCTTGGTTTGGCCCGATTTAGTATATATTGAATTTATTGCTTTGATATTATTTCAAGTCTTTTTGATTGTTTGGTCAATAATAGTAGCTGCTCCAATTGAAGAGCCTGCTAATCCGGCTTCTACTCCAAATCCTTCAAAAGCTCCATGGTACTTTTTAGGTTTACAAGAAATGCTAGTTTACTATGATCCATGGATTGCAGGTGTACTGCTTCCAACATTCATTATTGTTGGTTTGATGGCAATTCCCTATGTGGACATTAATAAGAAAGGCGATGGCTATTACTCCTTTAAAGAAAGAAGGGTTGGTATGTTTATCTTCATGTATGGTTGGGTCGTATTGTGGTTATTCCTGATCATCATTGGAACCTTCTTTAGGGGCCCGAATTGGAACTTTTTTGGGCCATTTGAATATTGGGATATCCATAAAGTAGAAGCGCTAACTAATGTAAATTTATCTGAAATATTATGGGTGAAATGGTTCAATCAGGGACTTCCTTCAAATATTCTTATTAGAGAAGGTCTGGGGTTTGTAATAACTGGATTATACTTATTTGTTTTACCTGTTGTTTTAGCAAAGACATATTTAAAAGATATGTACGCAGCATATGGACCTACCAGGTTTGTAACTATAATGATGCTTGGGTTAGTTATGCTTGCGCTGCCAATCAAAATGTATTTGCGTTGGGTTTTCAACCTTCAATATATAGTCGCCATACCGGAATGGTTTTTTAATATTTAATGCTGAGTAAAAAAGATGTTTAAAAACGACGAACGATATTGGGATATTAATCTACTAAATAAATGGTTTGCTATTTCTTCCTTAGTTTTCCTTGCTGTAATTGTGTGGATGTTTATCGATGATAACGACGATGAATTTAAAGAATATCAAAAAGAGTTTAGGCAGCTCCAAGTAGATATAGCTAAAAGTAATTTAGATGAAGAGCAGTTATTGGTTAAAGGTAAAACGGAAGAGTTTGAAACGGCATTAGAAGAAGCTGTAGAAATATTTGATCAAAAATCTGAAGAAGTAAAAAATATTAATAGTGAATTAGGAGAACTTAGAGCAGGCTTTTATAACACCAACCTTACTTATGCTGCAAACAAAGCGAAATTGGATGTATTAAAATTTGAGTTAGAGAGCGCTAACCTTAAAAGTGGAAATGAATCTGATAAGATAAGAAAAGAATATCAAGAAAAGTCAGCATCTTTTGATGAAATAAAACTTACTAAAGAGCAATATGAAATTGATATTTCTAATTTGGAGAGATTATTAAAAAGCTTGAAAACTGATATTAAATCTGCTCAAAATGATAGAGATAAAGTGCTCAAGCAGGTTGATCTTGCGCAAAATAAACTTGCGCTGTTAGATAGGTCCGAAATGTCATTCATGAATAAAGTGGGAGACATTGTTAGAGACCTTCCTATCTTAGATTTCATGGATCCTTACTATAAAGTAAAGCAAACGGTTGTCAAGGATGTTTTATATGATGTCAATTTTACGGCAATGCCTGCTGTAGATCGTTGCACTAGCTGTCATCTAGGTATAGCAAATCCTGATTTTAAAAATGCTGAGCAGCCTTACACTACACACCCTGATTTAGATCTTTATTTGACCAGTAAATCACCGCACCCGGAAGAGTCTTTTGGTTGTACATCGTGTCATTCTGGCCGGAGTAGGGGGACATCGTTTATTTCATCAGCTCACACGCCTAATACGCCTCAACAAAAGAAAGAGTGGAAGGATAAATATCATTGGAAACCGGTTAAACATTGGTTGCAACCAATGTTACCGACCAGATATACTCAGGCTAGTTGTTTTAAGTGTCATCAAAATACAAGTGATTTAGCTGGTGCAGAAAAAATTAATTTAGGACTCACGCTGATTGATCGATCTGGTTGTAATGGTTGTCACGTGTCTGGCAATTGGGAAGCAAAGGGAAAATCGGGGCCAGATTTACGAAAGCTAAATGAGAAGTCTCATCCTGAATGGGTATCAAAGTGGATTAAAAATCCACGCAGCTTTAGATATAACACTCGCATGCCTCATATTTTTGAGCAAGCGAATCAAGAGAAGCCTAACATTGCTAAGCGCAACATAACTGAAATAGCTTCGATCACTCATTATTTGTTCGAGAATAAAGAAGTAAAAAAATCGATAAATCCTTCAAAGTATTTAGGAAATCCTTCTAATGGACAAAATTTATTTTCTGCCATTGGATGTATGGGCTGTCATGTTAAAGAGCAAGATCCATCTATGGCTCCGTCACCTGGTACTTTTAAAGAGCTTACAAAGCTTCAAGGTCCAAATTTGATTGGTATGGGCTCAAAGGTCACGCCTAAATGGTTATTTAATTGGCTTAAAAAACCTCATGAATATATGCCGTCAACAAGAATGCCAGACTTGCGCTTGAGTGATAGTGATGCTAGGGACCTTACAGCTTATCTTTACGATAATAAAAATTATGATTTTGATCAATTAGATGCTCCAGTTGCAAATGATGAGGTACTTGATGAACTTACTTTAGATTGGCTGATGAAAATGAATCCTGAAAAATACGCAGTCGAAAAAGCATCAAAGATGAGTAAAAATGATAAGATGTCATTTGTGGGTGAAAAAAGTATTAGACATTATGGCTGTTATGGATGTCATAACATAGATGGTTTTATGGATGCGAAGCCTATTGGTGTTGAAATAACGCAAGAAGGTTCAAAGCCTGTAGATAAATTTGATTTTGGGCTTTACCATGATATCCCTCATACTATCCATGATTGGATTGAAAATAAATTACGAACTCCGAGAATCTATGATCGAGGCAAAGAGAGCGGACCTTTAGATTTATTAAGAATGCCTAACTTTCATTTTTCCGAAGAAGAGATTGAAGCCGTCACTATGGCGGTACTATCTTTTAACACTGATAAAGTTGGAGAAACTTTATTAGCTCATAAAAAGGTACCTAAAAGTAATAAAGAAGGTCATCGATTAGTTAAAAAGTATAATTGTCAAGGTTGTCATTTGATTGAAAACAGAGGAGGTCAGCTAGTTGAGCAGATTGGTTCACCTGAATATGGCCCCCCAAACTTGAATTCTCAAGGTAGAAAAACAAATCCTAATTGGTTGATTAAATTTTTTAATAACCCAATGACAGTCAGGCCAAATATTCAGGTCAGAATGCCTAGCTTCCATCAAATTAATGATCAAGAGTGGGATACTATTATTAAGTATTTTCAAAGTGTAGACGATGAAAACACTGGATATAGAGCGCCACATCAATTTGTCAAAAATAGCAGTAAATTTAAAGCTGGTGAAAAAATTCACGAGATAGGTGCTTGTAATAATTGTCATTTTTATGGCACAAAATTTCCAACCCAAGTTGCTTCGACTTGGGCTCCTAACCTCGCTATGACAAAAGAGCGTCTCAATCCAGAGTGGTTAGTTGATTGGCTGAGAAACCCACAGGAAATTATGCCTGGCACAAAAATGCCTGCTCCTTACTTACCAACTCCTGATGTTCTCGAGACCAGCGATGCTAAAGAGATATGGGGTAGAGATCTTGTTAAACTCAAAGGAGACCAAGAAGCTATGCTTGAAGGTCTTAGAGACTATATGTGGAATATCAAAGGGAAAGTAGATATTAGTGATGAGGTAAAAGATTACTTTGATGAAAATGGTTATGACTTTTCAGATGGAAACGATGAAGAAGAAGATGAAGACTGGGGTGATGATGATTGGTAAAATCATTACTTCATAAATTTCACATAATTATTTAATTCTTTTCCTACTTCACCAGCTAACCACTCATCACCTTCCCAAACTTTTAGGAGTTTTCTGCCTGGTCCAATTAATACTGATCTTAGATTGTGTCCAATATTATTTTCTTCAATACCCCAGTATGAAGATCCCACCTCAGAAGTTAGAGTATATAAATCACTAATGTTTTTCACACTAGACCATACCATCCAATTAGGATAGTCTTTTATTATGTTTCCATAATATGAATCGAGTACTGCTGGTGTGTCATAAATGTAATCAAAACTGACCATAATAAATTTCAGCTTACTAGAATCTTTAAATTTCCGTGCTAATACGCCATTTTTTATTACAACAGCCGGGCACATATTTGGGACAGGACATCTTGTAAAAATAAATGAAATAAAGATATAACTATCTTTAAATTGATTTAAACTGGTTAAATCTCCCTTAGAGTTGATTAAGTTTACTTCGCTCAAGTTTTGGCCAATTTCTTTTTGATGATATTCATCTTCTGCCCAAAATTCATCATCCTCAAATTCTAAAGAACTTTGTCCAAGTTTCTTAAAATTTTCTGCATAACTAGTTTTTTCTGTTATAATAAAGTCAAAACTGATGCTATCATGTTTTGTTATATTTTTTAAAATTGTTTTGTTTTTAATTTTGAATGGCATGACCATTGGCATCATAAATCCACTTATAGAATCGTGATCTACTAAAATTGACTTTGCATCTTCATCTATATCAAGTACAACACCTGTGACCTCATATACTTTATATGCTTCTGAGCATGAGAAAAGTAATGGAATAAATAAATATATAATTTTCTTTTTCATTAAAAAAAAAGCGAACGAATTGTTCGCTTTTTAGATTATATAATTAAGTCGTTTATTTTTTCTTAGGTCTTGAAAAAGTAAAGTCTTTTGTGACCGATTCAGTGCCAACTGTTACCTTGTCTACGATAACTTTTTTCTTAAATTTTTCTTGCCAACAAACTACTTCATATGTGCCAGCTGGAACGTTTTTAATTTCGTAATTACCATTTTTGTCTGTAACTGAGTAATATGGATGATCTGAGACTAATACCCAAGTTTTCATCCATGGGTGGACATCGCATTTAATGTAAAATGGGTCTTCGGCCTTATCAAATTTAGATTTCTTCTGTTTCACAACCTTTGGCATCGCGAAATTGAACTCTCTATTCTTTTTTGGTATTGAGTGAATATTGTGTAATGTGGCATCACTATTTTTAATAAGTAGTTCTTGGCCTGCTTGTATTCCAAAAACATGTGGGGTGTAAACGCACCCTTTTTGATCTAGCTCAACAGATTCTTTTGGTATGCCACCTGTATATTTTACATCTCGCAAATATACAATGCTTTCAGCTAGCTCTCCTTTAGTGTTGACCTTGAAACTTTCGGAAAACACTTTACCTGAATGAGCTGATCCACAAACTGGATCGGCATCCATTCGCAGAGGTCTCTTTTTTGGTGGTTTTCCATCGTATTTAACTTTGCCTACTATATCGCCAGCATTTGCATCAATCATAAAACAAAAAAGTATGAGAAATGTTAGGATACTTTTGAATATATTCATATTAAGAATTCCTTTTTATTGTATTAATTATGTTTTAAATCTATTACAAACTAGATAATGACTTCAATACTATTAACGCATTTACACAAGCTATCAATTTTTATAGATTTTTGAGGGTTTAGATTATGTACTCTTTTATGGTTATATGTTATTTACTAATGGTGGTTAATCTCTGTGCAATTACAGTTTGTGGCTTAATGGGTGTCTATGACATATCATTTTTTGGCGCAAATCATGCTCAATTTGGGTTGCTTGCAATTTTATTATTTGTATTTACTGAGACAATTGTCATGTATTTTTTTATTGCGACTGCAAAAAGTATAAAAAATATTTTAATAGAAAGTGATAGTTCAACCTCTGAACAACTTTGGGGCCGGATTAAGGATATTAAAAATATTATTTTCCCTCAGACAATGCTGACTATTACACTGATTGGGGCATTATATATATTCTATTTTGGCTATGTTTCCTCAAACTCTAATAATTCTGATTTCGCATACACCTGGTTTTCTGTCCCCTTTTTTATTCTCGGTTATTTGCATCATATATGGACTCTAAAAGTAAAAAATGATTCTTTTAAAATGCAAATTGATGTAATCAAGAATCTCCCATACAATTCTTAAGATAAATGTATTACATGGCAAAATCACTTCAGCTTCTTGGTGTTTTCTCTATACCTATTGGCGTGGTAGTTAAATACCCCCAATTAATGGACCCTAAATTATTATTGGCGTCATTGATTATATTTGGTTCAGGCATGGCTATTGAAAAATATCTACTAAAATAAGTAATTATTTTATGGGATTTTTTTGCCGCAAGGTAATAAATTTAACATTATTAAATAATATAATAAATATGGCTAAATACAATCATTTAAAAGGTATCCCAGAACTACCTGACTCTCCTAACATCAAAAAGAAGAGGCCTAAATCTGTAGCTGTTGTTGATGAAGATAACTGCACAGGTTGTCAAGCCTGTGTTCCTTTCTGTCCAGTAGATTGTATCGAATCCGTGCCAAAAGAAAAGTATGACATTCCGATTCCACCGGTTCAAATACGATTCGATGAATGTATAGGCTGCGTAGTCTGCGCTAGGGTTTGTACAAAAATGACCTGGGATGCAATAAGAATGATTGATACAGATACATTTGAAGATTTATACGGAATGAAAATAAATTAAGTAAACGTTGCTGGAGTAATAAATTGTATTCAAATTCTAATAATCACGACCACCATGAAGAAAATTTCATTCAGAAATATATATTCTCCGTAGACCATAAAGTCATAGGTATACAATACGGTATAACTTCTCTATTGTTTTTATTATTTGGTTTTTCGTTGATGGCTATAATGCGGTGGCAATTAGCTTACCCTGGAACAGAAATTCCGATAGTAGGTTTTATTTTTGGAGAGAGTGGTGTTTTAGCATCTGAGCAATACAATTCTCTTGGTGCTATGCATGGTACTATAATGATTTTCCTTGGAATTGTTCCATTAGCAGTCGGAGCATTTGGTAACTATTTAGTTCCACTTCAAATTGGTGCTATTGACATGGCATTTCCAAAGTTAAATGCCGCTAGTTATTGGACATATTTTGTTGGTGGCGTAATTATGATTTCTAGCTTTTTTATGCCTGAAGGTGCCGCAAGATCTGGTTGGACTTCTTATCCTCCACTATCTGTATTTGAAAATGGTCAAACAATATGGCTTATTTCAATGATCTTTTTAATAACTTCATCTTTATTGGGTTCAATGAATATTATTGTTACAATTGTTCAGCTAAGAGCACCCGGTTTAACGTGGATGCGTCTTCCTCTTTTTACATGGACACAGTTTGTAACATCATTTCTTTTGGTTCTTGCATTTCCACCATTAGAAGCTGCTGCAGTATTGCAACTAATGGACCGAGTTGCGGGTACAAGTTTCTTCCTTCCAAGTGGTCTAGTTATGTCTGGTGAAATAGTTGATGTTGCGGGCGGCGGTTCTCCCCTATTGTGGCAACATTTATTCTGGTTTTTAGCTCACCCAGAGGTTTATGTTTTAATATTGCCTGCACTTGGAATAGTTGGCGAAATACTTGCAAATAATACTAGAAAGCCAATTTGGGGATATAAATCTATTGTTTACTCAACGGTCTTTCTTGGGTTTATGTCTTTTATCGTATGGGCACATCACATGTTCTTAACGGGTATGGGGCAAGCGATGAGTGCATTTTTCCAAACCACTACCATGATAATATCAATTCCTTCTGTCGTCATTTTGACTTCTTATTTTTTATCACTTTGGGGAGGATCAATCAGGTTTAATACACCTATGCTATTTGCGCTAGCATTTCTGCCTATGTTTGGAATAGGAGGTCTTACTGGGTTGCCCTTAGGTTTAGCTGCTAGTGATATATATTTACATGATACATATTATGTAATCGGTCATTTTCACTACGTTGTAGCGCCTGGAACCATTTTTGCTTTATTTGCTGGAATATATTATTGGTTTCCGAAGATTACAGGTAGGAGAATGAGTGAGGTCTTAGGTAAACTACATTTTTGGCCCTCATTAATTTTCATGAATGGTATTTTTATGCCAATGTTTATTCAGGGGCTTGCTGGCGTTTCGAGAAGGTTAGCAGACGGTGGGGTGTCTTATGCTCATGCAAGTGGTGTATTACAATGGAATGAGTTTATGTCGATTTCTGCATTTTGCCTTGGACTATCCCAAATCCCATTTATCGTTAATATTTTTATGTCATTATTTACTGGAGAGAAATCAGACAGGAACCCTTGGAAATCAACTACTATTGAATGGGCTGCGCCATCACCACCTTTAGCACATGTTAATTTTGATTCTGAAATTACCGTGCATCGAACGGCTTATGAATATAGTGTTCCTGGGTCTAAAGATGATTTCATCCCTCAAACAGAAAGTTAGAACAGAATGGAAATACCTTACGTAGTAGAAGAAAGAGAAGATACAGGTCTAATTAATTCAAAGTTAGGAATTTGGATTTTTCTAGCTTCAGAGGTTATGCTATTTGGGGGCTTATTTTCTGCTTATATCTTTTTAAGAACCGCTGCACTCCCTGGCGATTTTGAGCGCTGGGCAAGTGAGCTTAGTGTGCCGATGGCGACTGTTAATACGATGGTTTTAATATCTTCTAGTGTATCAATGGTAATGGCTTGGGCTTCCTTAAAAATGAAAGATTTTTCAAAGTATAAAATGTACCTAGGGCTTACAATTCTTTGCTCTTTTATCTTTCTAACTATTAAATATTTTGAATATTCAGGAAAATTTTCTCATGATATTTACCCCTCAAGTAATACTTTTATGGCAATATATTTTACTCTCACTGGCTTACATGTACTTCACATCATTGGTGGTGTAGTGGTCATGTTGTACTTTTACCTTCCAATTAGTCATAGTATGTGGGAAAAACAACCAGAACAATTTACAAACAGAATTGAAGTCTTTGGATTGTACTGGCACTTTGTCGACCTGGTCTGGATTTTCTTATTTCCTGTTTTATATTTACTATAAGGATTGATTTATGAGTGATAATCACAATTCAGCCTCAATGCAAAATCATATTAGAATTTATTTAATGGTCTTCGGAGCACTTGGCGTTTTGACAATAATTACCGTTTTAGCATCTTACCTAAACTTGAGTACATCTGAAGGTATTTTCCTTGCTCTTATAATTGCTTCTGTAAAAGCTTCTCTAGTCTTAGGTTATTTTATGCACCTAATTTCTGAAAGAAAATTGATTATTTGGATTCTTCTTATTACAGTGTTTTTCTTTTTTGTAATGATATTTTTACCTTTAATCTCTAACATAGATCACGCTGGAGATCCAGCCCAATGGTGGGAGGTTATTTAAATGATTGGAATTAAGACATTTCATTTATTTTTTATTGGGTTGTCCATAATTTTAACAGGTTGGTATAGTTATTTTGAAATAACAACACCGACGAATCCTGGAAGCATATCAATAATTCTTGGAATTACTTCATTATTATCAATGCTAGCATTGAGTTTTTATGGATACAGCGTTTACAAGAAATTTAAAAAGTTATAATAATGCATTATATTAAAATAATAATATTTATAGTTGTCTTTTTAGCTAGCTCACTGCATGCCTGTGGAACATGTTATGGTGATCCTAATTCTGCAGCAGTAGAAGGTATGAACTGGGCGATTATTTCTCTACTCGTTACAACTGGAGGAGTATTATCTGGTATAAGTATTTCTATTTTTAGTATTGCCAAAAAATCAAAGAAGTATAATGAATCTAAGGAATTTTAAGTTTTGCTAGAATTTTTACAAAGTTTAGGTCTACCTCAAAATCTATCAATTCAAGGTGAGCACATAGATAACGCAAATGTTTTAATGCATTGGCTCATGTTGTATCTGTTTATAGGTTGGGGCGCATTTTTTATTATCAGCCTTTATAAATTCCGAGCATCAAAAAATAAAAAAGCAGATTATTACGGTGTTAAATCTCATCTTTCATCCGTTCTGGAAGGTGCTGTAGCTATTGTTGAAATTGTAGCTCTTTTTGGGTTCTCTTATCCTATATGGGCGTATAGAGTCAATGATGTCCCTGACAGTAGAGATGCCGTGAATATTAGAGTCATTGCTCAACAGTTTGCATGGAATTTTCACTATCCAGGAGCTGATGGTGTTTTTGGGAGAACGGATATTAATCTAGTAGATGAGTCTGAGCAAAATTTTATTGGTATCGATAGATCAGATGCCTTTGCAAAAGATGATATCATTCTTCAAAATCAGATGCATATTCCAGTAAATAAAAAAATTAGAGTAGATTTATCTTCAAAAGACGTTATTCATAACTTTAAACTACCTGAGCTAAGAGTTTCTCAAGATGCTATTCCTGGTATGACAATACCTGTTCATTTTACGGCAAAAACCACATCTAATGAATTTTTAGAAAGTGTTAAAGGAACTCCTCGTGAGGGAAAAGGGCTTGAAATAGCTTGTGCTCAGTTATGTGGTATTACTCATTATAGAATGCGTGGATACTTGACTGTCGATACTGATGAAGAATATAATGATTGGCTTGCAAGTGAGGCTGAGTATTTAGATTTTGGTGATGAAGAAGATGAATGGGGTGGCGATGATGACTGGTAGATTCATTGTGGATAAAAACGGATAAAAAAGCCTTATCAAGTAGAGGGTTTTTTATAACCAGGCGTTATTTAAAGAGTCGCTAATATTTTATTGATCAGAGTTTTTTTACTAAACCACCAAAACTCTGATCTATTTTGAATCCTTGTTTATAAAAAAAGTTCTCGTGGTAAAAACCAACTGTTACTATGCTATGACCATTTCGAAGCATTCTATTAAAAAAATCATTCATTAGTCGTTCACTCAAATTTCTTTGCTGATATTTATTCATAATTACAACCCACTCAAGATGTACTCTTAAATTATTTTTTACTTTATAATAAAGGCCGCCGACTACTTTGTTTCTACTATTTAATAAAAATAAAAACTCGTGGTTCACATTAAATGTCACCGAAAGGTTCTCTTTGGATATGATGGTTTGAAATTTGGCAATTTCTTTTGGTTGAAAAGGGGGACGAATTGTATAAATATTACCTATAGAATCCTCAGTTTTAAATACTAATTCTAGATTTTTTTTATCTCCTTTTTTTGTTTTTGCTAGCTCTACATAATCAGCTGCATCTATATGAGGATACAACATTCTTGGTAAGAAAAACTTCTCATCTTCTTTTAATTTAGTGTCTATTAAAATATTTTCAATTCTATGTTTTAAATTCCATGGGCTTAAAGATTTTTCCCTCATATCTTTGATAATTGATTGGAAATAGGTGTTTAAACGGTCTCCTGAATTTTTTAAACAAGTCATCATGAAAAACCGTACTCTTGTTTCAGGGTATTCATCTAATAATGTATTCAAATTATAATCATGATAGAGTTCTTTTAAAATTGAGGCCTTTGCTTCATTCGTAGCATTATTGTTTAAATCAAGCCACCTTTCATATCGTAATGCCGCAAAAACAACTGGCTTTGTTAGAACTCCAAAAGTATCAAAATCATTTAAAAAACTATTAATCCGATTTTCGGTGAGCCCTAACTGTGAAAATTTGCTTTTGGTCTCTTTTGTTGATAAATCATCTTTAAGCATTTTTAGTATTGGAATACCTTTTTTTACTTTCATCGCTTCTAATGTAGCAGTAAAAATAAGTTCCCAGTCAGCCATATGTTTTAAACCAGGGTATTTTATCTCGGTATTAATGATATAATGTACGTAGAGGTCCAAATAAAATTGGCCTATAGACCCAACTTCTTTTCTATCAGATATAGATATAATTCTATTCCCAGTATTATAATCATGGGGAGGTATTATTAAATTATCTGGCACCGGTGGGTAAATCGCAAGTTTACATTCTGTTCGATGCCAGAACTCTATATAAGCTTGTACTCCATTCCATATATAATGAAGCCAGCGCATTTGCCAGCGGTCTTTTTTTGAATTAGAATTTATTTCATCCTTGAACCTACTAAGTTGAATATTAACAGTATCCTCTGTTATATATTCTTCCGTATAAATCGATTCTTCAGGCCAATATCCACCAAATTTTCCTACTAATTGGTTTAAGCCTGCTCTTGGTGACCCCATTAAAATTAGCCACTTTATTTCCTCCTCAAAAAAGTCCCTATCTAAACTTTTATTAAGATTCAAAACAATATTATATGTTCCATAACTAATCGTTTTAACAAGTACTCTGAAAGAGATTTTATGGCTATTTGTTATTAGGTGTTTTATCCAAACTCCATTTCTTGGAATATCAGAAAGTTGAAGTATTGTGTCATTTGAAAATAAGAATATTGCTTCTTTAATAAGAGCCGTTGTGCTTATTGCTTTTAATAAAATTATTTTATGGGTATTACTTACATTATCGTCAAATGTTAATACATCGCTCCAGGTATATTCTTCTTTTGTCTCTCTATCAATAGTAAGTGAGGTATTAGGACCTATCCATAGCCTGAAACCATTTATTAAATTATAATATTCTTTTTGAGCAGATGATTGAATTTGAGACGGTGATTTTGGTAGCTGCCACCATATTAATTCTGCTCTAGATGAGATAAACTGGGTCGGGTGAATTTTTCCATATTCGCAAATAAGTGACAATATTTTCTGAATAAAACTCATATCAACAGAGTCTATTTCATCAATTTTACTATGTATAATTTTGAGTTGATTAATTAGTTCATTATACTGCTTACTATTTATTTTTTTTACGTTAAAAACGAAGTCGGCATCTTCATTCGTCACGAGGTACCTATAGCTGGCTTTTAATTGATCTACAAAAAAATTTCCAGACAATAAGGGACATATGGTTTCTAATAGTTTTAATCTGAAAATTGGTTTTGGGTGCTCTAGATATTGCATAAAAGTTTCAATGATTACATCAGACAAATCATTGTTTTCAATTTTAATCACTTTATCAAGTTGGTTACTGAATGAAAAGTCATTATTAAGGTATAGCAATAATGATTTATGAAGCATTGATAATTGAAGTTCACTCTCTTTAAAATTGATTTTCTGATTGTTATCATTAAAAGTTTCACTATCAATAACCAATGTAATTTCATTATAATTAACAGATTCTTTTACTCGAAATACTGTGTTTGTACAGAAAACAACAAATTCTTGATTGCCAAGCCAAAGCTTTGGTGTATTTATGAACAGAGCTAAATCAAATGTTTGTTTTTCAATATTATAAAATAGCCCACCCATATTAATTTTATTATCGTTCCATCGAAATGTTAATAATATATTTTTATCACTAATAATAATTTCATTCCCATTCCATTTTATATTTGATTTGATAGTCCCGATTTCTCGAATTAACCAATTTGGAAATTTAATTTCTTTATCATTATTGTATAAGCTCGCATAGTCTTTTTTATACATTGATGCTATTTTTGAATTAAAATTTTGTAAAATATTATTACGTTTATAAGTTCCTTTCTGCGTTAATTCATTACGCTCAAGGCTAAAGTCTCTTTCGATTATTGCGAAATTAACTAGTCGCTCAAATGGAGATAAAAAGCCGTTAATTGATATTAGCATAGCGCTAAAAATATTTTTAACTTGGCTTTCATTCATGCTTTGAAGATCAAAATCAATATTTTCTTTATTGGGATAAATAAGCACGGTGTTGTATTCTTTTCCATCACCAACAAGAAACACCGACTTTATTAGATCAAAGTCTTGGAATAAATTTTCTATTTTTTGAGGAGCTATTGTTTGTCCTCTACTATTCTTGTATATATCTTTTTTTCGATCAATTATAAAATAATAACCATTTTTTTCTTTAAAAATATCGCCACTATAGAACCATCCATTTTGAAAAGATTCTGAATCATCATCTTTATAGAATCCTTTAGATATGTATGGTCCTTTCATACAAAGTTCACCGTCTTTTTCAATTTTTAAATTAATACCAGGAAGAGCTTTACCAACAGTATCCAGAACATATTCGTTCGGTGGAGTCATAGTAATTCCGCCTGTAGCCTCAGTCATTCCATAGCCACTCATTAAATTAATTTTGTTATCGCGAAAAAACAGGAAGATATCAGGGTCTAAATAACCAGCTGCAGAAAGCCCCCATTTTAAACTCCCACCTGTAATATCCTTTAATTTAGTATTTATTGTTTCTTTGGATGACAAATCTAGATCTATAGAATCATTGATTAATTCATATATCTGCATCCATCTTTTTGGTATGCTTATAAAAATAGTAGGCGATATGATTTTAAAATCTTTTAATAAAGAGTTGAACGATGGAGATTCAGCAAAAGTATAGGTGGCGCCCCAAAATATTGAACCCATCAATTCAAAATATCTTCCAAATGTATGAAAAAGAGGCAAGTAACATAAAAATTTATCTTTATTGCTAATATCCGGTAACGCTAATGCTCTAGAGAACCTTTTAGAAATAATATTTAATTGTGAAAACTTTACACCTTTCGGATTGCTCGTAGATCCAGATGTGTACATAATTGTAGTTGTTGAATTCATATCCTGATCAAATAATTCATCCATGTTGTCGTTTATTTGGTCCTGAAAAAATTTGTCATGAAAAAATTCCCATGAAATTGATTTATTATGTAATGAGCCAATATTGTTAATATCTACAATTATTAGTTCATTATCATATTTTGTAGAATTCCATAATCGAATTGCCTTTTCACCACCAAGGAATAAATGTGAGATAGTTGCTTCTTTTATAATATATAAAAGGTGGTCTCTAGTTGCGTTGAGTGGGATAGGAATAATTCTAATACCAGATGATAGGCATGCTAGATCTACAACCGCACTTTTATATTGATTATGTGATAGTATCCCGACTGTAACTTTTTGATCATTAAGTGATTTTTTGATAGCCCTGGATGTTCTTATAACATCATTCCAAAGCTTAGAATACGTAATATCAGTTTTTTTATTACCGTCAATAGTATGAATTGCAACCTTGTTCTTATATCTTTTTTCTCGTTGTAATATTAATTGTCCAGTATGAAAATTATATTTTTCAATGATCTCAGAGATCTTCATAGCCCATTGATTGCTATCATGATGAGAAATAGCTTTTGAGAACACAGAGAAATGCATTAGATCTAAAAATGAAAAAGCATCTTCTTTGGAAACATAATTATTAAGGATATAGTCCCGAGTTTCCTTGAGTTCATTGTATTGAACCTCTTTAGATTCAATGCATTTTAGCAGGTTGGTGATTTTATGTTTAATTTCAGTCACGAAAAGCGAATAATTTCTAATCTATTTTTGAAAGAAGCATTGCTGTATATTATTCTAATATGTACATTCATTTGCTTTCTAAAATTTTACAAATAAAAAATCAATAAAATGAATGATAAACAAAAAATAAAATATCTAGAAAATAGAATACATAGACTAAATAAAATTGGGATGGCACTATCCACAGAATCTAATTCTAATAAATTGTTTGAAATGATTTTAGAAGAGGCAAGAAATATTACAAATGCTGATGGCCGAACACTTTATAGTAAAGATAGTAAAGGAAACTTGAAGTTTGAAATTTTACGAAACGATTCTATGAAAACAATAATGGGTGGTAATTCGAAAGTTGAAATACCTTTCGATCCAGTTAAACTTTGGGTTGATGAATCTACGCCAAATCAAAGTAATGTTTCTGCATATGTAGCACTGACTGGTGAAATAGTAAATATTAAGGACGCATACAAGGAGGCTGGGTTTGACTTTAGTGGAACCAAATCGTATGACCAAAAATCTGGTTACCACTCCAAATCTTTTTTAACGGTACCTTTGAAAAATCATGAAGATGAAATCATTGGTGTAATGCAATTAATAAATGCTAGAGATGAAAAAAATGAGGTCATTGCATTTGATGCAGATATGCAAGAACAGGTTGAATCATTAGCGTCTCAAGGTGCTGTAGCCCTAACGAATAAAAAGTTGGTTGGAGAATTGAAAACACTTTTTGAAGCATTTATACAATTAATTGCAACTGCCATTGATAAAAAATCTGAATATACAGGAGGACATTGCTCAAGAGTGCCTGTGATTACAATGATGCTTGCTGATGCTGTTGCGAAGACTGATTCTGGTAAATATAAAGATTTTAGCATGACGGAAGATGAACGGTATGAACTTTATATTGCTGCTTGGTTGCATGATTGCGGTAAAGTTGCAACGCCACCTCACGTTGTTGATAAGGGCACAAAATTAGAAACTATTTTTGATAGAATTGAGCTTATAAAAACTAGAATGGAAATTTTGAAAAGAGATGTCGAAATTGATTTTTTAAAAAGACAATTGAATGGTTCTATTCCAGATTTTGATGAAGAATACAAAAATACAATTAAAAAAATTAATGAAAATATTAAATTTATTGAATCTTGTAATGTTGGTGGTGAGTTCATGAAGCCTGAGCTGCAAGAAAAAATAATATCAATATCTGAACAAAAGTTACTCTTTAATAATAAAGAGATGAATATTCTTACCGAAGAAGAAGTAAGGAACTTAAATATTACAAAAGGAACTCTTTTACCAGAAGAGAGAGATATTATAAATGATCATATCTCTATAACTATTGATATGTTAGATCAATTACCTTATCCAAAAAATTTAAAGAACATTCCTGAATTTGCTGGAGGGCATCATGAAAAGATGGATGGGACCGGATATCCAAAAGGCCTAAAAGGGGAACAAATGTCTCCGCAAGCAAAAATAATGGCAATTGCGGATATATATGAGGCTTTAACTGCCGCGGATAGGCCATATAAAGATGGTAAAAAATTATCACAGGCCATGAGAATTATGGGGTTTATGAAGAATGATTATCATATAGATGACGATCTTTTTGAGATTTTTGTTAGTTCAGGTGTTTATAAACAATATGCAGATGAACACGTTTCCACTAATCAAATAGATGACGTTGATGAAAAATCAGTTCTGAGTGTAAAATGATTGTTCAGGATCAACGAGAAATATTAAAAGAGAAAATATTTTCCCTTCAAGTTGAGGTCCAGAAGATTCTTAGTATCAATAATGATGTAGATAAATTTTTGGATAACAGTACTATTCTAGATGAGTGGGAAAAAATCATACCTGATGCAGAGTATGGAATTTTCGTAATAGCTATTTTGAATAATATCAAAAGAGAAATAATCATCGACAAAATATTAGATTCAATCTTAAAAATTAGCAGCCCAAAAAATAAGGCTAAAAGAAAAAAAACGCAGGACAAACATCATCCATTTTGTTGATTGCAAATTGAGTTAAAACAACATAGTCATATATGAATATTGAAATAATTACCGTTATCGGAGTGCTGATTTTTGGATTTTTTCTTTTTATAAAAGAATACTTTAGTATCGATGTTACAGCCCTTATTATACTTTCATGTTTTTTTGGATTAGGCTATTTAACGCCAACAGAAGCTGTATCTGGATTTTCTAATCCTGCTGTAATTACAATTGGATTATTATTTGTTCTTAGCAGTGCTATTCAAAAAACTGGCCTTTTAGAATATATTGTTGTTACAATAAATAAATTATTACAATCGTCTAGAATAGTTGGGATGGCAGCATATTATTTTACGATTAGTATTGCCTCATCCTTAATTAACAATACTGCAATTGTCGCAATCTTTATGCCGATAACAATTCGATTGGCTCATACTTATAAAGTGAGCCCCTCAAAAATGCTTATACCCTTGAGCTATGCTGCTATTTTAGGTGGAACTTTAACTCTAGTTGGTACATCTACTAACTTATTGGTTAATTCAATTTATATGGGTTATGAAGGGTCAGAGCCCTTAGGAATGTTCGAATTTTCCAAGTATGGAATTTTTATTTTAATCATTGGGACAGCTTATTTATTGTTTATAGCGCCAAAATTAATTCCCTCAAGAACATCGACATCAAGTTTAACTAAAAGTTATCATCTAGGTGGCTATTTAACTGAGATGAAAGTTAGAGAAGGGTCTGTTTTAATTGGTAAGTCTTGCATTGATAGGTCAATTAATCAGAATTATGACGTTACTGTGCTAGATATTATTCGAGATCAAAAGCATATAGCTAATAATATTAGGCAAACCATATTAAATGAAAATGATATTCTCTTTGTAAGGGGTACATTAGAAAATTTCATTCGGATGAAAGAAGTAGAGGGTGTTGCATTATTAACGGATGAAAAACTAACTCAATCAGAACTAGAACAAGAAGATAATGAACTGGTTGAATTTTTACTTACAGATGGCTCTGATCTCGTTGGGAAAAGTTTAATGTCCGCAAACTTTAGACAAATTTTTGGTGCATTTATTTTAGCTATAAGGCGTGAAGGAGGTATCTTTAGAAAAAAAATCGCTCATATGAAACTCCAGGCTTTTGATACACTACTAGTTTATGGTCCATCAAAAAAAATATCTAACTTGTCTGAGCGAGGTGATTTTATTGTTCTAGGAAAAGTTCAAACTAGATTAATTAAAGAAAAATTTTGGTGGGTAAGCATATATGTCGTGTTAATATCTATCTTCTTTGCTGCTATTGGATTTATACCAATAATGAAAGGTTCCTTTATTAGTGTCGTTATTTTGTTAATCTTAAAAATTATTACTGCTCAGGAAAGTTATCAGTCCATTCATTGGCAAGTAATTGT